>Ga0105048_10003502_pt1 | contig 25728 bp, 22 predicted proteins | sample MAT05_FD_78382 | JGI IMG/M metagenome (GOLD analysis project Ga0105048, IMG submission 78382) | Freshwater microbial communities from Lake Fryxell liftoff mats and glacier meltwater in Antarctica - MAT-05 | ecosystem: Environmental > Aquatic > Freshwater > Ice > Liftoff microbial mat | place... | reverse complement strand
TCCTGCTTCGTGGAGACACGGCGTTCTCGCAAACGTCCCACTTCGACCACTGGTCCGAGCGAGGCGTCCGGTTCGTGTTCGGCTTCGATGCATACAAGCAACTGGTGGCGCGCGCCGAGAGCGGGCTCTTCCGTCGGGGCAGAATTGCTAGTCATGCAGCCGAAGCTGCATACGCCGAGCCATGATTCGGTCGCGCTACGGGAACTCGGGCCAAAGATCGCCGGACGCCCATTTGTAGCGAAAGCCGATCTGACCCAAGTCGGCGCCGGACAACCCAATTTCGTCCGGGTTGTACACGCTGAAGGCAGCCACACCCACAGCCTCGAGATGATGCGTGAGGGCGACCGCCACTGCCGGCCCGGTGCGGACGCTAACGAGATCGCGGTCCGGGTTGTAGATGAGCTCGACGAGACCGCCGACGCGCAGCGTTGCGGGCTTGCCGATGCCAGCTAGATAGCTGACGCGGCCGCGGCCGACGAAGGGCGGCTGAAGCACCGTGCGGAGCGCGTCCTCGTACACGAAGTAGCCATCCGGGACGCCGAACACCCCGTATGCGTTGGCGAGCAAGCCGAGCGAGCCATACGGCAGTGGGATGTTGACGTTCACCTCGCCGTCCAGGGCCAAATATTTCGACCGAATGCCTGCATCGACCTCGAGCAAAGGCTTCGTGACGATGTCGACCTCGGGGATCAGTTTTTGGTTCAAACTGGAAACGAGGCGCGGCCCGAAGCGAATGCTCCCCCAAGGCAGTTGTGCTCTGGCGTAAGCACCAAATGTCAGGTTGTTCAGGGAGAGGCCGCTCTCAACCGCGAGCCCTGCCCATTGGTGGTGCGGGCGCCCATAGCCGAGGTCGAGCCCGGTCCGGATGCCGATACCGGCCGACTCGAACGTGCCCGCAGCGAACCAGCGAACGGGGCCGGCGCCCCAATACGGCCTGCCAGCGCCGATGTCGGCGCGCCCTGCCGAGGGTGGGCTGACTGCGCCAGCGTTGCCGACGTCTTGCGCCAGAGCGACGTTCGACATGGAGAGCGCCAACGCGGCCGCGAAACCTGCGAGCGAACGCATCAGAACAGACCGCCGATCGAAATGCCGGAGGGGGTCGGAACCAGATTGATGGACTCGATGCCGGCGGCCTTGAGTGTCGGCGTCTTCTCCGCCGCAAGCGGCCAGCCGTAATGGAAGAGATACGGGACCGCGAACCCGACGGCCGTGCCCAGCGCGGCTCCTGCCATGACGTCGGTTGCGTAGTGCTGGTCGGCAACGACACGGAGCAGCGCCACGCCACCCGCGACCGCCAGCGTCGCAGCACATGGAACGGCTTCTGCGGGCCCGCCGCCGTAGAGCGGCAGATTGATGTGATGCGCACAGGTGAGCGCGGCGAGCGTGAACGCCAACGTCGAGTGCCCGCTGAAAAAACTGCGCGTGCGATTGTTGCTCAAACAGGCGCCGCTTTCTTTCTCGGGTGACTCTTCACAGATGGCGCTGACATAGGGCCGCTCGCGACCGACGATGGCGGCGGTGAAGCTCTGAATGCCGGCGGAAAACGCAACGGTCTGGGCGTCGATGAGCGCCATCTGCAGCGCTGTCGAGCCCTTGTCGTGGTACCACCAGGTGACGAACAGCGAGTCGACGAATCGAGCGTTGATCAAAAGGACGAGGCCGACGTCGCTCGCGTCACGTGCATAGAGCGACGCCTCCTGGTCGGTGAGCCGCAGCGCAGTGCGCGCGGCGCGGTCGAAGTCGTTGGTCGTGCCGCCAGTGCCCCACGTGGTTTGCCCGGGAATGGCGAGCGAGCCCATGGCGAGTCCAGCCATGCCCAACGAAACCCCGAACTGGTAAGGCGTGAATTTGGGCCAACGCCACTCGAGGCGTGCCACGAGGCTCGCTGCAGTCTCGTGGCGCGGCTCGTCAGGCCGAACCGCCTCCGCCGGCTCAGCTGGCTTCGGCGCTTCGGGCTTCGGCGTGCCAGCTTGTTCGGCCGGTTGCACGAGCGGCGCTGCGGGCGGCGGCGGGTCGGCTGCGACTGGCGCGTCTTGCGCGTACGCGACGTGCGGCAGCACGATCGGCACGAGCAGCAGTGCAGGAGCGATGAAGCGGCAATTCACGAAGTGGTGTTCTCGGACCGGCTCACCAGCCGAGCGTGTGCAAGGTAGACGGAATAGAAGACGCCAGCGAGAAGAACAGCGCGATCGACGAGTTCTTCGTTGTCGCGCGGAATGGTGCGTTTTACCCCACCCGCATCGCGCGCATGCGCGTGTCCGAGCAGCGCACCCACGACGCGCACGACACTGGAGAGCTTTGGGCCCACGTGGAGCTGAGCCAGGTCGAGCTTGTCTTCTTCGGGGCAGAGCTTGCGACCGATGAACGAGCCGAGCTTCGTCACGCCGAGCGCTGCCAGCTGACGCGGTGCGCTCAGGGCGAGCGAATGAGCCGCACCCACGACTCGTTCGGAGGGCTCGCTGCCTTGTGCTCCGATCAGGCCCTCGACCGAAGACGGAGCGGCCTCTTTCAGCTCGAACATGCGCTCGATGCCGTCAGCGTCCGCCACGATGAAGGCGAAGCGCTTGCGACCCAAGCTTCCGGTGCCTGCCACACGGGTGGCCACGTCGATCGTCGTCCAGCTGGAGGCATGTGCTGGTGCGCGGGCACCCAACGACGCACGATAGGCGTCGATCATCGCGGGGAGCTCGGCGAGATCGTGCGCTGGAATGTCGAGATATCGCTCGCCGCGCAGGAACTTCCGGCGACCGTTGACGACTGGGGCGCGCATGTCGAGCAGTGCTTTGCGGCTGCGCTTTCGCGCGCGCTCGACGAGCCCGACGATCGGTTTCGGCAGCGCAGGTGGCGGGGCACCCGCGAGTGCGTCGTCGTACGCGCCCAACAATTCGTAGACGAGCCCGAGGGCAGCCTGCGCGCTGGCATCGAAGGCGCGGGCGGCGAGCAGCACGCTGACCGCGACACGCAGTCGATCGACCCACAGCGGAGCCTGCGCCGAGTCGTCGAAATCATTTAAATCGAACGTGATCTCGTCAGCGTCGGTGCGATATGCGCCGACGTTCTCGAGATGCATGTCACCGACCACATGCCCGACGTCGACAGTCTCGAGCTGCAGCGACTTGTCGGCCGCGAGAATTTCGTAATAGAGGGGCGCGCTGCCGCGGAAGAACCCGAGCGGGCTCGCGCCGATCTTCTTCAGCTTGCGTGCAGTCAGCGGAGCGTCCGAACCGATGATGGCTCGATCGATTTCAATCTGGCGTTGCGCGAAATCGAGCGAGCTGTGGGCCGACACGAGAGCGCAACGCTAGCAAACAATTCAGGGGCTCCGTTGGTTTTCTCCGGCCAACAGCAACGCTCTCGAAAGCTGCACGCGCAGGCGTGCCGCGAGGTTCGAGTGGACCTCGATTACCGCAAGCTGAGTCGCCGCCGGCACCGAATAGAGAATCGCTTTCATCTCGGTGACGGCACGATAAGAGCGCGGCTGCACGGCCAGCGAGTCGAGCGCACCGATCTGGAAACCAGCCCCAACTCGCACGCTGGACCCAGCCTGGTTCGTGCAGTTGATGATGCCGTATTCGACTCGGACGGACCGCGTCGCTTCGTCGCCGATCTCCCAAAGCACTGTGCCCGGCGGCACACGCTGCTCTTCGATGTGTTTGGCGAGCTCGGCCAAAGCGTCGAGGTTCGCTCGCGCCCAAATGGGAGCGCGCCGCAGCGCCAACACGCGCTCAACGGTCGTGAGCGAACGCTCATTCCAGGTGCCCTCCCTCGGCTCGCCCGCTTCTTCGCTGGAATACGGCAGGTTGTCGCGGCTCGCGAGCAGGCCGCGGGCAGTGAGACGCACGATGTTGCGCGCGATAGCCGCGTTCTCGTAGAGCATGGCGTGCATCACCTCGGCAGGCAGCTCGAGCAACAGCGACCGCTCTTTCAGAGCAAAGCCGGGAGCAACCTCGACCCCCGCCGACAGCTCGAGCAAGCCAACGATGCGCGGACCGGTGATCTCGGTGACGATCTCCCGCCTGGTCAGCTCACCTTTGCCTTCGACCATGATGAATACGCGATCGAGCGCGCTGTTCTCTTCCAGCAGAACCGTGCCGGCACGGCCGTGAACCAAATGAGCGTGCTCTGCCAGTAGCGCGAGATCGTCGTGCTCGAGCTCGGCGAGCTGGGGCATGCGCCGCAGCACGAGCACACGATCACGAATTCCGTCGAGGGCTACGTCACCCAACACGGGTCACCTCCACGGGGAGGGTGGATGTCATGTGCCTGGTTCGCCCGCTGTGGACCCCGCGGAGGACGCCCAAGGCGCGCTCGACGTCGTCGCTTTGTGTGCCCTCGGCCTGGAGCCGCGACAGGTCTTCCTCCAGCTCGACTTGGCCGAGCTCTGCAATGTGGAATGCCGTCACGTCGCGAACGATGCCGCTCTTGCTGGCGAGCAACGCACGCAGCAGCTCGACGTAGCCCGACGTCAATTTTTCGTGAAACGGGCCGGCCAGCGGCAAGCGCGCTTCGTCGTCCATTTCTTCGACCAAACCGACCACTGCCTCTCGCAAAGGGGACTCGAGGAGATTGGAGGTGAGCTCGACAGCACCGGCGCGGTGGAGGCGTTCACCGCTCTCGATCGCTCGGTAAATCACGCCGAACTGGTGCTGAGGAAAGAGCACGGCGAGCAGGCGAAAAATGCGCCCGACCGTGCTGTGCTCCTTGTCGCTGAGCAGATCGACCAGCAGCGTGTGACCATCGGTGGCACGGCCCGGCTCGTCGCGTGCCCCGACTTGCAAGATCACCCGCCGATCGATGTACCGGTATGCGCGCGACACATGCTCGCTGAGCTCTCGATGGAGCTTGATCTTGTTCAGACGAATCTCCGGGGCTCGCTCCACGATCAGCCCCAACGCGACGATGCTGCGATAGCGCACCATGCCGTCCGGCTCCCGCGCGAGGTTGTCCAGAATGACCGGCGCCGCATTGATCGCATCGACGCTGGCTAGCGCGCGAGGGATCGACCAGCGCACAGCCGGCGGTGCGTCGTGATCGACGAGCGCTTGCGACAATGAATCGAAAGCGACTGAGCCGATTCGGGCGAGCGCTGCGCGAGCTGCGCTCTCCAGCGGCTCTTCGGCGAGCAACCCGACCAAGGCACGCGCCGCGGTGGGCGTCGCGATTGCGGCCAGCGTGTCAATGGCTGCGCGTCGAACGGGTCGCTCTACCGCGCCAGCAAGCTGGATGACGATGTCATCGAACGACTTCACGCGGTGCCAATTGAGGGATTCGAGCGTGGCGATCTCCGCAGAAATTTCGGTATCTGCGAGCACCTCGAGCAAGAGCGGCCGACCTTGTTCGGGCGACATCGCCTCGCTCGCGACGAGCGCGCAGATGATTGCCGCTCTCGCGGCGGGCTCGGTCTCACGCTCGAGCGCGCGCTCGAGCAGCCCCGGATCTGGAAACAGCGTCGCACGCACAGGGTACGCCTCGGCGCGAACCCGCGCGGAGGGGTGTTCGAGCAAGTGGTCGAGCACATAGAGCGACAAGGCGCGCTTGCTTCGGACGAAGGCGCGCAGCGCCGCGACGACGACTGCCTCGTTCGGATGAAACAGGATCATCCTTGGCACGAGGCGCAGCTTATGCTCGCGGTCGAGCACATTCAGTGCAGCCAGCACCTCCTCTTTGGAGTCGCTGTCGAGCGTGGTGATCAAGGTCTCGAGCGACGCGGCGTCGAGCTCGGTCAGCTCGGGCGGCGCACCTTCGCGGCCGCTCAGGATGGAGACACGAAATTGATCGACATAGAAGCGATGGAGTCGCAGCGAAAGCACCAGCCAGATGAGCGCGGCGATCACCGTCGCGGCAGTCGTCGCCACGGGACCGGCAGCCATGAAGGTGATACCCAAGATCAGCGACGACGCGATGACCTGACCGCCGCGCTGACCGACGACGTCGAGCAAGGCCTTGACCCGTCGGCGCCCCCCGTCACTGAGCGGAATGCACAAGAGCTCGAGCCCGGTCTTGTAGAGACCATTGCGCATCGCTCCGTCGGAGCCTTTCATCAAGATGGCGGCGAAGAGACCGCCGGTGCTGATCAAAAGGGCGCCACTCAAGGACAGCACGAAGGGCAGCACTGCGACGATTGTCGAGGGCGACAGCCTGCGCAGCAGCACCCCCACAGCGAGCAGCTGTATCAGCAGCGAAAGAAGGTTCAGTACGACATAGGTGCGACCGAACGCCGCCGTGAGCTGATCGGGCGGGACCATCCGCGCCATTGTCGATTTGAAGACGAAGTCGGTCAGGGTGACGGTGACGCTGGCGCTCAGCGCGATGCCGACGAGGCGCCACACATAGGGCCCCCGTTTCGAGTAGTTGACGTTCTCTCGCAGGCGAGAAAGTAGAGGCGCGCGCTGGTGATACGGCTCGCGCGATTCGCGGGCCGCGTACCGACCAGGCAGCATGCGGGGCAGAAAAGCGGTGAGTAGAAAGCAGACGCCAGAGCCGAACACCATGGAGCGCGCGCCGAACCTCTCGACAGCAGCGGCAACGGCGCCACTGCCGAGCACTCCGCCGATCATGCTTCCGATAGCGAGCACGCCATACAGACGTTTGGCCTGCGTCGCCGAAAATACGGTGCCGAGCAGGCTCCAGAAGCTGAGCAAGGCGAGAGCCGTGACCACGCCGGTCCACACGTAGAGCGCGTACAAGTATGCTTCGCTCTGACCGTCGATCACCAACGCGAAGCCGAGGGTGCCGACGCCGGCAATGACCGTGGTTGCAGCTACTTCGGTGCGGCGGGAGACGAACTGGATGCGCGACTGCAGGCGCTGCGCGACGAAGGAAGCCACTGCGATCGCGATGTAGACGACCGGCAGATTCTCGCCTGGGATCTTGGCGAGGAAGAGACCATCACGGGCAGTCTCGAGCGCCGTATGACTGGCGATGAGACCCACCAGAAACGCGAACGCGATGGCGACCGGCCGCCGCTCATCGCGCCGGATCAGGAACCCGAGGCGCCGGAACATTCCTCTTCCGGGGGGTTGGGGGGCACCCCCAAATCAAATGGGGGCGGTTCGGGCGCCGACGCAGCAATCACGGGAAGCGCCAAACGAGCGAGCGCGTGCTCGACTCGGCGAGCGGGCTCGTCAGCGCGACCGCCTTTGCTTCTCGCCAACAGGTACTCGATCAGATCATGCTCGAGCGGAGACAAGAGAGCGCGCCGTCGAAACTGCAGCACTGGAATTTCGAGCGTCAACGTCACGCCGTTTTCTGCCGGCTCCGCCGAGAACGTCTTCTCTTCCGGGCGGATCAGCTCGCGGATCAGCGCGCGCAAGAGGCGCGCGCGCCGCAACACTGCGCGTGTCGCTGGGTCTTGGTACATACGAAAGTTGCGATTGCGCGAATACGTCGCCGGCACGAGCACCAGCGCGCAAAGGAGCCCGTCTTTGTCGACCGCCTCCGGTTCTGCGTCGTGAACAAGAAACCCCGGAGGCAGCGACTGCCTCATCAGCTCTGGCCACTCCCTTTGAGCAGCTCTGCCTGGCGGTGGGCACGCAGAGCAGAGATGAGCTCTTCGAGATCGCCAGCGACGATCGCGTCGAGCTTGTGCAGTGTCAGGCCAATGCGGTGGTCCGTCACGCGGTTCTGAGGGTAGTTGTAGGTCCGAACCTTCTGCGAGCGCTCGGCGGAGCCGACCATACCGCGACGCTCGGCGCTCATCGCCTCGTCTGCTTTGCGTTGCTCGAGCTCCAGCAGCCGCGAGCGCAACACCTTCATGGCGCGCGCCTTGTTCTTCAGCTGCGACCGCTCATCCTGGCACTTCACGATCATACCCGTCGGAATGTGGCGGAGCTGCACTGCGCTGTTGGTGGTGTTCACGCCCTGCCCGCCAGGACCGCCCGACGCCGCGATCGAGATCTCGAGATCCTTGTCTTCGATCACGACGTCGACCTCGTTGGCCTCTGGAAGCACGGCAATGGTAGCGGTCGAGGTGTGAATGCGTCCTTGGGTCTCGGTGGCGGGTACGCGCTGTACGCGATGCACCCCACCCTCGAAGCGCAGGCCGGCGAACACTTCTGCGCCAGTCACCAGCGCGATCACCTCCTTGTAGCCGCCACCGCTAGACTCGCTGACGCTGAGCACCTCGACAGTCCAACGCTTGCGCTCGGCGTATCGCGAGATCATGCGGAAGAGATCGGCAGCGAAGAGAGCGGCCTCGTCGCCGCCCTCGCCTTGTCGAATCTCGAGAACCGTGTTCTTCGAGTCGTTCGGGTCGCGGGGCAGGAGCAAGACCTGCACTTCTTGTTCGATGCGGGTGCGTTCGTCCTCGAGCGCTGGCAGCTCGTCTCGCACCAGCTCCGCCAGCTCTGGATCAGCCAGCGCGGCTTTGTCTTCATCGATACGCTTTTCGAGATCGAGCAAGCGGCCGAACGAAGAAACCACCGGCTCGAGCTCACTGCGCTCGCGGTTCAGCCTGGTGAGCCTGTCGTGATTGGTGAGCACCTCTTGGCTGCACAAGAGATGCTCGAGCTCTTGAAAGCGTCGCTGGACAGCTTCGAGCTTGGACCGGGGGAGCATGTCACGCGTGTCTGTAGGACGGGTCGGCGACCAAGCTGTCGTACGACGGGAACGAGCGATCCGGATGGGCGGCAGGCAGCTCGACCGTCGCGTTTGCCAGCGCGCTGCGCAGCGACGCGAGCGCGACCTCGAGCTGGTCGTCGTCGGGCGGCGCGGTGGTGATCTTCTGGACCAAGAAGCCGGGCCACAGGACCACCTGGAGCGGCCCTGTCGTGCAGTAGCGCGCGAAAAACCGTTGCAGCTCGAACGTGATACCGGCGATCACTGGGAAGAACGGCAGCTTCATAAAGAACAAGCCGAACCAGTTGACCACGGAGCCGCCCGGTAACTCGGGGAAGACTCTCCCGATAGCGGAGAAGACCACGACGCTGACGAAGGCCACCATGATGATGAAGGTGGTGCCGCAGCGGGCGTGGAGCGCGCTCGTCGGACGCGCTTGCTCCACCACGAGGTCTTTCTTCGCTTCATATGTCGAAATCGATTTGTGCTCCGCACCGTGGTACTGAAACACGCGCCTTACCTCTGGGATCAGCCGCAAACCCGAGAGGTAGCCGACCACGATGGCGAGCTTCGAGGCGCCGGTGATCGCCTGGAAGGCAGGCGAGCGAATGTCGAGGTCGAGCTTGAACAAGCTGTCGATGCCGGAGGCGACCGCTTGCGGCAGCAGGATGAACAGTCCGACCGCAAACATGAGCGGCAGCGCGATCGCGATCCCGCTGGTGCTCTTCTCGACTGGGGGCGGCGCTGACTCCGGGTGCTCGGCGAGCTGCTTGGCCGCTTTGCTCTTGTCGTCGTTGAAGTCTTCGATCTCCGAGCTGAGAAAATTGGCGATGGACAGCGCGGCGATCGAGGTAGCACCGGGCGGCACCTTGTTGGTGACTTTCTTGCCGGCCTCCGCCTCTTCTTTGGCGAGGTCTTCTTCGAGGATCTCTGCGCTCCAGCGCAGGGCTTGGTTGCCGATCTTCAACGAAGAGAACAGCGTGTACATGCCGCGAAAGAACGGCAACCGAAACACCCCGGCGGGGGGCCCGACCACGGTGCGCTCGCGCAGCAGCAAGCTGCCGTCACGCCGCCGGCACACGACCGAAAGGGCACCGGGAGCGCGCATCATCACGCCTTCGATGACGGCCTGCCCGCCCACATTGGTAGGGTTCGGTTTTTCGGCCGGATCCCCCGTGCCGGAGCTGGTGATGAGGTGCTTCAAGGTGGGCTCAACGTAGCACGCGCAAGGCTGCGCATCTCGTGCCGACCGAGGGAGGACGCATCAACAAAAATTGCCCGCGCGAGTCGCACGGGCAATTGAGTAAACGCCAAGGCGGCGCTATTTTGCCTGGGTCGGGGTCGTCGCGTACTTTCGGCGGAACTTGTCGACTCGACCGGCTGTATCCATCAGCTTCTGCTTGCCGGTGTAGAACGGGTGGCAGCTCGAGCAGACGTCGGTCGAGAAGCTGCCGCGGGTCGAGTGCGTGTCCACCGAGGAACCGCACGCGCACGTGATGGTGGACTTGGGGTAGTCGGGGTGGATTGCAGCTTTCATGGGGACGCTCCTGAATTCTTCGGGCGGCACGCCGCTCGAAAGGGGCAGTGTCTATAGTCCTACGCGACCGGCCACGCAAGTGCCGTACACTCGACGGCCATGTTGCGCCTGTCTGGCTTCACCCTGGTTGTCGCTTTGCTGCCGCTCGTCGCCTCCGTCACCGGGTGTGGCGGAGAGCTGATCGTTCCCAGCGGCGGCGCTGGCCAAGGCGGGGCTGGAGGCGGCGGGGGCTCCACAGCCGTGCTGTACCCTCAACTCGCTTGCGACCCATTGGTGCCGAGCTACTGCGGGTTCCCGTTTCCGTCGAACGTCTACACCGTGGACGACGCGACCTCCGAGACGGGTCGGCGCGTGGGATTCTTGCCAGAGGGAATGCCGCTCGCCGAGACGGGCTACATGCCGAGCCCCGACTACTGGTCAAAAGCCGACGGCTTCAGCCCCGGTAGCGCCATCGTGGCGCACTTCCCCGGGGCGACTGGCGCTGGCCTGCCTGGTCTCGAGAACCTCGCCGAGTCGGTCACGTCGAGCTCACTCACCCTGCTGATCGACGCCGAGCTCGGCACGTTCGTCACGCATTGGAGCGAGCTCGACAAGAGCACCGACGACGAGGAGCGGCGCGCATTGCTGATCCACCCCGCGGTGCCGCTGCGCGATGGCGCCCGTTACGTCGTGGTCGTTCGTGGGCTGGTCGACGCAAACGGTGACGCACTGGAGCCGTCGCCCGTTTACAAGGCGCTGCGCGACGGCGGCGCCTCCGACGAGCCATCGGTAGCGGCGCGCCGCGCTCTCTACACCCAGCTGTTCGGCATCCTCGACGAAGCGGCCGTCGCCACCGACGACACGCTGCTGGTGTGGGACTTCACGACCGCGAGCCGCGCGAGCAACACGAGCTGGATGCTGCACATGCGCGACGAAGCGACAGCGCTCGTTGGCGACGACGGCCCTGCGTACACGATCGACGAGGTCGACACCCTGATCGACCCGGTCAACATCGCCTTCAAGCTGAAGGGCACCATGACGGTGCCGCTCTACCTCGACAAGGCCGAGCCTGGCGCGTCGCTCCTCTTCGGCGACGACGGTTTGCCGGAGCCCGACGGCACCTACGAGGTCGAGTGGGAGCTGTTGATTCCGCAGAGCGCACTGCTCGCGCCCTCGAAGCTGCTCCAGCACGGCCACGGTTTGCTCGGCTCGTACGATCAGATCGAGAGCGAACACTTTCGCACCTTCTGCAACACCTACAACTATTCGATCTTCGCGACGAAGCTCGTCGGCATGGCGGAGGAAGACGAGGGATTCATCATCGGGGCCATCAATGCCGGCAAGCTCGACGAGCTCTCGCACATGTTCGACCGCATGCATCAAGGCACGCTCAACAGCTTGCTTTTGACGCAGATGGTGAGCCGCGGCATGACTGCCGACCCGACCTACGGCTCATACCTCGACGGAGAGCAGCGCTTTTATTGGGGCATCAGCCAGGGCGGAATTTCAGGCGGTGTCTACATGGCGCTGTCGACCGACGTCCAGCGGGGCGCCCTGGAGGTGATGGGGCAGCCATACAACGTGCTCCTCAATCGCAGCGTCGACTTCGAGCCGTTCTTCGCGATCGTGAATCTGCGCTACCCCGACCCACGTGCGCAGCAACACTTCTTGGGGCTGGTACAGATGGGGTGGGATCGCGTCGAGCCCAACGCCTACACCAAGTACATGTTCGACCAGCCGTTCCCCGGCAGCCCGGCAGGCCGCCGTGTGCTGATGCGTGCGGCCATCGGCGACCACCAAGTGACGACCTTCGGCGCCCACGTCATGGCGCGCGCGATGGGCGCCGTGCATCTCGACACCGGCCTGCGCGACATCGAAGGTGTGCCCATCGCAGAGAGCCCAGTCGACGCCAACGGCGCCGTGTACGTGGAGTGGGATTTCGGGCTGCCCCCGGAGCCGACGTGCAACGTGCCCCTCGAATCGTGTGAGGACCCGCACGGCAAGCTGCGCAAGCTGGAAGCCGCGCGCACGCAGCTCGACACGTTCTTCCGTACTGGCGTGGTCTCCAACGACTGCGCTGCCGGCGTGTGCGACGAATCGGCCATGAGCGGCTGCACGGGGGCCGAAGACCCCGATTTGTGCGACTGACCGAAGACAAAAAGGGGCTGGGGACTTGCGCCCCCAGCTTTGCTACCTGAACCGGTGGTGGGTCATGAAGGACTTGAACCTTCAGCCAATGGATTAAGAGTCCTGCCCCAAGCGGCGAATGCCGGCGAAACCTCGTCTGGCTGCACCGACACGGCTCGTGTAACTGCCCGAATAGAGGTGCTCGCGGACGGCGCGTCCATGCCCGCGTCCATCGAGTCGGCGCTCGCTCACGCGCTCTCGAAGGCGACCGACGCGGGCCGCTGGGATGTCGTAGCGCAGCTCGCTCGCGAGCTCGAGGCCCGTCGGCTCGAAGGGTCCAACGTCGTCACCCTGACCAACAAGCGAGCTGTGAAATGACCGCGCTACTTCGTCGCGAAGACGCGTTGCACGAAGATCGTTCGCATCGCGTGATCGACGCGAAAGAAAACGACAGCCCCTGGCGCGCGCAGCTTGTAGTGGCCCTTGACCGTGTCTGCCTCGGGAGTCCCCTCGCCACGTTCAGCGAACGCCGCGAGGGCGGCACACGCTCGGCCGGCTACGCGCCAGTTCATTCGCAGGACATCGGCATTTGCGATGACGTCCCACGTAACGCTCCAGCTCACTCGCCTTGTTCGATCCGCATGCGTTCGACCTTCGCCATTACTTCGGCGTGCGGAATCCCAGGCCGCCCATCGGCCTCTGCCGCGGCGACCATCGCCCGCTCTTCATCGGTAAAGGGCACTACGGGCGCCCTGGCAAGGGCCGCAAGAACCGGATCATCGTCGAAGGCTCGGGCGGTCATGGTCCCGAAGGGTAACACGCTGCCTTGGCGTGGGGAGGCGCGGAAATCGTTCGGCGCGCAGCCGAGATCGATGCTGCCCTCGCGATGCTGCCGCCTGCGAGCGCGGTGCACATGCTGGTCCTGCATGATCACGATTGCCAGCCGGACGCTTGCACATGCTCGCCCGAGTACGTGCTCGAGCCGCTCACGCTCGAGAGTTTTGCGCGTGGCGCACAGGCCGAGCGCGAGTGGTCACGCGCATGATCGACCTCGCCCCTCGTTGTCGCCAACACGGTCCAGTACCAGTGATGCTCGCTGCTGCTCTCGAGTACGCCGGGTACGGGTGGCCAGCGTTTCGGCAGGCGCCTGGCACCAAGAAACCGCTGAAGGGCTCGCACGGCTTTTGTGACGCAACCACCGACGTCGACACGATCACGCGCTGGTGGACCGACGACCCCGAATGCAACGTGGCAGTGAGCTGCGGCTATGGGCTCGCGGTGCTCGACGTCGACACCAAAGACGACAAGCGCGGTGATCGGACGCTGGCCGAGCTCGTGCGCGACCGTGGCCCCATCGGCTGGACGCGATCGGCACGGACGCCCAGCGGTGGCGTTCACTTCTACTTCGCCGTTCCGCGCAGCTTCTCATTGCGTCGCGGGACGGAAGCACTCGGAGAGGGCCTCGACATCTTGGGCGCAGGCAGCGTCACGTTGCCACCGTCTCGGCTTTCGCATGGCTCGTACACGTGGGTGGAGGATGGCGCGCCTGGCTTCGCTGCCCCGTCGCCGTGGCTGCTCGAGGCGATGCGTGCGCCCGAGCTTGCTCCGCCTCCGGCTCGCCCGAGCCGCGAGCATTGGGGTGCCGATGTCGGCGACCGCGCGAAGCGCGCCATTGCTTACGCCGACCGGATGGACGTTGCTATCGCTGGCGCCAGCGGCCACGCCACGGCGTACAAGGTCGCGCTGGTGCTCGTGCGCGGCTTCAATCTGCCGCTGGCCATCGCTCGAGAGATCCTGATCGACTACTCGTCGCGCTGTTCTCCGCCGTGGTCGGCGAGAGAGATTGATCACAAGCTTGCGGACGCGACGAACGCGCGCACGGTACCGGGCTACCTGCTGGAGGCACGAACGTGAGCACGGCCGTTCCGTTGTTGGAGCGCATCGCCGCTCGCATCGAAGAGCACGAAAGCGAGCAGCCAAGTCCGCTGGCGAGGTCAAAGAATCCGATCGATGCGCTGTGGCGCCCAATCGGACGAGAGGCGCTGACCGTTCCGCCGCCCGCTCGCGCTTGGTTGCTTCGCCACCCCACGAAGAACTGGGAGGCCTGCGATCCAGCGTTCGGCGATGGCATGTTGCCGTTGGGCAAGGCTGGCGTCCTCGCATCGGAAGGCGGCGCCGGAAAGACTCAGGCGCTCGTGCAGCTCGGTATCAGCATCATCACCGGGCGCTCATGGCTGGATCACTTCAGCATCGGAGCCGAAGCGATCGGTCGACATGTACTTCTGGCGCTTGCCGAAGAAGATCGGGAGGAAAGCGATCGCCGTTCATTCGAGGTAGCTCGCGCAATGCGACTCTCTGACAGCGAGATCGACCTGGTGGCGGAGCGCCTTATCGTCCTGCCGCTCGCTGGTTTCCCCGTGGCGTTGCTTCGACGCAGCGCTCTCGGCGGCGACCCTACCGAGACAGACGAGCTCGCCTCTCTTCGCCGCCAGCTCACCGACAGCGGCGCAGCATGGGGGCTCGTGGCGCTCGATCCGCGGTCACGCTGGTGCGGCCCCGACACGGAGAGCGACAACGCCGCAGCCACGCGCACCGTCCAGGCGCTGGAGTCTCTCGTTCGCGTTCCAGGAAACCCCACCGTGCTCGTCGCTGCCCACAGCTCGAAGCTGTCCAGGCGAGAGGGTGGCGTCGACACCAGAGGCGTTACCGGCATCACCGACGGCCTGCGGTGGGAGGGGCAGCTGCGGGTCCAGGATGCCGACGCCCCCCCCCGGCAGGCGAAAAGCAACGACTCGCGGCCCATGCCGAAGAGCCAAGAGGTCCAGCTCGTGCGCGCCGAGGATGGCGTGCTTCGTGTGGCCACCGACACGGACAGGGCCGAACAGGTCGAGGCCGAGGGCGCCCGCACCGACGCCGTCCTGGAGCGCAACGTCGAACGGGTGGTCGGCGCGGTGGCTTCCCGCTCACCCGTTGGCGCAGTCAACCGCGACCAGATCGTCAGCTGGGCGAAGCTCGGCACGGCGCCGGGTCGTCGGGCAGTCGCCGAAGCGATCACGAGGGGTCTGATCGCCAACGCTGGCAGTGAACGAAACCAGTCTTGGAGTGTGAGCAGCACCCCCCCACGACGTCTTCCCCGCCCTGCCGGGGTCGATCGCGGACGCGCATATGGACGCGTTTTCTGGGGAGGGGGTCGGAGGAGACTCACCCGCGGCGGACAACTCCGCGGGATTACTGCCGTTTCTGGTGGGTCATGAAGGACTTGAACCTTCAGCCAATGGATTAAGAGTCCACTGCTCTACCAATTGAGCTAATGACCCGCACGTTTCACCGCGCGCCCGGAAGGATTCGAACCTACGACCCTCGGATTCGAAGTCCGATGCTCTATCCAGCTGAGCTACGGGCGCATGCGCCAGGCCCTGCGGCCGAGCGGCGTGGTACTATCGCTCGGGACTTGGCCTGTCAAGCGGCTATCATGACGGCCCATGACGACGACAGCTGACACCCACGCGAACACGGCCACACGAGCCGGCAGCCTTGCAGAATTGATTCGTGGCGGCGCAGGTCGCGAGGCGATTGCGCGCCACCTCGACTCGCTCTCGCCGAGCGACAGGGTGGAGCAAGTCACCAACGTGGGCCACGGGCTCGTCGGGCGCCTTTACGAAGCGGTTGCGGGCGCGGAGCCACTGGCGCTGACCGACTTCGTCCCGGAAGGCGAGACTGGCACGGTCATCTTCGAGGGCAAAAACTCGCTGCCGGCCTTCACGCGCTTTCAAAAGCGCTTCGCCCGGGTCGGCAACGACATCGTCGGCTACAACCATCAGCTGATGTCGGTCGTGACCGGCCCTGGTTACTTCGTGGTGCGGCCGCCGACTGCGGGCGAGCCCCACTCGGACGAGCTGTTCTTCGACTACACCGTCGACGCGCCGGGTGTGCCGGGCGGTTGGCCGGCGTTCGTGGCGAATGACGTCGCCCTCTCGCGCCTCGTGTACATGAACATGAAAGACTACTGCCGGCGCGTCGCCAAGGGCGTGCTGGTGGGCAAGGCTTACAAGCTCGACAAGGCGCAGAACGCGTTCTTCACGCTAACCAAGCCCTGACCTCTCCTCTCACGGCACCGTCTGACCTCGCCGCGGCAAGAGCGCTTCGTAGAATCGGCCTAGCGTCGCTTCTACCCGCGCGAAGACAGAGCCCTCTGGATAGGGGTTGCCACCGCTGGCTGTGCCCGCCGGCACGCCGGTCAAAAGCTCGACACCTTCTTCGACGCTGTTGACGACATACACGTGGAAGCGATGCTGTGCGATGGCGTCGACCACGTCTTGTCGCAACATCAGCGCATCGACGTTGGTCGGCGGGATCAGCACGCCTTGCGTGCCGGTGAGGCCACCCTTGGCTTGGCAGACGTCGAAGAAGGCTTCGATCTTCTCGTTGAGGCCTCCGACGGGCTGCACGCTGCCGCTCTGATCAACGCTACCTGTCACGGCGAAATCTTGGCGCAAAGGCACTCCGCTGAGCGCCGACAAAAGCGCGTAGAGCTCGCTCGATGAAGCGCTGTCGCCGTCGATCGCTTCGTAGGTCTGCTCGAACACCAGCGACGCGCTGAAGCTGAGCGGACGACGCTGGGCGAAGCGCGACGCCAAGAAGCCGTTCAACACAAGCACGCCCTTGGAGTGGATGGGGCCGCTCATCTCGACTTCTCGCGCGATGTTCATGGCCCCCTCGTTGCCGGGATACACGACGGCGGTGACTCGGCAGGGCCGACCAAACGCAACAGGGCCGTCACTCAGCACGCTGATGGCGTTCACCTGTCCCACGATCGCGCCGCTGGTTTCGATGCGGATGGTGCCGTTGGTGAGCAGCTCGTGCAGCGCGTCGCGGAATTGGCTACCGCGGCGCTGGGCGCCTTCGATCGCCGCGGTAACAGCAGGCGCGTCGATCGTGGTCAAGCCTTTGCGTTGCGAGAGATAAGAGGCTTCCGTGGCCACCTCTGCGATGAGGCCCAAACAACTGGTCACCTTGGTCTGACTCTCCGCCAAGCGACCGCCATGGAAGATGAGCTCCGCGACGGCCGCGCGCGTCATCGGCAGAAGCTTTCGCTCTTGCGCGAGCCCGGAGAGAAACGCTGGGTAAGTGCGCGCCGCATCTTGGATCGGCAGCGTCGGCTCGAAGCGCGCCTGCACCTTGAACAACTGCGAAAATTCAGGATCGGCAGCGTGCAGCTCTTGAAACAAATGTGGCCCGGCGACGAGCATCAGTTTCACGTCGATCGGAATCGTGGGAAAGAGCAGCTCTTCAGCGGCACCTCGGTAATACGACGGGTTCTGATCCGGCACGATGAAGCGCCCCGACAGCAGGCAAGCCTTGAGATTTTCGTACAGCGCCTCGTTCTTCAAGAGCGCCGCGGCAGGCAGTATCAAGAAGCCGCCCATCGCCTGGTGCAATGCACCTGCGACTGCGAAGCCTGGCTCTGGGGGAAACGTTGCATCCGGCGGCGAATGACTGCGGCCAAAGAGCGTGCCCAAGGTCGGGTGCGCAACCTCGACGACTGGGGCACCAGCGCCAGGCTTGTGCTCGGTGAGCAGAGTCGGCACCACGAAGCCCCGCGACAAAGCGGGGGCATCTTCGCCGCGAGGCTCGTCGATCAGCTGCTGTACACGTGTGGTGACGGCTGCTTCGAGCTTGCCCAGGAAACCGTTGACGTCCTCGTTCGCCGCGAACTTTGCGTGCAGCGGGACGAAGTGACCTTTGATCGCGTCGGAGAGGAACTGCTTGATGCTGGTTCTGAGCTCCGCCTCCGCCTCTTCGTGAACGTCAGCGAGCTTCGACTCGAACTCGTCGACGGCCGTCTTGACGGCCTCGACAACCTCGTCGCTCGGGGGGATGTCCTCGTCTTCCGTCTCCGGCCGCCGCAGCTCGATCTCGTCACCGTTGCGCTCGACCGTGAAGCCGTGGACAGCGACGGCCTCGGTCAGCTGATCTTCGAGCTGGGCTTCTTGTCGACGTGACCCGCGACGCGCCCGCGTCTCGGCTTGCTTGAAACGTTCACCTTCGGTTGCCGCATGAAGCGACTCGACGATCTTGCCGTACAGGGCGCTCATCGAATCCAGAAATGCGCGACCCTCACCGGCTGGCAGAAAGAGCGCGGTCGGCTCGCTGAAGCGATCAGGGTTCGGCAAGAGCAGCAGATCGTCCGGCGTGGGGCGCGCTGCGGCGACGCGTTCAGCCATCGATCGGACGCTGAAGGTTCGGCCGGAGCCGGGGCTACCCACCACCACAATGTGAAATCGAGGCTGCCGAATCTCGAGACCCAGCTCGAGCGCCTCGAGGGCCCGTTCTTGCGACACGACACCTTTCGAAGGCTCGACATCGGTCGTCGTCTCGAACGGAAGTGTGGCAGGGTCGACCTCTCTGCGGCATTGGTCGGACGTCAGCTCTCGCGCGGGCATTGCGGCAGAAGCTACGCGGAACCGGCCTGGGGCGAAAGGAGCTAGCGCGCTCGTTTCGGTTTCCTGAGTGTTGTTTTCGCTCCACGCGTTTTCGCCAAAAGCTCGTCGATCTTGATGCCGTTGATGACCAAGCCGGCAATGTTCGCGGCGGTCACGACCACGTTCGAGAAATCGACGTCGTCGAGCTTCGCGCCGCGAAAGCTCGCATTCTGGAAGCGAGCCCGCTGAAAGCTGACGTCATCGAAAGAAGAGCCATCGAAACTGGTGTTCTTCACTTTGACCCGCTTCGCGGAGGCATCATCGACATGGCCTCCGTCGAGCTTCGCATTCGAGAGGCGAAGCCCGGACGCATCTACATCGTCGACTTTGGCCGCGCCCAAATTGACGTCGCTGAGCGAGGCACGCTTCAGCGAAACGTCCTCGAAGCGAGCGCCATCCATCGTCTGCCCCAAGAACCTCAACGCCACCTTGCCCATGCGCTCACGGTACCAGCACTGCCGGTCTCGGCCATGCTAAGGCGACGGCTGTAAATGGCCCCCGTGCTGGCTCACCAACACCTCATCCACCAAGGCGCGCCCGCGCCGAGCCAGTGGATGTTTTTCTTGCACGGCATCTTCGGCATGGGCACGAACTTCCGAACCATCGCGAAAGCGCTGACCGCCCGCCTACCGACATGGGGCTTCGTTCTCGTCGACTTGCGCGGACACGGCGCTTCGCAAGGGTTCGCGCCGCCGCACACGCTGGCGACCGCAGCCGCTGACGTCGAAGCGCTGGCGGTCTCCCTCGGCCTTCGCATCGATGGGATCGCAGGCCATTCCTTCGGAGGAAAGGTCGCGCTCGAGCTGCTCGGCGGCCGCGCTGAGCCGGTCGATGCCGCCCTGATCTTGGACTCGATGCCGGGCACGAGGTCTTCAACTGAAGAGCTGGGTGACCCGATGCGTGTGCTCGCGACGCTCGAGTCGATCTCCTTCCCGCTGCCGTCGCGCGAGGCTTTCCGCGAGCGCCTGCTCGCTGACGGCTATTCGGCCGCGCTCACCGACTGGCTGACGATGAACCTGCGCCTCGACGCTGGCGCGTACGGTTTGAGGCTCGATCTGCCTACGATCCGTTCGCTGCTAGCGGACTACTTCGCGACGGATCTGTGGTCCGTCGTCGAACGACCGGGGGCGGCGCGACAGCTGGGCATCGTTGTCGGAGGTCGCTCACAGGTCTTCGACGAAGGTGCGCGCGCGCGCCTACTCCGAGCGCGAGAGACGAACCCCCAGCTCCGCGCAACTCTGTTGGAAACCGCCGGCCACTGGGTCCATGTCGACGACCCGAAAGGCCTGATCGATGCGATGGCCGAGACGATGCAGCATCCTGGTAGCGGGACTCGTGCGTAGCTTGTAGCTTGGTGCTGCTCGGCAGAGAGCGACAGTTCCGATGGGTAAATTCGACGTCAAAGAGCTGCGCGGCGGCTTTCGCGACCCTCGCTCCGACGAGACGGATTCGCGTGGGGCCGCGGCTGCGTCAGCCGTCGGCATCGGGTCGAGACCGCCCAGCTCGCCGGCGGATTTGATGCAGCAGCTGGGTCATGGGATGCAGCAGCTGGGTCATGGGCAAGGCGGGGGCAACCACGGCGTGGCCGCAGGGTTTCAGCTCGACTTGCCGCCACCAAGTCCCGACCTCGATTATCAAAGCGGCGACGCGTTCATGCCGAATTCCCTGACCGGCGACCCCTTCGGCATCCTCGGCACCACAGTCAGTGATCTGTTCGCCATCGAGCGGGTCGTCGCCCACGGCGGGTTCGGTGTGATCTACCGCGCGAACCACCTGCGCTTCGCGGCGCCCGTCGCGATCAAATGCCTCAAGATTCCGAACAATTTGAGTCACGAAGAACGCGAGCAGTTTCTGCTGCGCTTTCGCAAAGAAGGCGAAGTGATGTTCAGGCTCTCTTCCTCCATTCCGGAGGTCGTGCGCCCGCTACACCTCGACGCCGTCAAAGCGCAAGATGGCCGCCTCATCCCGTACATCGCGATGGAGTGGCTGGTCGGCGAGACGTTGAAGGACGTGATCGTGAAGCGCCTGTCGGAGGGCAAGCGACCGCTCTCCGTCGAGAGCGCCGTGGGGTTGCTCTCGCCGGTCGCGCGCGCCCTCGCCCGCTCGCACCATTTTCCCAGCGAAGAAGGGCCGCTCTGCATCCTCCATTGCGACTTGAAGCCCGACAACATCTTCGTCGCCAACGTCGACGGAGGTCAGATCCTCAAGGTGTTCGACTTCGGCATCGCCAAGGTGCGCAGCGCGGCGACACGACAGGCTGGCGGCTTCACGGTAGAGACGCAGTCCAACATGTTCACCCCTGCTTATGCCGCACCGGAGCAGTGGACGCCGGACCGTTATGGGCAAACGGGTCCCTGGACGGACGTCTTCGCGTTGGCGCTCACGCTGACCGAGGTCGTCACACAGAAGCCCGCGATAGACGGGCCACCGACTGCAATGCTCAGCCAATCGGTGGACGAAAAGCGGCGTCCGACGCCACGCCGGCTCGGCCTCAAGGTGACTGACCGCATCGAGAACATCTTCGTGAAGGCGCTGGCAGTCGACCCGAAGACTCGCTACCAAAGCATCGCGGCGTTCTGGGGCGCGCTCGAAGAGGCACTGCAGTTGCCCGCCACCGTGGGCGCAAGCGTACGCGCCTCCATGACGGGCGTAGCGGCGCTGCTGCCCAGCTCGTGGGAAGACGAAGGCCCCGCGGCCTCGTTGGTCGACTCGCTGCCGCCAGCGGCGCAGGCGCCCACGTTCGGGGGCGAGCTCGATCTCCAGGGACCTGCGCCGCACCCGGCACCGGCCATGCTGGCACCGGCGGCTCCGGTGCCGATGAGCGGCCTCGACTTCGACAACGCAGGGCCGAGCGCTCAGAACATTGCGATCGAGCATCACGCGCCATTGCCTGCGGCCGCCATCGGTGCCGACACACCTGCCCCGCTCGACTACGCCGGCGGCATCGACTTCGCCGATGCCCGCCCAGAACGGCCCGCGCGGCCAGTTCCGTCGGCGGCGGGTTCGACACCGGGCATGTCAGCGGGGCTCACGCCTGGCGGACTGATGGGCCCTCCCGGCATGGGCATGCCGGGAGTGGGCGCTCCCGGAATGGGAATGCCGGGTATGCCACCCTCCAATCCTGCCCACAACCAAGACGCGCCCGACATGGGTCAGGCGGTGCCGGCAACGAAAGAGCGGCTGCAAGCTGCCGCCAACAAAGCCGGACAGGTTGCCTCCCAAGTCGCGGCGCTCGCGGCTGGTTCGGCGGCGAACGCTGCAAAGAACATCGCCACCCGTGCGCTGGCCGTCGAGTCGCTGCCGAAGATTCAAATCGACGAGCCCTCGACCTGGATAAGGCCGATGCGGGGGCCGCTCATCGCACTGGGTGCGTCGATCGCCATTACAGTGTTTGCCGTCATCTTCAGCAAGATGACAGCCTCCCATTTCAAAGTGAGCTGGGTCTCATTGCCCCTGCTAATCACCTCGATTGCGTTTGCGGTCTATCGCTGGGTCAAGCTCACCAGCCGATGAGCCGCGATCTTGCCGGTGGCCGTGACATCGAGCGTGTGCAGTCCGAAGTAACTGTTATCTTGGCGGACGATGGACCTGCGAAAACTTTCCTCCTTGTGCCTCTGCCTCTCCGTCGCGCTCGGCGCGTGCAGCGAGAAAGAGAAGAAGAGCAGCGACGACGACGAAAGCGCTGACGACTCCAAGAAGGAGAAGAAAGACAAAAAGGACAAGAAAGACAAGAAGGGCGACGGCAGCGCGGCGCCCGGCAGCGCCCAAGCGAGCAGTGCCAAGCCGACCGAGACCGCAGCACCGACGACGAGCCCCGAACCGCCAGCGCCAGCGGCGAACCCGCTCGCCAGCTTCTTCGCCAGCCCGCCCGACTCGTCGGTGAAATTCCTGAAGCAGAAGCAGATCCCGGACAAACCAGTCTGGATTCAGGTCGTCCCCTACTGGAAGGCCAACACGGACGAGAAATCCGAGGGCGACCCCTGGACGGATCTGTCGCTCGAGGGCAAAGACAAACACGCGACGATTCACCTGTGGACGCGCAAGGCGGGCGACGCCAACTGGGATAAAGAGCTCTCCAACACGTGCGCCTGGTCAGGCTCGACAGGCTGCAAGTTCGACGCGCCGGTCGACGGCACGCTCGGCGAGGCCATCAAAGTGAAGCTCGCCCAGGGCACCGCCGAGAAGAACAAGAAGCCTTCCAAGGTGTGGTGGATGCGCGGCGAAGTGAAGCCCGGCGAAGAGCTGGCAGTCTTCGTCTCGCTGCGCACCGACGTGTGGCCGAAGCTGGAGGCTGAGCAACTGGCGATGCTGAAGAGCGTCAAGGTCGCCGGGCCAGCAGCAAAGTAGCGAAGCCCGCGCTCCTACTCCTCGTTCGGCGCTCCTGGCGTCGGCGTACACACGGCAAATTCACCCGTGCCATCGGGCAGCCGACACCACGATTCGCCTTCGGCTGCCGCGGCAGCCGGGTAGATGCCGTTCGATAGCACTCGTTCTCCGTCGACCAGAAAGATCTCGTCGCCATCACCGTCAGAAAGGCCGAAAGGCGCGTAGAAGCAGGGGCTGGTGCCTGGGGCGCACACTGTTTGCGGCTCTTGCTCGCCAGGTTTCACGACGGCGTCTTGTTTGGCCAAAATGAACAGCGACGCGCCTGCAGCGATCGTCGTGCCCACCGGGAAGCTGATCGCTTCGTCCAGCTTCGGCCCACCGGCGCCGTCGCTGTCTGCCAGAAGTAGCCCACCGATGTCGGCGGCGCCGTCGCCCCTGTTGTAGAGCTCGACCCAATCTTCAGTAGCGCTCATCTCGTTGATCGCCACGTCGCCGTTGACCATCGTACTCGACGTCGAGCCACCATCGCTGCTCGAGCCCCCGTCATTGCTCGACCCGCCGTCGGAAGCGGTGCCAGCACCGGCGCCCCCCTGCGAGCCGTTGCCGCCGTCATTGCCTGCACCACTGCCACCGCCACCGTCGGTGGTGCTTTCAGAACAGGCGACAGTCAGGGAACCAACAAGAGCTACGAAGTACAGATTCAAAGGGCGCATGATGATCCTCGATTCGAGCTAGCTAAAAATCCACAGCACCGATAACGCGAAAGCGAACGTCGTCTTTGGGCGGCAATGCTTGCTCGGCTTGTTCGCCGAGCAGAAAGCCGTCAACGGCAAGGAAGATTCCGAGTGGGTCGACGATGAAATAGCCCGCAGAACCTGTAATGGTGACGAGCCAGTCGGATTCGCTGGCCAAGTCACGTTTCCAGAAAACTGCGTTGGCGCCAAGGCTCAAGCGCTCGATCGGCCGAACCCGAATGAAGCCCTCTCCGAGTAGGGAGAGCGTATCGCCTTGGTCGGCGTTGCCCCACGCGTAGGTGAAATTGGCACCGCCGCGAATGACGTCGCCTTGCCAGCCGAGCGACGTCGAAACGCGATCCGAGCGGGCCAACCCAGTGCCGCTCGAGCCTGACGAGTAGCTGGCGAGGACGGTGAACGGTGCTGCCGCGTCACTGAATGCGAACGGATGAAGCTCCGTTGCAATCTCGATGTTTTTGCCTCGGTTCAGCTCACGTTGGCTGTACCCCTCGCCATTGTAAGCGCCGACGCCCACCCAGCCGAACCCTTTGGGGAAGAGCCCTCGAATGGTGCCGCCCAGATCTGCTGGCGACAGGAGGCCCGCTCGCTCTGCCCCGCTGGCTGCGACCATGCGCATGCCCCATAGCGATTCGATGGGGCCGGTTGTCATGGTCGGGACCATGCCGAGCCGCGTCTCGATGATGTCCCATGCCGTGTACCCAGCCCACGCCTCGCGCAGGCGCAGGATGAAGCTGTCACCGGCCACGCCGAGCAGCGCGCCTTCAGTGGCACTGCGTACGCCTTCGACCAGCACCCGAGCCCGGGCGCCCTCGAACTCTGCATCGATTCGTGCGTGTGCGCGCGTCACCTCGAACTCGTGGAACCAGTCAGTCACTCCGTTGTCGTCGCGTACGCTGAGCACGTATTGGGCGAACAGCGAGAGGTGCGCCTCGATCACGAAGGGCTCGAGCCCATCGACGAGCGGAAAGCTCGCGCGAGCACCGCTCAGAGAGAACGGATCCACGATCGGCTTGGCTGGCGGAGTCTCAGGCGACACAGGCGCCGCGACGGCAGGCGGAGGCGGCAACGGCGGAGGCTCGCTCGGCTTTGTGGGCGCAGCCTGCGACGGCTCAGCGACCACCGGAGGCACTGCGAGCTCGGGCTCAGGCTCAGGCTCGGGCTCGGGCTGCGCGAAGGCGACTTCCGAGAGCGACAGCAAAACGAAGAACAGCAGTACTGTCGAGAAACGCATCACTCCGGTGCCTCGGGTGGCGTACCAATCAGCGCGGCGGCATCCGGATCATGGCCATCGGCGTCGCCGGGGGTGACCCCTAGCGTGGGGCCCAACACGTCGAGCGCGTGAGCGAAGCGCGCGTGATCGGCCAACACTTGGTCGGCGTACGCAATGGCGACGGCAGACTGCTCTTCGGCGAAGCCACCAGTGTCGGATCCGACGGCGTCAGCGATCGCTCGTAGTAGCCCCGGCTCGAGCGCCTCCGAGCCTGCGTGAACGTTGGCCAGCATGCGACCGAGATCGGTGCTCAGCGCCAAGAGCGCCTCGGGCGTGCCGAGGTCCTCCTCGAGGCGACGGACACGCAGCGTTTTGTGCGCCTCGCTCTCCAATTTGATCTGCATCGAAAGCCCGAGCAGATCCGTCATCCCCCACAGCGGCTCTGCGTTCGGCCTTGTCCAGCAATAGCCTCTCGCACGCAAGATGCGCTCTCGAATGTCCGCGCCGTTGACAGTCTCGAAGGTTGCCGGTCGCGCGCCGGAGTCGCCGATCTCTTTCACCTCCAGCAAGATGTCGTCCTCGACGTCTTTCGACGGGCCTTCTACCAGCAGGATGAAGCGCACCCGCGGCCAGCTTGCGACCCCTGACCCAAATTCCCGCACCGCGTCTTTGATGCCAAAGAATTCAGCCGCGGGCGGGCTATCGAGCGTCGCGCGGTATCGATCGATGGCCCCGGGCAAGGCGCTCGCTACGACG
>Ga0105048_10003499_pt1 | contig 25735 bp, 16 predicted proteins | sample MAT05_FD_78382 | JGI IMG/M metagenome (GOLD analysis project Ga0105048, IMG submission 78382) | Freshwater microbial communities from Lake Fryxell liftoff mats and glacier meltwater in Antarctica - MAT-05 | ecosystem: Environmental > Aquatic > Freshwater > Ice > Liftoff microbial mat | place... | reverse complement strand
CACCCCTCCGGGGTTTTTGTTTTCAAACTATTTTGTCGTTTTTATAATAATATCACCCCTCCGGGGTTTTTGTTTTCAAACTATTTTGTCGTTTTTATAATAATATCACCCCTCCGGGGTTTAGATTGGAGAAAAAAAGGAAATTAGAATTTTTTAATCCCCAATTAATTAATAGACATTAGTAGGTGAACCAAACTATTTATTTAGTTGGGTTAACATGAATACCAAACAATCTGAAAACCGTATGTTATTGGATGTAAACATCTGATTTTATTATATACTATAAGATGTTACGAATTGCATTGCTTATTCTGGGTTTAACCTTATTACATAGCAATTTTAAATAAGCATGATTATGTCTTGAAATATTTAATGCTATTTCAAAATACAAAATAGTATCAGAATCAATGCTTAATCTGGGTTTAAAATACTTTTTTCTTTTTTAGGCGGACAAGTAATTGTGCCGCCTTTTTTATGTGGCGATGTTCAACCTACTCGATTATTAATTTAGATTGTATTAAGTATTCATTTAATTTCACGATATAAATGCCTTGAGCAATATTATTTAGCGTAATTAATTCAATTACAATTCCATTTTCAGCATAAGATAGGTGTGAATAAATTACCTGTCCAAGATTATTGTAAATATTAATAATTACTGGTTGTTGAATTGATATATTTTGCGACTGAATATTTGCCTTAAGTGTAAACGTTCCGTTGTTAGGATTTGGGAAAACGGAGAGTAAATTGCTATTAAGAATCGTCTCCCCTTCCCTACATGGCACACTCACTGCAATCGTATTCGAATTTTTAAAACAACCGGTTGCTGTTTTGGTTACGCGACATTTATAATTGCCAGATGTTGTTGCTACATATGTAGTTGAAGTTGCACCAGCAATTAGCGATGCTCCTTTATACCATTGGTAAGTGCTTGCGCCAACAGGCATTTCGGTTAGGGTAACACTACCGCCTGCGCAAAATGTGGTTGGGCCGCCAGCCGTTATAGATGCTTTAGGATTTTTTATTACCGATACTGTTATTGAATTTGATGTTGCCGTGTTGCAATCGCTTGTTGTTACGCAAGTATAATTTCCATTTAAAGATGCTAAATAAGTTGATGCGGTAGCACCAATAATATTAACACCATTCTTTTTCCATTGTAATGATGTTCCAGAATGTGTTGCCGTTAATAAAACATTTCCACCTTGACAAAATGATGTGGCGCCATCTGCAGTAATTGAAATTGTTTCAATAATATCTTCATCAACTAAGGCATCACAATCATCATCTAATCCATTGCAAGATTCGGTATAGGCATAACAACCTGTGCCTGCTAATTTCAACACCCAATAATCAGCATCGCCAAAGGCATTCTCTGTTTTTTCACCACTAGCATTGCTGTAAGAATATCCTCCAATAATAAAGCCTTCATCAGCAGTTGTGCTAATGGCATTAGCATAATCGCCACTTGCACCGCCTAAAACAGTTTGCCAACTTATGGCACCCAAATTGGTAATTTTAATAATCCAATAATCCCACGAGCCGGTATTAGCTTCAGTTTTATCGCCACTAATTGCACTTTGCGAATATCCTGCAATTGCATATCCCCCATCACTTGTTTGTGTTATTGCATTTACAAATGTATAATCGTTTCCTGTTCCACCAATTGAATTTTGCCAGGTAATATTTCCACTGTTATCTAATTTAACAATGTAATAGTCATATAAACCGTTTGTATTATCAGTTTTATTTCCTGTTAATCCGCTTTCGCTCATTCCACATGCAATGGAGCCTCCATCGGCAGTTGGAATTACTGTGTAGAGATAATCATTTAAAGTACCACCAATTGTTTTATCCCAAACTACAGTTCCACTTGCATTTAATTTCACAATCCAATAATCTACAACACCATAATTGCCTGCAGTTTTATCTCCACTAATTCCACTAGTAGAAGTTCCTCCTAAAATATATCCTCCATCAGCAGTTTCGTATGCGGAATAAACATTATCGAACATTAATCCACCAATATCATTTTGCCAAATAATATTACCAGTAGCATCAATTTTAATAATCCAAAAATCAGAATTGCCAACACGATTTTCCGTTTTATCGCCACTAATTCCAGAATCAGAAGTTCCTGCAAGCATATATCCACCATCGGTGGTTGGCTGTGCATTATATAACTGATCGTTGCCAATTCCGCCATAGCTCCTATCCCATTCAACAACACCGCTAGCATTTAACTTTACAATCCAATAATCATAACCGCCCTTGTTGCTTTCTGACTTATCGCCCCAACCACCGCCACTAAGCGATTGACCACCTAAAATAAATCCGCCATCGTTTGTTTCTTCTACCGAATAAAAACGATCGAAATTTCCGCCACCAACTGTATTTTCCCATTCTACATTACCAGCAGCATTTAATTTTACAATCCAATAATCATCACCACCAAAATTGTCTTCACTTTTATTTCCACTGATATTACCGTCAGAATATCCGCCCAATATATAACCACCATCTGATGTTTGTCCAATTGCATTTAAAAAATCGTAGCCAGTGCTCCCAATTGTAGTTTGCCATTCAATTGCAGGTGCCTGCGCTAGCATACTGCCAATAAATGGTAACGTGAATAATAAAAGTGTGATGCGTTTCATATTTGTTTAATTTTTTTTATAAAATGCCTTTCGCGGTAAAAAATGGATAGTAAAACGACAGGGTAAAATTGTGCATTCAGCGTTCAATTTTAAATGCCATTTTTAATATTTTTTGGCACGTTCGAATTAATTTCTGTAATTCTCGATGCTAAACAGGTCTAAAATTACCAAAGCAATTTACAAATACTATTTTTATAGTAAAAAATGTTGCGAACAACAGTCGTTCGATGCGCTGAGCTACCCATTCCTGTTTAATTCTCGGTTAATTCTCCCCCTTTTCCACAGCATAACTTCACAATTTGAATCAAAATCAGCAACTTTGAGGCAATGCGCAAATTGGTTTCAGTTTTAGGGATGTTTTTTATGATAATTGTTGCTTTCGGGCAATCTGCTAGCATTTCAGGTAAAATAATTGATAACACCACCGAAGCGCCATTATTCGGCGTTAATATTGTGCTTACAGGTACCAACTTCGGTGCATCATCCGATTTTGATGGAACTTTTACTATCAACGACATTCCAGCAGGTACTTACAATATTCAATTCACCTATATCGGTTACGAAAAAGTTGTGTATACTGCCCAACAATTTAACAACGGTGAGCAAAAAAAACTAGATATTCAACTAAAGTCAACTGTGCTCACTTTCGACGAAGCTGTAGTTATTGTTGGCGAAAAACCGCTTGTTGATGTTGAAGATGCTAAAACAGGCTCAACGCTTACGGCGAAAGAAATTGAATTGCAACCTGTGCGACAAATTCAAAGTGTTATAAATATGCAAACCGGAGTAGTGCAAAGTGCTGATGGCGTGCATATTCGCGGTGGCAGAAGCTACGAAACTGGATTTTATATTGACGACGTTTCTGCTCGTGACCCACTAAGTGGAACAGGGTTCGGAATTGATATTGGCACCAATAGTATCTCTAAAATTGATGTAACCACAGGTGGTGCAGGTGTTGAATTTGGCAATGCCACAGCCGGAATTGTGAATACGCAGACAAAATCAGGTGACGAAAAATTTGAATTTAATGCCGGATATAAACGCGATAATTTCGGTTTTAACGAAAGCGCTGGCAGTACTTGGAATCAGCACGTAATGGAACTTGGTATGGGTGGACCATTGGCGTTTAAGAAAAAACTGACGTTTTATACTACCTTGAAAACTAATTTCAGCGATACATTTATTCCAAGTTCACCTAATGGCGAAGGGCAAGCTGCCGAGCAAGTAAATTCATCGTTATATCCTAATACAACTTGGTCGCCATATCAAGATAATAGATGGGCTGGCATGTTAAAATTAGATTATAAATTCGATCCTAAACGCAGATTGAGTTTTACTTATTTAAAAAGCATTACCATTAATCAGGATTACAACATGCTTCGTGTTACAGGAAATGATGTGAACTTTAACCCAGGTTATCAATTTCTTTACGCATTACAACCCGACAATGCGAATACTTATACACATGATACCAATCTCGAAACTGTAAAATGGAGCCATACCATCAGTAACACTTTTAGTTACAACATAACAGCATCGCGTTTATATGTGAAACTGCGCGCTGATGCAAACGGCGCACAATGGCGCCCTGATGTAGTAAATACAGAATTTGATCCTGAAAGTATTGTTACTTACCCTGCAACAGTTTTTAATCCCGACGACAGTATTGTGTTTGTGAATCCTGGTCCTGGTTTGTACAATAACGGTGGCATTGCAACTTTGTGGCACGACCATTATGTATTGGAATATACCTTACGTGCATCTGGAAATTTGTATTCGAAAGACACGCGCAATAAATTGTTTTTTGGAACTGAAATAAAACCGCAAGAATATCAGTGGATAGATATAACGAGACCATGGATTGGCGCGCCTATTCAGCTTGCAGACGGTACTTTTTCGCAATCGTACCGCTTAGGAGATATTAGTGATGTTTGGAAAGTAAATCCATTTTCTGGTGCCTTTTTTATTAGCGATAAATTAAAATATTTAGGATTAATTGCCGAAGCAGGTATGCGATTAGAATATTGGTTCCCAGGCAAATTTTTAGACGACGCTGTTGCGAATCCGAATACCACTATTGCTGATGAATTTAGAGAGGCCTATTACAACGACAGCTATGCAATGGGTGAACGCCGTTTTAAGATGCGATTATTACCGAAATTTTCTGCGTCGTTTCCAATTAAAGAAAATCAGGTATTATTTTTTAATTATGGGCACAGCACTGTAATGCCGCATCCAAGCTATGTTTATACCGGAATGGATCCTTATTTTGCCGACCGTTCCACGTTGGGATTTATTGGCAATCCAGATTTAAATCCTGAAGTAGATATTGCTTATGAATTAGGATTAAAATCATCTATAACATCGAATGACGCAATAAATGTGACTGCATTTTGGAAAGATAAATATGATTTTATTACTTCCAGTACCATTCTTATTGAAGATATAACTGGTAGAGAAGTAGCACGAACAATTCGCATTAATTCTGATTATGCAAGAGTGCGCGGAATTGAAATTGCGTATTTAAAACGGATACAAAAATGGTTTAGTGGAAGCGTGTCGCTGAGTTATAGTATTGCTACCGGTCAAAGTTCATCAGCATCAGAATCATTGGGCGATATTTTAGCCACTGGTAATTCTGAAACATCGGTTGAAACACCATTGGCATGGGATAGTCCTATAGATGCAAAAACTTATGCCATCTTTTTATTGAACAACAAAACAGGTTTATTCGGAAAATTGTGGTTGAATAAAATGACGTTGTATGCAGAAGCGATATATCGCACTGGCAGACGATACACGCCGTACGAATTAACTGGTTATGAATCTGCTTCAGGCAGACCAATTTATGAAATTATTTCTGATCCCGAAAAAAGATATTCCGAAATTGGTGATGGCAGTTTTTGGATGAACATGACCTACAAAAAATGGTGGAACATCAAATCAAATGAAATTGCATTTACATTCGAGATTACTAATTTATTTAATACCCTAAACACCGCAATTGTAAATCCAGTTACAGGCACCGCATATCAATATGGCGACCCAGTTCCAAGCGAGTGGCGCGACCCGTCATTTATAGACCCCCGTGACCCGCGCTCTTATGGCACACCGCCCGATAACCCTGCACGTTTTTATGAACAGCGACATATTATTGCAGGTTTAAGTTGGAAGTTTTAATACATCATTTACTTTATTTTTATTTATTGTATATTTGATGTGCATACCTATTTTCAAAATTTTAATGAATATAAATGAACGTTAAGTTTTCACTTTTTTTATTTGCTTGTTTAATTACAATAATTACGTTAAATGTAACTGCACAAATATGCAACGACATTCCAATTGTATTGGAGGATAATCATTTTGAATTTAGCGCAAGTGATATTGAAAGCTTTGGCGATTCAATGATTGTTTTTAACTTGACCAATAACCATGCTACCGAATTTTTTGCTTATCCTCAAGCTAAATTTGAAATGCTTTCACCGCTACCTTCAGGCATGAGTATAGGCAGCATTAATGTAGATTGGGCCGTTTTTGCATCAGCTTGGATTATAGGCGAAACATTACCTGTACGCATTTATTACGATGTTAATGCAGCAATTGAATTAGATTACACTATTACCTTTCGCTTGTGGTTAAATAATTTAATTCCTGTAATTGACTCTTGTTTTTTTGATACTATTTATTCGCTTAATCTAAATCCTTCTGGCACCGAAATCAATGCTCAACTAATTCTTGAACAATATCAAGTTTATCCGAATCCAGTGCAAACAAATGAAAAGTTATTTGTTACTATTCCGTTTAAACAAACCGATTGCCAATACTTCATATCTAATATTTTAGGCAATGTAATACAATCTGGAAAATATGAACAAACTGGCATTGCACTTAGGCATTTAAGTGCCGGCTTATACACATTCCACCTCACGAACCAACAACAAATAAAAGGGATTGTTACATTTGTAGTTCAATAATGAATAATTCATCAAAATTAATTGTAGTAACAATTGCATTATTTATAGCTGCATTTACTGTTGTTATTCCTGAGCGTAATATTGTTAATCACGACAACAATATAAAATTGAAATGGAAAGATTTTCAAGGTACACCAGATCCAAATGTTAATGCCAGGGCTATTTCATATGTTGGGTTTCAAATGGGATATAAAGGTACTGCACGACAAGATTCTCTCATTATAGTTGTAGAAGCATTTTTTGATCGCACCACGTCGTGGCATAATGGCGACACAACTGCCTATATTTTGTCGCATGAACAAACTCATTTCGACATAACCGAATTATATTCCAGAAAACTTAAGCAATCGATACAAGGTGCAACATTAACCTATAAAAATTACCAACCAGTTTTGCGCGAATTGGAAAAAAATGCCCTTAAAGCAATGAACACGGCAGATAGTATTTACGATTTAGCTACCGACTTCAGCCGTTTAAACGATAAACAAGCCGAGTGGAATACAAACATTCAGAAAGATTTGGCCAATATGGTTGTTTTTGCTGCTGATACGTTCAAAGTTCCTGTCAAATTTTGAGAATTCCTTACCTGAACAATTTCATAATTACATGTGTACACATATTGTTATCAAGCTGTAAACCATATAACAGTAGCATTTCTTTTTAACAAAATGAAACCTTTGTTTACAGTTAAGCTAAACTGCTGATAATTAACACTATATTAAACAGGAAATGTTAAAATTTATCTAAATTTGAGAATCGACATTTTTTAACAACCCAAACCAATTTCCCTATGAGTAAGGACAGCCTATGCTTGCTCGTCACACTTCTTTTTGGATACAGCACTAGCTTTACCCAGCCCACAGATGCATATTACCTGCGGGCAGATATGGACGAGCCTTGGTGTTGTGGTTGGGCACCGTATCCAAATTCAAACCCACAAACACTTGATGCTGTTTTCGGACCTGGAGGATGGTCGCTTTCCTATTTCGAGTATGCCGATGCAAATGCCATTTTTAATGATAATACTTGCTATGTGTTTATGGAAGGAGGTGAAGGACATACTGATTATATGGAATCCTTTTTTAGCACTAACCAAACACTAATTGAACAATGGGTTTTTAATGGTGGCAGTCTTTTTATTAATGCCGCACCAAATGTTGGTGATGGTTTAAGCTGCGGATTTGGAGATGTTTGGCTTTGGTATCCTTATGCCTGGCCAGGTGATGTGATGTATGGCACCGATGCGCTTACTCATCCAATTTGGAACGGCCCTTTTACGCCATTAGCCTTAGAAATGTGGGGTCCATCGTATTCGCATGGTTATGTGACCGGTTCTGGCTTAACACCGCTAATAGTTGATACCTATACGCCTGACCAATGGGTATTATCTGAAAAAAGTTGGGGAATGGGACATGTGTTTTTTGGTACCATGACCACTGCATCTTGGCATTGGCCAAACACTGAATGTGTCAACATAAGGCAAAACATGCATAGCTATATGTATTTGATGTGCGGATTAATATTATCGGAAGGCCTATTGAATTTTACAGCACACAAAACTATTGATGGCGCGCAGGTAAAATGGCAAACTACCGACACCAAACCAGGCTATTATTTTGAGGTGGCAAAGAGCAGAAATGGCAACAATTGGGAGTTGTTTGCCTTGTTAACAGCAAATGAATTAAATACTTACAGTTTAAACGATACCAAGCCATTTAATGGCAAATCATATTACAGACTGAGTTATATGGATGACAATGGCAATACGAAAGAACAAAAAATAGCACCGATTGAAATAGCAACACCGCTTGAAATCTACCCAATACCAGCCGATAATTACTTTGTTGTTGAAACTGCTGGTGCCGAAAGTAGCAACTATACCTTGTTGTCGGCAAGTGGCCAAAAAATGCAAATAGATATCCATACTGGAATAGATGAGGTTTTGATTAAAATTGCTCATCTACCTGCAGGAATTTATTTATTGCAAATAGACCAGAACGATGCGCGCACTTATAGTCGCATTATAATTGACTAATAATTAATTAATTTATTGGCCTAACATTTGTGGCTACCTGCAAACTTTAACCTGTTGTTAACACGTTTAAGCGCGGCGTTTGTTAAAACAAATTTAATTTTACCAATTCAAATTTATCGAAAAATATTATGAAAAAAATCTTATCCGTTATTGCAATGTTCGTTGTAATAGCAACATCTACCGCGCAAGCGCAAAACCTTAAAGACATTTTAGCAGATCATTTTGAGGCTGTTGGACAAAAAAAGTTGAAAAAGGTTGAAACCCTTACCCTTACAGGGAATTTGGTGCAGAGTGGACTTGAAATACCTTTTAAACAGATTTCCTCACGCCCGAGTAGCTTTAGAATTGAAGGCACATTTCAGGGAATGACATTTGTGCAAACTTATAATGGAACCGAAGCGTGGATACTTAATCCCTTTGCAGGTACAACTGAAGCCGAGCCACTGCCAGAAGATCAAATGAAATCGGTTAGCATTCAGGCCGATATGGATGGCATGTTATGGGAATGGAAAGATAAAGGTTATGAAGCTAAGTTCGATAAATTAGAAGATGTGGAAGGAACTTCATGTTATAAAGTTGACGTAACCACTAAAGACACTAGCGTTTACAGCTATTTTATTGATGTGGAAACCAATCTTATTCTAAAAACACATATCAAAACGAAATTTTCAGGGGTTGACGTTGAAAGCGACACCTATTTCAGCAATTATATGCTAGTTGAAGGTGTTACTTTAGCTGGTAAAATTGAAAACCGCTACAATGGACAAACTGGTGAAGTAATTGTAATCGAAAAATATGAGTTTGATTTGGAATACGATGCCAAAATCTTCGATAAGCCAATTGCTGCACAATAAAGCAATTTAAGGAGATAGACTTAAGGTTTATCTCTTTTTTTTATGTACAGTTCATGACTCACAATACTTATAATATATTGATATTCAATATATTATAAATTATTACCTAACATACTTTACCATGTATAAAAACATTAAACTCTTAAGCATCGGCTTATTGATTTCAATTTCGGCAATAGCTCAAAACACCATTACTGATGCCACCTTTAGTGCAATAGAAGGCCGGCATATTGGACCAGCGCGCATGAGTGGTAGAATTGCCGCTATTGATGCTGTTAACAAAGACCCAAACATCGTTTATGTTGGTGCGGCAGGAGGAGGATTGTGGAAATCGAAAAACCAAGGCACTACTTTTAAGCCAATATTTGAGGATTTCTCTCAATCGATAGGCACAATTTGTATCGATCAACAACATCCTGATACCGTTTGGGTTGGCACTGGCGAACCATGGACACGCAACAGTGTAAGTATTGGAACGGGCATTTACAGAACCGTAAATGAAGGGCAGCAGTTCGAATTTATGGGACTCGCAAGTAGTGAGCGCATTGCTAAAATCATCATCGACCCAAGCAATAGCGATGTTGTTTATGTGGCAGTATTAGGTGCATTATGGAGCGATAGTGAAGAGCGGGGCGTTTATAAAACCGTTGATGGTGGCAAAACCTGGACCAAACAACTTTATGTAAACCAGTCAACCGGCTGTGCAAGTTTAGCCATGGATCCACAAAATCCAGCTGTATTGTATGCAGCCATGTGGGACCACCGCAGAACAGCTTATGATTTTAGGTCAGGAGGCCCAGGCAGCGCTCTTTATCGCTCATCCGACGGAGGAGCAAATTGGACAAAAGAAGCCAATGGATTGCCTCAAGAAACGCTCGGACGCATTGCTGTTGCGGTTTCACCAGTTGCACCTTATAACGTATATGCATTGGTGGAATCGGACAAGTCAGCATTGTATAAATCAGACGATAATGGCAGCAGCTGGATACAAATGAGCACACAAGCTGCTATGGGAGAACGCCCATTTTATTTCAGTTATATCTACCCCGACCCAATTGAGGCAACACGCATTTACAAGCCAGGTTTTAGCCTGCTAGTTAGCACTAATGGAGGTAAGCTATTTCAAGGAACTGCTGTTGAAGGTGGAGCTTATCACGGAGATTTACATGCTTTGTATGTTAGTCCGAAAGATAACCGTTTGATGTATTTGGGCACAGATGGTGGTGTTTACATTTCGCGCGACAAGGGCAATACTTGGAGCCATTGTGAAAACTTACCAGTATCGCAGTTTTACCATGTGAGTGTCGACATGCAAACACCTTATAATGTTTATGGCGGATTGCAGGATAACGGCAGTTGGAAAGGCCCCAGTAGCAGCGCAGGAGGCATTCAGAACAGCGATTGGGAAACCATTGGTATTGGCGACGGATTTAACGCTTACGCAGATAAAAATGATAATAACATAGTTTACTGGCAATATCAAGGTGGACGCATTTATCGTTCCAATTTGAAAACTGGTGAATCGAAATACATTAAACCATTTCCAGATGCTACCACCGAAGACCTGCGATACAATTGGAACACACCAGTTGTATTCGGTAAAAAATCGGGATGGCTATATGTTGGTTCCCAATATTTATTTCGTTCAAAAGACCAAGGAGATACTTGGGAACGTATTTCTCCGGATTTAACAACTGATAATCCTGAAAGGCAACAGCAAGAAAAAAGTGGTGGCCTTACGGCAGATAATACAACAGCAGAGAACAATACAACCATTTTCAGCATTTCTGAATCGCCAATAGATGAAAATATCATTTGGGTTGGAACTGACGATGGCAATGTTCAAATAACCACAGATGGTGGCACAACTTGGGATTTGGTGAACAAGAAATTAAAGGGAGCACCAGAAGGCGCTTTTGTTAGTGGCATCGACGCAGACAACTTCGAAAAAGGTGGTGCTTTTGTAACTTTCGATGCACACAGACAAGGAGATATGAAAAGCTATGTTTACTACACTAATGATTTCGGTAAGTCGTGGCAAAATATTGGTAATGAAGTAGTTAAGGGTTATAGTCATGTTATAAAACAAGACCTCGTTAATAAAGATTTACTATTTTTAGGGACAGAATTCGGATTGTATATGAGCATTGACCATGGAAAAAATTGGGCGCGCTTTAAAGGTAATATTCCGCAGGTTGGCGTTTTCGACATGGTAATTCACCCACGTGATCACGACCTGATTCTTGCTACACATGGTCGTGGAATTATAATTATTGACGACATTACGATACTGCGCAATTTCAAGCCAGAAATGCTTGATAAAGACATTACATTCATCCCTACTAAACCATTTTATTTACCACTTGGCGGCATGGTGCAAGATTTTCCTGGTGATGATGAATTTATAGGTAACAATGCCAATGGCAGCGCTGTTGTTGCATATTACATGAAAAAGCGATTAGTTATTGGCGATATTTATTTGGAACTGTATGATAATGAAGGCAATTTTATCAAGAAACAGCAAGCTGGTAATCGCAAGGGCATAAACATAGTTCGGATACAAACCACCTTACCTCCGCCAAGAGTGCCATCGTCGCCGAATCTGCTTGGAGAAGCTGCATTTGGTCCCGAATTTGAGCCAGGTGATTACATTGTAAAGCTTATAAAAGATAAGGATACGCTAATTTCCACATTAACCATAAATTACAATCCCGCAACCAAACATAGTGCTGCAGACCGTAAATTGCGTCATGAAACGATGTTAGCAGCATATAATTTATTGGAAAGATTGGCTTTTATAGATAAACAGGTAATTGAAATAAGAGACCAATGCGGTGTTTTATTGGATAGTTTAAAAGATGACGGCTTACGGAAATCGGCAGCACAGTTTAAAACAAGAATGGAGGCTATACATGAACAAATATCAGCAACACAGCCTGGCGAAGGTGGCATTCCTGGCCAAATTCGCTTACGTGAAAAAATAGCTGAGATTTATAGTGCCGTTAATAGCTACGAAGGCAAGCCAACCAATGTTCAATCAAGTGCGCTTAGTTTATACAGCACGCAGGTTGAGCAATTTGGTAATGAGCTCCAAACGTTAATAAGCGGAGATTTGAATGCATTTAATCAAAACCTAACAGGTAATGGTCAAAAACCTGTTAAAACAACCACATCTGCTGAGTTTTTTAAGTCTAAATAACTACAAATAAATAAGCGCAGGCATTGTATGGTAACGTACTTTGCCTGCGCTTTTGTTTATAAATCAATTTACAATTTCACCACCAACCCAACTTGTATAGGGGTTTTGGCCACACCAACTTCTGCGTAAATGCCAATATTATTGGTGAGATACATTCTTGCACCTATGGTAAGGTCTGCACCCATGTGGAAGAAACCATTGATGTCGGTGGGCTGACTGTCGGGATCGCCACCTGTGTAGCTGTAATTATTGTTTCTGTATCCTAAACCTATACCAGCATAAGGGTCGAAGCGGTCGCTATTACCGAAGTGGAAATTGAAACGCGCTAAAATGCTGAACGCTTTATAGTTAACCCCTGAGTTGTAAAAAAGGGTATCAATTTCATTGTCTTGCGTCATGTAAGTGGCTGAGCCTGAGGCATAAGCGAAATTGACACCAAAACCAACTGTTTCATTTAATGCAAATTCCGCTTTTCCGAAAAAAGGACCGTAAAAGGATGAATTGATATTGTCGCCTTCAATTAGATTGAACGCTGTTTTTGCAACACTCGGGAAGCCATACCCTGCAGAAAAGGTTAACGAGCCAGGAACTACACTTTGTGCCTTTACCAGACTAGAAAGCATTAAACAAAATACGATTGTGGATACCCTAAATTTCATCTTTCTCATAACAGTAAGTTTTATTTGCAGCCCAGATTAATATCAATCGGGTTTTATGCTTTAAACCAACTGTTATGCCAAATTGATAGCAGCTTAGCAATTCTAATGGCAATTTTAAAATCAAAATAACATCCTGTTAAAAAAAAATTTTAATAAATTTTTTATACAACCCAAGCTGAAAAAGGCACGCAACCAATTTTACACTTATAATAATTAATCTATAAAAATTATGAAAATATTTTATTTTTATTTACAATTATTGTGTAATTCACATACATTGTGCTTATTTATTATCAATATCACTATCGTGAATATGTGCTAATTTGGTAAAATTGCGCATTGACTTCCATAAAGATTTGCTTTGGTTGTGTGTAAATCTGTGGAAAAACCAATTTTTATGTTAATTATCACTACCTTTGCATAAATTAAAAATTACAATGAATACAGGAACAGTAAAATTCTACAATGAATCCAAAGGATTTGGTTTTATTAAAGATGAATCAACACAAAAAGAATACTTCGTACATGCCTCAGGCCTGATCGATAAAATTCGCGAAAACGACAATGTTGTTTATGACCTTCAGGAAGGCAAAAAAGGATTGAATGCAGTGAACGTAAAGCTTGCGTAACATTATATCTTTAACATCATTTTCAAAAAAGGTCGACGTAAAGTCGGCCTTTTTTATTGCCTATAAGTGAGCATAACTCTAGATATCACCAAGCGTTTGACTATCTCTGCAACGAGCAAAAGTGCCTATGCAGATTGGTGCTAACGCCACTCGAATGAAATATTTGCCTTACTTAGAACTTCTTCTAAGCTTAGTTACCGGTTTTAAAACGATAAGTGATAGTGGTGGAATGGTAATTTTTAGTGAATGATTTTTAACCGCATACTCCTCACCTGCTTCGTTGGTGGCAGTTGATTCTTCGGTATCTGGTTTTAAGAGGCCTTCGTTGAGAATGCCTGAACCGTAATATTTTTCTGCATCGGAGTTTAGTATTTCGACATAGTGATTACGTTGTAGCACTTTAACTGGGAAATCAACAAATGTTTGCTGGTCGAAATTACCGACAACAATCAAATGGTCGTTTTCCTTTTTGCCTTGGCGTTTCCAAATGAGCACACAATCGTCGCGGTGGGTTATGTCGAGCCATTCGAAGCCTGCTTGCACGAAGTCGTTTTCATGCATGCTTTTTTCGCCGGTGTAAAGATGATTAAGGTCTTTAACGAATTGCTGCAATCCTTTATGAGATGCATGTTCTAGTAAATGCCAATCGAGACTTTTATCGTGGTTCCATTCGGTTGATTGCGCAATTTCGGCACCCATAAAAAGGAGTTTAGGGAATGAATGGGTATACATAAAACCGTACATCAACCGAAGGTTAGCAAACTTATGCCAATCGCTACCAGGCATTTTATTTAGGAACGATGATTTTCCGTGCACTACTTCGTCGTGTGACAAGCTTAATACGAAATTTTCGCTGAAGGCATACCACATGCTAAAAGTAAGCTTGTTTTGGTGATGCTTTCTGTAATAAGGCTCTTCTTTAAAATACTTTAGCGTATCGTGCATCCAGCCCATCATCCATTTCATACCAAAGCCCAAGCCGCCGTCGTAAGTTGGTTTTGATACTTTGGGCCAAGAAGTAGATTCTTCAGCTATTGTTATAGTTGAAGGCACTTCGATATAAAGTTGCTCGTTTAATTCTTTCAAGAACTGAATTGCGTCTAAATTCTCATTACCTCCGTATTCATTTGGTATCCACTCCCCTTCTTTTCGCGAATAATCGAGGTATAACATGCTTGCAACGGCGTCTACTCTAATGCCATCGATATGATACATTTCTAACCAGTATAATGCGCTGCTTATTAGGAAACTTTTCACCTCGAATCGGCCGTAATTAAAAATATACGATTGCCAATCAGGGTGAAATCCTTTGCGTTTATCTTCATGTTCATATAAATGTGAGCCATCAAAAAAGAAGAGACCGTGTGCATCGTCAGGAAAATGTGAAGGCACCCAATCGAGGATAATACCAATATGTTCTTTATGAAAACATTCAATGAGGTACATCAAATCTTGAGGCGTTCCGTAGCGATATGTTGGTGCGAAATAACCAGTAGTTTGATATCCCCAAGAACCATAAAAAGGATGCTCTGTTATAGGCAAAAACTCTACATGTGTAAATCCCATTTCTTTTACATAAGGCACTAAAGTTTCGGCCAATTGCCTATAAGTTAAAAATGCATTCGCGTCGTTTTCTTGTCGCCCCCAGCTGCCTAAATGCACTTCATAAATACTCATTGGCTTATTAAATTCGAATGGTTTTCGTTTTACCATCCAAACATTATCGTTCCAATTATATGTATTATCCCACACTATAGAAGCTTTTCCTGGAGCGGGTTCTGATCTTTTTGCGTAGGGGTCTGCTTTTTCGTACCAAACATCATCTTTACCCAAAATAATAAATTTGTATAAATCGCCAGGCATTGCATTGTTTACCACGCCTTCCCAAATTCCGGAGTTATCGCCACGTGCTTGCAATGGTAACTGGTTTTTATTCCAATGGTTAAATGTTCCAGCTATGGCTACCGATTTCGCATTCGGAGCCCAAACAGAAAAATATACGCCTGTAAGCTCTTCATCATCCAAAATATGCGCCCCAAATTTTTCCCATAATTTATAATGCTTACCTTGCTTAAACAGATGAATATCGTAGTCGGTAAATGTCGAGTAATTATATGCTATGCTGAGCTCCATAATGCAAATTTAGCTGGTGCAACTAATTATTAAGATTATTGCACAAATATAGTTGATTACTAATGCATGCTTCGTGGCTTTGGTAGATTATGCATCGTTGGTATTTTTGGGTAGCGTTCTAGTTAAAGCTAGGCAATTGGGTACGATAAATTATAATATGCTGATTCCACAAGTTGTCGCATTTATGTAAAAACGTTTAATTACACATTGCACACATACCAAATCGGGACAAATTTTCGTATTTATGCTTATTATTGTACATCACATGTAAACAAACCGATATGACCAAAAACCTAACTGCTGTATTAATCTGCTTGCTGCTAACCAATGGTATTAATGCTCAATCTAACTCACTTTTATGGGAAATAAGTGGGAATGGATTAACGGCACCTTCATACATTTATGGCACTATGCACGTAAGCGACAAGATTGCTTTTCACCTTACCGATAGCTTTTTTATAGCCATTAATAGCGCTGATGTTATAGCGCTGGAAAGCAATCCCGAAACCTGGATAGACAACGATTTCGGTAATCCAGATATGTCGGCTAACAATAATTACAATTTAAACGACAATTCTTACTACGACCGAAACAATTACTCGGGTGATTTTTATGCTGATGCTACCTTTATAAAAATTCCTGATGCCAATACTTATTATGGTGCGTTTGCGGATAATTCGCGGTTAATTAATGGATATTTATATCGATACGATCAAGAAAGAACCGAGTATGAAGAAGAAACTTATCTCGATTTATTTATTTTCCAGTGTGGAAGGAAATTAGCAAAAGATGTTGCGGCATTAGAAGGCGAGCAAGAGGTTTTAAAATTATTATTGAAGGCCTATGAACCTGACGATGATGAAGACAAAGTTGAAGAAGAAAAATATCTCGCCAAGCAGCGCATGATTGAAAAGTTTGAAGCAGAAGGCAATAGTATATACGAACAAATTGATGAAGCATACCGAGATGGAAATTTAGAAAAATTAGACTCTTTAGAATTAATTACATCACCAAGTACTAAATTCAGGTATTATTTTATTGAAGAGCGTAATGTAAATATGATGCGCAGAATGGATTCGATATTAAAAACCGGAAAGGTGATGTTTACAGGAATTGGCGCTGCACATTTACCTGGTAAACGTGGAGCGTTACAACTTTTGCGCGACATGGGTTATACGGTAAAACCAGTTAAAGGTAAAATTTCGGGAAAGAGTATTAAGGAGAAAGATAAAATTGACGATATTTACTTTACACACACTACCAGTAAACAATTTGCAACTGATTCTTTATTTAGTGTTATTGTTCCAGGTAAATTATATCAATTAGGTGGGTATAAAACCAACCAATTTTATTTATATCCAGATATGGCAAATAGCGCGTATTACAGTATAAATAGAATAGCACATTATGGTGGTGTAAAACAAATGAATTCGGAAGCCATATTAGCAGATATCGACAAATTACTATTTGAGAATGTGCCTGGTGATATTGAATCTAAAACAGCAATAAAATCGAGCACTGGATATCTTGGATACGACATTATCAGTAAAACAAAAAGAGGCAATTATCTACGGATTAAAATATTTGTTAGTCCGCTCGAAACAATAGTGTTTAAAACATCGGGGCTTGGTGAATTTGTTTTAAAGTCGAAAGAAATGCAATCTTTTTTTTCGAGTATACAATTTGCGCCACAAAGCAGCACAAAATGGACTACTTATGAACCAACGTGGGGTGTTGTAAGCGTATCTACACCCGACAATCGAATTGCTGATGAAATAGTACAAAACGAATCGATTTATACTGCAGAAACCGCAGCCAATGTTCAGGCGGCTGATGAAAATGGATTTTATTGGTTCAGTACATATTTATATAACGATAACGATTTTATTGAAACAGACAGTTTTGAACTAACGCGCATAGGAACAGCGTTTGCCGAACAATTTAAGAAAAGCAAATATGAAAAAGTTAGCGATTCACCACAAAATATCGATGTATATCAAGCTTTGGAATCAGTTTATAAAGGCACAGACGATTACTTACATATTAAAACAGCAATTAAGGGTCCTTATTATGTTATAATGGCTGCATTTACACCAACTGCGAATAAACCAGAGCAATATTTTAATTCGTTAAAATTTACTGATTTTAAATACACAAAATCATTTGAAACTTATACTGATACGACATTAGATTTTGTAGTAACTACCATTTTGCCAAGAATTGACACCTTGCTTACTATTGATGAAGTGCAGAATGCTAGCTACGATTACAAACAATACGATTACAAAAATGATGATGAAGAGGAAGAAGATATTAGTTATTTAGCGTCAAACAAAAGCACCATATTTTCTTCAGAAACTACTCCTGAAAATATATTTATAAAGCAACACAAGTATCATAAGTTTTTCATGTCGGATTCAATCGAACAATTTTGGGCGAAATTTGACTCGATACATGTATGGAATAGTACCATGAACTTAACCAATAAGCAATTTATTGAAAAAGACAGTATTACAACCCTATCATTTATTTTAACAGATACAGGCAGCACAAGAGGAATTTATAAAAAATACATTTATAAAAGTGATATGTTATTTCAACTTATAACATGTATTGATACCATTAGTGGTCCATCGAGATTTGTGCAAACTTTTTACGACAGTTTTATGCCAGGAGATAGCATTACTGGACCATCCATTTTTATGCGAACCCCCGATTTGTTTTTTACGCAACTTAACAGCGATGATTCGGTATTAAACAAGCAAGCAATTAATTCGGCTTCTATAATAAACCTTGAAGATGATGATGCTGAAAGACTTATAAAATACATTCAATCAGATAAATACAAATTGCTAAAACTTTTAGAAAAAGTAAATTTCATTGAACTACTGAGTGAACTTGAAGGTGAAAGTATTATTCCGTTTATGAAACAGTTATATCTTAATGCCGGAGATACATCAATTATTCAATTAGCTGTGCTGAGCAGTCTTGCCGAAATACAAACCACTGCAGCTACAAAAGCATTTATAGAATTATTATATATTGAAACACCATTAGCCAAGAAAAATTCAACATTATATTGGCTTTTCGAAAATTTTCAAGATTCACTAGAACTTGCTGCACAACTATATCCGCAGCTTTTAGATTTTTCGGCCTTTCCTGAATACCAAACGGCAACCTATCGTTTATTATCCCTTATAATTAAAAATGATGCTACTAAATTGAAATTATATGCTGATAAAAGTAAACAGATTATTGCAGAAGCAAGTGCTGAATTAAAGCGCAATTTAGTTGGCACACAAGAAGAAACTAAAAACACTTATGGATATTCCAGTTCAAATAATGAATTAAATTTTGATGATTTATCGGATTTAACAGATAATGATGCTTATATATTGAATACATATAACGGTGGCGATTACAGAACTACCAATTACAATTATAGCAAAACAAGTTATTCATATAATACGTATTATGAATATGCTTACGAAGATTCACTATTTAGAATAAGGTATCCTTGGGCAAGAACACTACAAGATTATTACAGTATTTTACTTACCCCTTATTTCGATGATATTGCGGTTAAAAAGTATTATGATAAGATTTGGCTTTGCAATGATGCGAAATTAAAATATCGCACAGCATTAACGTTGTTAGCGTCTAATATTGCGGTTCCTGATACCGTTTGGACTAATTTGCAAAAAGACAGAAAACTGCGTTATGATGTAATTAAAAATTTGCAGAAATTTGATGCTAAATCTAAAATTGACAGTGCTTATGGTAATCAATTGCAGATAACGGAAGGATGTTTGTATCCATACGCTTTTGCGGATGACAAAGACTCTGTGAAATTTGTTACCAAGCGATTGGTGCAAACAAGTAAAGGTAGTGGTTACATCTATTTTTATAAAAGCAGAATAGGGCGGGATAAGACTTGGAATTTAGATTGTATTGGACTTCAACCTGAGGATGAAAGTAAATTTGAAATTGAGCCTTTATTTGTTCATTATGGAACTGTTATTTTGGACGATGCCGACTTAGAGAAACAAATAGATGATATTATAAAAGCAATTGAATTAATTGGCAGAAACCGAGTTGTAATAGATTTAAAAGGCAATAATAATAATTACAATTATGATTATTGAGGGATAAAGCTATGCGGATAAAATAAATATAATAAGGTATTGTTTATCTAATTGGCATTCAGGCAATTGTTTGAAATTATAGCAGTGCATTTTAAGCAACATGCATAGGTAATTTTAACTTATAATTTAATTTATTTAGCATATGAAAGCATTGAAGGTTACTATTATTTGTATGCTTATTGCACATTCATTAAGTGCACAATATAGTATCCAAACAAAATATACTGATAGCTACAATTCGAGCAAGATAAGCACTTTAAGCGATTCTATTTTTTTTACTACAAGTTTAATTGAAGGTCATTTTATAGCACCAAGTGTTATTTTACTAACTGTAGATATACTGAATCCTCCCAAGCAATTCAGTGAAACAATTGCCGCTTCACTTTCAATACAAAATATACCTCAAATAGATAGAGCGATTATTAATTTTGATACCATGCAAGCTGCAATTGCTGCAAAATGGAGCGACAATCTCAATTTGTTATCATTTGGTATTAGTGCTGCAGTAATATTATCATCCCCAAAAAATAAAACAGCAACAATTAACAATGTTATTCTTTATGTTGAGGGTGCCATGCTTACCTATGGCATAACGGAGGTTTTAAAGAGCTCGGTAAGTCGTGTGCGGCCATATGCTTACAATGAGTCATTACCAGAAAGCTATCGATTTAGTGAAGATGTAACCAGTTCTTTTCCAAGCGGCCATACCTCGTCAACAGCATACAATTGTTTTTTTGCAGCTAAAGTTTTAAGTGAGCGATATATTGCTGATGATAACATAGCTTTAAAAACTATTACATGGGTAACGGCAGCTACAATACCTGCAATTACTGGATATTTGCGCACTGAAGCGGGAAAACACTTTTACACAGATGTTGCTGCAGGATACGCAATAGGCGCGCTTATTGGTTACGTTGTGCCAGCATTACATCAGTTAACAAATAATGACGTTTCGTTTTTTCCGATTGCTGCACCGGGAATTTATGGGTTGGGTATTAGTATGGAATGGTGATATTTAAACAATAGACTTCGACGTAAGGGCTTGAATATCAACTTTTACTTTTTAATAAAAAATTTAAATTAAGAATAAGCATAGGATAGCACACCTAAAATGAAATTAATTTATAAAAATCGTTCACGATTTAACTGAAGTTTGAAGAAAAAGTGGTTTTTAGAATTAAGCAGCTAACTTTCGAGTACAATAGGTATGTTACACGACGGTTATTAGCGACTAAAATTTAGGTAGATGGAAAGAATGATGAGGGGGAGCATGGATGGCGCACAAAAGTGAACACGGATGCCAATAGCTGCTGGGGCGCGGTTTTTTTTTAAATGGATGGGCGATTTTTGCGGATTAATCCAAAGCAATCAGCAAATTGCTATTAATTACAACAGGGATTCTATGCACTGACTATTGTCGAATTAAATTTAGTTAGATGGAATTAACTCAAATTAAGCAATAGACATTAGCAAATCAACCAAACTTTTGATTTAGTTGGGTTTAACATGATTAGCAAACAATTGGAAAAGAGCTTGATGCTGGCGCGAAATATTTAATTTTATTTCAAAATTCGTGGTGTTATCACTACCATTGCTCAATCTGGGTTAAAATGCTATCTCACCAAAGTTATATTGCCTTGCATTACCAATTTTTCTCCTGTGGTAGACGTATAATTTAGCACATAAATGTAACTGCCTATTGGCTGCTGAAAGCCTTCGAAACTGCCGTTCCAGCTAAGATCTGCCGCTGAACCTTCAAAAACTATTTGTCCCCAGCGATTATAAATCAAGAACGATACTACGCGATTGGGGTCAAGAATTATCACGAATAATTCATCGTTAATATCATCCCCATTCGGGCTAAATGCATTTGGAACGGCAATATCATCACAATAAGTTACAGCAATAGTATCGCTAGGATTGCTGCATAATAAATCGCTGCTCACCCAATAAGTTCCGGGTTCAATAATAGTGATAGCAGCGCTTGTTTCACCTGTGCTCCAAGTATAATTTGGTAAGTCATCGCCGGTATCTAATAAAAGTGATTCGATGCCTGCAGGTGGGCATAAAATTTTATCTTCACCTAAATTAATGTCTGCATTTAAGTATGGGTCTTCAGTAATTGTTACCTCATCGGTAAAAGATTCGCACAAACTTTCAACTGTTACTGAATAGGTACCTGCAGTGTTAATTGTGATAGTTGTTGATGATTCGCCAGTGCTCCAATTATAGGTTGCAAATCCGGCGGGCGCCGATAGTATTATTTCCCAAGTAGCATCACAAATTAATTGATCATCGCCCAAATTGGGAACCAATCCTATTGGAGGAATTACATTAACAACAAATGAATCGATAAATGCAGCACAGTCCGCAAACCCTGTTACATAATAAGTACCTGCTGCATTAATTGTTATATCACCGGTAGTTTCACCAGTGTTCCACAAATAAGCATCATAAGCTGGCGAAGCAATTAATACATAAGGGAGTTCTGTAAAGCAAATTTCAGTTATTGATTCACTAGTATAAACTGAATCTTCAACAAATAAAACATTGGCGGTATCGTTAATAATTCCGCAATCGGTTGTCATTTGTAAAATATATTCACCAGTTTCGTAAACAGTTATTTCGGAAGTAGTTTCACCGGTACTCCATAAATAACTGTTTGCACAAGAAGGTCCTGATAACACCACTGGATTGCAGACAACGGTATCAGGTAAGTATAACATCGAATCTACTGGACTAACAATAACATCTTCAATAAATAAATAAACCAAAGGTGTGGCATCTAATACGCCACCTTCGTAGGCAACTACTTCGACTGCTTCATCTGAATGAAAATTACCAATACATACCCACTCCTCACCACCGTCAGCTTCAAAAAAACCACAAATTTTGGTCCATTCACCTGGTTGGTCGATATAATTTCCGCTACCATTATTATCAATTTGTGGAATTAAATCTAACACACCACTGGTAAAAGCATCGCCAATTTTATCTGCTGCGAAATACGCGCCAATAGCATCTGTTGTTGCATGACTAACACCAAAAAAATCGGATTGCGTTGCTGGAGCGCTCCAAAATTCAACGTAATAACATTCACCAGCTATTAAAGGAGCTGACAATTGTATTTGCACATATTCGCGGTATATAAATGTATTATTATCATATAAATCTATCCAAAAACCACCATAAGCATCACCAGTTCGTGCAGGTTGAAATAATGAAAATAAATTGTCGGGTACATTTACCCATGAACCCACACCTGCGCAGGCATTATAATAATCAGGTGTTCCTCCGCTGCCTGCATACCAATCATTTACGTAAACATCGGCATCGTATGTAAAACCAGAAATAAAATCAGGGCAAATATTATAATCTTCGAAGCTATAATTAGGCACAAGGTTGTATTGTGCCTTTGAAATGTTAAACATCGCCAAGCCGCATAACAAGAGGAGGAGTTTTGTTTGCATTGGTATTTTTATCAAATATAACCAATGTAAACAAATATCTGCGGTTTTATGCTTATTTACTCATATTGCCGAATAATTCGTTCAATTTTTGTTCTCTAAATGCGAAAATTTCTTTGAGTTGTCCTTTTATAAAAAGTGTGTTCGCTATACTGCCAAATATGCCAAATGGTGGCTGATAAGTAACAATATCATTCATTTCTACTCCGCCAGGAATTGCCTTTAGGTGATGCTCATGATGCCAGATGCGATATGGCCCAACGCGTTGTTCATCTACGAAAAATTTTAAATGATCAACATGCGTAATTTCTGTTACCCATAACATTGGGATATTTAATAATGGACGCACGTTGTATTGAATTATCATTCCTGGATAAACCTTTTCAAGTAAATTTTCGGTTAGAATTTCAAAACCCATGTGTGCAGGTGTAATTTTTTGCAAATTTTTTGGAGATGATAGAAAATCCCAAGCCTGCTCAATAGAAATTGGCAATTGCTGTATTGTTTTTACTGTATATACGCCCATAATATTATTTTATGCTATGCATACCTCCATCTAAATGAATAATTTCACCAGTCATCCAAGCGCTATCATCCGACAACAAAAATGCAGCCATTTTTGCAATATCCATAGCTGACCCTATTTTTTTTAGTGGATGACGTTGCGCGTTAGCTTCTATTTTTTCAGGCGTATTTAAAAGCATATTTGCCAAAGGTGTATTTGTTATTGAAGGAGCAATACAATTAAATCGAATTTTTGGAGCAAATTCAGCTGCTAAAGCTTTAGTAAGTCCTTCTATTGCACCTTTTGAAGCTGCAACCATTGCATGGAAATTAAATCCACGTTGCACTGCAATTGTTGAAAATAAAACAACTGATGCCATGTTTGATTTTTTTAATGCTGGCAATGCAGCTTGAATAGCTAAAGTGGCCCCAACTACTTGTAATTTATAGTCATTGATAAAATCTTCAGATGTAAAACGCGCAAACGGTTTTAAAACTATTGCACCGGGACAATACACCAAGCCATCCAATTGTTCGGGAATAAAATTTGGTGTGATTGCGTCAAGCACATTGTAGTGAACGTATTTTACGTTATCGGTATTTTCCTGCGGATGTGCATTAAATGTGGCAATAACCTGATGTCCATTTTCTACCAGCGTTGATACCAAAGCAGCGCCAATTCCAGAAGATCCGCCAATTACTAAATATGTTTTCAATTGTATTACTTTTTGTTTTTATTCATTCTACATCTATCGCTGCAATAAATTACTGATTGCCAATTTTTTCCCCACTTTTTTCTCCAACTAAACTTTCGATTACAAATTGGGCAAATTTTTTCTGGTAAATTAACTTTAATATGCACGGTTAATCTTTCAAATTTAGCACAATCTTTCGTTCTTTTATAAGTTCATTTACAATGATGGTATCAGTATCTAAATCAGCCGTTACTTCAACTAATAAATATTTCTTTTTCCCTTCATAAAAGAAGACTTCCTGACCTATTTTTAATGACACACCACTGTTGGAAAATGGTGAGAGATTTGGATTCATAACGGTGGGGATATTTAAAGGAATCGATTTTGAAGTGTTGTTACGCAAGGTAAATGACGCGTAGTCTTTTGGCGCTGAAGATGTTATTAATAAGCTCAACAAAGCTGCGAAAATGAAGTTCATAAAAGATTTTATCTAAAAACAGCGATAAACGGTAATTGTTCACAAGAAGCCGCAACGGTCTTTTAAAGCTAAAATGCGCGATAATGTTATAAAAAAATCAAATTGCCTCTCTTAAAATGATTGAAGCTATTTTGGGGATTCAATGAAGTTATAAGATTATCTACTATGTTGACAAATTAATTTAGCAACATTCATATATTTTGATTATCTTTGGGATATAAAAATATTGCTATGAATAAAAGAATGATAAAATTAACGAAGCGGGAGATTACATTTCTTCAGGAATATAAATCTTCCAAGGAT
>Ga0105048_10003495_pt1 | contig 25747 bp, 22 predicted proteins | sample MAT05_FD_78382 | JGI IMG/M metagenome (GOLD analysis project Ga0105048, IMG submission 78382) | Freshwater microbial communities from Lake Fryxell liftoff mats and glacier meltwater in Antarctica - MAT-05 | ecosystem: Environmental > Aquatic > Freshwater > Ice > Liftoff microbial mat | place... | reverse complement strand
TGGATCGGCGACGTCGGCCAAGGCCAATGGGAGGAGATCGACCTCGCCCGCGCGGTCGACGGCGGCGGCAGAGGTCTGAACTTCGGGTGGAGCGCCTTCGAGGGCACGCATCGATTCAACGATGATCAGTCGGCTGACGGCGTCACCATGCCGATCTTCGAGTACGAGCACGGCGATGCGGGATGCTCGGTGACCGGCGGCGACGTGTACCACGGCCGCGAATTGCCGTCCCTGGCCGGGTGGTACCTGTTCAGCGACTACTGCAGCGGCATCGTGACAGCGCTGCTACAGACCGACGGTGCGCTCACTGGTCAGATCGAGCTGGGCACGGTCAGCGGTGTCAGCGCTATCTGTTCCGGCCCCGATGGCCAGCTCTACGTCCTCTCGCTCGACGACAACGCGATCTACCGCGTCGCCGCCGCATAGTCGGGTGCCGGGGCGATCGCGTTACGACACCCGTTCGAACTGAACGGTGCGCTTGTCGACGTCGGTGGCCACCAACTTCACCGTGAGGTTGTCGCCGGGCGCAACCCCATGTGCCTTCACCTTGGCAACCACGGCGACATCGAGCAGTTGGATGCGAGTGCCGTCCTCGTCATCGTCGACAACGACGGCGTCGAATGACTCACCCTCGTGACCGCGCATGATGACCGCCTCCGCCAGGTCCAGTACAGCGCGATCGATCCGGCTGCCCGTGGAGTCGGCGCGGTCCATCGGCTCCGGCAACAGCGGCAGTGCTTCGGCGACGTCGTCAGGCACGGCTTTGCCATTGGCCACCGCCAACGCGACCTGCACCACGTAACGATCAGCAAGGCGACGCAGTGGTGCGGTTGCATGCGCATAGGTCGCCGCCATAGCCGCATGCCAGGGCCTGACGCCGGCGATGAACTGCTGATAGTCGGCACCACCGCCGGCGCGCCGAGCAGCCAACATGAACGCCGCCTGCTTCGGGTCGTGCTCGTCGAGCGCTCGCGAGAACTCGGCCAACGATTGCTCCGCCGCCCATGTCAGGCCGAAGCCGTGGGCGGTACGACGTAGGCGTTTCACCGCCCGTTCGTCGGGTTCTGGCATCACGCGAAACAGTCCGGTGCCGGCGTGGAACATCGCCTGTGCGACCGCCAGGTTGCACGCCAAGGACATCGCCGCGTTGTGGTCCTCGGACGGCAGCCGCGGCCGAAAGACCAGTTGGTACTGATCCTTGGCAACACGCTCGACCAGCTGCTCGGGCGGCTCGATGGTTCCGGCACCGCGGGTTGCGGCGGCGGCCTGAACGCGGCGCGAGAACTCTCCGAAATCGACTGGCAGCTGTGCGGTGGTCACCGAGTCGTACGCCAACTTGGCGCGGCTGCGAATGATCGCCCGCTCGGCACCGTCGAGCACGGCGGCCCCGTCGGTGCCGATGCGCACGTGGAAGACCACGGCGGGCCGAGGACCGTCGGGCAACAGACTGGCTGCACCCTCGGCAAGCGTCGGCGGGTACAGGCCAGCCTTGCCATCGGGCAGGTACAGGGTGGCACCCCGCTTCCATGCCTCGGCGTCCAGCGCGTCGCCGGCCTTCACGAACCAGGCGACATCTGCGATCGCATAGTGCAGGATCAGGTCCTCGCCGGCGCGCTCGAGGGTGAAGGCCTGATCCAGATCCGTGCTGGTGGCCGGGTCGAGCGTGACGAACGCCCAGTCCGTGCGATCAGTGTGTTCGGTGGGCGCACGCAACGCCGCTGCCTCGGCGGCAGCAAGCACGTTCGGCGGAAACGACTGCGGCACCGAGTACTGCTGGCGGATGCCGGCCAGCCCGGCATCCAGCACATTCGACTGGTCGATGACGGAACGCATCGCGGGTTAGCGGCGGGCGCCCATGAACATGCCTTTGAGGGCGTCGTAGTGCTCGATGCAATGACCGGCACCCATCACGACTGCCTCCAACGGCATGTTGGACATTCTGACGGGGACCTGGGTTTCCTTCTCGATGCGCTGCGCCAGGCCGCGCAGCAGACCGCCGCCGCCGACGAGGTACATACCACGGACCAAGAAATCCTGCGCCAGCTCGGGCGGCGCCTTCGCGAGGCAACGAACGACCGAGGCAATGATGCTGCTGATGACATCGTCGATCGCGAACCGGATCTCCTCCGGTGTCAGCACGACTGTCTTGGGCAAACCGGTCATCAGGTCGCGCCCGCGCACTTCGGCCTGGCTCTCGTCTTCGGTTTCGGCAGCGGAGCCGATGGCCACCTTCACTTCCTCAGCCGTTCGCTCGCCGATCGCGATGCCATGCTCGCGGCGCACATACGCCTGGATCGATGCGTCGATGTCGAAGCTGCCCACGCGTACGGCTTCGAGAGCGACGATGCCGCCAAGGCTGATGACCGCTGTTTCGCTGGTGCCGCCACCGATGTCGATGACCATGTTGCCGATGGGCTCGTCGATGGGAAGGTCGGCGCCGATGGCTGCTGCCATGGGCTGCTCGATGAGCTGCGCATCGGCCGCACCGGCCCGGCGAGCGGCGTCGGTGACCGCGCGTCGCTCGACCTCGGTGATGGCCGACGGCACGCAGATGACCACCTTCGGTCGCGTGAATCGGCTGACACCAACGCGCTGCAGCAGCAGTCGGATCATGCGTTCGGTGATTTCGAAGTCGGTGATGGCGCCACCGCGCAGTGGACGCACGGCAACGATGTACCCGGGCGTGCGGCCGATCATCTGCCATGCCTCACGGCCCGTTGCCAGCACCTCGCCGGTTTGGCGGTTGAGCGCGATCACGGAGGGCTCGTTGAGCACGATGCCCTTGCCCTTCATGTACACCAGCGTGTTGGCCGTGCCCAGGTCGATCGCGAGGTCGCGTGCCATGTGTCAGCCCTTCGGCTTTTCGTCGAAGTCGTCGTCGCGCGGCGCGGGGCGCACGCGATCCATCACTTCTCGACGGGATTCGGGCGAGAGTGCATCGATGTGCTTGCGGAAGCTGACCACACCTGGCTCCTGGCGCGACCCGCCCTTCGACAGGATGACACCGATCACGATCACGATGGTGACTGCGACAGCAACGACGACGTAGATCACGAGTTGACCTCGCTGGGGGCGACCAGATCGTGCGCGCCGGCGCCCCAGTCGGCGCCCTCGGACCACACTTCGTGCTTCCAGATGGGGGCGCTCGCTTTCAGTGCATCGATGGCGAACCGAGCCGCTTCGAACGCCTCGGGGCGGTGCGGCGAGCTGACCGCGGCCAGCACGGAGCTCTCCATCAACGCCAGGCGGCCGGTGCGGTGCAGTAGCACGACGCGACCGGACTCGGGCCAACGCTGGCGCAATTCGGCGACGATGGCCGCGAACGCGGGCACGACCTGCTCGTCGTACGCCTCGTACGTGAGGTGGCTGACGCCTTCACGCAGCTGACCCTGCTCGTCGACCGCGTGGTCGCGGACGGTGCCACTGAACAGCACCACTGCGCCGCAATCGGGTTGCAGGCACCACTCGTACACGGCACCCACGGGCAACACCTGGTCGGTGAGACCCAACCATGAGTTGCCAGTTACAGGAGAGCGCACAACCAGGCATTGTAGCCGTGATCGCGGTCGCAGCCACCGAGTACGGTGCCGCGCGATCCCACTTGCAACGCAATGGTCACTAACCTCACCTTTTCGTGAGCCGGAGCGACTGGAACGACGACGGGCAGGACGATCCTGCTCCACTACCCGCTCACGAGCGCGCCTGGCGCCACCCCAGTGAACTCGGCGAGCGAGCATGGGTGTACTCCGAGCCGCCGCTCACCATCGGACGTGGGCTCACCGCGGCCACAGGTGCCATCGGCGGCCTGCTGGCGATGGCAGTGCTGTTGACGATGCTGCCCACGCAAGCGGGTCGCAACGTCGTCGCCACGGCCCGCTCGACGATCGTCGAGCTCACCGGTACCGGTCTCGTCACCAGCCGCTCGACGGTCTCCGTCGACTCTGCCGCCAGCCTGCCACAGAGCACGACGCCCATCGTGGGCGTCACCATCACCGTTCGCCCCGGGGCCGGCATCGACCTGTCACCGACATCGGTGGCCACCACCATCCAACGGCCGATACCGACGTATCAGGTCACGGTGGCTTCGGCCCTCAGCCCAGGTGCGGTTGCCGTGTCGGTCAACGGTGGCAGCCTGCTCATCACGACGGCACAGGCCGTCAGTGTGGATTCGATGGTCGACCTGATGCTCTCCGATGGCACGAGCAGTACTGCCCGAGTGTTGTTCGTCGACGACCGACGGGGCCTGGCCGTGCTGGTGCCCCTCGACGGCGACGGAACCAACACCCGCGGCATCGAGTCGTTCACCGTTTCACCCACCGTGTCGGCGGGCGATGAGCTGACCTTCTTCGGCGATCACCAGATGACGCTCACGGTCACCGACCAGAACACGATCGACAGCGTGTGGGCAGCAGACGAGTCGATCCGCGAAGGCACGCCCGTGGTCAATCAGCGCGGCGAGCTGGTGGCGCTGTGCACGCACAGTAACGGCGTCGGCCGTCTCGTGCAGCTGGGCAACCTCGACGAGTTGCAGCAGACGATCGCCAGTTACACGATGTCGGCCACGGTGTGGTTCGGCATCTCGGTCGTCAAGAACGCGAGCGGCGAGCTGACCATCGATGCAGTCGACCCGGCCGGCCCCGCCGTCACCGCCGGGCTCACCAGCGGCGACGTGCTGCAGTCACTGGACGGAGCTGCAGTCAGCGACAGTCGCAGCGTCACCACTCTGCTCGCCGGACACGAGCCGGGCGACATCGTCCCTGTGGGTGTGCGCCATTCGGACGGCACGTTCGCCACGCTCAACGTAACGCTGGGCGACCCCAGGACGACGCTGTGAGCAGCCGGTTCAACGGCGGCGGGCGCGGGCCCGGCGGACGGCCACGACCACGATCGTCGCCAACGCGGCCAGCGCCACACCGAGACCGCCGAGCGCAATCTCCTGACGGCGCTTCGGCGAGACCATCGTCCACCACTTCGCCTCGGTGCCCTCCACGTACGCCTGCTCGTTGGTGACGACGGGCCGCCAGCCGGCCGCCTTCAACCGATCGTTGGCCAACAGCCACGGCCAGCGGGTGTAACTGCGCAGCCCGGGCGGGATCGGGCCGCGTTGGAAGCGCCAACGCAGATTGGTGATGACCTCCGTCATCCGGTCGGGCAACTTCACGCGCGGCACTGCGCCGGCGAGCGCCCGAACCCGCTCGCCTGCCACCCATCCATCGGGCGCAACGTTGTACACGCCGTCCAGTCGCTGCTCGAGCGCGAGCAGCACTGCGCTGGCGAGATCGTCGAGGTGCAGGAACTGTGCCGGCGGGTCGGCCTCGCCCGGTCGTTGCCCCATGCCTGCAGCCAATGCACTTGCCAGCCGACTGGTGCCGTCTGCGGCCATGGCGACTGCCGGGCGAAGCACGGTCACAGATCGTCCGGGCACCGACAACCGCCACTCGTCGACCAGCTGCTCGGCCGCCCCCAGTTGACGCGCGAACGGAAACTCGACGTCGGGGCGCAGCAACGCATCTTCGGTGATCGGCACCGGGTTGTTGGCCCACGCGCCGTAGACCATCGCGGACGACACCAACACCACATGGCACACCTGCGGGTGGTCGTACAGCGCTGACGTCAGCCCTGCCAGCGCACTCTCGCGCCGCACGGCCCGCGCGTCCGCGTCCGTGGCTGCCAGCCACACCAAGATGTCGCACTCGCTCGGCTCGGCGGCATCGGCCAGATCGCTGGCCGCGAGCAGCCGCAGCACGCGGGCACCGAGCCCGCCGGTGCCATCGCTCACCCACACCGGAGTGGCGGTGGCGGTGCTGCCCATCACGCTCATCCCGACGACGCTACCCGCTGCACGCGCCCGCTGGGGAGAGCGCCGTAGGCTTGGGCCATGGCTGACGATCCCACTCCGCCCGGCGCTGGGCCGCCCGAGTTCGGCGACAACCCGTTCGCCAACGTTCCGATGTTCGGCGACCTGGCCAAAGCCATGGCAGGCCAAGGCCCGCTCAACTGGGACGCGGCCCGCCAGTTCGCCGGCCTCGCCAGTAACGGTGGTGGTAGTGAACCCAACGTGGATCCTGCAGTTCGAATTGCGCTGTCGGACCTGGCCCGCATCATCGAGATGCACGTGCGCGACCTCACCGCGATCGACACCGTGTTCCCGGAGATCACACCGGTCACCAAGGGCGTGTGGGCGCAACGCACGCTCGAGGCATACCGCCCGCTGTTCACCGAGCTGGCCGCCTCACTGGGTCGACGCCCGGAGACCACCGATGTCGAGGCGTCCGCCGACAGCGACCCGATGATGGCCATGATGGCCAACCTCAGTCAGATGATGGCACCGGCGATGATGGGCATGGCCGTCGGTTCGATGGTAGGGCGGATGGCTGGGCGCACGTTCGGCCAATACGACCTGCCCATCCCACGCAGCGACCACGCCTTGCTGGTGGTACCGGCAACCATCGACCAGTTCGCCACCGAATGGGCGCTGCCCGTCGACGAGATGCGGCTGTGGGTCCTGGCTCAGGAGATGATCGGCCACACGCTGTTCAACATTCCGGCGCTGCGCGATCAGTTCACGGCGTTGGTGCGACAGCACGTGGGCGCCTTTCGGGCGGATCCGTCGGCGGTCGCCGAGAAGCTGTCGTCGCTGGACATGGACGATGCCGGCGACCCGATGCAGGCAATGCAGCGGTTGCTGTCCGACCCGGCGTTGCTGCTGGGCGCGGTGCAGTCACCCGAGCAGGCGCTCCACGCGCCACAGCTCGACGCAGCCGTTGCAGCTGTTGTGGGCACCGTCGACTACCTGGTCGACGCGGTCGCCGCCCGGGTCATCGGTGGCGACGCATTACGCATCGCCGAAGCGGTGCGCCGTCGCCGGCTGGAGACCTCACCAGACGACCTGTTCGTCGAGCGACTGCTCGGCCTGCAGCTCACGCAGGACCAAGTGCAGCGCGGCAAGACCTTCACTGCCGGCGTGGCCGACCGCGTTGGCGAGGGTCGCCTCACCGAACTCCTCGGCAAGGCCAACCCACTCCCCACACCTGCCGAGCTGGCAGCACCCGGCCTCTGGATTGCTCGTCTCGAGCTGTAGAGCACCGGGGCGCCGTACCTCCCGACGTCGTAGTTGCGACTAACCTCTCCCTATGCGTCGATCCCACCACGTTGCGCTGCTGGCGCTCGCTGCGCTGGCACCGGCCTGGTTCACGTTCAGCGCGGGCCCAACAACGGTGCCTCGAATCGCGTCGGCCTCTGCACCGTTCGCAGTGTCGGCCAACGGCGAGTATCTCATCCAGTTCACGCCGCGAGCCGCTCAGCGTTCGCTGGCCACCACACAACTCCGCAGAGAGGGCGTGTCGCTGGACTCGGTTGCGCCATCGCTGTTCATATCGCTCGCAACGATGACCGCCGAGGAAGCAGCTGCCACCGCAGCCACGCCAGGCGTGGTCGCCGTCGACCCCAACGACGAGCTGTACGCCGCTGCCATCCAACCGAACCCGCCCTGGGGACTCGATCGCAGCGACCAGACCGACCTACCGCTGGATGGCAGCCTCACCTACTCTGACTCTGCTGGCGCGGACACCACCATGTACATCATCGACTCGGGCATCAACTCGGCGCACACAGAATTCGCCGGACGGCTGGCTCCCGGGTACGCCGACCTACAGGACGGCAGGGGAACCAACGACTGCTTCGGCCATGGCACCCACGTGGCGGGCATCGCTGCAGGCACGACCTACGGGTTCGCGAAGTTGGCGACGGTCGTCCCGGTCCGTGTGCTGGATTGCTTTGGCGACACCTCGCTGGCTGGGCTCATCCGCGGGATCAATTGGGTGATCAACGATCACGTTTCCGGGCGAGCGGTCGCGAACCTGAGTATCGGTGGCCCCGTCGTGTACCAGACCATCGACAACGCGATAGCCGCGCTGGTCGCCGACGGTGTCGCCGTGGCGGTCGCTGCCGGCAACAAAGGGGCGAACGCGTGCAACTCGTCACCGGCCCGCGCCGCAGCAGCGCTGACTGTCGGTGCCACCACCGACCAGGACGCACGGTCCGGCTTCTCCAATATCGGCCCGTGCGTCGATATCTTCGCACCTGGCTCGAACATCACTTCTGCGTGGTTCCGCTCCGCTACCGACATCGGTTTGTCGAGTGGCACCTCGATGGCTGCACCGCATGTCGCCGGAGCGCTCGCCGTACTGTGGTCCGACAACCCCGGGCTGACCGCCGCTGAGGTTCAACAGCTGTTGGTGGCCCAAGCAACTCCGAATCGACTCAGCAACGTTGGCACCGGTTCGCCGAACCTGCTGTTGCACTTGTCGCTTCCGCTCCGGAGCGTCAGTGGCGGGGGGGCCGCCCTCTCCCCGGCGCAACGTTGCGCGATCACCCAGACGTGCTAGTCCGAGCTGTTGTACGGCGCAGCTCCAGACCGTCGAACAGCACGCGGGTGGCCAACACCGCTCCGACGCCTTCGCCGGCACGCAGGCGCAGGTCCAGCAGCGGCTCGACACCGAGGAACCGCAGCACACCGGAGTGGGCGCGCTCGTTGCTGCGTTGCCCGGCCACGAGATGCGCGCTGACCGCCGGGTCGATCGTGCATGCCAACGCCGCGGCAACGGTGGTGGCCAGCCCGTCGAGCACGATCACGCCACCGGCTTCGGCGGCACCGAGGACGACGCCGCACAGCAGCGCGAATTCGGGACCGCCCAACACGGTCAGCATCTCGGTTGCGTCGAGCGCACCGCCCGACTGATCGCGCCAGCGTTGCACAGCGGCGGCCACCACCGCAGCCTTGCGTTCGACCATCGGGGTATCCGCTCCAGAGCCGAGACCCACGACTGCGGCTGCCGGCAGGTCCAGCAGTGCCGCGGTCAGCGCGGCAGCGACAGTGGTGTTGCCGACACCAACTTCGCCGAGCAGCACCAGCCCCTCTGCGGCCAGGCGCGCTCCGAGTTGCGTGCCGTCGGCGACGAGCTGCGACACGCGCAGTTCGGTCAGTGCGTCCGTGGAGACCAGGTCTCCGGTGGACGAACCTGTGTCCACCACCGTCCATGAGAGCCCGGCGGTGCCGGCAGCTCGAACACCGATCGACTCTCCTGCCAGGGCAGCAGACAGAACCTCCGCCGTCACCGAGCGCGCGTATGCGCTGATGCCGAGGTCGGCAACGGGATGGTCGCCGACCGCAAGCACCAGGGTGGCGCTGCGTGTGGACAGGCCGCCGCACGCAATCACTCGATCCAGCGCCTTGTCCAACACGCCCAGCGAACCAGGCGGCGTCAGGAGTGCGTCGGCATGATCGCGCACGTCGACGACAGTGCGTTGCGCTGGGGCTCGGACGCGCGACCTCGGCGGCGTCGGGGCACCGTCGTTCTGCCACCGCTCGGTCATCACCAGATCGGTCAGCGGTTGGCGCTTCGACCAGCCGAAGCGTTCCAGCCCTGGTCCAGTCTGGCGCTCGTCCGGGTAGCCGACGCACAGCCAACCGAGCGTCTCGACCCCGTCGGGGATGCCCAGTAACCCGGTGAGGTCGGCGGGCTGGAACAGAGTGACCCAGCCGACCCCCAGACCGGCTGCTCGGGCCGCCAACCACAGGTTCTGAATGGCGCAGGCGCAGGACCACATGTCCGAGTCGGCAAACGTGGCGCGCCCGAGCACCCCCGCAGCTTCGGCGCGGCGGTCGCAGCACACCACCAGGCCGAGTGGAGCCTCGCGAATTCCCTCCAGCTGTAGCGTCAACAGATGCCTCGCGGAGTCCTCGTCGAGGCAGGCGGCCTGCGCGAGGCGCTCCTGGTCGGCCAGCCAAGCAGCCTGAGCTCGGGTATCGGCATCGCGCACCACGATGAACCGCCACGGCTGGCTATGTCCTACCGACGGTGCGCTGTGCGCTGCCTGCAGCAGACGTTGCAGGGTGATCTCGTCGATGTCGTCGGGGCGGAAGCGGCGCACATCGCGGCGGGCGGCAAGGATCTCGTGCAGCCCATCCTGCTGGTCGGCAGTGAAGGCCCACGCCTGGGGATCACTTGCCCGTTCGTGAGCGCTGGTCGTGTCACCGATGAGCGGGACAGGACGCTGGTACAGCGTCGTGGGAGCCGTCGCAGGGACTGCTGCTGGCTGCTCGTCCACGCAACGACGCTACCCACATGGCAGACGCGAACGTGCCCGGCCGGTGAGGGCCGGGCACAGTCGGTTTCCGCTCTGCGGAGTCAGGCGGACTTGACGGTACGGCGGTGGTGCATCATTCCGAGGAAGACCAGCACTGCCATGATCGCTGCCGCGATGAAGGCGCCGATGGCAGCAATACCAGCGATGGTGCCGACTGTCGACCAAGCGTAGGCGGAGAGCAATAGGCCCCTGAGCGTCTCGCCCCTGAAGAGCGAGTCACGCTGCCCGGTGATGCCGGCGGCGGTGGCCTTCAATGCATCGACGTCAGCCTGCGGCTTGCCGGCCGCAACAGCGTCGGTCACCGCTGCTTTGGCGGCACGCTCGGGGCCACCGAGGTCGGCGAAGGTCTGGCCGTCGGCAATGCCCTCGAGGTGGCCGTTGATGTAGCTGGCGTAACCTTCGGCCTGGTCGCCGTTGGTCAGGCGCTGCCCGGCGAACTCCAGCAGGTCGTCACGACCCTCTTCCTTCAGCGCTGCGGCGTCGGGGAACGAAATGTTCTGCGACGTCAGTTCACGACTGACATAGTCGTCGGAGAAGTTGGCACCCCAGGTGAGCAGGCCGCCGGCGACCAGGAAGACGACCATCAGGACGGCTCCGAAGGCGATCAGGACGGCATCGATGGTTCTCCGCGGGAACGCGACGACAGGCGTGGTCGTGTTCGTGCCAGGGGTCGGCTCGGCGGCGAGTGGCGGTACTTCGAGGGTCGAACTCATTGTGTTCCTCCGGTTGGGTCAGTGTTTTCCTGACCATCACCGTAGGAAAGCTGAGTCGACAGCGTCAGAGCAGCGAGACCATGACGCTTGTGACCTTGTGCCCTAATAGCTATCTCGGTTGCGACCGGCGCTCCGCGAGCCGGGCCGCGTACACGGCGGCCTGAGTTCGATGATTCATGCCCAATTTGGACAGCAGGTTGGAGACGTAGTTCTTGACCGTCTTCTCCGCGAGAAACATCTGCTCGGCAATCTGACGGTTGGTGAGACCATCGGCAAGATGGCCGAGAATGGCGCTCTCCTGCGGAGAAAGAGTGGCGGTCAACGCATCTTTCGGCGGGTTGCGCAGTCGATCGATCACCCGCGCGGTGACCATCGGATCGAGCAGCGAATGCCCCGTGGCCGCGCGGCGAACGCTCTCGATCAAGTCAGAACCGCGCACCTCCTTCAACACGTAGCCGGTTGCGCCCGCCATCACGGCGTCGAACAACGCCTCGTCGTCGTTGAACGAGGTCAGCATGAGGCACTTCAGATCGGGCCTCGAGGAACGCAGTTCGCGGCACACTTCGATGCCCGAACCGTCAGGAAGCCGCACATCGAGAATCGCCACGTCGGGCGCACAGGCTGGAGCACGTTGCAATGCTTCGGCCGCCGTGCCAGCTTCGCCGACCACCTCGATGTCGTGGGCGCTCTCCAGCAATTCGCGCACGCCGCGGCGCACCACCTCGTGATCATCGAGAAGGAACACCCTGATCACGGCCATCGCTACAACCTAGCTGCGCTGGCCAGCAACCTATGCCGTAGCCTCCTTCGGGTGTCTGATCGTTTCGAGTTCGTCGGCCCGCAGCAGCTGCTCCGGCTGCTCGACGCGGTGATGGCAATCGGCTCCGAATTGACCCTGCCGGATGCGCTGCGGCGTATCACCGAGGCCGCCGCTGAGCTCGTCGATGCGAGGTACGCCGCCCTGGGAGTGCTCGACGAGTCGCGCTCGCACCTGTCCGAGTTCGTGACTGTCGGTCTCGACGGGGCGCAGGCCGAGCAGATCGGCGCCAGGCCAGAAGGCCACGGCATATTGGGGCTGCTCATCCTCGACCCCACTCCGTTGCGACTGCCCGATCTCACCACCCACCCCGAGTCATTCGGGTTTCCGCCCGGGCATCCGCCGATGACGTCGTTTCTCGGTGTGCCGATCCATGTTCGCGGCGTCGTCTACGGCAACCTCTACCTCACCGACAAGGCGAATGGTGAAGCCTTCACCGACGTCGACCAGGAGCTGGCCGTCGGCCTTGCTGCCGCCGCCGGTCTGGCCATCGAGAACGCCCGCCTGTACGAGCAGAGCCGCACCGCCGGGTTGTTGGACGAGCGCGAGCGGATTGCTCGCGATCTGCACGACGACGTGATCCAGCGCCTGTTCGCCACCGGTCTCTCGCTGCAGGCGGCTGCCCAGCTGGTGAGCGAGCCGTTGGCAGTCGAGCGCATCATGCGAGCAGTCGACGATCTCGACGCATCCATACGCCAGGTTCGGTCGACGATCTTCGAGCTACACCAGCGCTGGTCGACAACGCAGAGCCTGCGCAGCGACATCGTTGCCATCTGTGAGGAGTCCTCCAAGGCAATGGGCTACAGGCCCTCGTGCGACATCGTCGGCCCTGTGGACACCGCCGTGATCGAGCCCGTCCGTGGCCACCTCCTACTCTGCATACGCGAGGCGCTTTCGAACGTCGCTCGCCATGCACGAGCGTCGTCCGTGCAAATGGAAGTCAAGGTCAATGGAGGTCGGCTGACGCTGCGAGTCATCGACGATGGCGTGGGCCATGCACCGCGGCCTGGGCATGTCTCGAGCGGGCTGGACAACATGCTCGTGCGTGCGGAGTCGCTCGGGGGACACTTCACGATCGCTCGAGGAGAAGATGCGGGCACGGTCGCTGTGTGGGAAGTTCCGCTCGGCAACATGCCGACCGACGGCACACGAATTGGGTCCCAAGGCCCTAGCTAGCCACCTTCTCGACTACCACATTGAGCGGTGTGCAACTGAAGGCGACTGCAATCGACCGGTTGGTCGTCGATCTCGACGACCCTGCCGCCGACGCCGCTGTTCTCGCCTGGGCCACACGCGAAGCCGCTCTACGACAGTGCACGCTGCAGGTGCTTGCGAACCGCAGCAACAGCGTGCCTGAGTTTCTCGGGGAGGCGGTCGATGCAAGGCTGCTCATCGTCGGCAGCCCACTACGCCGCGGCGACGGGCGCCGGTCGTCGTGCCCCATCGTCATCGTGCGAGGAACGCGTCGACCTCGACTGCGGCGGATCGTCGTCGGCGTCGACGGCTCGAACGCGTCGGCCAATGCACTGCGGTGGGCAGTGGCTGAGGCCACCCGATACGCAGCAACCGTCACCGTTGTCCATGCGTGGCAGCAGCCCGCGCAGGACGACCGTTCGCTTCGCGGCGGCGACCTTCGCCGGGCCGACGCAGTCTGTATCGCCGACCTTGCCGCCGACCTGTGCGAGCTACACTCCCAACCGCTCATCCAACGGCGCGCGGTGAACGGACCGGCCGCTGACGTGTTGATCGCAGAGAGTGCTGACGCTGACCTCCTGGTGGTCGGCTCACGCAGTAGCGGCTATCGAACTCTGCAGTTCGGTTCGGTTGCACTGGAAACGACGGAGAGGGCCGATTGCCCCGTGGTCGTCGTGCAACCACGCTTGCTCAGATCAGGGACCGGGGACCCTAGTGACGCAACCCGAACTCGGAGATCATGAAGACATGAGCGCAACAGTGAGCGTCGGTTACAGCGGCAGCCAGACATCGGCGCAAGCCGTGGACTGGGCAGTGGTGGAAGCCGAAGTGCGGGGCGATGCGCTGCGCATCGTCACGTGTGCCGACATGCCCGTGATGTCGGGGGAAGCGGCGCTCGGCTGGGACTCGGGGGCGGCGTTCCAGGCCATGCGCGAGGCGTCGGTCGTGGCTTCCGAGCAGATGAGCACCAAGGTCAAAGCTGCGCATCCCACGTTGACCGTGACTGCCGAGGTCATTCCTGGCCCGGCGTCGAGCGCGCTCCTCACGGGCGTCACTGCCGCAGATCTCATCGTGGTGGGGGCCAGCAGTCACGACGGTGCCGCCGCTTTCTGGCTGGGTACCACACCGCGTTCGCTGGTGCACAACAGCCCATGCCCGGTTGCAGTCATCCGTGGTTCCGCAACCCGTGGTGCACCGGACCGCATCGTGGTCGGCATCGACGGCTCGGCCACGTCGGACGCAGCGGTGACCTGGGCCGCCGACGAAGCCGACCGCCACCAAGTGGGACTCGTGCTGGTACACGGCTGGTCCTACGCCTACGCGCCGGTCGATGCCAGCGCAACGCAAGCCCGAGACCTGACCGAGGTCGATGCCGACTGCGAATTGAACCGCTCGGTCGAGCTCGCTCGCGAGCGCTGTGGGGCGACGGTCACCGGCGAGTTGGTGGAAACCAGCGCGGTGACCGCCCTGCTCGAGTTCGTCCGAGATGGCGACCTCCTGGTGTTGGGCTCCCACGGCCGCGGTGGCCTGCGGTCCCGTCTCCTAGGCTCGACGGTCAACAGCGTCCTCGACGCCGCAGCTGTACCTGTTGTGGTTGTTCGCCCGACCCAACCTGTCTGATCGTCGAGGTGAACGGTGGTGCGCCGGCCGCGCCCGGAACTCCTGCCAGCAGGTTCGGCTGCCGGTCCCTGAGCCGTGGTCACTTCGCATAGGACCGCCCCAGTTGGGGATCTCGCCGCTGAACCTACTTTCCGTCGACGACAGCCATCACGTCGAGACCACCCTTACGACCGGAGGGATCGGCGACTTCCACCACCGGGTCGTCCTTGTCGTCGAACTCGAGCCGCAACGCTCGGCTCATCACCGCGTGCATCATGTAGGTCGTGGTGATGTACGTGAACTCCAGGATCTCCTCGTCACTCAGGTGCTCGCGCAGCGCATCGAACACGCCGTCGGGTACCCGCCCGTGCTGTAGCACCAGGGCATCTGCGTAGGCCAGCACCGCTCGCTCGACGGGCGACCAACAATCCGCGACCGACCATGCGGGAATGGCTGCCACCTGCTCGTCGGTGAAGCCGACATCGCGGCACGCCTTGCAGTGCTGGCTGAACACGAATTGGCTCCCCACCGACCAGCCGGCACGGATCTGGCCGAGCTCACGCAGTTTCGGCGACAGCTTGCGGTTGGGCGATCGATAGAACTGAAAGCCGCTCGTGGTGTGATCGAACGCGTCGGGCACCACTGCGAAGACTGTCCACCAATTGCCCGGCGTGCCGCTGGCTGTGCCCGGCTCGACCACCGGATCGCGGTCCCCGAACAGCATCGAATAGACCGCCTGGGCGAACGGGTGGGCATCATCCTTGGAAACTTCACGTAGGCGCGGCATTCGTGAACCGTACTGCGCGCCGTTGTCACCCGACGAGGGAGACGACCACGAGATCGGTTGCCACCTGTTCCTCGGATTGCAGCACTGGCGTCGTCTCGCAGCGGCGACCGACCACCTGCACGAGGGTCGGTCCCCTGTCGGCCGTGACCACGATGCCTTTGACCCGCACGATGACGCCGCCGAACTGCGACTGCAGGTGCTCGAGCCACGTGCGCAACTCATTCATCGTCAGCCCCTGCGGCGCCGCGACGGTGTTGACGCAGTGCGCGTCGAACAGCGTCGACTCAGGGAGCACGATCGCTCCGCCCGGCCGGCGACCACCGAGGGAGAGGAAACGCCCGAGCGCTCCGGGTTCGACCGTTCCACGGCTGGCGTCCAACAGTGGCGTGCTCGGCGCAAGCTCCTCGATCCGCTCATGGGCTTGGCGTTCGCCCTTCGCGTCGACCAGATCCGTCTTCGTCAGCACCAACAGGTCAGCAGCCCTGATCTGTGCTGCAAGGTGCTCGGCAATCCACGCCGGCAATGCACCGTCGACGAGTTGATCGGCGGCAACCACCACCACCAGACCATCCAGCACGAACCCGGCCGACTGCGCCCAGGGCATCATCCGCTGCGGTTCGGCGACCCCGCTGAGCTCGACGATCACGTGGTCCGGCGGCACAGTGCGCTCACGAAGTCGGTCGAACGCCGCCCCGGCTTCGTCGATCGACGTGCAGCAGATGCAACCGTTGGTCAGCTCGATCGTGTCGCCATGACGCCGCCGGATGAGCGCCGCATCAACATTGATCGTCCCGACGTCGTTGACCAGCACCGCGATCGGACGGTCGGCGACGCGCAGCAACTCGTTGATCGCCGTGGTCTTACCGGCACCGAGATAGCCGCCGACAAAGGTGATCGGCACCCGCCGCCCATCCCATGGCAGATACTCCGGCTCCTGATACGTCAACGTCCCACCCCCTCGACCGGCCATGCTCGCATCCGCCGAGCACGAATCCTCCTGCCGGCTTTGGCACACTGGCGCAATGGCTACTCCCGTTCGCTTCTGGCTCGATCCAATTTGCCCGTGGTGCTGGGTCACCTCGTTGTGGATCCGCGAGGTTGCCGGCGAACGTGGCCTCGACATCGAGTGGGAGCCCATCAGCCTGCTGATCAAGAACGACCCTGCGGTGGACAGCTCCTACTACGCACCGGTGAAGTGGAGCTTCGGCCTGTTGCGGGTGCTGGAATCCGTGCGGTCGACCGACGGCAATGCGGCGGTTGGCATCCTGTACCTGGAGTACGGGCGACGGATTCACCACGACGGCCAGCGCGAGTGGCCGGTCGTGGAGGCCCTGGCAGCCGTCGGCATCGATGCCACTCACGCTGCCGCATTCGACGACGAATCATGGGACTCCGAAGTCCGCCGCCGCCACGACCAGGGACTTGCCCTCGTCGGCACCGACGTCGGCACACCGATCATCTCGGTGCAGACCGACGATGGCAAAGAGGTCGGCATCTTCGGACCCGTCATCACCAAGGTACCCGGCACCGAGGACTCCTTGCAGCTGTGGGACTCGATGGCGTTCCTCGCCCGCCTGCCCGAGTTTCACGAGCTGAAGAGGGCCCGCACCACAGGACCCGACGTCGGTGAGCGCCCATGAGGGCCGCCGACCGGCGCGGGTCGCTTTCCCGGGTGCGGACCGCGATGGGAAGTCGTGCACGACAATTCGCCGCTTTCGCTCGCTGAGAGTTCTGTGGACGAAGCGAACCCGAGCAGAGCCGAAGAGCCCCGCATGCCCGGTATGTGCGTCGCAGCAGGCCGCAACCAGAGCGCTTCTCCATCGGTACCGACGGTCGACGTCACCAATCTCGCGACAGACCACTAGTCGACGTCGCGGTGGGCGCGCCCTTCGAAGGTCCACCCGAACGGCTTGGGTTCCTTCGGGTGCTGAAACACGCTCAACGGGTCGATCACGAACCCTGCAGCGGTGATCAGCTCGGGGATGTCGCGGGTCAGGTGGCAGCCGCCGGCCAGTGGTTTGGAGATCGGCTCCCAGCGACCCTGGCGGCGTGCGACCTTCGGATCAGGTGAGATGCCGTGCTCCACGAAGTGCAGCGAGCCACCAGGTTTCAGCACCCGCCGAATCTCGGCGAGAGCGGCGCCCACATCGGGGATGGAACACAGGGTCCAGGTGGAGAGCACTGCGTCGGCACACCCCGCAGGCAGATCGAGCCGTTCGCCCGTCAGACCGGCGTGGCGCACATCGACGTGCGATGCCTCGATACGCTCGGTCGCAATCGTGAAGGAACGCTCGAGCGGTTCGACAGCGTGGACGGTGTGCACGGCCCCCGGGTAGTACGGGACGTTCAGACCGGACCCGAACCCGATCTCCACAACGGTGCCTGCCAGGCCCTCGCACACCCTGGCGCGAATTTCACGATTCTCATCGGAGCTCATGGCCGCGTTCATCAGTCGCGGAAGAACTCGGGAGCGGTAGATACCCATGACGTCAGTCTTCCCGACGCGTACATTGAGCGCCATGCCCGCGATCAACAACTTTGCCGATGCCCAACGAGCCGTGGCCGCCGGCGAGGCACCCGCGGACGCAGCACGTGAATTGGTAGGGCTGATGACACCGGACGAACGGCTGTGGTGCCTCGACGGCGACGCTCCCACGTGGGCCGGCTTGCACTTCCTCACGCGACAGGACGGGTACCACCTCGCGCCGTTCGCCGCAGCGAAGGTCGAACGCCTCGGCATTCCGGGTATCGCCTTCGCCGACGGTCCGCGGGGCGCCGTGGTCGGCAACGCGACGTGCTTTCCGGTGTCGATGGCTCGCGGCGCCACGTGGGACCCTGCGCTGGAGGAACGTGTGGGCGCGGCGATCGGTCGCGAACTGCGGACACTGGGTGCGACGCTGACCGGCGCCGTGTGCGTCAACGTGTTGCGCCACCCTGCCTGGGGTCGTGCGCAGGAGACGTACGGCGAGGACCCGTACCTCGTCGGCGAGTTCGGCGCGGCGCTGACCAGGGGCTTGCAGCAGTCGGTGATGGCATGCGTCAAGCACTTCGCGTGCAACTCGATGGAGAACGCTCGCTTCTCGGTGGACATCGAGGTCGACGAGGTTGCGCTGCACGAGGTGTACCTTCCGCACTTCCGCAGGATCGTCGATGAAGGCGTGGCCTCGGTGATGTCGGCCTACAACTCGGTGAATGGCGAGTGGGCCGGGCAGAGCCCCGCTCTGTTGAACGACGTGTTACGCGACGAGTGGGGCTTCGAAGGTTTCGTGATCAGCGACTGGATCTTCGGCTTGCGCGATGCGGCCACATCTCTGTCGGGCGGGCTCGACATCGAGATGCCATACCGGATGGTGCGCGCCACGCATCTCCCGGCCGCGCTGGAGAGCGGCGAAGCATCGTGGGACGACGTGAACACCGCCGTCACGCGAGTGCTCGCAACGCTGTTGCGCTTCGACAGCGTGTTGTCGGCCCCCTTCCCGCCGCTGGACATCGTCGGGTCTGGCGAGCACCGGGCGCTCGCTCGCGAGGTGGCGGCGCGTTCAACGCTGCTGCTGCGCAACGAAGTCGTCGACGGTGCGCCGACGCTCCCCTTGCGGGCCGACGCTCGCATCGCAGTGTTCGGTCGTCTCGCGGCGACGGTGAATCTCGGCGACGGTGGGTCCAGCGACGTGTGGGATCTCGATTGCCACACCATCCTCGACGGCCTCTGCGCCGTAGCGGGCGACGTCACTCACGACGACGGCAGTGACACGGCCCGAGCCGCCGGCCTCGCGGCCGCAGCCGAGGTTGCCGTCGTGGTGGTCGGTTACACGTACGAGGACGAGGGCGAGTACATCGGCGCCGCCGACCCCGCGTTGAGCGCTCTGCTGCCGAAGGCCGACGAGCCGGCCGTGGTCGAGCGGTTCCAGCAGATGGTGGCGGCGCTTCCCTCCACCACCAAGCCCGAGCGCACAGCGAGCCGGTCGCGCGGATTCAGCACCGGCGGCGACCGATTGTCACTGCGCCTCGCCGACCGCGACGTCGAACTGATTCGCGTCGTGGCCGCCGCCAACCCTCGCACCGTGGTGATCATCCAGGCGGGCAGCGCGGTGGTGATGACCGAGTGGGTCGATGGCGTCGCCGCGGTCGTGCAGGCGTGGTACGGCGGCGCGCAGGCCGGCCCCGGCCTGGCCGACGTGCTCTTCGGTGCCGTCAACCCGTCGGCGCGTCTGCCGTTCAGTGTCCCCGTCGACGAGGCAGACCTGCCCCTGTTCGATCGCGACGCCACCAGCTTCCGGTACGACCGCTGGCACGGCTGGTGGCATCTCGCACGCGGCGGTGTGGCACCGGCCTTCCCGTTCGGCTTCGGTCTGTCGTACACCACCTTCGCACTGGGCGCCGTCGCCGTTTCCACAGCGGGTGGGGGCCTCACCGTGCGCGGCAAGGTGCGCAACACTGGCGATCGCGATGGCGCAGATGTCGTGCAGGTCTACGCCGAGCTTCCCGATGCCGAGGCTCCTCATCGCCTCATCGGCTTCGCCCGAGTCGAGGTAGCCGTGGGCGGCACCACTGACTTCGAGATCGTCATCGACCTCGAACGACTGGCCACCCGCAACCCGGAGCTGCACGCGTGGGCGCCCGCCACCGGCCGTCACCGCCTGACCGTCGCCCGCCACGCCGCTGACCCGAAAGGCGTCACCGTCGAGATCGACCTCTGAGGACGTTCGTCAGATGACGTCACGCCGCATCACGTCACGACGGGAGTTCAGCCGCTGAGCGGTGGTCGCTGAAGCGGTCGACGGGGCTGCGTCCCGGGTCGTCGACTGCACCGGTGCGGCGTGCTGTCGAATTGTCGTCGTTGAACGTCCAATCGGCTCGCTTGGAGAGGAACGAGTCGTCGATCGACTCCAGCTCACTCTCGATCGACATCAGCTCCGTGATCAGTACCGGCTCGCCGGGTGTGTGGCCCGGCCGCATGTGCGCCCGGACAGCATCGTCAAAGGTGTGGAGAATGCTCCCCACCACGAGCTGATGCTGCGCGGCGAGGTTGCAACGGGCGCCATCGGCGATGGTGTAGAGCAGATTTTCGACGGTTGCTCGATCGCCCTCGATACCACCGCGGGCAAGCATCGAGCGCAAGGTCTCGAACACCGCGAGGCCGTCCTGTTTGCACGCTGTGCACTGACCGCAGGACTCGACCGCGAGAAAGCGGGACACGCCGGCAGCGAGCGCGAGCGGATCCGTGCCCTCCTCGACGACGATGAACGATGCCGAACCCAGTCCGCTGCCTGCACGCTTCATGTCCTCGTAGGTGATCGGCGTCCCGAGATCCGCTGCAGCGAGAATGGCGTTGGAGACACCCATCATCACGGCGAGGATCGGGCGCATCGGCGCATCGGCAGTGGTGAGTGCGTACTCGTCGAGCACATCACGCAATGGCTCGCCGAACGCCACCTCGATCACCGCTGGGCGCCGGCCGCCGCCCGAGATGGTGCACACCACAGTGCCCGGCGACTCGTCGGTGCCGAGCGATCGAAACCACGTTGCGCCATTGGCGATGATGGCAGGGACGTTGGCCATCGTCTCGACGTTGTTGACCAGGGCGGGCGGGGCGGCACTGCCTGGCAACTGCGTCGCCATCTGCATCTCGCCCGCCAACCCACTCCCCGAAGCCAGGTCCCCGGGGTCCAACACCACTTCGACCAGTCCGCGCCGCCACGGCGGAGCGATCCGTGGGAACGGTGGGCGCCCGTTGAGTACCTCGAGGAGCGCCGTCTCCTCACCGAACAGATACTCGTTGGGCCCTTCGGCGATCTCGATGACGATCCCGTCACTCCATCCCGCGAGCCGCACCTCGGCGGCGGCCGTGCGCAGCCGTGCGATCTCGACGAGGAACCGTTGCTTCACCGCAATCGTGATGCTGCGCGACCCGACGACGCGAGCAGCGATCAGCGCACCCTCGATCACGGCATAGGGGTTCGCACGAAGGATTGCTCGATCCTTGAACGTGCCCGGCTCGCCTTCGGCGGCGTTGACCACGACGGACGTACGCAGGACGTCCGAGGCGAATGACGCCATCGTGCGCCACTTCGTCGCAGTCGGAAAACCTGCGCCGCCGCGACCACGCAAGCCGGAGGCCTCCAGTTCCGCGAGTACTACGTCAGCGCTGACGGCACGGGCAGCCGACAACCCTGCGCCACCACCTGCTGCGACATAGGAATCGAGTGTGTCGTACGGCTCGAGTGGGAGCACGCGATGGGCCGTGAGGCCGGCTGACGAGGACATTCTGGCTCCCTGACGTGATGCGGTCTCGGCTCGCGAGCGCGCTATTGCCGAGCAGCCCCCTTCCCCCTTTCGCAAGTCTTCAAACCTTCGTAGTGCCGGGCAGCGCCGCTCCAGGCCGACACCGACCGATGAGTGCGAATAGCGTGGTGGCCCATGGAGCTCCTCGATGTCACCCACTCCGCAGCGCTCGTTCGGTCGGGCGAGGTATCGGCTCGAACGCTGGTCGAGCAGAGCCTGCAGCGGATCGAAGAGGCCGATCCAGCGCTGAACGCATTCGTCCACCTCGATGCGCAGGGCGCGCTCGCACACGCCGACCGGGTGGACAGAGCGCGGGCTGCCGGCGAGACGCTCGGGCCGCTGGCAGGCGTGCCGTTCGCGGTCAAAGACCTCGAGGACTGCGCCGGCATGCCCACCACTCGCGGGTCGCGCTGGTACGCAAACTCACCGCCGGCGACGCGCGACGACATCCACGTCGCACGCTTCCGCGCCGCTGGCGCCATCCCGCTCGGCAAGACGGCCACGCCCGAGTTCGGTGCATGGGGCTACACCGCCAGCCCGCTTCTGGGCGTCACCCGCAATCCATGGAACCTGGCACGCACACCTGGCGGTTCCAGCGGCGGCACCGCCGCTGCGGTGTCGGCCGGCCTGCTCCCGTTCGGTACCGCCAGCGATGGTGGCGGGTCGATCCGCGGCCCGGCCAGTTCGTGCGGGCTGCCCGGCCTCAAGCCCAGCTACGGCCGGGTCCCGACGTTCGGCGTCACTCGCCACGCGCAGAACGCCGTCAACTTCGCGCTGGCCACCACCATGACCGACACCGCACTGCTGCTCGATGTGGCGGCCGGGCCGGATGCACGCGACCGCACCTCGCAGCCCGCTCCAACGGTGAACTACTCGGTGGCCATCGAGCAGCTCGACGTTGTCGGCCTGCGCGCCACGTGGTCCAGCGATCTCGGGTTCGTCACCGTCGACCGGGAGGTGGCGGCCCTCGCCGAGCGCGCCGCGACCACTTTGGTGCAGGCAGCGGGCATGTCGTTCACCGATGTCGTCGTGCAGTTGGACGACTTCATCGGCATCTACGCATTCATGGAGGCAGCAGATCGATTCGTCGACGTGCCGTCGGATTGGGAACAACGCCTCGACGAGTTGGACCCGCTGGTGGTCGAGGGCTGGCGGCGAACCGCGGCAATTCAGCTGCCGCGCTTCGCCAAGGTCGAACGCAATCGCCGTGGTCTCGAGCTGCAGATTGCCGAGCTCTTCGAGCACACCGACGTTCTGCTCACCCCCACCAACGCGTGCCCGCCATTCGCGGCAGAAGGCCCCATGCCCACCGAGATCGACGGCCGCGCCTGTCACGGCGGGCACGCAGCGCTGCTGACGATGCTCGCAAATGTCGCCAACCTTCCATCGATCAGCGTTCCGGCGGGGCTGACGGCCGATGGGCTGCCGGTCGGTCTGATGATCACCGCACCGCGACACCGCGAGGACATCTGCCTTCGCGTGGCACGGATCGTGGAGCAGGCCGCCCCATGGCCGCGTCACGCCACCGGACGAGTGACCGATTGATGTCGGGTCTCACCGTTCGCAATCAGGTCTGTCGTGCGTCCAATCGAGCAAGGCAGGCAACGAACCGTACTGATCGGTGTTGCTCACCACCCGCCGTGGGATCAGGCAACCCGGACTGCGTGGGCAGTATCGGGCAGTCCGCAACGGTCTGGGTGCAGGATCGAGGCGAACACCTCGACGCCTTGCACCACTCGCGGCCCGGGCCGTACGACGAAGGCATCGGCGTCCACAGCCCACACCTCTGCCCCTGCCGGCAGCACACCACGAGCCACGACCTCCTCGGCCAGGCGCTGCGCACCCTGCAGGCGAAAGCCACACGGGGCAACGATCACCACGTCGGCCGCGCAGTCCGTGATGGACTCCCACGGGGCACCCTGCGAGTTGGCGCCCGGCCGCCCCATCATCGATTGCCCACCCGCTGCACTGATCAGATCGGGCACCCAGTGGCCATCGGTGAACGCCGGGTCGGTCCACTCCAGTAGCAGCGTCGGGCGGCGAGTGACCCCCTCCAGCAGCGCTGCGACGGCAGCGAGCCGACCTCGGCACCCGGCGACAATCTCGGCAGCGCGTTCCTCGGTGTGCGTGGCCGCACCCACAACAGTGATCGATTCGATGACCTCGTCGAGCGTCATCGGGTCGAGCGTCACCACCTCCGCGTTGCAACCGAGGTAGGCCATCGCATCATCGACTTCGCTGACATCCACGGCGCACACCGCACAGAGATCCTGGGTGACCACCATCGTCGGGTCGATCTCGCTGAACGCGCCGCGATCGAGGTGGTACAGATCCTCACCTGCAGACATCCGCTCCTTGACCACACGGTCGATCTCTGCCGGAGACAATCCTGCCGGCAAGGCCGACGTGGAAACGATCCGCTTGGCACGAGCCTCGGGAGGGAAGTCGCACTCGAACGTGACCCCGACCACCTGGTCGCCCAGCCCGAGGTCGAACAGGATCTCGGTGGCCGAGGGAAGCAACGACAGGATTCGCACCTGCTCCACGATACGCCCCAGGATCAGGGCTTCGGAGGGCCCGCGTAAGCCGCTCGGTCGCTGGTGCGGGCCGCGGTCTCTCCACGGATCAGCTCGGCAGCCTCACGGACGTTGGGGAGCACGTCGTGACCACCGGTGGCATCGAGGTGGGCGAGAAAGGCCTCGCGCATGCGGGGGTCCCAGTAGTTGCGGAGGTGGTTCCGCACACCCTCCACGGCACGGTCGTGCGAGTAGGGGGCGAAGAAGTCACCAATCTGATTGGCCATCGAAACCAACCGCTCGGCATCGATGATGCTCACTCGCCACCACCTCCGGCCGACACTGCGTCGGCCTGGCCGGCTTCGGCTGCAGCGGGCACACGGGTGACTTCCACCGCAGTCACCTTGTACTCAGGGCAGTTCGTCGCCCAGTCGTCGAGGTTGCTGGTGAGGTTGTTCACCATCGTGTGAGCGAAGTGGAACGTGGTGTAGATCACACCAGCGTTGACCCGTTCACTGATCCGAACGGTCAGCTCGGTGGTCCCATAACGGCTGGCCACGGTGGCACGGTCACCGGTACGCAGCCCACGCATCGCTGCGTCATCGCCGCTGATCTCGAGCACGTCGTCATTGTGGAACGCGAGGTTGGCCGTGCGGCGGGTCTGAGTGCCCACGTTGTACTGGCTGAGGATGCGCCCGGTGGTGAGCAGCAGCGGGTACTGCTCGTTCGTCCGCTCACGGGTGGGGATGTAGCCGGTGAGCATGAACGACCCCTTGCCACGTGGGAACTGCACGGTGTGCAGCACCTCGGTGCCGGCGGGCGAGTCGGTGTCGTTGCACGGCCATTGCACCGACCCGAGACGGTCGATCTTGTCGAACGACATGCCGCTGTACGCGGGTGTCGTGCGGGCGATCTCGTCGAGGATCTCGCTCGGGTGGTCGTAGTGGCACTCGTAGCCCATCGCGTTCATGAACCCGACGGTGATCTCCCAGTCGGCCAGGCCGCCGATGGGCTCGACCACCTTGCGCACCATGCTGACGCGACGCTCGGCGTTGGTGAACGTGCCGTCCTTCTCGAGCGACGAACTGGCGGGGAAGAACACGTGAGCGAACTTCGCGGTCTCCGACAAGTACAGGTCCTGCACGACGACGCATTCCATGTTGCGCAGCGCTGCCTCCACGTGGTGACGGTTCGGGTCGCTCTGCACGGGGTCTTCGCCCTGGATGTAGAGCGCCTTGAACGAACCGGCAACAGCGGCGTCGAACATGTTCGGCAGGCGCAGGCCTGGCTCGCTGTCCAGCTCGAGGCCCCACTCGCGCTCGAACACGGCGCGGGTGTCGGGGTCGGTGACGAAGCGGTACCCGGTGAACATGTGCGGCCAGCTGCCGAGGCATGAACCACCCTGCACGTTGCCCTGCCCGCGCAACGGGTTGACGCCAACGCCCTCGCGACCGATCATGCCGCACGCCATCGTGAGGTTGCCCAGGCACATCACGCCGGTGGAGCCCTGGGAGTGCTCGGTGACGCCGAGCCCGTAGTAGATCGTGGAGTTCGGGCCGCTTGCGTAGGTGCGTGCGAGACGACGGATGTCGTCGGCTGCGATGCCGGCCTCGGGGCCGACCACCTCGGGCGAGTAGCGATCGTCGCCGACGAGACCCATCCACAGCTCGAAGTCGTCCCAGTCGCAGCG
>Ga0105048_10003492_pt1 | contig 25756 bp, 57 predicted proteins | sample MAT05_FD_78382 | JGI IMG/M metagenome (GOLD analysis project Ga0105048, IMG submission 78382) | Freshwater microbial communities from Lake Fryxell liftoff mats and glacier meltwater in Antarctica - MAT-05 | ecosystem: Environmental > Aquatic > Freshwater > Ice > Liftoff microbial mat | place... | reverse complement strand
TTATCTTGCGCACATCGGCGGCGGCAACAAAGCAGTCGGCTATCACGCTGGTCACGACTGACGCGGCTGGCAGCGTGGAAACGAATAGACTTTGGCTTGATCATAGCACGTCCGGGGTTGGTAATATTTACCTCAACACCCTTGCGGTCAATATGCTTAACCCTTACGGTACAGGCATGTTTATGCTAAACGTGACCGGAGGTGCAGCGTTTACAGGCAACGTATCAATGCAGGCGCTAAGTGTAACCGGCGACATCGACCTAAACGGCAACGACATAATCGACGTCGCCACCATCGCTAGCAAGTCGCAGACGATTGCGCCGACTAGCACTAGCGTAGAAGGCATCCTCATCAACATGCCGACCAGTACGTCATTTCAGGCGATCAGAATTAATCACAATGGCACACAGAGACAGCAAGCGTACACAGACAGCACTACTAATCGCTATTGGTTGTTGGCTATGGATGGCGGGACGGGAACTGGTACGTATTTCATTGCGGGGCGAAACACGAATGCGAGCACCCCGGCAGCGGGTTTCTTCCAGAGCGAAAACAGGGCTGGCACCATATACTACCAATGGGTAGATGCATCGGGCAATCTGCGTGTTGGCACCACTGCGCCGACAAATGCTCAAGACAGCAGTGGCACCGTTGTCGGCACGCAAACAAGCTCACTGGATAGCAAGAATGTGCTAGGCAAATTCACCGACTACGACGCAGCGTTGCAGGCTATCGTAGCGGCACCGCTGTATGATTTTACGTATAAGTCTGGTAGCTTCAACGGCGAACGATTCACCGGCATTATCACCGACTATTCGCCGCTATTCGGCATGGATAGAGACGAGGCACACCCGTCTGGGAAATCGCTAAACGAGGTCACGGCACACGGTTATGCGATGGCGGCAATCAAGGCGCTGCATAGCAAGATTGAAGCACTAGAGACGCAAGTTGTAGAACTGCAAAGCCGTTGATTATTGATTGGGCGCATGGTATAATCATTGGGGGCATGTCAATGTCACGGGGTTTATTTCTGAGTAAGGAGGCGTATGTATAGACGTAAATTTTTGCAATGGCTAGGCGTTGCACCAGTTGTGGCGGCGCTGCCTAGAATGGAAGCAGTGCAGGACGAGCGCACCACTAAAGGCAATACCGAAATCAACCAACATACCGGCCTATTTATAGGCCGTTGCACGTTGGTTGCCGAGACATTCGTAGCACCTCCGGTTGGATCTGATGCACATCTGGTCGTTAGCGGGTGGCCGTTCGCGTCAGTTAGTCCAGTGCTTGAGGATGGGCACAAGGTGCGATTGTCCCATCTAGACCGTGATATCAACGGGTATCGTATTACTGAGTGCTGGGGCACGGTCTGGCTGGATAGAACCTATGGCGTCAATGGTATCGATACCGAAAAACTCATGCAGCGCTACATTTTCCTGCGGAACAAATATTGGGATGGTCAAACAATGTTGGCTGGCACAGTCGTGGAACCCGAAAGTTTGGTTTTTACCTATCAACGGGGTTAATATTCATGAAACTCTATCTACAACTGCTCGTGTTAGCGGCGACCATCTACCTACCTCTTGTGTCCGCGGGCGGCGTGCAGTCTAGTGCCATTAGTTACGGCGTGCCCGTAACGATTGAGACGAATAACTGGATTGAAATAACTTGCGTGGATGGGCAGACGCCCGCAGCGTATACGGCAGATGGCATGATTATTGTAATCTGCGAATAGGAGAGCCGAGATGATTACTAGAAATTTATCGAATCAGATAGAGGGCTACTGGCAACAGTCGGACTCGCCAGAACTAACCCCAGCGGCACGGCTTGAGTTAAAGCTGAGCACCTTCCAGATGCTAATGACGGCCGTAATCAGCGGCGTGGACGGTGTCCAGCGCTTTTGGGACTCTACCGATTTGCTGGTGGCATTACTGGCAGCGACAGAGGGCGCGGCCCTGGACAGCGGCGGTACTGTCACAAAGGAGGCATGGCTGAAGTATCAGACATTATTTATATCGTTTCGCACCTGGTTGAACACACCAGTAAGCGCAAATCTACCCACGGGTACGCTGGATGCAAACGGTGTGATGATCACTTTTTTGTCTGAGTTAGAAGAGACGCCCGCAATGCTAATCATGCGGAAGCCGGAGAAGGTAACGCTGTGACACTGAAAAGCAATGAACAAATTCAAGATATGGAGAAATAGAAGTATGGCTAATATTAAAATCGGCGAAATTTACATGCCACAATATATGATGCAGGCACAAGCCCCATTGCGTCAAGCCCCATTCACGCTGATTCTTATGGCGGCACTTCGGGATCAAAGCATTAGCGGCGCTCTGGCTATGAAGGTCCGCCGGGCGACGCGCGTAATCGAGCCGGAGCGCGTAGCCGCCGAAGAAGAAGTCAACAAAATCATCATCAAATACGGTACCCAGGACAAGAAAAGCGGCGGCGTAACTGTTTCTAATAAAAATTTCGCTGAGTTCAACCGCGAGATAATGGATCTACTCGATTCAACCTTTGAGTGCGAGAAAATCCCATACGCCGACCTAGAGCATTTTACCTTACCAACGCCTGCGTGGGCCAGCGCGCTGATTGATTATCCAGACGAGCCAGAGGCGGCAACAGGCGAGGCACCCGAGGACGAAGCGGCACAGGAGAAGTGAAAGGCGAATGGCTATCCGTAATCGCGTTATTGTTGCTGTGGTTACTTTGTCGCTTGCTATTTTTCTAGCGGCCTGTATCCGTTCGCCACGCGCCGTGTCGCCATTGCCGTATCAGGATATCCCGTTACCACTGGTATACAACATTTACATGCCACTGATAACGGGGGGACTTCCTGATCCTGATGCAACGTGCTTCGGTAACGATAAAGCGTTGGCATTTTACCGGCTCATGCGTGACGATCCGCGCCAACAACGCGTGGAATTGCGCTGTAATCCTGCGCTGGTCCGTGCAGCCCAGCAGCGTGCGGCCGGGCTAGCGACGGTCGATCCCTGGTCGCATATTGATCATGACGGCGTGACGCCAAACCAGTATGCACGTAGCGCTGGTTGCCAGTTGCCAGAATCGTACCCGCTGAATGGCAACGGGATTGAGTCGCTGACCGCTGGCACCGGTGACGTTGGCATAGCATACGAATCGCTAACCAACGGGATTTCACCGGCGCACCAGCGGCACATGCTAGCGGAGACGGACTATTTTCGTAGACAGACACAAGTCGGTATCGGCTACGCAGAGGGTGGCGCTCTGGGTTTCTATTGGGCGATTTTAACCGCGCCGCCCTGCTAGTGAGAGTTGTACGTGTCCAGGTACGCGGCCACCTCGTCGGCGTCGTATTCGTCACCAACTGCCATGAAGAATTTGTTGCTGATATGTCGGTCTGGCAATAGTCTTCCGAATTGTGCTGCTTCGGATTTCAACCATTCGGCAGCGTCTTCCGATGCAACCGTCACATCGAAAAACGTGTACCCCGTGCCCTTGCTGATGACCAACTCTTTTTTTGGTTGTGGTTTCATTGTCGATTCCCCTCCTGATTTTGGTTCCATGTCGGTGACATCTCCGTATTCACTTTTTAACTTTATTCTATGTCCTCTATGTTGGCATAGAAATACATTCATCTCGTGCAGCGGATCGTTGTCGCCCACTAATCCAATTTCCACCCAGTCAAGTTCGCGCCCATCGATGAGGGCGTGAATCTCGGCGTATTGAGACAACCTGTCCTCGCCATGATTAAACCACGTATCGGTTTGCTCTTGGCAATCGGCGCAGTAGTATCCCCAATGCTTGCTCATTTTCTCAACTCCTTCCGAATCCGAATATGCCTATGCCTAGTGCCCGTTGTACTCTCTTGGGTTCATGTGCATATTGTTTACTGTCCAGGGTTCCATAGCCACGAAATCATCTACTGTACAGGCACTTATGCCAAACGGACGAATCCACCCATCCTGAATTGCCCATGTTTTCTCACCAATCGCCATTGCGACGATTTTCGCAGATTCGGCGGTGTCCGCGCTCACTTTCACGAGGAAACCGTCTCGATCTAACGTATTGCCTAGAATCATCCTAGCACAACCAATATATACAATGTGCGTTTTTGACATGCCTTATTCCGCCTTCTCTTGTCGCTGTTTTTCAGCATTGCTTTCAGCAATGCGTTTTCCGGTGGCAACGTGTTCCACCCACACGGGCCAGCCTTTTCCGGCAATGGTGTCGTATCCTTCCAGTGCCCGACTTCGGGTCATTGGTGAGCTGTCGTCTGTGATGAAGCGTTTGGTATTTCCGACAACGAATTTTAGATTCCACACTTTTTTGCTCATCTGTCCAACTCTTTCTGAATCCGAATAATCAGCATCGGTGACGCCACGAGCGCACACACCACCACGCCTTGGGCAATGAACGCTACCAGTGCCACAACGAACGCTGCAAACGCTGTGACTACACTCAGTGCCACGGCCCACAAGACAGCACATGCGGCGCTACAAGCGACTAGGGCGACAGGGGCGAACACGAGTGCTGCAATGAATACGGTGATGACGCCGGTTGCCAGAAGCACGAACTTTGCAAAGGTTGCGATGCTGTCTGTGTCGATACGATATGCGAAGGCGGTTAACATTTTAGTCTCCTTAAATATTGATTGGTAAAAAAGGTGTTACGATTGGTTTGGCTTCCGTGGAAATTCCACTTTGCCGTTTTTCAACTGCGTGACAAACTGGCTGAAGCTTTCCCAGCCAGCCAGGCGCGCCATTGCCTCTAATTGATTATTTCGTTTCTTTTGTCGTTCTCTGTTTGACTCCCTTCGTTCCTTCGGCGACTTGTCTGGTGCAGTAAATTCAGTCATAAATTCCCTTCTAGATATTTTCGTTTGCCCACTTGGTTACCTGCTCCAGCGTGCCGCGGCAGATCGGCATGGGTAGCCTGTTGCCTGTATCGGTGTCTAGCCCAACACCGACGTAAATTACCTCGCCGGTATTGTTATTAGTGTTTCGGCGGATTTGGATGTAAAATCCGTCACCCTTGATCCTCTCAATATTCTCGACTGTGTAAAACTCCATGAAAATCGCTCCTGTTTGCTGGTTGATGGTGGTTGGGCGGTAGCTGTGCATAGCTGCCGCCCTTCTGTTTAGTTGGGCTAAAACCCTTCACCGTTTTCGTTCATGCTGTAAAACCGTTCGCCGTACTGACCGACACCTATGATGATGTGATCTAATACAATGATGTCTAGCAGTTTGCCAGCTGCTACAATGTCACGCGTAACCGCTACATCTTCGGGGCTAGGTGTTGGGTCGCCGCTTGGGTGATTGTGCGCAATGATGATGCTTGCTGCACTGCTCACGATTGCCGGTTTGAATAGCTCACGCATTGATATATTGATGGCGTTGATTGTCCCGACAAATGCAACTTGAACCCCGATCATTTTGTTCTTTGTGTCTAGCAAGATGACTAACATTTGCTCACGGTCAACGTCTGCCAGCATCCCCGCTATTACTCGGTGCGTGTCTGCGGGTGATGCGATGGTTACATTGTGGGATTTTACGTTGCCGTCACGAACTAAACGGATAGTGTATAGAGGAATGGTGTAGCTTTTCATTTGCCGATCTCCTGTTTGATAGTTGTTTTGTTTCTTCCTATAGCTAAGTATAACACGAGTTACATAACATGTCAATAGGTAAAGCACCCAATTCCATGCGAGTTTCGGTGTTTACGCGTGTCACGCCTTACGGGATGAACCACTTGCGGCGGCGGCGCGAGTGTGGTAGAATAGTGGCATCCTCGTGTGAGGATGTTTTAGGACTGAGAGAGTAATGTAGTTCTATAGGCATTAGATCGAGTTTTGCGGCCTGTTCTAATGTCTTGTCTGAGTAAGTTTATGCGCTTTGCGCATAAGCAAAAGACGCACCTCAATCGGGTGCGTTTTTTGCTTTGTCGGTAAACGTGATAAAATAGTGGTCCATAGTCCTCTCCATATCAAATGGAATATACCTCATGCCTGTGACTTGTCCGGGCATGAATAAACCCACCGAGTCGCCGCGGTGGGTTTTGCTTTGCCTAACTGGGTGACTCCATCGATCTGTTTCTAGCGGCCCAACTGCGGCGGTATGATTCTCTGCCACAGGTTCGGCAGCGAACCCATACGCCGCCATCGTCTCGGCGTAGCAATTCGATTGCATTGTAGGATCGCCTCGCCTTGTAGCAAATGCCACATCGTGGGCTGAATCTTTGGATATACCTACTCATTCAGCATCGCCTTATTCGCTTCTGCCCATGCGTCCACGATGTCCGTGTGCTTCTCTAGCAACGCTGTGTACGCTGGCATAGCATCCCGCATGACTTCCACCAGCTTGCTGAGCGCAGCCACTTGCGCCTGTAGCCGTTCCACTTCGGCGGCTAGGTCGGTACGTTCTAGCATGGCTTGCTTGGTGTAGAGAACAGCGTCGATCAGCTCCTCATAAGCATCTTGTGCCGCGTCCAGGCCATTGTGTGTTCTCAGGTATGTGCCATAGCGCAGCCTGCCTGTTTCCATGCGTTCGCGGATATCAGTCAACACAATGTCGCCAACGATTTTATCGCCTGGGCGGGGTGGTGGTTTCTCGGTCATCTTAGGATCATCTTTCCTGTGCGCTCAAACGTAGCCGTACACACGACCAGACTGCTGCTAGGCACTAGGCCATCAGATGGCGAATACGTGCCGGTATAGTCTGGAAATTCGGCTAGTCTGTCCCATCGTGATTTCTTCACTGGTGCGCCTTTGGCTACGGACGCACCTCTACCGAGGGGGCTTGTACCGTGTCCGCTTTCCTCCTGCACCTGTGTCCAGGTTCGGCCCCAGTCGCGGAACGATTTGATTTTGGGGAATCGTTCCGAGTGATAGCTATCCCATTCAGCGATTGCTATCGGCACGATTCTTCCATAGAGCATTGTCGATATGCGTGCCATCTCGTCATATACGCCGCGCCAGAAGTCGGCACAATTGCGCCGATGCCGATTTAGCATGATCATGCTTGTTGCGTTGTGTCCGCAAATACATTTCATTCGTCCACCTCTTCGCTTTCTTCCTCAACCGGCATCAGCCGCAAGTCAATCTCGCCAGCCTCGTGTTGGGCCAACAATCGAATAAACTTGTCCACTGGGCAATGTAGCCATGACACCTGATGTCGGCGGATTGGCGCTGTGCGTGGTGCGCTGTGTGCCGCCTGTCGTGTGCCGCCACCATAGACACGGCGCGATCTGTGGGCTGTGGTTGTCATCCAGAAGCCTCTACTGTGCGTAGCACTGTCACCGTGGTTATTAGAAGGTGATAGTCGTAACCAGTGTGCTTGATAGACATGGCTGCAATATACGCCTCCGCCTCCGCTTTCTCACTGTGACTACAATCAAAGTGGTGGCCCAGCGCAGGCGCAAGTGGCGCTTGTCCGGGCGTGCAAACACGCACCGTGTAATAGGTGGTTTTGGTCATTTGGAAGCCTTCACTGTGTCTACCACTGTCACCGTGGTTTGTAGCAAGTGATAGTCGTACTCTCCGAATTTGGCAGGAATGGCTGCAAGATACGCCCGCGCTGTATTCAGATCAGTGTGATTATACTCATAGTGGTGGCCCAACTTTGGAGCAAGCGCCGCTTGCCCGGGCGCACAGATACGGACGGTGTAATAGGTGGTTTCGGTCATTTGTATGCCCTCATCATTTTTAATCGCTTATGTCGCGTCTTGCTCGTAATGTGGTAGCAGTCGCAATCGCTGCAATGATATGTTTGCGACTGCTACCAGTGCCGATTGCGCCGCTCACGGTCGGCGGCTTTCTTGGTGGTGAAGTTGGTTTTTCCTTGTCCACAGCCGTGCATGGTGCATCACCGATAATCCCCACTGCCTCCGATAACCCCGCGCTCGGCTCGGCTTGCCAGCTTTTCAATGTTTGCATAGGCGACCGTCTCCAAATCGACATGCAACTGTGTGCATATCTCGGCTAGGTACCAAAGTAGATCGCCTGTTTCCTGCAAAATTGCATCACGATGTGCTGCATTCATTTCGCCGCCATTGTCGCGGTGTAGCTTCTTCACCTTGTTTACCAGTTCGCCGGTCTCGCCTGCCAAGCCAAGCACCGGATACAGTAGCGCATTGCCGCCAATCGTGGTGTTGTGGCTGGTTGCGTGTGCTAATTTTTGATACTCATTTAGTTGCATAATTCACCTTATCGATCTGAATCTTTGCCCATTTGAAAAAACTATCGCCAGCGGCGTTTGTGTAATCATTGATATACACAAGCCGTTCAACACCGGCGTTGATCAGCATCTTGGCACACACGACGCATGGAAAGTGTGTGCAGTAGCATGTTGCGCTTCGTGTGCTGATACCGTGTAACGCTGCCTGGATAATGGCATTCTGTTCGCTGTGTAGCGCCCGGACACAGTGCCCGCCTACCATCAGGCAACCCACGTCGCTACAATGATCTTGTCCACTAATGCTGCCATTGTAGCCTGTCGCTAGAATGCGATTGTCTCGTACTAGCACACAGCCTACCGCTAACCGTGGACAGGTGGAACGTGTGGCAACGACTGTAGCAAGGTGACTGAAATACTCGTCCCAGGTTGGGCGCATCTGCATCTATCCTTTCACGGTGCGGCGAATCGCAACGCTGGGGCTTCCCACTGTGCGGAATGCCAGCAGCGCAGGCTGTCCCACAGCGTAGCCGTCCAGTGCCTTGGTGTCCCACAATACGCGTCCTTGGCGAACACGGCTTGCGCCCGACTGCCTTTCACTGTCGCGCCATGCTCGATAACGGCGGCTTTGATTTTGGTTTCGATATCGCTGATTTTTGTATGCGCCACCTCAAGCAGCGGGGCATATTCTAGATCCACAGCGGCCATTTGTGCCTTGATCTCTGGTGTCAGAATGCCATCAATCAGATCGGCTTTCCGTAGCATAATCAAATCCAACGCCGATTGTAATTCTGCCAACTGCTCCAACATTTCTTTAATCATCTCTCGATCCTCTCCTGAAATTTCGATTCTCAATCATTGCTACCCGGCTGCCCGCCTTCGCCGGTGGGTCGTGGGTCGAAAGCCTGCGGGGTGCGATGATTACAGCGTGTTGCAGGCGGCGGCGACCGTGACGTGACTATCTGAAAAACAGATTCCCGCATGGTATCACCAAAAAAAGTTGTCCGGCAGATACGATTCCATTAACTCGATGCACTTCTCTATGCGCTGTAGATTATCAGCGATGCTCGCTTTGGCACTAGGGTTGATTCGATTGATCGTAGCGATGTAGTCGCGGTGCAGCTTCATCCACAGCAGAGAATCCTCGATTGTGGCGGATAGATTCGCGGGGTATCCATCTTCCCAAACTGGTGGTGGTAATTTTTCATTCATCTCTCTATCCTCTCTCAAAAAACAGATTCCCGCATGGAATCGCAATCATTTTTCCGTCAATCAGCACGCCGTGATTGCGGCACCGGCGCGCCTTGCATACAATCACAACCGTGCCTGTCTGGCCTTCCAGCGGGAACCAGTGTTTCAGCGCCTTTTTGTATTTCACTATTACCACGTCGCCCACCTTCGGGTTACTAACCATTAGCCTGTCCGATTCTTGGACACGAACACGAAACCTGTTTCGGTGCGGCATGACAAAACCTTGGCCGGTTCATGATCCCACGGGGGGACATCCCCCGTTCCAACCCGTCGCATGGTGACGGTCTTGGCGGTTGCGAGATTCCAACATTCAGTCACGCCCAGATCGTTCTTGGCGTTATAGAAATCATTCTGGCAACCTCTACACATTTTTAATTTATTTTCCTTGTTCATCTCTCGATCCTCTCTCTCAGTGCCGCACGTGCGCGGCTCACTCGTGATTTTATTGTACCTATCGGCACGCCTAGCGTCTGCGCCGCTTCATCGTAGGCCAGCCCATCGACATCCACCAGCAGCACAGAGGTGCGATGCCACTCCGGTAGCGTGTCGATCTGTGTCAGTATCATTTCCACGCCCTCCTGTTGAATCACAGAAGCTAGCATGTCCGGCGTGTCTGCGTCAAGTATGTCGCCACCGTCCCCGTACGTGCTGTCCTCAATCAACTCATCCAGACTCAATGTCGGTTTGCGCTTCTCGCGTTTCAGGTGGTCGTAACAGGTGTTGGTCACAATGCGCAGAAACCAGCTTCGAAAATTACCTTCCCAGTATGCTGGTAGCGCTTTCCACACCTTCAGCATAGCATCTTGCATTGCGTCCTCGGCTGCATCCTCTGAGTGCAGGATCTGCACCGAGACACGCATTGCCAGGACGCCGTGAATTGCCATGAGTTCAGCGAAGGCACCGGCGTCGCCGTGCTGGGCAAGGCGGATCAGATCGTGCATAGATGTGTGATCGCCATTTTTATTTCTCCTTAAGGAACACCCACGGGCAATCATAGGCCCGCGTTGGTAATGAGCTACTGGATTGAATACGGGTGTGCTAGTCGGCGGCGGTAAGATAGGCGCTTGGCGCATGTGGTTATCGTATACCACATGCGCCGCCTTGCCTGCCTTGCCACACCTTGCCGCGCCATGCCAGGCCAAGCCCCGCCTTGCCCTGCCTGCCCTGCCTCGCCAAGCCCGGCCCGGCCATGCCTCGCCCCGCCACGCCGAGCCTCGCCTGCCCTGTTATGCGGCTAATTCAACGCCGGTGAACTCGCGTTCTACTTCGTCAATGGCGGCAAATATTTCGGCAAGCTCTTTGAGCAAATGGTATTTGTTGCGCCATGCGTTCAGTTCACTCAAAGCCGTCCGCAGAATCTGAGTTCGGATCACCTCGCTGCTCATGCCCACTTCAATCGGCATGTAGCCCCGGCCCTCGGCGGTCGTCGCATTGACCAGCGCGCGAATGTGGATAATTTGGGGTTCATGTTTTTCTTGCTCATCACTATCACTGCGCACCACAACCATGATATTGCGCAGGATATAGGCACCTTGTTGACGACGATATTGCAAGGATGCTGCGTCATCGTTCCACTCAATCAGCGGGTGCATTTCGCTCTTCTCATCACGAGCCGCATCTACCACGTTCTGCGGCATGACTAAACCGTCATGCTGCTCGTGGAGGATTTCAAGTTCTTGGCCGACCTTTTGCGCGTCGGCCTTCATGCCGAATCTCCATGTGTATGTACCGCTCTTGATAGCCATTATCGATTTACCTCTTCTACTTCCCATGTACCATGTTGACCATTGCGTTCAGGCCGCCAGTCGCCTACACCTACACCGAAACCGGCGATACGAAACAAGTTAATTAGCTGCTCAAGCGTCATCACGCCCTCATTGAACGAGACGGCGATACCACAACGCCACTCCTTGAACTCAGCCCGATAGCGCAAGTCGGTTGCGCCCATGCCAACGCGTACCGTATCCTCTCGCATCGTCGGTTCGCCTTCGATCTTGACGAGCTCGTCGCCGACAACCCGAAAAGCGCGCCGGGCCAAGACCTTTTGAATCCCCACATCATTCGCGGCCGTGACAACTGCGTTTTTGAAGGCCAGAGCAGGGAAACCGTAAGCTCCATCTTCTCGAATGTACATCGACTCCTTATAGTCTCGCTCAGGGTCGCGCAATTCTCGTTTGCCTGCCTTGGCCTTGCCCATCATTTTATCAAGCATTTCTCGGCGACTCTTCTCGCTGAATTTGTGCATGAGCAGCGGGGCCGTCCCACGCAACCGCATGATGGCATCGCGCTGCTTCAATTCTGGTAAATTAATAACTTCGGCGGTTTTTTTAGCCATGATTTTCTCCTTATTTATCCTTAACGACTAACTGTCGGCAAATATGCAAATCTCTTCCACGGCACTATCACCACTGTTGGTACCGGCGTGGGCGTCAGTGTGGGCTGCGCTGTCGGCACCGGCGTGCTGGTTGGCACGAACGGCGTCAGTGTGGCGCTGATCATACTAGACGGTGTTGGAGCCTGGGCTTGCGCTTCTACCGCAAGCCATATCAGTAGGGGTACTAGGCCGATAGCTGCGATTGACATTTTGATATTACTCATTCCTCGATGATCTCCAAGCCAGAAACTAACAGTGTAGAAATGTACATGCTGTACGCCTTGCCCGTCCGCACATTACGGACACGGACCCGGCCAAACTGGGGCGGGGATATTATTACTCCGCGCTGCATGTAGTGGTTGCTATAGAGGGTTGTGAGCCAGGTTATGAGCGTGCCAACTGGTAGCGCTTCCTGACACGCTGCAGCAAATTTGTCCTCTGCAAGGCGAAGGTCATCCTTTGCCATGCGTAATTTCTGTAAACTTGTTGTTACCATTTTGTTTTCCCTTTCTCACTAACGATTTATGTGTGGCACCATTATGTTGCCCAACTGGCTAAACTCTCTTGCGAAGCTATCCACTTTCTTTCCCATGTACGTCACAACGCTGCCTTTGCTGACGCCGCGCACTGCACGCCCATTCGTGTCGATGTAGTTCGTTCGCGGCGTCAGATAGCACTGTGGGTAAGCGAACAAGGGCCGAAACCATGCCTCAGACGTAGAAGCGAACGTAATGCAGCAGGCTTGTTGTGTGCGTTCGGATTTGTACTCGTGAATTAACTTTCTGATCCATGCTGCATTGTATTGCCGGCTGAATGGATGATTCATCCACAGAGTATCGGCAATCCAGTCCCGTGCTAGGCCATTGTCCGCAACAGTAAAATATCGTGTTGCCTTTACCGTCTGATTCGCCAACTCGCAACTTGCCGGATCGAAGCCGATGCGGCCCATCGTGCGCCGTGCAGCTTCGATGATTGGCACAGGTGTGTAGTATTCTACGGCACCGCTTGTTTGGTTTATCAGTTGCGCATTATTCATATCAGCCTCATTTGTTCCGGCACGGCTACCATTCCCGCCGTGTCTGGTTGTGGTTTCTTGGTCCATTGGGTGAATTTGCCTGGAATCCCGGTATTTGGATTGATGCCGGTAGTTGCCACAACAAACGCCCAAGCATCGAATGGAGAATCGAAGCCTTCAAGGTAGACTGGATTCTCATACCATGCCCCAAACACACATCCCCATCCCTCGTCAGGCGGATCGGGTTTGACGAATATACCAGCCGTGGTGTATGGCTGGATGAAGTCGCCCTCTTCATCCATAGGGGTTGCAGCCATGTCGCTGATGCTAATCACTGCGTTATTCATTAGCGCCCTCTTTCGTGTGCTCTGGAAATAGAGCATAAATCTCGATTGCGCCGCCGATGGCGATTCGTTCATCGCCTCTTGCTCCTGATACACTGCTTGCCTTTACAGTGCGTGCTGATGCTGTTTGGCCCGTACCTCGCCCTCCGCTCTCAATAGCACGAAGGTGCGCGGCTGACTCTTTTTTGTGTTGGTACCGGTTGCCATTCAACTTAGCTTCCAGTTCGGCTAGTGTGTTATTTTTGGCTAGCATCCGCATCCACGGACTATACCAAGTTTCGTAATTGACGTCCTTCCGCTCATATTGTCTCATAGCGCCTCGAAATCAATTCCGGCAACTTCCAGGAGATTTGAGATTTCCTCAAACTCACTGGCCCATCCGTTGTTGTGGAACATAGCCACAATTTGGGCTTGCAACTTAGTCATGTCCGGTTCGTAGCTGATCGCACCGTGAGCGTCTGTCACGCCCCAGGCGCTTCGGTCAGCGAAGCTAGACTTTGCTGTGTATCTCATTTTGTCTCCGTTTCGTTGCTACATTTTACACATCTACCCACGCCATCCCCGCCCATGATCAGCGACGGGAACATACCTCCGCATTCTGCGCATTGCAGCTTGACGGGCTGGGACGATTGCGCTAGTCGGGCTAAGAGTTCGGTTAAGTCAATCATCCTCATCCTCATCCATATTCAACCGGTTAATTTTCATTAGTATTTCGGCATACTCCATGCCCTCTGGCGTACAGGGCAGGAAGTCACCAGGCGAGACAATCATCACCTCGCCTCTGTTTTTGATTCTCAATCCACCACCCTCGCGGGCGATGAAGATGGCGACGTCTCCGGGTTCATACACGTCCGGCACGAGGCCATAAGGCGTGACGCATGTGATCCGATCACCTGTTTCCAGGAGTTCATACCACGGCGCTGGTGGTGGTGCTTTTTTCTTTGCCATGTGGTTTATGTCCCCTTCGTTTTCATTTTGTAGGTGATTGCCCAGGTTACGTTGTCGATTCGCTTGTCGGTTTTCTTGTTGAATAAATGGATGCCGGGTTTTGTCGCCCGGTTATCTGGGTCATCGCGCAAGGCTTGTAGCATGTCCTCCAATTGAGCGACCGTTAGATTGTCGGCCATTTTTGTCCGACAATATCCGTATGTTGTGACTGCCATTATCCCGACAGCTTGCGGGACGCACCGCGTAGTCTTTCTTTTAGCGCGGCATACGCGGCGGCGCACTCCGTGCCCGTGCCGCGAGAAATTACATACTCAATTTCATTACCTTCGCCGTCCATCGTACCCGTATACGCCACCACCTCCGACGCGATGCCCGCGCCCATGACACAGATACGTACAATGCGGTCAAGATTGATCAGTTCAATGCCCATGGTCTCAATCCACATAGCTTTATTCCGTCCCTTCCTCTGAATTATACATTTGTTCGATGTACCTAGTTTAGCATACCCGTTGCCATTTGTCAAGTGCCAAAATAGACAACGCTTGACATTCGGCAATATCCATGCTAATATACTGTTGACACATATTAAAACGAAAAGGAGATTTTCAATGACAGACATTGGACAACAGGTATCAAATCACCTCGTGGCCTACCTAGAGAAGCACGAGATTACAGCGGCGCAGTTGGCTCTATTGTGCGGACTATCAGAAAGCGCTGTAAGCCGATTCATCAACCGGAAGCGCACGCCGTCAGGAATTGCGATCTATCGGATCATGAACGCTACCGGCATGAGTATACAGCCGGCAGTGCGCGTCAAGGCGACGGAGGCACAATGAGACAGCTTGTTCCACCTACACGCACGACAGCGCACAGCTGCGCTGAGTCTAGCAATGTGCTAGGTACGCTGAATGATACGCTACTAGAGAACACACGTCTAAAGGCCCGCGTCCGTGAACTCATGGCGCGTGACTTGCGCCTGTGTCAATCTACCGGCCTACACGCCGCTGAGGCACACCGGTGGAAGTTGATGACTGCTGGTTTATTCATTGCGGCTGTGGGCCTGCTGTGTGTGGTAATGCTGCTGGCGGCGGGGTGATGAGAGAAGCCGCGCAACTCTCAACGGTTTAACTTCCATATTGCTACTTGACAAATGGCAAGACGTATGGTAAACTATATCTACCACAAAAACGTAAAGCGCCCAATCTGCCATGAACAGACGGGCGCTCGGTACAACCACACACAAGAAAGGAATTATATAATGACAGCAATAACTTTGCAAACCATAGCACGTAACACATTGCATAAGAACTACGTAGCGCCCGTTGACGACAAGCAACTTGGCTGGGAAGTCTACGCCGCTGGGTTGTCGATTGATACCTGTACGCCCGGACCCATGCGACGGGGTTGGTTGGCGGCAAACCGTGCCGAAGCATACGCACAGGTGATGGTGAGCGAATGATTGTCAATGTCAAAATAACGCAGGCACTAATTGATACCGGCGACCGGGGTAGCGCCGAGTTGTGCCCAGTCACAAGGGGTATGAAAGAGGCAGGGATGCACTATCCGTGGGTAAATACTGAATATATCAACTTCTTCTACGAAGGGGAAGATCACCAGGAGCCAACGCCGCCGCTCGTCGCATTGTTCATTATGGACTTCGACGCTGGCGAACCAGTAGAGCCGTTCGAGTTTGAACTTGAGGTGAACGAATGAGCGAAGAATCGCAGCGCTACTCAAAGCGCACGGTCCGTTGGGTCGTCCATTTTTTCGAGAATGGCGAGTGGTGGCATGACACCCTTGCCGGGGATCACCCGACGCTTGCCACGGCCAGATTAACAATGCGCGTCCGGCTGCGGAGGCTAGGCGTGACAGACGCCCGTATTATCGAAGTCGAAACGAATCAAAACGAGGTGAGTGAATGAACACAGTTAAAGAGGTATTGTATCAGGATGGCGGAACCGATACCCGCTGCTTTATCCGAAACCGAGGTTATAATCACTCTATGGCGCACATTCAGGGACTATTTGAAGACGCCAAGACAGACTTCCCAACACTACATATCGGGAATGTAGATATCGTGATCTACAGTGGATCACGGATCAAGGGTATCATGGGCATTGAGTTCAAACCACCGTCGCCCATCCCGCCGAATTATAAAATAATTGATTCAGTTGAGCCACTAGCCAAATGAGCAAAGACAAGATTCCACCCATGACTAACGAGCCTAATCAAGCCGAGATTGACGCAGAAGCCGCAAGAATCTTGCGTGAAGCAGCACAGGAACGAAAGGACAAGAAAAAATGAGCCACCGAAAACCTGACTTAACTTTTCGTGGACTGGGCACGCCAACTGACAATCGGCGTGTGATTGCTGTCGGGCGCTGTGTCAATGGCAGCACCTTCCATGTCACAACGCCGCCAGCCGACTGGCCCAGCGAAGCAGAGATTGAAGCGATCTGCGCGCCGAACAAATATGACTTGATGGCGAAGGCGATACGGGCACTAATTGACGATGGCGATTGGGCGATATACACAATGTTCGCAGGGATAGCCGAGCGACAAGAGGAACGGAGAGCACCATGAATACCTGTAAAGAGTGTGAAGGAACCGGCGAGGATTGGGCCGGTGAACCGTGTTCAAAATGCAAGTGGACAGTTAAAGCTGTCATTAAGGCGTGGTTCCGGGAGGCGGCTTACTCGATCCAGTCCAAGAAGAACGTCGCCTTTGCCAAATTATTCCCGTCGATCTGGTGCCCATCGTGCCAGAGATTCAGTAAAACAATCGAGTGGCGGCGGCATAGCATTATGCACAGAAACGTCTCGGACAATCACATCACCTGTTGCTTCGAGTGTTTCAGCGATATGCAAGCAGACTTGGATGAACGCTGGGATGAATATCGGAGTAGTGTCCTATGAACGGCCTAGAACCTTGTAAGATTGAAATCGAAACTGGCTTTGACGTCCGACTGTCATTGGAGGTGAGCGATGACATCCTACTGTCATTGCTATCCAGCGCATTTGAAGACAAGCCGGTTGGCTTATACTACGGCATGAAAGAAATAGAACCGGCAATTGTACCACAACCAGGTGACGAATGGGATCGCCTAGTATGGGCAGCAGTTAAGGGCGGCTCGATCACATTCAAGAAAACTAAGGGCGATGTGATTATCCTTAACCGTGCGGCATGTATCAGTGGTTTCAAGCTGCTTCTTACGAAGTACCCAGAACACTTTGCCGCCGTTCTCGGCGGGGAAGCCGACGCAGAAGAGGCCGACATGTTCCTGCAACTCGCCCTCTTTGGGGAGATTCGCACAGGATAGTATACCAGCCGGTGGCAGTATGGCCTGCCCACAGTGCGACTCGAAGCGCAGCCGGTGCATTGCTACAGCGTGTAGCATCTAGTAGTACCCATCGTATCAAGGTTTTCAGAAGAAAGGTTTATCATGACTCAAATTTTAGATCCCATGTCATCCGCAGTACAAGAGGCCGAGCGCCCGAACTTCATCTATGGTCAGATCGAAGCGTCGGCAGCGTTTATTCAGTTCCTCAACAAAAAGAAAATTGTTTGGACAGAGCACGACGATCCGAAAGAGAGACGAACAGAGGTAACATTTGTTGTCAACCCGATTGAAGAAACCGGCATGACGAGTCTGTTTACTCGATCAGCCATCTGTAGCAATCGTGGCGAATGGGCTGACATTGTTTGGCCGTCATTGCGTGATGATTGTGGTATCAAAGAGCTGCGCACTGCAAATGGCAAGTTTGCAAAAATTGAGGTTGTCAAAACTGGCCGCAAATATACCAATCGCAGCGGTGAGGAGGTTGAGAACACTACTTTTAAGTTTCTTTCTTTGTACGATAACCAAGCGGCTTGCGCTGCTGCCTATGTTGCTGATGGTGGCAAGCCGCGGACAAACACAGCCCAGGCTGATGATCCAGTCGGTGCAATCGACATGACACGGAATGCCGACAACGCAGAACGCGAGATCTCGAAACAATTCCTGCCGAGCTTGGTCAAGGGCGCTGGCGGCAATCGCGAACAACTCGCAATGATGCTGTCTAGCATGGCACCACTGAATAAGTATTTCACGGTCGATTCCCCTGAAGTCATCGCTCTGATGGCTGCGTAGTTTTCAACTTTCAATATGCCCTGGTACACAAAGCCAGGGCATTGCTTTCTTTTCGGAGGTTGTATGACGATCACAGGACTGATCATTGATTCGCGCGAACCTACTTGGGTACAAGAACTAAAGTTTGGCGGCGCAATGAAGTTGGTCGCAGCACTTGAATTCGGGGACGCTTGGGCAACCACAGACACAGGCGACATGATTTGTATCGAGCGTAAAGCTCCAAATGATTTGCTTGGTAGTATCAAGGACAACAGACTTTTCAACCAGGTTGCAGGGATTCGCAGTAAAACACCTTGGGCATATTTAGTAATTTCGGGAATCCTCAGAGCTACACCGGCAGGCAAAGTTATCGCTGATGATCGTGTGTCTGGTTGGGATTGGAACGCCGTGCAAGGTGCGCTGACTACTGTACAAGAAATGGGCGTGCGGGTTGTGTACTGTCAATCTGACCAAGATTATGAAGCATGTGTTTGTCGTATTTGTAGCAGAGAGCGCAAGCCGGAATTCGTGATTGAACCACTAGCCCAACCAAAGTTTCTAAGCCCTGGTGAAATTATGCTAACGGCGTTACCAGGAATAGGATTAGAGCGTGCTCAGTTGCTACTACGGGAATTCGACAATAAAGCCTGCGATGCCCTTGCTTGGCTGACTTGGCATCGGTGGAACGAACAACATCCCATCGCTGGTATAGGCCCGGGTATCAAACGGGCGGTACGTACAGCGATGGGAATTGACGATAATTTGGTAATGGATATTGTACCTGATGAGAAATTTGAGGAGTAAACAAAATGGTTAACGCAATTGTCAAACAAGAACTAAGCATGTCTGTATGGAGCATGATCCAACAAGTGGCAGCAAGTGCCAAAGGTTCGGGCAAACTTAATCTATTCCGATCAGAAGAAGCCGAAATGAAGATGTTGGTTGCTTGGGAAAACGGTTTCCCATTGACATCGGCATATGCAAATGTGCACATTATCAACGGTATTCCGACGCTTTCACCTAAAGCGATTTGGGCCAAATGCATCATTCATCCTGAATTTTCTGGCTACAAAGAGGAGCGTCTCACCAGTAGTAAGGGTGAATTTCAGGGCTATCAAATCACCCTCAAGCGCAAAAACGGTGTAGAAGCTACTCGAAAATTTACGCTAGAAGATGCCAAGAAAGCCAAACTTGACGCCAAAGATAACTGGCAGATGTATGCCGAAAATATGTGCTTTTGGAGAGCGATTGGCTTTGCTGAAGACGTTGTCTTTCCGGACGTGACACTTGGTATTGTAAGCGCCGATGCTCTTGGTGCATATGTTACCCAAGACGGCGACGTGATTGAAGGGTCATGGGAAGTAAAACCTACACAAAAACAAATGCACACAGGGGATGTGGAAAATTCTATGATACCTGTGAAACTTGGAGAACTCATAGAGAAATATGGCGCAGGCAAAGTGCTTTTTGCTTGTGGTAACAAATTGCCGACAACAGTTGACGAGGTTCACACATTAGCGGCGATCCTTTTGCGAGACTTAGACGAGATCACTATCGATGGCGTGGATGAGGTAATCACATGATAAAAGCAATAGAAACCCAATACAAAGGTTATCGTTTTCGTTCACGGCTAGAGGCACGTTGGGCGGTATTCTTTGATGCGTTAGGGTTAAAATGGGGGTATGAGCCAGAAGGCTATGATTTAGGGAAGGCGGGTTATTATCTTCCTGATTTTTACTTGCCACAAATAGGATGTTTTTGGGAAGTAAAGCCAGAAAATGGCGCTAGTAATGAAGACGAACAAAGGCTTTGGGCATTTGCACTTTCGGGCGAAAATTTGGTTGTCGCTTTTGGATCACCAGGTTCATATCAAGCTAAGCCTTTTCCATACGCCTATATTCCTAAAGAAGACGATTATGCACTATGGACTAATTTCGAGGGTGTTGGCGAGGGTATGCTTAGTCATTGCCCTATTTGCGACCGTGTTGATTTTACCTATAATGGATGGGCTGGATATATAGCAGGTTGTTATTGCTATAAGGGGTATAAGTCGTACAAGTTCGATGGTACATCAACCACTAAAATGCTTTCCGCTATCACAGCCGCCCGCTCAGCCCGCTTTGAACATGGCGAGACACCACACATTGAAAAAGTACCAAACAATTTCATCCATCCAATAAACAGAATGATGAATGACGATTCTACTGCCTAGTTTTCGACATCACCGGCCCCGCTTCCCACGTTGCCCCAGCCGGTGATTTATTTTTGGGGATAGACTCATGAATGAACCAAGATTTTACGAACTGATTGCCCATCTCTGGAAAGGCGGGCATTATAGTTATTTTTGGATTCCAGATTCTGACAACGGCAAGATTGCATTTTGGTTTGATGCAAAAACGCCACGCGACGTATCGCAGTTCTGGAAAACTGTAAACGTATACTTTGGCATCCATCCTAGTCGGGTAATGAAAACCATGCAAGGCCGTGCGACGATTCAGGATATTGAGTGTGTCAATTGCCTCTTTGCAGAATTCGATCTTGCATCTGGGCAATCACCGGATCATCTACTTGATTCAATCATGAGTTTAGACACACCTCCATCAGTGGTTGTGTTTAGTGGCGGTGGTTATCACGCATACTGGCTTTTAGCGCAGACCTACCATATTGACAATGACGATGCTTTGCAGCGGATTAGAAGCGTTCAGTCCGCATGGATTGATTACGTTGGTAGCGATGATGCAGCGAAAGACTTGGCGCGTGTCCTTCGTATCCCGGGTACCTACAACCGAAAACCAGAATATGGGCCAAACTATCCACAAACACAGATTAACCATTTTGATATGGAGAAAACCTACGAGCTGGATGATTTGGTTATCCAAGTCGAATCGATTATCGAATCAAATAAAATCAAACGTGATACGGTTATAGACACAAATGCAATCCCCATTGATCTCGATGATACCACGCTGATTGACAAGATGTTGCAATATGACGCCGCTGCTAGTCGGCTATGGTCTGGGGACATGAGCGCATACAATGATGACCATAGTGTCGCTGATAGTGCGTTGTGTTCTAAGTTGGCGTTTTGGTTTGGTAAAGATCCCGAGCGCATGGATAGAGTATTCCGGCGCTCATCATTATTTCGCCCGAAGTGGTTACGTGATGACTATCGCGACCGAACAATCGAAATGTCCATACGGACGTGTGCTAAAACATACACGGCGGCAGCGACGGTTGATCCAAATAATATTCCTGGCAATCCTGTTGGTGTGCTTGGTAATCCAACGACTTTTAAGAATGGTCACAGTAAAGCCAAGAAGAAAACCAAGCCAGTGAATACGCCGACCCAGCCAAGCGCTCCCAGCATTGCGTCACAGACACAAGCGGGCAATCCAAACTATCTACTTGATGAAGGCGTTCACGATGAAGGCAACGCACTGTGCGTTCGCCAGCGTTACGATGGCTCATTCCTCTATAACGATGCATTGGGATGGCTAACGCACACGGGTAAATTTTGGAAAACTGATGGTGCTGAAACTGATTTGGAGCGTGCGATCACTGAGACTCTAATCGCTCGTATGCAGAGCGCTTTACATTCTGGTCAGGTGCAACAACATGGCGACATTATGAAAAAGTGTATACCGAATGCCAATGCCGTGCGAAGCGCAAAAGCGCAATTTCGTAGCTTATGTTATGTGTCTCATGAGATATTTGATATGGAACCAGACCTATTGAATTGCACCAATGGTATTATTGATCTACGTACTGGTCAACTAGAATCGCACACAACAAGCCAGCGGTTTACCCATTGCGCAACAGTTGATTATAAGCCTGACGCCGACTATACCGAATGGGTGAACTGGTTATCAGATGCAACATCAGTAGATGTTTGCGACTGGTTGCAGATGGCTATTGGCTATAGTCTGACTGGTCATACTCGGGAAGAAATATTGATTTATTTGTTTGGCCCTCCCCGCAGCGGTAAAGGTTTATTTACAGAAGTGTTCTTGGCACTACTAGGCGCACAGCTTGCCAAAGAGGCGGACTTTACGACATTCACTGCCGACCGAACCAGAGACACACAGAGCTTCGATCTTGCTCCGTTGCGTGGTTGCCGTCTCATTGCAGCCAGCGAAAGCAAAGCCTATGAACGATTCAATGAAGCTGTGGTAAAGCGTGTGACGGGTGGTAATGTGATTCGTTGCGCCTTCAAGCATCAGACACATTTTGAATACAAGCCGCAATTCAAAATATGGTTATCGTCAAACCAACCTGTCAACGCTGATCCCGATGATGACGCTGTATGGGGTCGTGTTCGTATTGTCGAGTTTCCCAATAGTCATCTAGGCAAAGAGGACAAGTCTCTCAAAGAGCGTATGCGATCACAGGGTATGTTAGAAGGCGTACTAGCCTGGGCGGTTGCCGGTGCTATCCGCTGGTATCAACTTGGCAGCAAAGGACTCCCAGAGCTGCCTACAAGCTCGTCAGTGAAACATAAACAACGTGCTGAACTCGATCACGTTCAACAGTGGCTTGATGAGCGTTGCGATCTTTCTGACTCACAATATTTCGCACCCAATAAAGACATTCGCTCATCATATGAGACTTGGTGCCAAGAAAATGGTGTTAGCGAAAAGAAATCTAAGGGATTAACACAGTCTCTAATCAAGAAGAAATTCAACAATAATGATGGTAAAGTTTATCGTTACGTAGATGTTTTTAGTGCTTCAAAAATTAGTCGTGGCTTTTTTGGTATAAAGATCTTGTAACACTTTGTGGCATTGTAACACTTTGTAACACTGTATATTACCAAAACGCAAAAACACAATGTACGAGAGGTAAAAGTTGAAAAATGGTGTTACTAGTGTTACGTGTTACAAATAGATGATCCCAGCATGAGTCTGTGTCTATCGGTTCACCCAAACAAACTTCAATATGAAAGGAAATTAAAGTGAAGAAACTTCTAGCATTCGATATTGAGATTTTCAAATCCATTCCAGACGGCACTATCGACTGGAAACAATATCGACCGTTCGGCATAAGTTGCGCGGCAACGCTGTGCAGTGACAAAGCCGAACCCCGGTTATGGTACATGCAGGATAAAAGCGCGCTGGATTCAAACAAGTTGCGGCGTCTGATTGCCTACATGAACTACAAGACGAAACAAGGCTATCAGATCTTGACCTGGAATGGCGTAGGTTTCGATTTTGATGTGTTGGCCGAGGAGAGCGGCATGCGTGAGACCTGCGCAGACTTCGCTCTCAATCACGTAGATATGTTTTTCCATATTTTCTGTACGTTGGGCTATGGACCTGGCCTCGCAAAAGCGGCGGAGGGCATGGGGCTATCAGGCAAAACTGAGGGCGTGACAGGGGCCAGAGCGCCAGAGTTGTGGGCAGCGGGTGAATACGACAAAGTGCTTGAGTATGTTGGGCAAGATGTCCGCTGCACGCTAGACGTAGCGCTGGCTGTCGAAAAAGCTAGCGCCTTGAACTGGATAGCGAAAAGCGGACGAAAGAACAGCATCCGCATACAAAAATGGCTGACCGCCAAAGAAGCGCTCAAACTACCGAAACCTAACACCAGTTGGATGACTGATCCGTGGCCCAGAAGCAAGTTCACAGACTGGATGAATTTGTTTGCAATCTAGGCCACGTCCCGGCAGCACACGATTGACGGGCTTGTCACCATAAAAAGGGGAATTAGAAAATGACTGAATTACCATGGACGAATGAGAGAATTGTAGATGCCATACTCGACCCCAATCCAGCCGTCAGGCTCGATGGATTGAAGGCGATGAGCGACATGCTGACGGCAGAGATTGCCGCGAAGAACGCACGTATCGCCATACTAGAAGCGGCCCTCATGCGGGAATGGGAGATAGCCATTGAACGCGAAGCAATCAAAGCGTCACTCGCGGCGAAGGCAGCACAAACAGAGCGCCGCACACAAAACGCCGACATGCTACAGGATGCCGGGGATGGAGCGTATAACTGATGTCAACAACATTTGCTAGCTTGTTCGCAGGTTTCGGCGGGGCGGATTGCGGAGCGAAGGCCGCGGGGCTGAATCTAGCCTGGGGGATAGAGTTAGCCCCAGCCATTGCAGAGGTTGCCAATGCAAACCTGGGCGATCATGTCATAGTTGCCAATCTACTCAACTGCAACCCAGTCGATTTTGCCCAGGTTGACGTGCTACACGCTAGCCCGCCTTGTCCCAATTTCAGCGTGGCAAAAGTTGGCGGGGCCGAAACCGAACTGGATCTGGCGCTGGCCGCCAAGGTCGCGGAATTCGTCACCGTGCTACAGCCGCCAATTTTTACACTTGAGAATGTGCAAGCGTACCGAAAAAGCAGATCATGGGCTATCATCGAGGATGCCCTACATCGGGCGGGGTACTGGCTAAATGTAGAGATCTGCAACAGTGCTGATTATGGTGTCCCACAGACGCGCAAGCGCATGTTCGTTCGTGCCATTCGCGGCGGTTTCGTGCCATACCTACCAGAGCCGACGCCGTGGGTGGGGTGGTACACCGCCATCGAAGATATTTTGCACACGTTGCCGGATACTCAATTCGCGCCGTGGCAGATGGCAAGATTACCGAAGGATCTGCTCACGACGATACTAGTTGCGCAAGGCGGCTACAATGGCACGGTTGTTACAGCGGGTCAGAATGATCCAGCCTTTACGATAACCGCGAACAGCAACCAAGTGGGTATACGGGCTTTTCTTGTCAGCAAGAATAATGATAAGTTTGGCGATGGGATTCGTTACGATGACGAACCAGCGCAGACTATCGGAGCCAATGAGCACGGAAGCAGGGCGTTCATCGTTGATAGTAAAAACTCCGGCAACTTCGGGGGGCCGCTGACAATTCGGCAAGCGCGTGAGCCAATGTTTGCGCTCTGCGCAAGTCAGGCCAAAGGGATGCCCCGCGCCGCAATGGGGCACCGCGTTGTATCCATGACGACTCGCGCCCTGGCGCGCTTCCAGAGCTTCCCAGACTGGTACCAGTTGCCAGACAGAAAAACACTAGCCGCAAAGGGGATCGGTAACGCCGTGCCGCCACTGATGTATCAGCGGATTTTAGAAGGATTATCCAATGTTGACCCAAACTAACACCTTCCAGCGCAAAGTCAGCGACGGCAGCGCACGAAACTGGTGCTTGACACGGGGCATAGAGGCGTGCTAGAATGTAGTATAAATCTATACCATATCAATACTAAGGAGGCATTCGTGAAGAAACCCAAATCGTTTAAGCTGTCAGATCAATCGATAGATGCCCTTTCGCTACTCGTTTCAGTGACTGGTATCACCGAAACGGCAATTGTCGAATACGCTATCGCCAACGAAGCGTTACGCATGGGCTATGTCGTCAATCGTGGTGCCTCGTGGCAGGACATCATGGACGCGGCTGAACTGAGAGACCATAAACAACGTATCGAGTCACTGGAAGCGCAGCAAAACGCCCAAGGTTGAACGAAACGACATAAAAATGAATCCCAGTACGTCAAAACGGGGCAACAAGGCTTAAAGCCCTGTTTCTGTAATCGTGGGGGAAAGGT
>Ga0105048_10003491_pt1 | contig 25759 bp, 20 predicted proteins | sample MAT05_FD_78382 | JGI IMG/M metagenome (GOLD analysis project Ga0105048, IMG submission 78382) | Freshwater microbial communities from Lake Fryxell liftoff mats and glacier meltwater in Antarctica - MAT-05 | ecosystem: Environmental > Aquatic > Freshwater > Ice > Liftoff microbial mat | place... | reverse complement strand
GCGATGGCCGAGGCTTCGACCCAAACGGGCCGGAGCCGCGGGAAATCCAGGCTGGCACGCCGATGGACTGCCCCTGAAAAGGGCGAAACACGAGTAAGAGGAGCCCGGGGTTTTAACCCCGGGTGGGAGTGCTGTTCGGGAACAAGGGTGGCGCTTGCAATGCACGCAATCTAGTTTTCTGACGATTCCAATGCAAAGCGGTATCTGCACCCGACTGACTTGGGTGCAGTCCACGCGAGGACGTTCGCGTGAGTAGTCAACGCCAGAACCTTCACCCGTGTCAACCCCCTTCGTCGGGCATATTGGCGAGCCCTCGAGCGCGCTCGCCCCGCTGGTGGCATGCGCGCGCAACGTTCGCCTTCCCTCGACGCATCGATGAGCGCCTGACCAATCGTTCGACGATCTCGACCGCCGTGGCTTTCTGTCGCGCGTCGCTCCCGTCGATATCGAGCCCAGCCTTGATGCTGGGCGCCAGAAGCAACGGGATACCCGCCTTGCGGCGAGATCATACACCGCGCACCTTGTCGATCCGTGGTGTCGCAAGTGGCCGTAATTGCTGTGATATCAATCTGATCGGCGCGCTAGCTTGGCCAGCCACGAGAAGAACAAGACTCCCACCACATCGGCGATGAAATCAGAGTAGGTCGAGGTCCGGCGCGGCGAGAATCGCTGCGCGTACTCCTCGATTCCGGCGGCGAGGATCACCAGCGCCGCGCCCAGCCGGGGGAACGGTAGACCGGGGGTGAGGCGGCGGAAGCCGAGCGATCCGTCGAGGAAGGCGCCGAGGAGGCCGATCAGGATCGCGTGGAAGAGCAAGTCGATGTGCGGGACTTGCGGCAGCGAGTTGGGCAAGATGCCCAGGTAAGCGCCGAGGCCGATCAAAACATCAAGGGTGAGCTGGAGGGCGAGGCCCCAGCGGAACATGCGGCGGGTCACGCGGTGGAGCGTATCACGCGGGGGCGAGCCTGAACGCCCACAAGATGACGGGGGTGATCGGCACGAGATTTCCCCCGGGTCCCGAACCATTGTGCGATAGTGTCCCCGCGGCCCCGGCCGCTCCGGCCGTTTCAACACCAGGGAGGTTGCATCATGACGATCCTATCCACGGCTCGAAGGCTCACCACGGCGGCGATTCCCCTGCTGCTTCTGGCGCAGGCGTGCGGTGACGGCGAGACGAAGCCCACCACGAGCAGCAGCGGCAGCACCAGCGCCAGCAGCACGGGAGGAAGCGGCGGCGGTGGGACGGGCAGCACCAGCAGCGGAATGGGAGGAGGAGGCGGCACGGGAGGGAGCGGCGGCATGGCGGTGGCCGCGCCGGATCTCGACATGAAGCTGCCCTGGTATGGCCAGAACCGCGCGGCGCTCGACGCGATGATCGACGTCCACGGGGTCAACAGCGTCGGGTACGATGCGGCCAAGAAGCCAGTCGCTGTCTTCGATTGGGACAACACGGTCATCAAGAACGACGTCGGGGATCTGACGACCTTCTGGCTGATCAATCACGACAAGATCCTGCAGCCGTCCGGCAAGAACTGGGCGTTCACCAGCGGTTACCTGACGATCGACGCGCGCACGGCGCTCAGCGCCGCGTGCGACGCCCTGGCCGCGCCGGGGATGCCGCTGCCCACGAGCACCAACGCCCCCTGCGCCGACGAGATCTATTCGGTCTATTTCAACGGAGCGACCAAGGGCGGCAAGGCGGCCTTCGCGGGCTGGAACTACCGTCATATCGAGCCGGCGTACGCGTGGGCCGCCCAGCTCCAGGCCGGCTATACCCCGGCCGAGCTCGTGGGCTTCGCCCAGAGCGCCATCACCGCTGGGCTCGCGGTCGCCGAGGGCGCGACGCAGCCGGTCGGTACGCAGACGGCCAATGCCTACGTCCGCATCTATGACCAGATCAAGGATCTCGTGGGCGTGCTCCAGAAGAACGGCTTCGATATCTGGGTCGTCTCGGCGTCTCCTCAGAATTTCGTCGAGCCCTTCGCCGCCATGCTCACCATCCCTGCAGACCACGTGGTCGGCATCCGGATGGTGCTCACCGGCGGAAAGCTCACCGCCAACATCCAGGGCTGCGGCCCGGTCCCGGACGGCGCCAACGACGGCGCGGGCAACGTCACCGGCAACTCGCTCATCACCTACATCGACGGGAAGCGCTGCTGGGTGAACAAGGCCATCTATGGCGACACGACCGCGACGGCCATCAACCAGAACCCCGATCTGGCCAAGCGCATCGTCTTTGGCGCGGGCGACTCGGACACCGACGTCTCCTTCCTCCGGGACGCGACGGGGATGAAGCTCGTCCTCAACCGGAACAAGAAGGAGCTGATGTGCAACGCCTACGGCAACTTCAAGAAGACCTGGCTGATCAACCCGATGTTCATCGCGCCCAAGGGGCAGCAGGCGGCCGCCTATCCGTGCTCGACGACGGCTTGCAAGGACGCGAACGGCGGCAACGTGCCCTGCATGGATGAAGGCGGCGTGGTGATTCCGGATCAGGCGGATACTGTCTTCTGATCGGGCCACGGGGGGGCCCGTGCGCCCGAGGACGCACCTCGAGCTCTATTCGAGCGACCGGCGCCGGGCGAGATCGTCGGTGTCGACCCAGAACCGGGCTTTGCACTTCGCGCAAGTGACGATGATGTCGCCGCTGGCGAGCTGCACCGCGGCGGGCCGTCCGCAGCGCTCGCAATCGACCTGGACGAGCTCGGCGGCGCTGATCCGGCGCTGCACCGGCCGAACCTCGGCCTCTTCCTGGTCGACGAGGCTGGAAATTGGAGGGGCGCTGCGGAGCGCGGGCTCTTCCTTCTGGGGCAACAGGGAGTTGGCTGCGTCGGCCATGCCTCCCGCGATTCGTTTCACGGTGCGCTTTGCGCCGCCGTATTTCACCCAGTTGTAGGCGTCGTGCCCGGCCCGGACGCCGACGACGGCTCCGGCGCCATGAGCGACCGAGTCGGTAAAGATGGTGGCAATTCGCTTGAGCATTGGTCCTCCGCTCCCCGATCGAGGGACGTACGTCGAGGTACAGGAGTAGCCCGACCGCCAGGCTGCGGCAACACCTACCTCGGAGCGCCGGGAGCCCGCGCCCGGGATCGAGGCGCGCGGATTCAGCAGTTGGGGCAGTCGCAGAAGACCTGCGTGCTCGAGGTGTTGTTGCAAACGAAGCCATCGGCGGTGCAGAGGTCCTTGGCGCAGCTGCACTTCAGCGGCCCGTCGTCGCAAGGGTCGGGCGCGCACTTGTAGACGGTGCTGAAGCTCAGCTCGACGACGCACACGTTGGTGACCACGCACGCGAAGTTGTTGGGGCCGCAGTCGATACACGGCATGTTGCAGAACGGCCCCTCCGAGGTCCAGCGGCCGCTTTTGCAGACAGCATTGCCGTTGCAACACGCGCCGGGCACGGCGCAGACGGCGCCTTCCTGGTCGCACGGTGCTTCGATGCCGGGGAACGGATCGGGGCAGCCGCCGCCGGCGCCGCCGGTGGCCGATGACGCCGAGGAGCTCGAGGAGCCGCCGCTGCTCGAGGCGCTGACGCTCGACGACGTCGGGCCCGAGGAGGCCGAGCTTGACGAGGTGGTCGCATCCCCGCCCGCTCCTCCCTCACCGGTGCCGGAATCGACCACGACTTTGCCGCCGCACGCGAGGAGCCCGGCGGCGAGCAGGCTGGACCAGAAGGCAAGCGATCTCATGGCGCCTTCTACCACGGCGCGGCGGGCGACCGGCAGGCTTACTCCCCGTCGCTCTTCGGCGCGGGCTCCTCGGGCCCAAGCCGATCCAGCTCGGCCCACAGAGCATCAAGATCGAGCTGCAGTCCTTCGCAGCCCGGCACGATCTCGATCAGGCCCTCAGTCACGTCGAGCGCGTGCACATATCGCCTGTCCGCGCCCAGCTCGAGGATCTCCAGGCTGCGCAGCGCCGGATCGACCACCCAGTACCAGCGGATCCCGAAGGCTGCATACTCCTTCAGCTTCTCCACGCGATCGCGGCGCCCATCCCGGGGAGACGGCGACACGACCTCGATCGCCAGATCCGGCGGTGTCGCGAGGATCCCCGCGCGAGGCGGCACCCGGCTTCCCGGAAAGAACGCCGAGACGTCCACCATCCGCCCGCGGCCGGGTGGCTTCACGGCGTATTTCGCCGAGGATCCGAGCACCAGGCCTCCCCGCGGGACCACCCAGTTTCCCACCGTACGAAGGATCGAGCCGGTCACGACCTCGTGCGCAGCACTCGCCACCTCTTCCTCCTCAATCCGCCCATCCACGAGCTCGCCCGGTTCGTCCTCGGGAAGCTCCGCCCACTCTGCGAGGGACATCCGGGGCGCTCTCCACACGTCGACGATCGCGCTCTGGCTCATGGGCGGACAATACCACACGCCTCATCGAGAGCGCCCATCTTCCTCGCCCGGCCTTGTCGCGCCGGCCTCCTCGGTCGGGGTTGACGCGGCCGTCGTGCACAACGAGCAAGCCTGATTGACGAGGCGCGCGAGCCCGATATCTTTTGTGTATGTGTCAAACGAAGTCGAGTGAAACGCCGGAGAGGCGGAATTCGGCGCTCGCGCTCTTCGGGTTACTCTGCGGAGGGCTCTTGATCACCTGCTCAGGTTGCTTCCTGGGCTCCGGAGCGCCCGAAGAAGACGAAGAGGCGCCGAGCGTCGATTGCGGAGAGGTCGCCGAGGCGCCGTCCTCGCTGCGCGTGCCTGTTCTGCACAATCCCCGCCTGCACGAACCCTTCCTGGTAGCACCCCGCTGGTGGCGTCCCCTGCCCCGCCCGCCTTGGCGGCTAAAGCTCATGGCGTGTTCGCGTCACGCCCGTGGGCTCAGGTGATCCTTCGCCTGGCCAGACTGGCCACCACCGCCACGAGCTCGCGCGGCTCGACCGGCTTCGCTACGGGGCTCTGGAAGCCGGAAGAGAGCGCCTGAATTCGATCCTCGAGGCGGGCGTGCGCGGTCAGCGCCACCGCAGGAACGCACGACCGGACGCTGTCCTTGACCTCTTTTTTCATCCGGCGAATCAGCGTGTAGCCGTCCTCGTCCGGCATGGCGATGTCGCTGATCAACGGCGCGCCGCGGAAGCCTCACGATGAACGTGGCGCCGTGTCCCACGCCCTGGCTCTCGGCGTGGCTCGTGCCGCCGTGCAGCTCGACGACGTGCCGCACGATCGCGAGCCCCAGCCCGAGGCCGCCGTGGCGCCGCGTGCTGGAAGCGTCGGCCTGCCGGAAGCGATCGAACACCAGCGGCAAGAAATCAGGCGCGATGCCCGCGCCCGTGTCGGACACGCGCATCACCGCCTCGGCGCCGCCCGATGAGAGCGCGACATGAACCGCACCGCCCGTGGGCGTGAACTTCACCGCGTTGGAGAGCAGGTTGGCGACGACCTGCTGCAGCCGATCCGCGTCGCCGTCGAGGAAGCCGGCTCGCGGCGCCAGATCGAGGGTCAGCGTGACGTTCTTCGCCTCGGCGATCGGGCGCAGCGTCGCCGCCGCCGCCTCGATCACTGTCCCGAGATCCATCGGGCGCCGGCACACCTCCAGCTTGCCAGAGATGATCCGCGAGATGTCGAGGAGATCCTCCACGAGCTGCGCCTGCGCGCGGGCGTTGCGCTCGATGCTCTTCATCCCCTCCTCGATCAGGCCGGCGCGGAGGCCTGGCATGTTGATCATCCGGGACCACCCGAGCATCGCGGTGAGCGGCGTCCGCAGCTCGTGCGACACCGTGGCGAGAAAATCATCCTTGGCGCGGCTGGCGCGCTCCGCGCTCTCCTTCGCCTGCTGGAGCTCGATGGCGATGATCTTCTGCCGCGTCACGTCGATGCAGGCGCCGATCATGTAGCTGGGGCGGCCGGCGGCGTCGCAGAAGATGCGCCCGCGGTCCTCGAGCCAGCGCACGCGGTCGTCGGGCAAGGCCACGCGTAGATCCATGTTGAAGTCGGAGCCGTCGCGGACGCAGCGCTGGCAGGCCTCGATCGCGGCGGCGCGATCGTCGGGGTGTACCCTCGCGAAGAAGGCGTCCAGGTTCTGCTCGAGCTGGCCGGGCTCGCCGCCGAAGAGACGCTCGAGGTTCTCGCCCCACTCGACCTTGTTGGTGTCGAGCTCCCAGCGGTACGTGCCGGTTTGCGACACCGTGAGCGACGCCTGCAGCCGCTCACGGCTCTCGTGCAGGGCGCGCTCGGTCGCCCGGCGCTCGGTCACGTCCATCGCGACGCTGATGATCAGGCGACGGCCGTCGAAGGCCCGTCCGAGCGGAGCGGTGCTGATGTCCCAGATGCGGAACCTCCCGTCCGCCGTGCGGATCTCCCACTCTCCGTTCTGCGTCACGTGGTCGCTCGTGACTCCTCGCTCGCGCGGAGCGCCTCTTCCATCCCGCGGCGCTCGGTCACGTCGTGCCCGATGCCCACCAGACACGCCGGCGCGCCGGCCTCGTCGCGCAGGAGCTGGCCCATGTTGCGGAACCATCGCAGCTCGCCGTCCCTGCGGACGACGCGAAACTCGGCCTCGAAGTCGCATCCGCTGCGGCAGGTCTCGTCGATCAGCGCCAGCACGTGAGCGCGGTCCTCGACGAAGACGTGGCGAAGAAACTGGTCCAGCGTTCCGGGCGAATCGCTGGGCGCCATGCCGGTCATGTCGAACACCTCGGCCGACCAGTAGGCGCGATCGGTCTTGATGTTCCACTCCCAGAGGCCCATGCGCCCGGTTCTCCGCGCCAGCGCCAGCCGCTGCTCGCTGAAGTGCTGCAGGTGCGAGTCCTGCGGAGGCGAAGCCTCGCGGCTGCGGGTGATCGCCGTGATCGTCACGATCTCGCCGTTCGCCGCGCGCACCGGGTAGAGGTCGAGGGTGGCTTCGAACCGCGAGCCGTCCTTTCGGCGCCGCACGACCTCGAGGCCGCTGACGCTCTCGCCCGACCGCACCCGCGCGAGCGTCTGCGCCGTGGGGGGGTCGCCTCGGGCCCGCTGAGGATGCTGGCGTGCTGCCCCACGATCTCCGCGCACGAGTACCCGTAGAGCGCCTCGGCGGCCCGGTTCCAGGTGAGGATCGTTCCTTCGCCCGAAACGCACGCGATGCGTCGTGCAAGAGCTGGCGAGTTCGTCTCGGTCCCGTACCTCGCGCCGCCTCGATCCTTGGCATACTAGCTTTCACTTCGGCGCCGAGGAACACAGAAACGGGTCCAGAAATAAGCGAGCTGCTGTCGAGCCCGCACGTCAGGAACCCGGTCCGACCTCTTCGTCAGTCGGGCTTTCCCTTCCCGTCTCAGCGACCACGTCGCTCACCGAAACAGCCCAATCTGGATCGACTGGCACGGTTCCCCCTGGTAGCCCGAGTACGCCACGAACTGCGCCTGCACCGGGTAGACATACCCGAACAGAATGCACATCTCGTTCTCCCCGATCCCATAGACCACATCATGGTCCGTGGTGTTGTTGAAGGTGCACTCGAACTTCATCGAATCCACCCCCTGGAGCGGGATCTGCGGATCATAAACATGAATGTCGCTCTCCAGACCATAATTCCCCACTTCCAGGACGCGCTCTTCCTTGCCGCCGCGCATCAGATCGACGGTGAAGTCCTGAGCGAGCTTGTGGGTGTGGGGCATCAGCGAGACGACGGCTCCGCTATAAACCTGGCAGTCGGTGCCGACCTTGCCGATCGAGTGCGGGGGGATGAGGAAGTCGTTCACGGCGAGCGTGAAGGGGGCCACTTCGCGCTCGAGGGAGGCTTCGGGCATGGTGAAGAAGTCGTAGACGACCTCGACGGTCTGCGGGGTCGCGCCGGTGTTGAGGTAATGAATGGTCGTGGCGACTTCGCGGGTGGGATCGTAGTGGAAGCCCATGCCCGGGGGGAAGGCCAGGGTCTCTTCGCCGACGACCTGGGTGGAGTTGGCGAAGAGCACGTCGGGGATCACCGCGGGGAGCTTGGAGAAGGGATCGGCCGCGCCGGGGTTGCAAGCGGGGTACGGGTTGGGGCCCTTCGCTGGATCCACCGGCTTGGCGATGACGTTGCTGTGGTGGAGGCCCGGGGTCGCGTAGAGGCGGCCGGCGTAGATGATGTGCTCCTTTGTCGCCGGGATCGGCCAGGCGAGGCAGGTCTCGACCTCTTCGCCGGGCGCGAGCGTGAGCGGGGGGGCGACGAGGCGAAAGCCGCTCTTCGGTGGATCGGGGAGCTTGAGCTGCGTGAGGGGATCGCCGTAGGCGGCGACGTTGTCGTGGTCGACGCGCTCGGTGGGCTCGTAGCGATGGGCCGGATCGACGCAGGCGCCCTGGGAGAGCACCTGCCCCACGCCGCAGGTGAGCGGCTCGGGCGAGGCCGGGTCGCCGGTGCACGCGGTGAGGACGGCAAAGGCGGTGGGCACGAGGGCGGCGAGGCGGGATGAATCCATGGCGAATTCGATGTTCGGCGGGTTCGCGCCGTTCGTCCACCGGGCGCGGGATCGGGGGACATTTTTCTGACGGCCGCGGTCGCCGCGCCTGCGGGGTGGTGTCGTGGTGACCACGTGTGCGATAGTGGCCGCGCCGGGCACGCAGGGCGTCGCCGTCGGCGAGGACCGTATCGCTATGAAGCTCGCCTCCGGCGCCGTCATCGCAGGCAAATATCGCCTGGAGAAGCGTCTGGCCATCGGTGGAATGGGCGAGCTGTGGACCGGGCAGCACATCCAGCTCGACGTCCATGTGGCGATCAAATTCATGGATCCCAACCACGCGGGATCGGCCCTGGCGCGGCAGCGGTTCGAGCGCGAAGCGAAGATGGTGGCGAGCCTGAAGAGCGCCCACGTGGTCCACGTCCAGGACTACGGCGTCGAGGACGATCGGCCCTACATCGTGATGGAGCTCCTCCAGGGGGAGGACATGAGCAAGCGCCTCAAGCGCGAGCGCCGCCTCTCGCTCGCGGTGACGTCGACGATCCTGATGCAGATCGCGCGGGGCCTGCGGCGCGCCCACGAGGCGGGGCTGATCCACCGCGATCTCAAGCCGCCGAACATCTTCATGGCGCGCGGCGAGGACGAGGAGGAGGTCGTCAAGATCCTCGACTTCGGGATCGCCAAGGACACGATGGAGCCCGCGCTCGGCGAGGGGACGAAGACCGGCGAGCTGATGGGCTCTCCCCACTTCATGAGCCCCGAGCAGATCCGCGGCTCGAAGGACATCGATCATCGGAGCGATCTCTGGTCGCTCGGGGTGATCCTGTTCCGCACGGTGACCGGCTCGCTGCCGTTCAAGGGGGAGGCGATCGGCGCGGTGATCGCTCAGATCCTCGCCGATCCGATCCCGGTGCCGTCGGCGCTCAACCCGAGCCTGTCGCCCGCGGTGGACGCCTACTTCATGCGGGCGTTCTCGCGCGATCGGGAAACGCGCTTTCAGTCGGCCCGCGAGATGGCCGAGGTGTTCGCCGCGCTCGCCAGGGCGGAGGCGAACCCCGGCGCGGTGATCCTGGAAGGGATCAGTCCTTCGGGCTACCCGGCCGCGGCGGACGCGGCGCTGCTCGGCGCGACGCCGAACCCGTTCACGCCGAACCCGTTCACGCCGAGGCCGTCATCAGCCCCGGAGGGCGCGGAGTCGAACGAGCCCAAGACGACGCCGGCGGTCCAGCGGGTCATGCCGAGCAACGCGCCGGCCGATCTCTTCGCCCCGCCAGATCCGGCGCGCGCGAGCCAGGCGTCGTTGTCGGGAGCGCCCCCGTCGTTCGGTCCTTCGCCTTCCTCGGCGCCGCGGCCGGCGATGTACAGCGCGACCGGGGAGAACGCCGGGGCGCCGGAGTCGGCGTCCACGTTCAACCCGACGCCGAGCGGTGGAGGGCTGATGGCCACCGGCGGGCCGTTGATCCAGTCGGCGATCCCGCCGCCGCTGACGCCGTCGCGCGGTGGGGCGGTGTGGCTCGGCGTGGGCGCTGTCAGCGTGGTCCTCGTCGGCGCGGCGATCGCGTTCCTGATGCGGGGCGCGCCGACGCATGATCCGGTGGCCACAGCGGCGCCGATCGCCGGCCAGAGCGATCCCGCGCCGTCTTCGAGCGTCGCGCTTCCTGCGCCGTCCGCGAGCGCCGAGGCGACGCCGTCCGCTGCGCCGAGCGACAGCGCAGCGCCGAGCGCCGACAGCAGCGCCGCGGCGCTGGCAAAATCGGCGAGCCCCATCGGCAAGGCGCCCGGCCCCCTGAAGGCGGGCCCGCTGCCGAGCGCGTCGGCCAAGAAGAAGCCCACCTGGGGCTTTTGATTCGCTCCCCGTGCACGCGGGGACGTGAGACCATCGCCCTTTACGAGGGTAACTTGATGGCTTTTCGTCCGCTTCACGCGTCCCGTTCCGCGCTCCTGGTCGGGCTCTCCGCGCTGGCCCTCGTCGCGTTCGCCCCGGCGGCGGCGCTGGCGGGGCCGCCGGACGGCAAGATCGAGCCGAAGTCGACGGCAAGGTCGCAGGCGGATCGCGGCTACGAGCTCTTCGAGGCCGGCCAGTACGCCGAGGCCGCGCAGGCCTTTCGGCTGGCCGAGGTGATTTTCCACGCGCCGACGCTGGTGTTCGCCATCGCGCGGGCCGAGTCCAAGGCCGGCCATCTGCTCGAGGCGCGGACGCTCTACAAGCAGGTGATCGCCGAGAAGATCGCGCCCTCGGCCCCGCCGGAATACAGCGGCGCGCAGGAGGCGGCGCAGGGGGAGCTCGCCGCCCTCGAAGCGCGGATCCCTCACGTGGTGATCACCGTGAACGGCGCCGCGGGGCGCACCTTCGTCGTGAACCTCGACGACGCCGTCGTCGCGCCTTCGGCTCTGGAGCAGCCGATCGAGGTCGATCCAGGATCGCATCGCATCGCGGTGCTGCCCGACGGTGGCGCGGCCGAGAAGCGCGCGGTGACGGTGGCCGAAGGCGCCCGCGAGGCGATCGTCATCGATCTCGCCCCGCCGCTCGTCAAGGTCATCGTCGCGCCTCCGAAGCCTCCTCCTCCGAAGCCGCGCGATCTCCTCGCGCCCGCGCTGATCTCGCTCGGTGTCGGCGTGGCGGGGCTTGGCGCCGGGGCCGTCCTCGGCGGGATCACGCTGGCCAAGACGAGCGCGGTCCGATCGCACTGCGCGGGCGACGTCTGCCCCACCGCCCAGCTGAGCGCGGCCGACGGCGCGCGCACCACGGCGACGATCTCCACCGTGGCCTTCGCCGTCGGCGGCGTCGCCGCGGCCACCGGGCTGACGCTGCTCGTGCTGCGATCGAGAGCGAAAAAGCCTGCGCTCGGCGTCACCTTTGGACCGGGCGCGGTCCTCGCGCAGGGGGCGTTTTGAAGCGCCCGCGCAGCTCGCTGGCTCGCGTCGGCGCGCTCGTCCTCACCGCGGGCGCGATGCTCGGCGGCCTGGCGTGCAGCCTCGTCGCCGGCCTCGACAAGCTGGAGTTCGAGGATCCCCCGGGCTGCGTCGACGCCTGCGACGACCACAACCCCTGCACCAAAAGCGACTGCCTCGTCGAGGGCGTGTGCCACGGCGAGCCCGTCGTCGACGGCCCGGCGTCCACCGAGGCGACCGGGAATTGCCAGAAGGTGGAGTGCGCAGCCGGCGTCGCCGGGACGACGATCGACGACACCGACGTGCCCGACGACGACGGCAACTCGTGCACCACGGAGAGCTGCGCCATGGGCACGCCCACGCACACAGCGAAGCCCGCCGGCGACGCGTGCACCGTGGGGACCAGCGCGAAACCAGGCGTCTGCGACGGCAAAGCGTGCGTCGCGAAGTGCGACGACGACGGCTGCGACGACGCGAACCCCTGCACGATCGACAGCTGCGATCAGCTCAAGCACCTCTGCGCCTCGACCCCCCTCGACGGGGTGCCGACCCCGGGCGCGCCCGCGATGCCGGGCAACTGCCGCGCGCACGTCTGCGTGGTCGGCGTCGACACCGAAGTCCCCGACGATCTCGACGTGCTCCCGTCGATGAACGATTGCCTCGTCCCCGCGTGCATGGCCGGGACCCTGACGCTGACCCCGAAGCCGATGGGCGGTCCGTGCATGACCACCGGCGGTCAGGTCTGCGACGGCGCGGGCGCCTGCGTCGCGTGCCTCCTCGACGCCCAGTGCAAGGCGCCCCAGACCTGCGGCGGCGGCAACCCGGGGACGATATTCACCTGCGGCTGCACCAAGCAGACGTGCGCGGAGATCGGCGCGACGTGCGGCCAGCCCAGCGACGGCTGCTCCGCGATGCTGAGCTGCGACAGCGGTACCAAGGACGGGAAGGAGACCGATGTCGACTGCGGCGGCGGCGGCGACTGCGCGACCAAGTGCGCGCAGGGCAAGGTCTGCAAGGTCGCCGGCGACTGCGCGAGCGGGCAATGCGTCGACGGGGTCTGCTGCAACAACGCGTGCGTCGGGGCCTGCGTGGCCTGCAACGCCGCCGGCACGATCGGCACCTGCACCAACGTCAAGGTGGGCTTGCCCGATCCCTTGACGTGCGTCGCGCCGAGCAGCTGCGACGGGTCGGGGCACTGCAAGAAGGCCATCGGGCAGATGTGCGCCGTGAACTTCGATTGCGGGAGCGGCTTCTGCGCCGACGGCTACTGCTGCAATTCGGCCTGCACCGGGACGTGCCTGTCGTGCAAGGTCACGGCCTCGCTCGGCATGTGCATCAACGTGCCGGTCGGGCAGACCGACGCCAACGGCCTGGTGGCTTGCAGCTCCCCGAACGCGTGCAACGGCGCCGCCCTTTGCAAGCTCGCCGCCGGGCAGGCGTGCACCACCGCGGCCCAGTGCGCCACCAACATGTGCACCGCGAGCGTGTGCCAGTGAGGCCGCGCGTACGTCCGCGAGTGTGGTAATGGCGAAGATGTGTTTCGCAAAGTCCTGATCGCCAACCGCGGCGAGATCGCCGTCCGCATCACCCGCACGTTGCACGAGATGGGGATCGCCGCCGTCGCCGTGTACAGCGACGCCGACCGCGCCAGCTTGCATGTGCGCATGGCCGACGAGGCCTACCCGATCGGCCCCGCCCCGGCCGCCGAGAGCTACCTCCGCATCGACAAGCTCCTCGACGTCGCCAAGCGATCAGGCGCCGACGCGATCCACCCCGGGTACGGCTTCCTCTCGGAGAACCGCGAGCTCCCCGCCGCGTGCGTGGCCGCGGGGTTAACCTTCATCGGCCCGCCCGCGAGCGCGATGGAGGCCATGGGCTCGAAGCCGGCCGCCCGCGCCAAGATGGCGGAGGCCGGCGTCCCGATCACCCCCGGCGGCGCGGCGAACACGCTGGAGGAGGCGCGGGCGACAGCGGCGCGGGTCGGCTACCCGGTGCTGATCAAGGCGGCCTTCGGCGGCGGCGGCAAGGGCATGCGCCTCGTCCACAAAGAAGACGAGCTCGGCCCCGCGCTCGAGCGCGCCCAGAGCGAGGCGGGGCGCGCCTTCGGCAACGCGCTGGTCTACATCGAGAAAGCGATCCTCAAGCCGCGCCACGTCGAGATCCAGGTCCTCGGCGATCAGCACGGCAACATGGTCCACCTCTTCGAGCGCGACTGCTCGATCCAGCGCCGCCACCAGAAGGTCGTCGAAGAGACGCCCTGCCCCGTCGCGACGCCGGAGCTGATTCGCCGCATGGGCGAGGTCGCCGTCAAGGGCGCGCTCTCGGTCGGCTACTTCTCCGCGGGCACGTTCGAGTTCCTCCTCGCCGAGGACGGCAGCTTCTACTTCCTCGAGATGAACACCCGCCTCCAGGTCGAGCACCCGATCACCGAGTGGGTGACCGGCATCGATCTCGTCGGCGAGATGGTGCGGATCGCCGACGGCGAGAAGCTCGGCAAAGCGCAGTCGGAGATCGTCCACAACGGCGCCTCGATCGAGTGCCGCATTTACGCGGAGGATCCGACGACCACGAACTTCCTCCCGAGCCCCGGGACGATCACCACGCTCCGCCAGCCGGGCGGCCCCTGGGTGCGCGACGACAGCGGCTTTTACGACGGCGCCGTCGTCCCCAGCCACTACGATCCTCTGGTGTCCAAGCTCAGCGTCTGGGCGCCGGATCGGCCGGCGGCGCTGCGGCGGATGAAGCGCGCGCTATCCGAGTACGTCGTCACGGGCATTCGCACCAACCTGGTGTTTCACGAGAAGCTCCTCGCGCACCCGGAGTTCATGGCCGGGCGCTACCACACGGGCTTCATCGCCGAGCACGCCGACGATCTCTTCGGTTACACCAACGTCCCGACGGAGGAGCAGGTCACGCTCGCCGTCGCCATCGCCATCGCCGCGTCCCGCGCGGAGCAAGGGGCCGCCCGGGCCGAGGTCGCGGAGAGCGAAGCGCTTGGTCGACTCTCCCCCTGGGTCCACCAGCACCGCAGCTCTCTCGGCCGCTGACGCCGCGTTACGCCGCGCCGCGGCGCGCGAACGACCTGGCTGTGGCGCCGCGCCACGCGCTGACAAAGCTGTCGCGTCGAGAGACCATAGTGCTACCTTCATCGCCGCCGCAGATCGTCTGTTTGGAGGTACGATGCGACGTGAGCCGAAGCGCGCTCGTCCCGAGAGGGCCGTCGCCAGCGCCATTCCCCGTCGCCCCGTGCGTGCCCGCGTCGCCGCCGCTCCCCCGGACAGCGGCGCTGCGACCGCGCCGCGCGCGTCCCTCTGGCTCGACGCGATCGATCCCGACGCGCCCACCGCCGCCTCGCAGCCTCGCCTCGCGGCGACCGCGGCGATCCCGTTCTTCCTCGCCGCGCTCGTCGTCTTCGCGCTGGTGAAGAGCCCCGCGCTGCGCCTCGCGCTGCCGCTCGCCCTCTTCACGGCGGCCGTCCTCATCGTCGCGCGCGCGGGCCTCGGCGCGTCGATCTCGTCCGAGCTCCGCGCCTGGTTTCGTCGGGGCCGCCGCGCGTCCTCGCGCAGCGCGCGCGTCGGCACGCCGGCCCGCGGCCCGCGGCGCGGCCTCGAGCTCGAAGGCGATCGCCTCTCGTTTCGCAGCGCTGGCCGCCTGCAAGCGCTCCTCTCCACGTCGGGCCCGTTCGGCGTCACCCTGCTCGCCACGCCGCGCCGCGATCGCGCCGTCGTCCTGCTCACGTCCGCAGCGGGCACGTTCTACATCGGCGCTCACTTCGACGTCGACGCGCGAAGAGCCGCCGCGCACCACCTCGATCGCGCCACCACCGTCGGCGGCGACGACGTCGGCCTCGAGTCGATCGCCCCCGACGGCGATCGGCTCCTCATCGCCCCGGAAGATTTCGTCGCCCTCCTCGAGGCGCTCGCCGCGCGCAGCCCGAGCTGCCTCGATCGCTTCGTCCTCACCGACGCCCGCGGCGCCGACCTGACGCTCGACGGCCGCGCCCTCTGCGCCGGGGAGCGCAACATCGATCTCGACGCGCCGCTGGAGTGGCGGGCCATCGTCTTCCAGGAAGCCTTTGGCCAGGCCGTCGCCGTCTACCAGGGCACGTGGGTCCGTCAGGGCAGCAACGAGCTCGTCTTCGTCTGCCTCCTCCCCGCCCTCGGCCCGGCCCTCTTCGCCGACATCGATCTTGCCGGCCTCGACCGCACTCCGGGGCACGCCCCCAAGGCCCCGCTCTCCGGCCTGCTCCGCGACATCCGGTTGATGCAGGCGACGCCTTCGCCGCCGCCTCCGACCGAGCAGCGCGTGGCCATCGACCGCCACTTCATGCTCCCCGTCCGCTGCGCGCTCGACCGCGCCCCGCGGGCCTCGCAGCCGCAGCCAAACCGCGCCCGCGCGTAGAGCGCCGCTTGACGCGGCCACGGGTTCACGGCATCGCTCCCGCCGCGCCGAGTCCCGCTCGCGCGCGCGACCCTACGGAGGCGCCGACCCGGTCCCTCCCACGCTCTTTCACCGCTCCGGAGGCACCCATGGCCGTCGACATCCAGAAGCTCTTCAACGAAGAAATCCCCGCCAAGCTCGCCGCGAACGCCGAGGCTGCCAAGCAGGTCGGTGCCACCTTCCAGATCAACGTCACCGGCGAAGGCGGCGGCGAGTGGTTCATCGACGTCTCGTCCACCGGCCCGAGGAGCGAGAAGGGCGTGCAGGAAGCGAACTGCACGATCACCCTCACGGCGGAGGACTTCCAGAAGTTCCACGAGAACCCCCAGGCCAACGGGATGCAGCTCTTCTTCGCGGGCAAGCTCAAGATCGCCGGCGACCAGATGCTGGCGATGAAGCTGAGCAAGCTCTTCGCGATCGGGGCGTGATGGCGTCGCGGGGGGCCGACAGCGGCCCACCCCGCCGCGGGTAAAATGGTGGACCCTGCTTCACGCGCTGAAGCGGGGTCCGCTGCTTTTGCAGGTCCAAGGAGCTCTCTCATGCGCCCTCTCGCCGACGTCCGCGTCCTCGATCTCTCCCGCCTCCTCCCCGGCCCGTTCGCCACCCTGGTGCTCGCCGATCTCGGCGCCTCGGTCGACAAGATCGAGGACGCCGCCGGGGGCGATTACCTCCGGGCGATGCCGCCCCAGGTCGCCGGAGAGTCGGTGGCGTTCCAGCTCTTGAACCGCGGCAAGCGCAGCGCCGTGCTCGACCTCAAGAAGCCCGAGGGCAAAGCGGCCTTCCTCCGCCTCCTCGGCTCCTATGACGTGCTCTTCGAGCAGTTCCGCCCCGGCGTGCTCGACCGCCTCGGCCTCGGCCATACCGCCCTCCGCGCCGCGCACCCGCGCCTGATCATCTGCGCGCTCACCGGCTATGGCCAGACTGGCCCCCTCGCCCACCGCGCCGGCCACGATCTCAACTACCTCGCTCGCAGCGGCGTCCTCGGCGCCCACGGCCCTTCGGATCGGGCCCCGCAGGTCCCCGGCTTCCAGCTCGCCGACGTCAGCGGCGGGATGTGGAGCGTGATCGCCATCCAGGCCGCCCTCCTCGAGCGCGCCCGCACCGGCCAGGGCACGATCATCGACATCGCCATGACCGACGGCGTCCTCGGCTTCGCCGTGACCGCGATGGCCAGCGCCCTCGCCGGAGCGCCGCAGACCCGCGGCGCCGAGACCCTCACCGGCGGAATCGCCCCCTACAACACCTACACTTCAAAGGACGGCCACCCGATGACGCTCGCCGCCCTCGAGCCCAAATTCTGGATGACCTTCTGCGGCGCCACCGGCCTCGAAGCCAGCTTGCAAGCCCTGATGCCAGGCCCCCATCAGGCCGCCTTACGCGAAAAGGTCGCCGCCGTCTTCGCCACGAAGACCCGGGACGAGTGGGTCGCCTTCGCCGCCGAGCGGGACTGTTGCGTCGAGCCCGTCCTCACGCCGGAGGAGCTGACCCGGGATCCTCACCTCACCGCCCGCGGCCTCTTCTTCAACCTCCCTTCGGACCGCGGCGACATCCCCCAGATCCGTTTGCCGGTGACCCCGAAGGACGTCACCTTCACCCCGCCTCCGCGCTCGGGCGAGCACACCCGGGCGATCTTCAAGGACGCCGGCTTGACCGAGGAAGAGGTCGACGCGCTGCTGAGGTCCGGGGCGGCGCGCTGAGATGAGAACAGGGGGCTCCTCACCCCAACCTCTCTCCCGGTGGGAGAGGGGCTCGGATTAGCCGAGGAGCTTTGGCAGCAGCCCGGTGCAATAGGCCGGGTTCCCGAACGTCGTGTCCGGCACCCCCATGGCGTTGAGGATCGACACCAGCAGGTTGTTGTGGTGGTCCCCGGCGTACTGGAGATACCGCCCCATCTTCAGCGCGCCCCCGGCGCCCCCGGCCAGCACATAGGGCATGTCCCGCCGCGCGTGGCTCTGCCCCTGGGCGATGTCCGTGCACCACAAAATCATCGTGTTGTCGAGGACCGTGCCGTTGCCCTCCGGGAACGAAGCGAGCTTGTCCATCAGGTAGGCGAGCTGCTTTGCGTGCCAGTTGCCGATGGCCACGAGCTGGCTTTGCCGGGCCTCGTCCGTCAACGACGAGTGAGAGAGGCTGTGGTGCGTCTCCGACTGGCCGAGCCAGGTGAACACCTTCCCTGCCTGCGTCGACGTCCACTGGAGGCTCGCCACGCGCGTCAGATCGCAGGCGATCGACATCGCCAGCAGATCCATCTGGAGCTTCCCGATCGCCGGGTAGTTGTCGTTGGCGTAGACGTCAATCTCGCCCCCCACGTCGGGCAGGGCGCAGACGCCGCCGATCTCCCTGGGCGCGTCCAGCCGCGCGGCGATGCTGCTGACGGCGTCGAGGTGGTGCTCGAGCTTCTGCTTGTCCGCCGCGCCGAGGCGCAGCGCGAGGCTCTTGGCGTCGTCCTGGACCGCGTCGAGCACCTTGTGCCGCTGGGCCCGCAAGCGCTGCTTCACCGCGGGGTCCCCCGTCAGCTCCCCGAAGACGCGCGTGAAGAGCTGGTAAGGGCTGTCCTCTGGCGGCACCGGCTGGGCCGCGCCCTTGTAGGCGAAGCGCGAAGAGACGTTGGTGTACTGGACCTGAACGCCGAGCTCGAGCGAAGGAAACTTCGTCTTCTGGCCGAGCTGGTTGGCGAGGCGCTGATCGACCGAAATCCCGCCGCCCCAGCCCACCATCGCCGTGGGGTCGCAGGCGTAGGGGAAGAGGTTGCCCACCTCGAGCTCGGTGCCAGAGAGAGAGTGGGCGATGCCCTGCTGATGCGGATCCCCCGGCCCGTGGTAGGCCGACTCCATATCGATGCCCGAGAGCACCAGGAGCTTCGATTGATGCTTGGCGAGCGGCGAGAGCACCGGCCCCAGGGTGAAGCTCGTCTCCGTCCCGCTCGGGGCCCAGGCGCTCTTCACCTGCCCCAGGCCCGTGAAGAAGGCGATGAAGCGCTTCGGGAACGGCGCCGCGCTCGCCGTCTCGCTCATGGCCCCGAGGAAGGGCAGCGCGATGGCCACGCCGCCCGCGCCCCGGAGAAAGTGCCGTCGATTGAGCTTCTTCATCGGTTGACCTACGCCCCTTCATTTCCCGGCCACGACGACCTGCCGGTAGCGGAAGGCGTCCGTGCGGGTGAGGGCCACCAGCAGCTCTTTCACGTTGTAGTCGGCCGCGCGAAAGGCCTCTTGAAGCTGGGCCATCGCGCACGCGTCGGCCTTCTCTTCCCCGTGGCCGTAGCCGAAGCGGAACCACTGCGTCGCCACGCACTCGCGCACCTCGGCGCTCTCCCCGAGGCGCGCGGCGAGGGCGACCGCGCCGTCAAAGGCCCCATTGCTGTCGCGCGTGGCCGAGATCGCGCCGGTCGCGTCGACCGGGAAGCCGTGATCCTGATCCCGCCACTGACCGATACCGTCGTAGTGCTCGAACCCGAAGCCAATCGGATCCATCAGCGTGTGGCACCCGGCGCACCCGGGATCCGAGGAGTGCTGGGCGAATTTGTCCCGCGTCGTGGCCTTGGGGTCGACCTCGGGCGGCTGGATGTTGACGTTGTTCGGCGGCGGTTGCAGCGGCTGACAGAGGAGCTGCTCGCGCACGAACTTCCCCCGATGGATCGGCGACGACTGGTTGGGCTTGGCGTTGACCGCGAGGAGGCTGGCCTGCGTCAGGAAGCCGGCGCGCTGCTGCGGATTGAGGCTGACCTGCTCGAAGGCCGCGCCCTTGGGCCCCGTCACCCCGTAGAACGCCGCGAGCTCGGCGTTCATCATCGAGTAAGGAGCGGTGAGCATCGTCTTCACGTCGCCCTTCGCATCATCGAAGACGACATGATCGAGGAAGCTCAGCGTCTCTTTTTGCCAGAGCGGCCGGAGAGCAGGCGAATACGCCGGGTAGATGGCAGCGTCCTTGGTGATGGTGGTGATCCGGCCGAGCCCCAGCCACTGCGCGTGGAAGTTCGCCACCGCGTCGCGGGCGCGGGGATCCTCCAGCATCCTCCGGGCTTGCTTCTCGATCGCCGCGGCGTCCCCGAGCGCGCCCTTCGCGGCGGCGTCAAAGAGCTCGTCGTCGGGGATCGAGCTCCAGATCAAAAACGAGAGGCGCGTCGCGACCTCCCACGAGTCCAGCGCCGTGACGTCACTCTGCTCCTTCACGGGATCGGGCATCCCCATCTCCACGCGGTAGAGAAAGCGCCCCGACTGGAGCACCGCCTGGATCACCAGCTGGAGCCCGGTGGAGAAATCGTACTGCTGCTTGCCCCAGGCATAGAGCTGGTCGAGCCGCGCTGACTCGGCCTCGGCGAGAGGCCGCCGAAAGGCCCTTTGGCCAAAGGCGAGGACGAACTGGGCCGCACAGGCGTCTTCCCCCATCTTCTGGGGATCACACGGGAGGAGCTTTTGCCAGTCTTTCGCGGCCCGGAGCGCGATCCCCTCCGACGCTTCCATGAACTGCTCGGCGAGGAGCTGAGTGACCCCGAGGGCCGTTGCCTGGTTGTTGAAGCCGAGGGCCTCTTCCTCGGCAACGAAGGAGTCAGCCGGGCGCGTCGCGTCGCCGAGCAGATCGCGGACGGCGTTGTTGTACTCGAAGCGTGTCATCCGCCGGATCGGGGCGCCGCCGGGGTGAATCCCCGTTGCGCACACCGAGGCTGCGACCTCGACGACAGGCTCCGGTCCGTCGCCGAGGTGGCCGGTGCAAGCGCCCACGACAGCGACAGAGCCGAGGAGGGCGGCGACGGAACACGAAAGCGACCAGCGGGGGGTTCGGCTCATCGGCTTCTTCGCTTCACGTGTGTCGGTAATTTTCCACGGTTTGCCGGAAAAAAGATCCCCCTGGGCTGCTCTCTCGCTGCGTGATTCGAGCCTATCCCGAAGGGTCCGCGCCGTCGACCCGGAAGCAACGACCTCGATCGCCGCGCGATCCGGTGTCGACACCCGCGCCTGACTTGGACAATGATGCGCTAGGTCCTGATGAGTTGCCCCGCTCACACGGCGTCCCACCGCCGCCCCGCTGCCTGGATCCGTCGAACGATCCTCGCTTTGATAACCGTCCTCGGTGCCCTCGTCCTCGCCCCGGCTCACGCCTGGGCGGCCGGCGCGGCCAAGGCGATTGCCGTCTACGTCGAGGGCAACGAGGCCGACACCGTGCGCCGCGCGGTGCTCGCCATCGTGCCTGAGCGGCTCCGCGTCGTCGACGCCGGCGCGTTCAGCGACGCTCTCGCAAAAGAGGGGCAGCGCGGCGCCTTCGGCTCGCCGCTGAGCCAGCCCGAGCAACGAGGCAAGGCGCTCGCGAAGCTCCGCAAGGCCGCCGCCGCCGTCGGGGCCGACGCGATCATCACCCTCCGCACAAAGAAGACCAGCCCCAGCGGCCTCGTCGTCCTGGTGCTGCTCGTCGATCAGATCCCCGGCGATCTGACGGTGGACCAGGACGTCAACCTCCCGAAAGGCAACGACGACGCGCGCAAGGCCGCCCTCCGTCAGGTGCTCGAGTCGCACCTCGAAGAGCTCGCGGGGCCGAAGGTGGCGGCCGAGAAGGTGGACACCGGGGCGACGACGACGCCGATAACGACGGCGCCCCCGCCCAAGGAAGAAGGCCCGGCGCGCGTGAAGAACCAGGTGAGCACCGCGATCCTCGTCGCGAGCCTGGCCTTCGAGATCGGCGGGCGGCGCTTCGCGTACAGCGATCCTTACTCCTCCAACACCCGCGACTACGACGTCTTCGGCGCCCCGATGCCCGCCGTCGGCCTCGAGATCTACCCCGCCGCCGGGACGACGATCCCGGTGATCAAAGACCTCGGCCTCACGGGGAGCTTCGCCCGCGCCTTCGGGATCTCTTCGGCGACCAAGAGCGGGGTCACGCTCGGTACGACGTGGATGCGCCTCGGCGGCGGCCTGCGCGCGCGCTTTCGTCCGGGCAGCGCCGAGGGTCCGGTGATCGGGCTCAACGGCGGCATCAACTTCACGAGCTTCTCCTTCGACGCCCCCGCGAGCCTCACCGCGTCGGTCCCCGCGGTGACCTACGCGTCGCTGCGCGGCGGACTCGACGCGCGGATCCCCTTCTGGCGGATGGCCCTGCTCCTCGACGCCGGCTACGACGGCGCCCTCTCGGCGGGCACGGTCCACGAGCGCTTCACCGGCGCCACCGTCGGCGGCCTCGACTTCGGCGCCGGCTTCGCGTTCCTGATCGCCTCGGGCTTCGAGGCTCGGCTCACCGCGCATTACACGCGTTATTTCTACACGTTCGATCCCGTCCCCGGGGACGCCTATGTGGCCGGCGGCGCGCTCGACGAGTTCCTCGGTCTCGGGATCGGTGTGGCGTATGCGTACTGAGATCAAAGCCGTCTTCACTGGCCTCGTGGCCATGACCTGCGCCGCGCTCCTCGCGGGCTGCCCGGGCAAGCTCCGCGACCCCGAGCGCTTCGGCGACGGCGGCGTCGACGGCGGCAGCAGCAACTGCGGTGACGTGCCCACCGAGATCTTCGCCGCCAAGTGCGGCACCAGCAGTTGCCACAGCGGCGCCATGCCGGCGCAGAAGCTCGATCTGATCCTGCCCGACGTGGCAGCGCGCGTGGTCGGCGTGCAAGCGACGGAGTGCATAGGCCCCCTCGCCGATCCGAACGACCCCGAAGGCAGCGTGCTCTACATCAAGATCGCGCCCGGCCCGACGTGCGGCTCGCGGATGCCTTTCGGCACGAGCCTCTCAGACCCCGAGATCGCCTGCGTCAAGGAGTGGATCGCCGCGCAAACACCGGTCGCCTCGACCAGCAGCGGGAGCAGCACCGGCGCAGGCGGCGCAGGCGCAGGCGGCGGGACCTCGACCTCGACCGGCCCCTGAAGGCCTCTCGCAAGGATTACGGTCGTACTTTGAAACGCTCGCTCATGAACCCGTCTCAGAGCGAAACCCAGAGAACACAGAGAACACAGAGAGCACAGAGGACACAGAGGTCAGAATTTTCGGGTTCCTCCGCCCTCTGAACCCTCAATTCTCCTCCGCCCTCTGTGCCCTCTGTGCCCTCCGTGCCCTCCGTGCCTTCTCGGTCTGTTCCGAGACAGCCTCTCACGCGCGCGGCTCTAAATTACGTTCCTCTCCCGCTTCTTCTGCTTCCACTTCTTCGTCCTCGATTTCATCCTGCCAGTAGAGCGTGGGCTTCTCGTCGAGGGACCTCCACTCGGCGAGCTCGTCGCGCAGCGTGGGGTCGATGATCTGCGCCTCGATCGCGCAGAGCTCTTTGCCCAGGCCGGCTTCGGCGAGCCAGTGGATGCGATGACGGAAGGCGTGGGTCACGCGGGGATCGGTGGAGACGAGGATCTCTGCGATCAGCGGCCATGAGATCCGCGGTGGGGCGTCGTCGAGGATCAGCGCCGAGAGGAGCCAGGCGCGCAGGTCGAGCGGGGCGCGCCGCACGATACCGGGCAGCCGGCGGTCGGTCACCTTCATCAAGCGCCAGCGGAGGAGCGCGTGCGCCGCTTCGGCCGCCGCGACCGGGTGACCGCGGAGCGCCGCGCGGAGCTGGCGGAGCTCGAGCGGCGCCTTCGTCATCCGCACGTAGAGGCGACGGCACGCGAGCGCGAACGCGTGCGTCCCCGGCGAGGTGAGCGCCGCGCCCGAGCACACCGCGGGGCCTCGATCGATCGCGTCGAGCTCTTCGTCGCACGTCTGGAGGGCGTCGGTGATCGCCGTATCGTCCTGGGGTTCGAGCGCGTAGCGCGCGATCAGGCGCTCGGCCATGGCGATCGCCGGCACGAGCCGCCGCCGGATGCCGGCCGGGATCGCGCGCGCGAAGCGGGCGAGATCGACCTCGTCAAACGCCGCCTCGAGCTCGGCGAGGATCAGCGCGTCGACGTCGGCGTCGCCGGGGGCCGCCGCCGTGAGCGCGGAGCTGGCCACGCCCGGGAGGAAGCTCATCGAATCCGGGGACCACGCGAGCGCGGCGAGGCGAGGCGCGCTCGCAGCCGGCGCGCCCACGCGCCCGAGGACCGTGAGCGCGTCGTAGATCCGGTACGGCGAGCGCATCTCGATCCCCTGCAGCGCGAGCGCGCGCAGCGCCGGGTAGATCGCCGTGGGGATCGCGATCTTGCCCCCGAATAAATGGGCGATCTCGTGGAAGAACCCGACGTTGTCGCCGTCGGTGTAGCGCTCGGCGAGCGCGACGAGGCCGAAGGCGCCGCGCTCGCCGAAGCGCTGGATCACGACGCTGGCGTAGCCCTGGCAGCTCTCCGGCAGGAGCGGCCGGTGCTTCTTGTTCCACAGCGCCGGATCGCCCATGGCGAAGAGCAGGAGGACCAGCGCCTCGGGATCCGGCGCCTCGCCGAGCAGCACCTCGGCCATCGCCGCGCGGGCCTCGAGCGGGCCCGAGCGCAGCACGCCGAGGCGCGAGCGCATCCGCTCGCTCGGCGGGCCCGAGAGCAGCGCGCTCTCGACGCCCGCGAGCTCGTCGAACCGGCAGAGCGTCCCGCGCCGCTCGAGCCAGAGGCTCTGCGCCAGCGCCGCGATCACCGGCACCGGATCGGCCGCCCCCGCGAGCAGGCGCGGCCACGCGAGCGCGTCGGGCAAGCGCCCCGCCGCCGCCACGGCGAGCTTGCGCGGCTTGGCCTCCACGCCGCGCAGGCGCGCGTCGATCCGCGGCCGCGCCTCCTCGGGGAACGTCGCCGCGAGCACGCCGAGCGCCCACTCCGCGTCGAGCGAAGGGCGCCCCCAGAAGGCCACATCGCAGTCGCCCTCGACGAGGCGCCCGAGCAGCGCGGCCGCGCCGTCGGGGCGCAGGCGCGCGATCACCCGGTCGAGCAGATCAGGGAAATAGCAGTGCGCCCGCGAGTTCTCCTCGTCGCCGTGGATCCACGGCGGGGCGTGGGCGACCGCCTCTTCGAGCAGGAACAGGAGATCGCTCGCGTCGATCGCGTCCGGGAAATCCTCGTCGAGGCAAGCGAGCGCGCGCCAGCGCAGGTTGTAGTGCGGCGGCCGCAGCGCGCGCCGGAGCGACAGCGCCGCGTCGGCGCGGCCGGCGATGCCGACCAGAAAGATCGCCGTGCGCCGCGACGACGAGCTCACCGCCTCGTCGAGCAGCCGCGCGAAGCGCGCCCCCGCGCTCGGCGCGCGCGCCAGGGCCTCCTCGGTGTCGTCGCGGAGCGAGAGCGCGATCATCATCGAGCCGTGGAGCGCGCGATCGTCGAGCAGCACCGCCTCGGCGAAGAGATCGACGACCTCGGGGTGCGAGAGATCGGACCACGCGAGCGAGTGGCGAGCCGCGTCGCGCGCCTCCTGCGAGAGCCGCGTCCAGTGGCGCAGCGCCAGGCGAAAGAGGCGCACGCTCTCCAGCGGGTGGTCCTCCATCGCCACGCTGAGCATGCCCATCTCGTCGGCGCGCTGCGTGAGCACGGCGATCGCTTCGGCCTGCTCGGCCTCGGGGAGAAACCAGGCGCGCGCGACGCCCTCGGCCAGCGCTGACGCCCGCGCCCGCGCCTCATCGCGAAACGTCGTCGCGTCGCGCTGCGCCTCGTCCGCGTCGACGACGAACATCGACGCCTCCTCCGCGCTCGCGTCCCCCTCGTCCGCGTCCTCAAAAGGTGCCGCCTCCGGCGCGTCCAGGAGCTCCGCGACGTCTTCCCCCGGCGTGAAGCGGCGCCAGGCATACGCAGCGGCGCGGCTGCGATCGAGCACGTCCGTCTTTGCCATGGATGAGAGCTTCGCACAGAGCTGGAGCGCGCCGCGAGGGCGTTGGGCTCCGCGCTTCACCCGGGCGCGTTCTCCCCGCTCAACCTTTCCTCAGCCGGAGCGCGGATGACGTACTCCCGGCAACGAAGGGGCGGTATCGTCCGACCAGGACCGACGCCGGTGGTTCAACGAACAGCGGCCCGAGCGCCGACGAAGACCGCGGGGGACGGAGGAGCGAATGCGAACCAGGAATGATGCGAGGGCCCAGCGCTTGGTCCCCACGATGCTCGCGGCGGCGTTGCTACCGCGGCGGCGAGCTCTTCACCTTCAGCACTCCCACCCGGGGTTAAAACCCCGGGCTCCTCTTACAAAGTCCGCCGCAACGGCGGACGTTCGCGCGCGCTGCACCGGGCAAATG
>Ga0105048_10003490_pt1 | contig 25759 bp, 20 predicted proteins | sample MAT05_FD_78382 | JGI IMG/M metagenome (GOLD analysis project Ga0105048, IMG submission 78382) | Freshwater microbial communities from Lake Fryxell liftoff mats and glacier meltwater in Antarctica - MAT-05 | ecosystem: Environmental > Aquatic > Freshwater > Ice > Liftoff microbial mat | place... | reverse complement strand
CGGGGTTGAAACCCCGGGCTCCACAGTACGAAGTCCGCCCAAGGGCGGACTGACGGGCGCGTCGCTATGGGCTAATGCGGCGCCGAGGTCAGTCCCCGGAGGGGACTTTGGAACTGGAGCCCGGGGTTTTAACCCCGGGCTAAGGAGTCCCGCTACCGCCGCCGCCGACGACGGCGCCGTCGAGAGGAGCAGCCTCACGGCCGCGCACCTCGAGTCGGTAGCGAGAGTTGACGGTCTCGATATAGAAGACCTCGCGCCCCGCGAGCCGAAGCACGCGCTTGACCGGTGTGGTGACGTACTCGTGCATGCCGTCGGAAAACTCGATCACGACGACCGAGCCCTTCCGGGGTGCGCGAACCAGCCGGCCGATCACTGCGCGGGATCCTCGGCCTATTTTGCGGAGCACAACCTGCACAGGAGTAATCCTAGCACGCGCCTCAGAGAAGAGCACAAGCCAGCACAAGTCGCTTTTCCGGGGAAATCGGCTGGCCAAAGAGCCCTTGTGATTTCGCGGGGATGGCCGATCTCCCCTCGGCTCGGGGTGCCGACCGACTGCTATTTTTATTTCGCCGTTGCATTGGTGGTGGAGATCGGCGTGCAAGAGCTTCACGCCTGTCCGGACGCAAGTCTGGGCCCTGTCGCTGCCTCGTGCACGTGAGGCTTGCCGGATCGCCAGGGAACGGGCGATTGTCCCCGCGCGTGCGCAACTCCGACCTCCCGCCGGTACCTCCATTGCTCCGAACTTCTGGCAGCGTCGAGGTCATCACCGGCTCCATGTTCAGCGGCAAGACCGAAGAGCTGATCCGTCGCTTGAAGCGCGCCCTCTTCGCGCGCCAGCGCGTCCAGGCCTTCAAGCCGCGCATCGACGACCGCTACGATCCCACCCGCATCGTCAGCCATCAGGCCGTCGCGATCGACGCCATCGCCGTCGCCACCAGCCAGAGCCTGGAGGAGCGCGTCGCCGTCGACACCCAGGTCGTGGCCATCGACGAGGCGCAGTTCTTCGATCGCGGCATCGTCGAGGTCTGCGAGCGGCTCGCCAACCGCGGCATCCGGGTGATCGCCGCCGGCCTCGATCAGGACTACCTCGGCCACCCCTTCCACCCGATGCCCGACCTCATGGCCATCGCCGAAGAGGTCACCAAGGTCCACGCGGTGTGCACCGTCTGCGGCGGGCCCGCGAGCCGATCGCAGCGCCTCAGCGCCGAAGGATCCACCGTGCTCGTCGGCGGCGCGGAGAGCTACGAAGCCCGCTGCCGCCCCTGCTTCGAGCCCCGCGACGTGCCCCGCACCGAACACTGAAGCGGCCAGTCTTTTGGCCCATCGCGGCGTCCGAGGATAACCCCATCCCCGATGCGTCAGTGGATCGCCATCGGGGCCGCCGCGGGTCTCGTCGCCGTCACCCTGCCTTTCCTTCGAAAGCAGGATGACAACCTCACCGACCTCCTCGCCAAAAGGAAGGTCGCTACAGGCCAGGCTGTCGTCACCCGCGAGGTGACGCCACCGCCGCTCACCGACGTGGATCTCACCAAGATCGACGATCGCGGCAACGTCGCGACGGCGCCGGCGCACGGGGATCGCAAGGCCAACCTCACCCTCTCGACCAAGTACCAGCGCGCCGCGATCGGCTTCCTCCGCGCGGGCCACGTGCCCGAGGGCGCGGTGGTCATGACCGACATCAAGACCGGCAAGGTGCTGACCTGGGCGAGCTACGTCGAGGAGGGCCCGCAGCGCGACCTCGCGGCGGAGGCGAGCGCGCCGACGGCGAGCGTGTTCAAGATCATCACCGCCACGGCCCTCGTCGAGGCGGGGCTCGGGCCGAGCACCAAGCAGTGCTACTCGGGCGGCGAGCACCGGCTCAAGGCCAGCGATCTCGTCGACGACAAGCGCCGCGACAAGTGGTGCGCGACGATGACCCAGGCCATGGGTCGAAGCCTCAACACCGTCTTCGCCCGCCTCGCCGCGCGCAACCTCGACCGCGACAAACTCGGCGCCGTCGCCTCGCGCTACGGATGGAACCAGGAGGTGCCCTTCGACGTGAAGATCGCCCCCGCCACCCTCACCTTCCCCGAGGACGATCTCGGCTTCGCCCAGACCGCCGCCGGCTTCTGGAACTCGACCCTCTCCCCCTTCCAGGGCGCCAACCTGGCAACTACCGTGGCCAACGGAGGCGAGATGATCCGCCTCTCCCTGGTCGCCGACGTCAAGGACGAGGCCGGCGAGATCTACAAGGGCCCCACCACCCGTCAGGTGATCCGGCGGGTGATCGAAGAGAACGTCGCCAGCCAGATCGTCACGATGATGGAGAACACCGTGGAGAGCGGCACGAGCTACCGCTCCTTCCACGACAAGGCCGGTAAGGCGTATCTGCCCGACATCCGCGTCGCCGGCAAGACAGGCACCTTGACCAAGCCCGGCGCCGAGGGGCCGTTCTATACGTGGTTCGTGGGCTTCGCCCCGAGCCGCAAGCCCGAGGTGGCGATCTCCGTGCTGGTGGCCAATCGGGCCAAGTGGCGGGTGAAGGCCAACCATGTGGCCTGCGATATGCTGCGGGTCTATTTTGCGGACAAGGGGGCGCCCGGCGTCCGGGATCCTTCGGATCACGACACCACCGCGCGTCGCTGAGGGGGCGGAGTAAGACTCCGGCCCTCGACCTGAATCTGCACCCCCGATCGTGGTTCACCACGATCCTCGATCCAGATCTGCATCCCGGATCGTGGTTCATCACGGTCCCCGATCCAGATCTGCATCCCGGATCGTGGTTCACCACGGTCCTCGATCCAGATCTACATCCCGACGCATCTTTCGCCCTGGCAGCAGCGCCGGAAGGCTCCGATCGTCCACAAAAAAGTTTTTTCGAGGCCCCTACCTCATAAATATCCAGAGCTTACGCTGCCCGTGCCCGTCCGATCGTGCAGTCCCACTTGACAGTGCCGGGACTCACCGTTGTACGTTCTCACCCATGGTCGCCCCCGTTCCGCCCCCGCCGTTCGAGCCGCACCTCTACACCCGTGCTCCCGCCATCAACCTGGCCAGTGGCATCGTCCTTGCGCAGGCCCTCGTCGCCGCCTGCCCCAAGATCGTGCCGCCGGAGGTCCAGAAGGCGGTTGCCCACCTCACCAAGGTCGGCAATGCGGCGCAGCAAGCCTGGGCTGATCGGAAGCGGGAGCTGGGCATCGTGCCCGACGAAAAGTCGCGCGCCCTCGACCAGGAAGCCGACGGCGGCTGGTCGAACCTGCGCTCGCGCCTCGTCTCCTATGCCAACTTGCCAGTCGCCTCCTTTCCCATGGCGCGACGCGCCCAGGAGATCGTCGATAGCCTGTTCGGCGAAGAGGGGCTCGGCTTCCTCCGCGAGACCTATGTGCTGCAATGGTCGACGATGAGCATGCTGTTGAAGCGCATCGACGACGAGGGCCTGGCCGCCGACATCGACAAGCTCGCCGGCCCCGAGTTCTTGCAGCATATCCGCGCCATTCACCCGCGTTACGAGGCGATGGTGCAGTCCTCGCTTCAGCGGCAGTCCATGCAGGAAAACCTGCTGGAGCACGTGCGCTTGATTCAGCGCGCGGTGGTCGTGTACGCCACGCGCATTTGCGCCACGGTGGAAGACGACGACGCCGCCTCGATCGAGACGGCGCGCGATGCGCTCGCGGCGATCGAGAAGATGCGCCTCACGGCCTCGAAGAAGAGGGGGAGCACCGCCGAGGCGGAGGAGCCGCCCGCGGCGCCGCCGGCCGTGCCCGTTGTGCCCGTTGTCATGGCAACCGATGCAACGAAGGCCGACGAGAAGCCCAAGGCGGACGAGAAGAAGTAGAAGGGGGCTCTTCCGCTGCTACCAGGCAAGCTCGCTCGAATCGCGCCGGGGCGCCCGCCCCGCGAGATCGCGGCAGATAGCCTCCATGCGGCGCGCCTCCTGCACCAGCTCCGGCACGTCGGCCTGCGCCGCGGCCTCGGCGGCGGCGCGATAGCAGATCTCCGCATCCACGTATCCCTCCATTCCCAGCGCGGCCCCCCCCCGGCGCCAAGCCGGGCCTGGGCGGCGAGTGCCCACGCTTTCGCCTTCAGCGCGAGGGCGGCCGCGTCCTCGTAGGCGGTCATGGCGAGCGCTGGAGTCTCAGCCGCGAGGAACGCGCCCGCGAGGGCGATCAACACCGTCGCTTCTTCCGTCGTGCGTTGCTCGGCCCGGCAGATCGCCCGCGCCGCGCGGTAGTGAGCAATTGTATCGTCGCGTCGGGCCTCCGCGGTGGCGCGCGCCGCCGCCGTCAGGTGGTCGCGAAGAAGGCAGCTCCGCGGCGGCTCGGCCGCGCCGGGCCCGCGGCTCGGCCGCTGGCCCAGCTGCGCCAGGAACGCGCCGAGCTCCGCCGCATTGACCTGGAAGCGCGCCTGCCGCAGCTCGAGGACTCGCCCGAGGGTGTGGCCCCCAGGATCGAAGATCGCCACGCGCCCGCGCACACCGAACGGCGCACCGCAGATCGCGGAGGCGCTCGCGCGATAGATGGCAGTCGACGCAATTCGCTCGGGAACCAGCGCGAGGGTGAGCCCGTCGAAACCTGTGCCGAGCAGGACGCTCGCGCGGTCCACGGCGCGCAAGGCACGCTCCATCGGCAGGTAGCGCGACTCGCCCTCAGCGCTTATCGAGAAGAACGGCGGCAAGGGCACGCCTTCCCCCAAGGCGCCCGCTCGGAGGGCCAGGTAGTCCGCCTCGATCGCTCTGGCGAGCCCGGCGAAGTAGTCGCCCTGGTCCAGAAACGGTGCCTCGTAGAGGAACAACGGCCGCTTGTTCTCGGGCGACAGCTCCGCGAGCCGCAGCGCCTTGACCACCGCGCCGCGATCGGCCGGATCGGCCACCATCCGCAGCGCATGCCCCGGATCGCGTGCCCAGCGCGCTTCCGTCTCGGCGAGCGAGCCGCGTCTCGTCTGTGTCCCAGTGAAACCGAAGACGCACACAGCCAATCTCCGCCCCTTTCGGCCCACCCACATGAATTTCAGCCCCCGTGGCCGCCGGATCGGCGGTGACGAACGCGGTCTGCGATCCGAGGATGCGCGGGCGTGGGGTGGTGAGCGCCGGACGAAAGCGCGACTCCTCCACGCGATCCCCGACGCCGCGCCGCACGCACTCGAAAGAGCAGGCGAACGGGATCGTGCCCTCGTTCGACGCGACCGACGCCACGCCGTGTTGCTCGCCGCGAATATCGAGCTTGGTCGTCAGGTATTCGCCTTCGTAGCGGGCCTCGGGGAGATCCACCGCGAACACCGCACCTGCGGAGAGCACTCGCGCTGCACCTTCGCCGGTCGCGTAGGCCGACTCGCTGCGGTAGCGATCAAGCCGCGCCCGCGCGAGCTGCGCGCCCTGGTCGAGCGCATCGTGGGGGAAGCCGCCGGGCCAGCGTTGCTCGAAGAGATCGCCCGGATCCCTGGCTTCGGCCGAGAGGCGGAGCGCCGGCTTGCGCCAGTCGTAGTCGCCGAGTCGCGCCGCGCGCTCGCGCAGGCGCGCGCCGAGCTTGAGCGTTTTGATCGAGCGTCCCGCCGCGCGGGGACCGAAGGCGTCGAACGGTTCGATGCGCGCTTTGCCTTGATCGCCGTCGGAGAGCACCAACAGGCAGACGCCCTCGCCATGCTCGAAGTGATACCCAATGCCTTCCTCTTCGAGCAGGCGCGAGACGAAGGCGAGATCGCTCTCGTTATACTGGACGCAGTACGGCCGCGCCGAGGCATCATCGAGGCGCGCCGGATCGCCGAGGCGCCAGGCGAAGACCTCGGCCGCCGGAGTGAAGCTCGCGTGAACGCCGACGTCCTCGACCACCGCGCAGCCGTCATCGCGGGAGAGCTCGGGATCGCCCTGCAGAACAGCATCAATGATCTGCCGCGTGGTCTTCTCCAGAAAGATGCGACACCGGCTGCGATGCCGCGCCCGCACGAGCGGCGGCGCGAGGACAGCGCGGTAGAGCATCCCTTCGGGGACCGGCCCACTCTCCTCGGCCTCGGCGATGACGCCGTGAACGAGCCGATAGGCCGGCTGAGTGAGCGTGGCGATCCGCAGCGTGGCGCGAGCACCGACGAGCGCGCCGAGCTCGACCTCCGCGGTCGGCTCGCGCGCCAGGAGGGTGAGGTCGTAGCGGTAGAGGGCGGAGATCTCCTCGCGCCCGTGGAAGCGGACAACCTGAAGGTGAGCCCAGGGCGAGCCGTCGGCGTGCTCCCAAGCGAAGGTGCTGGTCGGGGGGCGTCTCCCCTCGGTTCTTGTAATAGCCTTCCATGTCAGCAGCCCAGGCCGCCAAGGCTTCCAGGAACGAGGCAAGGTCGTTGTTGGTCCATTCCTCCGGAGCCTCCGCCAGCCGTTTCGACATTGACGTCATGAACCGGACGAGGTCTTCTCGCGTCTTTATGGCTTCGACTTGTTCGTGCAGCATCATCTGATCCATCTCCTGATATGCCCAGTCAAGATCGACGCGCCCTGAAGCTTCGGTGTGTACTTTCGCGACTCACGCGCGATCCCCACGCGAGAAGACAGCTCCAGACTTGCTTGGCGAACGACGAGCTGGTCTCCGTCGAGGCATCCAAGAATCGGGAGGAGGACAGAAACCAGCCGCTGTGCCAGCGCTCAAAACGTGCGCCGATCGCCATTCTTTCGACAGTCGGCTCGTCGAACTCGGCATCGGACAAGAACGCTGTCGAAATGGTGAGCCTGGGCTCCTTCCCAGGGACCTTCAGCTCCGGAAGACTCGGACCGCGGCCATGCTCTGCAAGCAAGACCCAGCAAGGCGCGATAGCCTCGGACATGCCGCGAAGCTCATCGACGATGCGTTTGTAGCCTCGTCGAGTTTCCCGATCGTTTTCCCACATCTCTGCGTCGACCGAGATTTCGACTTCAACAGCGTGCTCGATCCAGGGACAAGGAACCGAGCTTCTGCCGAAGCCAACCTTTCTGGTCTCACGCTTGCCGCTCTTGCCATGCCGTAAACGAGTCAGCTCTACCTCGATGACCCATCGATCCTCGGCATCGTAGGCGCAGCTCAGCCGCTCGCCGATTGGCAGGTCAAGTATCGCCGTCACGTCTCTGTTCGACGCGGTGGCGTCGCAACACAGCGCGGCGGTCACGGACCAGCCGTTCGATTTGTACCAGTCAGCAATGCGAACAAGCGGATTCTCTTCCTCGCCACAGCGGGCCCAGAGGCTCATAAATATCGGTTCTACCTTGCTCATGTACATCTCTCAAGAGACGAGAGGCCACTGGCCGGAGTCGAGAACAAGCTTGATCTGCTCCGGCTCCAGATTGACGAAGAACGTTCCAAGAATCACGCTCTCGGACAGATGAGAAACGCGCCTTGCAAACGACAATGCCAACCTATTCGCATACTCTCTATCCTCCGTCGAGCAATCGGCCAGCACGCGAACGACAGATGAAGGGGGGAAAGGGCTTACGTGCCGAGCTGCTGTCGGCTCCAGGAGGTCCCATCCATGAACCTTGGATCGATCGAATGCCCTTGTCAGGATCCAGATGTCGCCCTTGTTAGCTTGAATGACTCCGACGATAGTATCCCGTCCAATCTCGGCGTGGGACATTTTGACCAGTGTCGCCATTGCACTGGCTTGAAGGTCTGCATCGCTGCCATTGATGACGTTCCCCCCAAATTCGCTGACCAGAGCATCAAGGCTCGGCTGCCGCGAAAGGAGCACCTGTACCTCGGATCCAGCGAAGTCTTCCGCGACTGTCTGCGGCAAGGCGTCCGCGGAGCTGTTCTGCACAAGGACGGTGTGCAGCGGAAAGCTCGCAACGCCAGGCCACCGAGTCAGAAACCCATGCGCTATTTTAAGAGCGAGGGCTCTGCTCTCGACCGTATGAGAAAGTGCCATGTCGACGTGGCCCTTCGACGGCTTGCCGAACGGAAGAGGATAATTGTACCCATCCGGCTGCTCCCGCAAATCGTCCAGACTACTGAGAGCCTCGTAAATCCACACGTGGGCGGTGCCCGCCGAAAAACCAAAGTCCATACATTGTTCGTCCTGGATCCGTCCACCCAAACCCACGGCCACGCGAGTAAACTCATCTGCCGCTATGGTTTCTGCGAAAAAAAGTGAAACCGTTCGACTCATTATTTCACCAGCGCGATCAGTCCGTCGAGCGTTTTGACAACTTGGCCATCTGCCTTGACAATGTCTTTTTCGGCGAGTCTACTGTACCTTGGAGCGAACAAGATAACTGCCTTCTTGAGCGGATTGAACAGTGGAGTAAGGTACTTGTTAATTTGCACCAGTTTGCCGCTCTCGCTCACGGTTACTTCAATGATCGCTTGCTGGACCTCGAAGTCGACATCGCCCTTCAGTACGCCAGCTGCATCAAAGATCTTCTCATCTCGCTTGAGAATGGGGATACCCTCCGCATTCAGACGCGCCTCGACTTCCTTCTCCAGGAGATCGCCTGGGCTTCCGCACGCGCCAACGAGACCGAGTGCATCAACCCAGGTGAGAGGATCGTGGACGTAGCCATATGCCTGAAACCCACCATGTAGCCCGATTGGATCCTGGCTGATGTACCGCCCCGCCTCCGGATCATAGTACCGGAACCGATTGTAGTAGAGACCGGTCTCTTCATCTTCATACTGGCCCGGCCACCGCCACGGGCACCCCGTCCGCGTGACGTCTTGCCGCGCCAGCCCATAAATATCGAGCTTGGCTTTCCACGCCACGTCCCCCGCCTCGTCCACGAGCAACCGCGGCGTCCCGAGGTGATCGGTCACCACGCCATATCTCTTATTCCCCTCGATCTTCGCCAGCGGCGCAAACGTCCCGGGCTCCATCTCCCACGTCACCGTCTCTCGTCCTTCGGTAATCTCGTGGACCAGGTCGTTGCCATCCCACACATACCCGGTCGTCTTGCCGGCGAACGTCTTGCGCACGCGGCGCCCGAGCGGATCGTGCGCAAACGTCACCTTCTCCCCGTCGGGCCGCGTCACCTCGCAGAGCTGGCCTGCGTGGTCCCACGCGTAGCCCCAGCGCTTCCCATCCTCCGCGATCTTCGCCACGAGCTGCCCGTCGGCGTCGTACTCGTACCGCGTCCCGCCGATCCGTTCGAGCTTACCGCCCTTGCCGTAGCTCCGGTCCCACCGCTCGGGATCGCGGTACACGTTGCCGACGGCGTCGGGGCGCGGTGTTGAACACTCCCATCGGGCGATGTCGCCGCGACGAGGTACGAGCGGGCGTCGTGCTCGAAGAGCGTGGCGCCCTCGCGGGTGTCGATCAACGCCGCGAGCTGCTCGAGCGATCGCCAGTGGTAGCCGGTGCCGAGCACGGCCCCGCCCGCGCGGACGACGCGATGGACGACGGGCCGGCCCGAGGTGTCGCGCGTCCAGCGGCCGACGACGCCGCCGGGCAGGCGGCGCTCTTGCTCCTGGCCCATCGCGTCGCGCTCGAAGATTGCTTTCCAGGGCGCACGCACCGCGCCGTGCTTGGCCAGCGCGTCAGGGGAGAAGTCCATCCACCGCTCGTTCATGCCGAACGTCACCGCCAGGAGGTCACCGTTGCCGTCGTGATCATACGCCGTCTCGTGGCCCAGGGCGGTGCGGCGACTGATCCGGTTTCCTGCGGCGTCGTAGCGGCTCTGGATCACCTGCTCGCCGGCTCGCTCTTCCAGCACGCGCGCTCCTTGACGACGCGTCCGGCCTTGTCGAGCTCGAAGCTGTAGGTCTCGACGGCCTCGTTGGTGACGGCGATCAGATCTTCTTCGGTGTCGTACGTGGCGCGGACGATGCCCCCGGTGGGATCGGTGCGCGAGGCGAGCTTGTTCAAGCCGCCCCAGCGCAGACGGACGATGTTGCCGAGCGCGTCGGTACACTCGATCTGGTTGCCTTCGGCGTCGTACGCCAGGCGGATCCGGCTGCCGTCCGATCGCTTCACGGTGACCGGGAGGCCGCGCGCGTCGCGCACGATCGTGGTCTCGCCGCCGAGGGCGTTGACCTCCCCCACGACTCGCCCTTCGGCGTCGTAGGTGATGCGGCGGGCGTGGCCTTCACGGTCGACGATCGCGCTCAGGTTGCCTTCGATATCGTGCTCCAGCGTGAGCACGCGGCCGGCGGGATCTTCGATGCGCGCGAGCAGCCCGCGCCGATCGTGCTTGCAGCGCGTGACGTTGCCGAGAGGATCCCGGGCCTCGACGTGGTCGCGCGCCGCGACATCGCGCCCGGCGAGGCGATCACGCTGGACTACGCGACCTACAGCGACGAGATCATGACCCCCTTCGAGTGCGAGTGCGGCTCGCCGCTGTGTCGGAAGCTGATCCGCGGGACTGACTTTCTGGAGGACTGGGTCGCCGAGCGCTACGGAGACCACCTCTCACCCCACTTGCTCCTGCGGCGGAGCAAGCGAGGATGAACGGCGGCCTCGGCATCGCGCGCTGAGCCGCCGTTCGCTGACCTCAGACGAGTCAGAAGGCCAGCGAGAGGCGGGCGCCGAACTCGTGGAGCAGGTGGCCATTGCCCGGCTGGGCGTTGGGGATCTTCAGGTTGTCCGGCACCACGGCGAGGTTTTCGGCCGTATTTCCGCTGCCGGGCGTGTGATAGAGGATGTAGTTCAACGCGACGCGCACGTGCTTCGTGTGCCAGTATTGCGCGCCGAGGCCGTACTGATAGACGGTGATGTTCGTCGCGGGCGTGGTCGGGTCCAGTATCCCGTCGCCGTGGGAGGCGCCCTCGTATTTAGCGTTGATCCCGCCGACCATGCCGAGGAGCTGGAGGCCGCGCCGGGGTCGCTCCCGGTGGTCGGGGTCGATCTTCCGTGGGTGGTTGGTGCCGGGCTCGGACGGGATGAAGGCCTCTCCGAAGGGCCACGCGGAGACCTCGGCATACCACCCGAGCCCCGAGAGGCTCCCGCGCCGCTCGGTGTACGTCAGCTGGAAGCCGTCGATGGCCTCACGGGTGGTGTTGTTGACGTAGTAGAGCTCTCCCTGGAATGCCATGTTGGTGCCGCGGAGCCGGACCTCGCCCCCGATCGCGTTCTGCCCGCCGGCAGGGAGCACGTGGATCAGTCGTCCGAGGCTGTCCGTGCGCGTCGGCTTCCAGAGGACGAAGCCCTGGCCCGTGGTGATCGGCGTGTAGTCGTACCCCACAGTGCGGGAGTCGCGATCGCCGTGACGACCGCTGACGCCGACCTGAAAGTTCTTCTCGAAGGTGCCAGTGCCGTTGGCGAAGGGGTGCACGGCGAGACGCCCGATGAAGTCGACCCGGCTGTCGACCGAAGGACGATTGCGCCCGTCTCCGCTGAAGACGCCGACCTCGTAGAGCAGCCCGTCGCCGACGTCGCCCGAGAGCATCACGCCGAGGTCCTGGCTGCTCGGAACAGCGAAGGCGCGGACGCCCAGCGGACGCTCCATCCAGGATCCAGCGACATCCCGGGTGCGGTTCGACATGGAAAAAGGGACGTTGTACTGCCCTACCGTGATGTTCAACCAGGGAGCGAATCGATACATGATCCAGACGTTGGAGGGAGCGGCGCCGCCGTTGATGTTGTCAATCGACGCATACCGTCCGGTCGAATCGCTCGGCGCCACGCCGGGGGGAGCGGCCGCGGTCTCCTGCTTACCGTCGGTATTGCTGACGTCTTGCCCGCCAAACTCGACTTCGGCGTTGAAGAGCCAGCGCTTCATGAACTCACCGCCGAGCGCGAGGCGCGCGCGGCGGAGGAAGAGGCGTGTGGCAAGGCCGGCGCCGCCGCTCACTGCCGGCACCGTCGAGACGCCGGGACCGACGAAGCTGTAGAAGTCGGACTGGATGAGCGCCGAGGGGTAGAGAACGAAATAATTGTCGGGATCTCGGATGAAGAAACCGCCGCTCCAGCCCGCGAGGGCCGGAGTCGCCGGGGCGTCCGTCAGAGAATAGGTGGTGGGAAACGCCGAAGGCAACGGGGGCGGCGCGGCGGGCGGCGCGGCGGCTCCGGGGGACGGCGGAGACGGCGGCGCGGCGTCGGGGGCGGGCGCGGGCGGATCCGTCGGGGCAGGCTGGGCGCTCGCGCCGAGCGATGCGGCGGTCAATCCCATGCCTACCAGCGCCGAAATGACTATTCTCATGCGTCGTGACTCTCCGCGCTGAACTGACTGCACGAACGATCTCTCCTGCCGACGAGGCCGGTGCAGCGAGGAAATCTCCTGCGCCGCGCGAGGCTTTGTCGCCGCGCGCGACGGTCGCACGCGCTGCGCTGACGGTCAAGGATCGCCCAGTTATCCCCACGCGAGCGCGTTCTCCCGTGTTCGCGGAGACTATTTCATGACCGACCTGCGCGACAGCTCCGACCCGCCTCCGCCCGACGGCGTCCTCGCAACGATGGCGTGGGTCGCGAGCCGCCTCGCGATCGACGGGCGCCTCGCCCGCTTCGTGACCCGCCCGCACCCGCTCCTCGTGACCGTGCGGAAGGACGCCCTGGTGGTGGTGATCGCGCCGGCCGCGGTCTGGGACCACGCGCGCGAGGTCCTCCGCCCCTTCACGGCGAGCTTCGCCGAGAGCCAGGCGATGTTGATCCTCCTCGGGCGCCCGTCCGAGCCCGATCTCGACCAGGCGTTGAATCGTGGCCTCGGCGCCATCGCCCCCGAGCGCCCCGGGCGCGACGAGCTCTTCGTCGCCGTCCATAGCTGCTTCGAGCTCCTCGACGCCAAATCCCGCTCCGAGAGCCGCGGTAAATGGTTGAACCGCTATCGCTACGAGCTGGGCGAGCTGATCGAGATCGCCAAGGCGATCACCACCGAGCGCGAGATTGACAAGCTCCTCGGCCTCATCCTCGAGAAGAGCCGCTTCATCACCGGCGCCGACGCCGGCAGCATCTACGTGGTGGAGGGCGACGACCCCGATCCGGCGCGGCGGACGCTCCGCTTCAAGCTCTCCCAGAACGACTCGGTGGTCTTCGACTCGCGCGAGTTCACCATCCCGATCAGCGCCCGATCGATGTCGGGCTACGTGGCGCTCCACAAGCAGCCTCTCAGCATTCACAGCGTCTATGATCTGCCGGCCCACGCGCCCTACGGGTTCGACCGCTCGTTCGATGCCAAGATGGGGTATCGGAGCCAGTCGATGCTCTGCGCCCCGCTCCTCTCCCGCAAAGGAGAGGTGATCGGCGTCCTCCAGCTCATCAACAAGAAGCGCGACCCGAAGAAGAAGCTCCTCACCTCCGAGGACGTGGAAGAGCAGGTGATCCCCTTCGACACCCGGAGCGAAGAGCTCTTGACGACGCTGGCCTCGCAGGCCGGGATCTCCCTCGAGAACGCCGTCCTCTACGCCGAGATCCAGCACATGCTCGAGGGCTTCGTCCGCGCCAGCGTCGAGGCGATCGAGCAGCGGGATCCGACCACGAGCGGCCACTCCCGCCGCGTGGCCGATCTGACCATCGGACTCGCCCGCGCCCTCCCGCTCTCCGGCAGCGCCGTCTACAAGCACGTGACCTGGACGAAGGACGATATCCGCGAGCTGGAGTATGCCTCGCTGCTCCACGACTTCGGCAAGATCGGCGTCCGCGAGGAGATCTTGCTCAAGGCCAAGAAGCTCTTCCCGCACGAGCTGGAGATCATCCGCTCTCGGTTCGAGCTCGCCGTCCGCGCCCTCGAGGTCGACATCCTCTCTCGCAAGGTGAGCATGCTCGAGCGGGGCGCCTCGCGGCGGGAGCTCGAAGCGCTCGATCAAGAGCTCCTTGCCCGGCGGGTGGAGCTCGATACGGGCTTCTCCTTGATCAGCGCCGCCAACGAGCCCACCGTCCTCAAGGGCGGCCATTTCGAGCGGATCGAGGCCATCGCGCGAGAGACGTTCTGCGATGTCCACGGGGAGGCGCGCCCGCTCCTCACGTCAGGTGAGGTGGCGAGCCTCTCGATCGCGCGCGGCTCGCTCACCGTGGCAGAGATCGAGGAGATCCGCGGCCACGTCGCCCACACCTTCGAGTTCCTCGCCCAGATCCCCTGGGGAAAGCAGTTCCGCCGCGTCGCGATCATCGCCGGCAGCCACCACGAGCGGCTCAACGGGACCGGGTATCCACACCGCCTGCGCGCCGAGGAGATCCCGCTCCAGTCGAAGATGATGAGCGTGAGTGACATCTTCGACGCGCTGACCGCGAGCGACCGGCCCTACAAGAAGGCCGTGCCGCTGGAGAAGGCGCTCGACATCCTCGGCTTCGAGGTCAAAGACCAGCACATCGACGCTGATCTCGTGCGGATCTTCGTCGAGGCCAAGATCTGGACGTGCCTCGGGCAGCCGCGTTGATCAGCGCTTCTTGAGCTCGATCTTCGACTCGCGGACGAGGACGGCGTCGGGCCCGGCGACGCGGATCATCGCGGTGATCACTCCATCTTTCCAGGGGCCGTAGAGTACGCCCGTCATGGCGTTGGGCCTCGTCGCGTCCTCGGGATACCACGAGACGCGGAGGGCGCCGCCGCCGTCGTCGACGAGCTTGCCTGTCAAGCGGGCCTCGCCGAGGGCGCCAGTCGCCTTGCCGCGGACGTCTCCGGCGGCGGTGACCGTGAGCTCGACCTTGCCCGGGCCGACCATGAGCTTGCCGTCATCGGTGGTGCGGGTCTTGTCTTTCACCCGATCAGGGAGGACGACAGCGCCCTTCCTGGCGTCATAGCTGCCTTCCCAGGTTCCGGCGGCGGAGGCTTCGCTCGGGGCGGGCTGCGCAGCGAGGGAGGCCGCCGGAGCGGCGCTCCCGACCTCCACGGCAGAGGCGGCGCCCGACGCCGCGGCGGTCGGTCGCGGCGGCAGGGGGGGCGGACCCTTCGAAGGCAAATCCGGTTTGTTGTCGCAGCCGAGCGCCGAGAGGACGAGGAGCAGCAGCGCGCCCGCCGGGCGACGAGCCCTCGATGCGCGCCTTTCGCGGCGGGGACCGGGTCGGTCTTCGTCCGGACGGGATCCAATCGCGACGTGGTTTGCTGCCGTCAAATCAATGTCGGTCACCTCGGGCTCGAGGACGCGGGTGGAGGTCATGGGGCGCGCATCCTGTTCGTCCACGTCCGCCAAGTCAACGTCGGCGCCGCCGCCTCGGCTGGCCGCGACGGACCTCCGCGCCCGCGTTTGCGCGCAGATCCCGGTCCTTCCCCGACGGAACGCACCCCTGGCTTTCGCAATCATTGCAGTCGCATGCCTCCACACACGCGCTCTCGTCGGCGCCGCGGGCACACCCAAAAAACCTTGTAGTCGAGAATGGTTAGCTCCAAAGCCCCCACGAGGCCGCGCTCCCATTGCGAACTTGCAATGCATTCGGCGAGAACGTCAACCATTCTGCAATCGCAGAAAACGCCTATATATCAAGTGCGGAGACCCGTGTTATTCACTTGACCGCTCACCTCTGCCCCGCATATTCGGTATTTTACGATCACGTCGCTGCGCGGGGTTCGGCGAGGGAGAAGACATGGCCACGGACGCTTTTTCAGCTCAGATCGTGGAACTGGTGCGCCGGATGCCGGACGAGGCGATTCTCGAACTGGTGAAGAATCGACTGGGCATGGCCCCGTTCCGCGAGCTGGGCCAGAACGTCCGAGAGCGGGGCGGCCGCGCGGTGCGCGCGACGACTGAACCGAAGAGCAAGGCCCGCCCGCCGGCAAAGAAGCGCCGCGCCGCGCGCCCGCGCCGGGCGGTGACAGGCGCGCAGGAGCGCAAAGAGACGCTCGAGAGCGTGGAGCGCGTCGTCAAATCCAGCTCCGGCGTCAGCGCGAGCGAGGTGGCCAAGGCCGCGGGCATCCCCCAGCCCCGCGCCGCCGCCGCGCTGAAAGAGCTCAAGCTCGAAAAGCGCATCTTCCAGGGCGGCGACCGCCGCTTCGCCCGCTATGCCGGCGACGCCAAGGTGGCCGAAGAGGCCAGCCTCGCCGCGCGAATGACGGCCTCGGGCCCGATGCAGGTCAAGAAAGCCGCCCGCGGGAAGTGTGCCAAGGCGGGTTAGCCACGCGGGGTCAGGGCCGTCGAGAGGCTAGAGAACAGCCTTTCACGGTACACCCCAGTTCGCGCCGCCGTCGTCCGAAGCGATCGAGAACCACCCACGGCGCGACGTGCCGGTCACCCCCGCGGAGACCAGGATCACGATCCGTTTTCCAAACGACACCACCGCGCCGAGCTCGACTCGACCGCGATCCCCGGTGCCTTCGCCGATCACCCGGGCGCGCTCCCAGATGGCGCCGTCGGGCGACTGGCCCAGATAAAGGCCCCAGCGCTCACCGGCGCGCGCCGTGAGGACGCCGACGACCCCTTTTTCGGCCGTGACGCTGACGATATCGTGATCGTGCTGCTCCGGCCAGAGGCGAAAGGCTCCGTTCTGCGGGATCTCGCACTTGCCGGCGAGGTCACAGCGAATCAGGATCGGCGCCTTGGTGAGGTTGTCGCCGCCTTCGACGACGATATGATCCGCGCCGCAGCCGAGGTGGGTGTTCGGCACCGTCTGCTCGGGGAGAGCAGAGGCGATGATCTTGGCGGCGGAGACGCCGAGGACGAACAGGCGCGCAGGAGCTTGCTTGACGAGCTGGAATGACCAGGCCCCCGTCTCGCAGGCGGGCGGCGCCGCGAGCTCGGCCCCGATGGTCTTGGTCGGGGCGAGCCCGGCGACCTTCTGGGGCTTGTCGAGGGGCTTCCCCGCGAGAGGGAAAGGCCGCGAGAGCAAGTCTCGCCCCTTGGTGGAGAGGAGCAATGGAGGCCGACCAAAGGGCACCGGGATGAACTTCTCGGCGGCAGGGAGGGGGAGCTTGGCCTCGGCCAGAGCGCCGGGCTTACCGCCGTAGAACACCACCGTATGCCGCGGCGACTCCTCGGCGATGAGCGCGGTCAGATCGGGGGAGAGGATCGCCGGGATGGCGCTGTCGTTCTGCAAGACGCCCTTGGCAGGACCCTTGATGTCGGGGAACAAGGGAGAAGGCGCGTTGAGCTCCTGCGCGTCGAGGGTGCCAAAGGAGACGCGGGCCGCCTGGAGCGTGCTTGTGCCCGCGGCGATGGCGCCGTCCCGCGAGCCGGCGGCGACGACCAGGGTGCCATCGAGAGAAGCGCTGACGTTGGACCAGGCTTCGCGCGAGGCGCGGAGGGAGCGCCACGTCTTCCCAGCGTCGCTGGTGGCGAGGGTGATGGACTCGGCCGCGATGTCGCCCACGAGAAGGGCGCTCTTTTCGTCGAGGACGAGGACGCGGCGCCACCGCGCGGAGGTCGGCGCCAGCCGCTCGTTGAGCCCGCGCGCCTGACCGATACCGATGGAGAGCTCGTCGGACGAGGCCGCGCCCGGGGGAGGCGCGACGCTGGCCGCCTCCTCTTCCTTCTTCTTTCCGCAGCCCGCAACGAGGACCGCGAGGAGCGCCACGAGCGCGATCGGAATGAAATTCCTCACCGTGCGCGTTTCACTCCACGCTGTCGGGATCCATGCAGCAGCGGAAGCCGGTCGAGTAGTCGTGGTACGTGAAATCATGAGCCGTCGTGGCATACGCGCAGCCTTCACCGTTGTGGCTCGTGTCCATGTAGTAGCCGCCGCGGAAGGTGCCGTCGGGGTCATCCACCCACTCGTGCAGGTTGCCCACCATGTCGAAGACGCCATACCCATTGGTGCACTCCGCGCGGTCGCCTGTGGGGAGGAGCGTATCGGGGAGCTGGTTGATAATCGCCTGATTCATTCCCTCGCTCCAGAGGGAGCCCGGCCTGAGGCCGAGGAGGACGCCCGCCTCGGGCACGGGGTGCACGGGGCGAATGTCGTCGTTGCAGACGCCCGCATGGCGATCGGCGCCGTAAGGGAACTGGGTTTGCTCGGGGCCGCGACAGGCATTCTGCCACTCGCCGCCGGAGCAAAGGCGCTTGCCGGAGGAGCGACACGCCCCCTCCGCTTGCTTGCCGCTGATGTAGCCCTGGGGGATGACGCCGGCCCGCGAGACGGCGCGGACGGAGCTCTCGTGGCCGTCAATCGGCACGTAGGGAGACCAGAGGCGCTCGGCGCCGCCGGGGACGACCTCGACGATCGAGCCTTCCCACCGGTCGACGCAGACGCGGTCGCCGACGAGGGCCATGTCGGCCGGGCAGCGGTCCACGAGGCTCAGGAGCGCGGCGGTGCGGTCGACCTCCGTCTTCGCGGCGCGTGACGCGAGCGTCGGGGACAGGTCGAGAGAGGGCGCCGCTTGCAAGGCGGGCAGCGACGGGAGCGCGAGGGACGGCGCGACGCGGAGGGCGAGGAAGGCGGCGCCTTCGGCCCGGGAAACGGCCTCTTTCGGTCCGGGGCGCGCAGCTCGTGCGAGCGTCGCCTGCGGCCCTGGGCCGGCGGCAGCGACGAAGGAGGCCCTCGTCAGCTCGCCCCCGGCGCACCCGAGAGATCCGAGTGACGCGACGGCGACGAAGAAGGGGATGACGAAGGCTGCTCGTTGCACCGAGAGGGAGGTTCGCCTCGATCGGGAGTGATTGCAACCGAATAAGCTTGGGAAACCCGTCTTGCACACATTGGCTTACTGCTCTTATGAAGGGGATTGAGCAGAATCACGGTACTTTTCGGTTCCCACGGGTGCGGATTCTGCGTTAGGCGCCTCACCGCCCCGAGTGACGAGGCCTGATCCAGGCCCGACGCAGGCACTATCGGGGTTCGAACGCGAAGACGCCGGAGCATTGCTGCCCCGGCGTCTTGCGCCCGATTGACGACCACCGGCGGGCGCCGGCAGCCAGCCGAAGGGCCTTTAGAGGTGCACGCCGGCGACTGCCGTCTTGAGGTTCCAGCGGAAGTTGTCGAGCAGAACCAGCGAGTCAATCAGGTGATCGGAGACGTCGAAGATCAGCAGATCGAGGGTGATCGTCTCTCCGGACACCACGGGCGCGTCGTTCGTCAGCCACGCCGTCCCGCCGCCGGTGTTGTTGAGCTGCATCCCCGTCAATGCCAGCTCCGAGTTGCCCTCCAGGCACTTGCCGCACAGGCCGGCCTTGGGCACGCACACCTGGAAGAAGCCGTTGTTGACCGAGAGCGGGTTCTTCTGGACGTCGAAGGCGATGTTCCGGTCGACCGGCAGCGGCGACGCGATCGCGCAGGTGCTGTTCGCGTTGCAGATCCCGCTCTCGCACTCCGCACCCATCATCGACGCGAGGCAGGGCGCGGCGAGGGGGTTCGGGACCCACGTCGAGGTGAGCAGCGTGAGGAAGAAGTCGTTGAAGGTCGTGCACTGGAACGACTGGAACTCTGCCGAGAAGAAGCGGAAATCGTACGAGAACGACTTCGCGTTGGTGGGCACGCGGATCTTGAGCTGGACGCTCACAGGATCGTTGGCGTCGCTCCCGGCGGGGCAGCCGCCGGCGTTGCAGCCGACGGAGGCCGGGAGGCCGCCCGCGTGCTTGCTCAGGTAGAAGCCGAGCGGCGACGTGACCGGCGGCGTCGGGCCGATGAAGCCCACATGGGACGTGAAGCTCTTGCCACCGTTGGGCGGGGCGAACACGGTCTGGCCGACGGGCAGCGGATCGGTCTGATCGCGCATGTAGCCCGTGGACATCCCGGCCATCGTCGGGCCCTTCTTGGGGGTGATCATCGAGCCATAGTCAGTGAGGAGCGCCGTCTGGTTGTTCTGGATGTTGGCCAGCTCGGCGGCGCTCGGGACACCGTTGTTGGGCAGCAGCTGCGCAGAGCTGATGAGGCCCCACTTCTTCATCGGCAAAGGGACGGTGACCGTGGTCTGTTGACAGATATCCATCGCCTTGGCGACGTCGAGCGCGGTGACGCCGGCGAACTTCGCGGTCGGGGCGCAGGCCGTCGGCGGGGTGGTGTCCGACGTTGTCGGGTCACAGTCGTCGTCAACGTTGTTGTTCGCGACCTCGAACGCGCCGGGGTTGATCTGCGAGGGGTTCGGGCAGCCGGGGCCGGGGCTGTCGCAACAATCGCCGTTGCAGGTCGTCCAGCCGTCGGCGTCGGCGTCAGAGACGTTGTCCACGGTGCCATCGCAGTCGTCGTCGACGAGGTTGGCGCAGATCTCGGGCTTCGGGAGCACCTGGTTGGCGCAGGCGCTCCACGAGGTGCCGGTCTTGTTGCAGGTCTGGACGCCGGCCTTGCAGGCGCCGATACCCACCGTCCCGGGGCCGCCCTGGTAGCACGGCTGCGTCGAGTCCGGCGTACAGGTGCAGGGGCCTTCCTGGAGGAGATTCTGCTCGCAACCGTCGTTCGTGAAGCTGTTGCAGTTGGCGTAGGACGGGTCGCAGGCGCCCAGGCCGCAAGCGCCCTTGAGGCACGCGGCCGCGGCGTGGTCGGGGGCGTCGCACTTGATGCCACAGCCGCCGCAGTTGTTGACGCTGTCCTTCAGGTCGTAACACGCCGTGTTACAACAGTCCTTGCCCATGGGACAGGGGTTCATCTGCGAGCAGCCCTGGACGCAGGTCTTGTTGCTCTGAGCACAGACGAAGCCGGCCGGACAGTCCGAGTCGTTGAGGCAGCCGCTACAGCTGTTGGTGGTCAGGTCGCAGAAGAGGTCGACCGCCCCGCTGCCCGCGCAGTCCGCGTCGTTCGAGCAGCCTGGCTTGCAGGTGTTCGTCGCGCCGTCGCAGAACTCGTTCATGGCGCAGACGTCTTTGCTGGGGAGGCAGGCCACGCACTGGCCTGTTTGCACGTCGCAGACCTTCCCGCCGGCGTTGTTGCCGCAGTCGGCGTCCACCGCGCACATGGGCTCGACGATGACGCCGGTGCTGCTGCTCGCAGTGACGGTGCTGCCGCCGACGTTGTTGCCGCCGGCGCCGCCGGTGCCAGCGCTGCTCGTGCCGGTGCCCGCTCGGCCTCCGGTCGAGGTGCCAGTGCTGCTATCGCCGCCGCAGGACGCAGCGATCAGCGCTGCAACCATCGGCGCGACGAGGGCGACCACTCGGCCGATCCTGCGCGTTCCTCTGGACATGACTTCTGTTCCTCTCACCAAGAATCCAGTCGATCAAAGCCAACGAGACGTCGGAGCAAGCCCCGACGTCCCGTTATGTCATCGTGTTACGCTGAAGGCCATCACATATGTGTGGATACGGCCGTGCTGTTGAGGCCCCAGCGGAAGTTGTCGAGCAGCACCAGCGAGTCGAAGCCGTGATCGCCGACGTCGAAGATCAGCAGATCGAGGGTGATCGTCTCGCCGGACACCACCGGCGCGTCGGTGGTCAGCCAGGTCGTCCCGCCGCCGGAGACCGAGTCCAGCCCCGTACCGGCGAGCTCGGAGGTGCCACCCGGGCACGTGCCGCAGCCCTTCCCGTTACCGCCGCACACGTCGAAGAAGCCGTTGTTGACGGAGACGGCGTTGCCGAGCGTGTCGAAGGAGATATTGTGATCCGCCGGGATCCCCGGGGCCGTCGTCGTCAACATCGCCAGGTAGTAGTCGTTGAACTCCGTGCACTGGTACGTCTGGTACTCCCGCGAGAAGAAGCGGAAGTCGTACGAGAGCGATTTCGCGTTGGTGGGCACGCGGATCTTGAGCTGAACGTCCACCGAGTCGTTCGCGCTGGCGATGGTGCCGGTGCCGAGAGGGCACGTCGTCCCCCCGCAATGCCCCGGGAGCAGATTATTGCTGTGCTGCGCCAGGTAGATGCCAAGAGGCGCAGCAGGCAACGGGCTGAACAGGATGCCAGAAAGGTACGATGATCCGCTGGCGCCGCCGACGAACCCCGTATCGTTGGTGTCACGCATGGCGCCGGTGGAGAGCCCGGCCATCGTCAAGTTTTTGTGAGGCTTGATGATGTTGCCGAAGTTCAGGAGGACGGCCGACTGGAGGTTCTGGATGTTGGAAAGGTCCGTTCCGGTCGGCGCCACCCCGTTCGCGAGCAGCTGAGACGAGGTGATGAGACCCCATTTCTTGAGCGGGAGCGTGGGATTGGCCGTCGTCGTCTGGCAGAGGTCCATCGCCTTGGCCACGTCGGAGGCCGTGACGCCGGCGAACTTCTGTACGGTGCTGCACGCGGCCGGCGCGGCCGTGTCAGACGACGTCGCATCGCAGTCGTCGTCGAGGCCGTTGCCGACGACCTCGAAGGCGCCCGGGTTCACCAGGGCGCTCGAGTCGTTGCAATCGCCGTTGCAGGCCGTCCAGCCGTCGCCGTCGCTGTCGAGCACGTTGTCGGCGGCGCCGTCGCAGTCCTCGTCGATCAGGTTGCTGCAGATCTCCGGCTTCGGCAGGATCTGGCCGATGCACGCCGACCAGGAGAGGCCGTCAGGCTTGCAGGTCTGGGTGCCGCCCTTGCACGGGCCGATATTCTGCGTGTTGGGGCCGCCCTGGTAACAGGCCTGGGTCGAGCCCGGCGTACAGGTGCAGGTGCCGTCTTGAAGGGTGTTCTGCTCACAGCCGTTGTTCGGGCTGCTGTCGCAGTTGGCGAAGTTCGCGTCGCACTTGCCCAACCCACACATGCCCTCGGTGCAGGTCCCGGCGGCGTGCTGTTCGGGCGGGAGCACACAGCTCATGGTGCAACTGCCGCAATGGTTGATGGTGGTCGTGAGGTCGAAGCACGTCCCACCGCAACACTGGAGGCCGGTCTGACACGCGTGCGCGTCCGTGCAGCCCTGGACGCAGGTCTTGTTTGCAGCGAAGCAGACCGATCCGAGCGGACAGTCGTTATCGACGATGCACCCAGCGCAGGTGTTGGTGGTCGTGTCGCAGAAGACGTCAGAGCTGCCGGTCGCCGTGCAGTCGGTGTTGTCCGTACAGCCCACCTTGCAGGAGTTCGTTGACGGATCGCAGAACTCGCCCGGAGAGCAGACGTCGCTCGTGGGGGTGCATGCGACGCAGCTGCCCGACACGGTGTCGCAGACCTTGCCCGTGGCGTTGTTCGCGCAGTCGGCGTTCGCGACGCACTTGGGGTCGCTGACACCGCCGGTTCCGCCGTTGCCGCCGGTCCCGTTGGTCCCGGTGACCGTCGTACCGCTGACGGTCCCGCCGGCGCCGCCCGAGCCGGGGCCGCCGGTCCCCGTTCCCGTCGGGCTACCCGAGGTGCTCGTCCCAGAGCCGCTGCAAGAGGCCGCGACGAGCGCGACGAGCATGGGTGCCGCAAAAGCTGCTGCCCGGCCGAGACTACGCGTTCCGTTCGTCATGACGTCTATTTCCTCTCACCAGAAAGCGAGCGGCGCCCGCTGTACCACCATCAAAAATCATCGCTCCGGAGCCGCGCGGACCTCACCGTCGCGGCCACGGAGCGCTGGAGACAGCTCTATTTATGCACGCCGGCCGCGGAGGGCGTCACGTTGAACCGGAACTTGTCGAGCAGGACGACAGAGTCGACGTTGTGATCACCCGCGTCCCACGTGACGAATTCGATCTCCATCTTCTCGCCGGGCACGACGGGAGCATCGTTGATCAGCCACTCCGTACCGCCGCCGTCCTTCAGGTTGTTGAGCCATCCGCCCATGCCGGTTCCGACGAGGTCCTGCGTGCCGCTCGGGCAGGCGCCGGCCGGCGCGTTGACGGCCGGGAAGCAGACCTCGAAGAAGCCATTGTTGACGGACACCGCGTTGTGCTGCCCGTCGAAGGCGATGTTCTTGTCGGTGGGCAAAGGCGCGGCGATCGCGCACGTGTTGTTCGCGTTGCACGTCCCGCTCTCGCAATCCGCGCCCTGCGTCATCGCCGTGCACGGCACCACCGCCATGTTCGGCGTCCACGTCGACTTCAGCAGGGTGATGAAGAAGTCGTTGTATTGCTGGCAGACGAACTCGGGGTACTCCGCGGTGTAGAACTTGAAGCTGTAGGAGAACGACTTCGCGTTGGTGGGTACGCGGATGCGCGCCCTAAGCTTGATGCTGTCGAACGCGTTCGCGCACTCGGCGCCGTTGCACGCGGGGCAGTTGCCAGGCGAAGGTACGACGCCGCCGTGGGCCGCGAGCCAGGCCGCCGGAACACCGACCTTGGTCTTGGCGTCGTAGTTACCCGACTGTCCCGCGAGCACCCCGTTCTGCGGGTGCACGTAGCCCGAGTCGTTCGCGTCGCGCGCGGTGCCCGACGAGAGCGCCGCGAACGTGGTGCCCTTCCTGGGGGCCACGTTGGTACCGTAGTTGGCGAGGACGCCGGCCTGGAGCTCCTTCGGCGCGATCAAGGTCGAGCCGTCGGCGAGGAGGAGCGACGTCTCGATCACGCCCCACTTCTGCTTCTTCTTCGCCGGCGACTCGGTCGTCGTCTGGCAAAGGTCCATCGCCTTGATCAAGTCGTCGCTGCTGGTGGGCACCGTCAGCGCGGGCGGGGTGCAGTCCGCGGGGATGACGGTGTCCGAGGTTGACGAATCGCAATCGTCGTCAATGTCGTTGCCCAGGTACTCGAACGCGCCCGGGTTGACGAGCGTCGGCTTGTCGCAGTTGACGTCCGTCTCGCAGCAGTCACCCTCGTTCGCGGTCCAGCCGTCGCCGTCGATGTCGACGTCGTTCGGATTGATGCCCGTGCCGGTGCTCGTGCCCATCCCGCCGGTGCCGCCGCCGCCCGTCCCGCTGCTCGACGCCGTCGTCGCCGCGCCGCCGGTGCCACCGCCGCCCGTCCCGCTGGCGCTCGAGCTGGCGCTCGACGACGCCGCGGAGCTGGACGCGGCCGTGGACGAGGACGAGGACGAGGACGAGGACGTGGTGGCCGCCGACGTGGTCGCGTCGCTCGAACCTCCGGCGCCGCCCGAACCGGTGGTACCGGTGCCCGTCGTATTGGTGCCGGAGCAGCCGATCGCGCCCGCGAAGCCGAGGCTCAAAGCGATCAGTACGGTGTGGTTGAGAAGCGAGCGAGCCATCACGGAACCTCCAGCCGCCCCGGCGTCCCGGCGTCGCGGCATTGTCGAAAAGAAGAAACCAGTGCGAGGGTAACCGACAAGATTACGGGACTCTCAGGGCCCTCTTGCAGCCGCGGCGAGCCCGTTCACGGTTGCGCGCGAGAGCACCTACCATGACGAATATCTCAGAACTGCGGCCTGTTGGGAAGGATCCTGCGGGGGTGGCATGATCTCTGGCGTGGATGATCACGGGTCGGGATGTGGGGGCCATCGCTCCGCGCCCACCGACGTGCGCGATCCGAGCGAGGATCCAAGGCCTATTTCACGCGCGGTGCGCGGGGCGAACGCGGGGCGCGGGCTGCAATAAAAATGAACAAGGGGCCGCGCCCAGGTCGCTGGGCGGGCCCCCTCCTTCGGGATCGACGTCGAGGCGGCGTGATCCGCCGCGGCTCGAGCACGACTAGAAGGTGAGCACGCTCGTGTAGCAGCCGTCGTACGCCTGCTGGCAGGTCAGCGCCGGGGCGGCGGTGTTCATGCAGTCGGCGATCTCCTTCGTGCCCGCATCGCTGAAGGGGTTCAGATCCTTCGCGCACTGCGCGGCGTCGAACGGATCGGTGCCGCACGCGGTCTTGAAGCCCTCGCACGACTCTTTGATCGACACGACCTCGCACTGGTCGGCGTACACCTGATCGACGCACACTTGGAGCGGGTCCGTCTTGCATTCGTCCTGCACGCCGATGGTCGCCAGGCATTTAACGAGGGTCGTGGCGGCGCCCTGGTTGAAGATCGTGAACCCGCGCGTGCACAGGCCGTAGCCCGGCGGCTCCTCGTTCACGTTCGGCCCGCACTTCGACGCGGCCGCGCCCCCGTGGCTCACGGGGGTGATATTGAGGTCGTCGCAGTCGATGAGCAGACCGTCGCCGGTCTTGCCCACGCACGCCGCGCCGCCCGTGCCGGTCGTGCCGCCGCCAACGCCGACGCCCTCCGTGCCGGTCGTGGCCGCTGCCGTGGTCACACTGGACGAGCCGCCTGCGCCGGTCGTGCCGGTCGTCTCCGTCGTGATGATGCAGCCTGAAAGAAGGCCGATCGCCGCGAACGTCTGGAGACCGAGAAAAATGTAATTTTTG
>Ga0105048_10003488_pt1 | contig 25772 bp, 23 predicted proteins | sample MAT05_FD_78382 | JGI IMG/M metagenome (GOLD analysis project Ga0105048, IMG submission 78382) | Freshwater microbial communities from Lake Fryxell liftoff mats and glacier meltwater in Antarctica - MAT-05 | ecosystem: Environmental > Aquatic > Freshwater > Ice > Liftoff microbial mat | place... | reverse complement strand
GCTCTTGACTGGTGATACCCGCGAATCGAAAACCCAAACGTTCTTGGAATTCCCTCGGCTCTGTCAAGGGATCTGGAAGTCAATACGGCTATTCGTCGTGGCTGGATCACTTCGATCTGCGGATCAGACGTCCCGGTAGTGACCTGGAGATCGCTCAGTTGTGCTGCCGCCGTCCGAACTTCCTGGCCCAGCGTCGCAAGGGCTGTTCGAGAAACCGGGCCGAGGTGTATCCGTAAAGGACCGACAACGGCACGATCGCCAGAGTGCAGATCAGGAAGGCCCACAGGGAGCCGTCGTCGGGCAAAGAGAAGTACGAAGCAAAATAGAAGGTGAAGAGCATGTGGGACAGGTAGATCCCGTAACTGATGTCGCCGAGCCAGCGCATCGGCCGGTTGGCAAAGGGCCATCTGAACCGCGTGGGTCCGAGGGCGATCGCCACCATCGACAACGCGAGGAAACCCGAGTAACCGATCGATATCTCGGGTGAGAAGCGCGAGTACTGGGCAACCAGCGCGACTTCGGCGCTGCCGGCGAAACCACCGGCGAGGTAGGCGAAGAAGGCGAAACCGGTCAGAGCGAAGGCCAGAACCCACCGCATCGTCGACTTGCCCGCTTCGGTTTCCGCGATGACCCGCCATTTCACATAAGCCCAGGCACCGGTCATGCCAAGGCCGAAAGAGAAGGCCCAGGATGGGAACTGGAGAGTGGATATGAGGCTCTGGCGGAAAATCTCAAGATTTGAGATACCGAGATCAACCCAGGAATCGACCAGGTTGAGATTCTCGAACGACCAGTTCCAGGCCAGGGTGATGAAAGCCGCCACGACCAGTCCGGCGAGCGGGTGGCGGAAGTACGTTGCTGCGATGAACGGCAGCACCACGTAGAAAATGATCTCGGCGGAGAGTGTCCACAGCGGTGGGTTCACCCCGAGGCCCGGGGTGATGTCGGACAGGAAGGTGAGCGCGGGCACCTGGAGACCGACGAAATGAAGGCCGAGATCACGCAGCGGCGGTGTATCGACGTCAGGTGAGACGGTGGTCAGCAGAATCAGCAGATAGCTGATCAGCAAAACCATCCAGTAGGCGGGCAGGATCCTGGCTGCTCTACGGATTGCGTACGACGAAAGCGTCCCGGACCGTCCTTTACGAGCAACGGTTGGCAGGAAAACGACGAACCCGCTGATGACGAAGAGGATGTCGACGGCGTGGCCGACGGTTCCCCAGACAATCTGCGCCAGGATTCCCGAATCGCTGGTAGCGACCACCCCGCTGAGGATCGACATATGAAGCAGGACGACCCCCGCGATTGCCAGTGCTCGGTAGCCATCAAAGACTGGCACAATCGGGATTCCCGACTGTGAACGTGCCTGTTTGCCGGGGTCGGCGATGTGCACGCTCTTCGTGGCGTTTCCCATTTCTTCCATGCGGTGGCGAAGTGTAGACGCACCATTCGACGTCCTTCCTGCGTGGGCCGCAGGTCCGACAGGGCATGGCGGATGTTTCGACCCTCGTCCAAAATGAAGAGCGGCGACGGGGACGAATATGCCTTCATGGGAATCAAGCGACAGATCGTTGCCTTCGGTGGCGGCGGATTTTCGATGGAGTCCGGAAATCCTCTGCTGGATGATTTCGTCACGGGCCTCACCGGCCTGAAGAAACCGCGAGTCTGTTTCCTGCCCACCGCCAGCGGCGACGCCGACCACTACATCGTGCGGTACTACAACGCCTTCCGTGACCGGGCCGAGGCTTCCCACATCTCCCTGTTCCGCCGGGAGAAGGGCGTGGAGAACATTCGCGACCACCTGCTTTCACAGGACCTGATCTACGTCGGTGGCGGCAGTGTCATCAGCATGCTCGGTGTCTGGAGGGCACACGGAATCGACGAAATCCTGCGGGAAGCGTGGGAGCGCGGCATCGTGCTCTGCGGCCTCAGCGCCGGTTCGCTGTGCTGGTTTGACGAGGGTTTGACCGGCTACCAGGATCAGAGCAAACGGGTGCTGGGGCTGGGCTTCCTGCCTTACTCCAACATGGTTCATTTCGAAGCTGGATCGAAGCGGCACAACGTGTACGAAGAAGAACTGAAGGCCGGCCTGCGCCCGGGCTACGCCGCGGCCGACGGTGCCGCCCTGCATTTCGTCGACACCGAGATGGTGCAGGTGATTGCCTCCCGACCGGAGGCGCGTGCCTATCGCCTCGATCTGAAGGGCGACCGTGCGAAGACCACCCAGATCGCGACGCGCTATCTGGGCTCTCCGGACCAGATCCCGCTGGTGGCGGATTCGTCACTGCCGTGGTCATCCTCGCCGCTCGCGGCTTAGCGGTCTAGGTTTGATGCATGAGCCGCCGGCTACTCGTAATGGGGGGACACGAATTCGACCGTCTTGACGGCAACGAATCGATCTGCGACCACATCATCGAGCTGACCGGAAAGACCGCGCCAAAGATCTGCCTGTTGCCAACTGCCTCCGGCGACCCCGAAGACCAGATCTCCCGCTTTCGCCGATCTTTTGGCAGTCGTGGCTGCGAAGTCACCGACATCTCGCTCTTCCGCCTGGGGGCCAACCCGATCGACGTCAGCGCCCACCTGCTGGAGCAGGACGCGATTTATGTGGGCGGTGGCAGCATGCTGAACCTCGTCGCAATCTGGAAAGCCCACGGCATCCACGAACTGCTCGAGGCCGCCCTCGACCAGGGCATCCTGATCTGCGGCCAGAGCGCCGGGGCGATGACCTGGTTCGAATACGGGATAACCAGCTCATCCGGCCTGCCAGCCGCCGCAACCGGGCTCGGAATGCTCGAAGGCAGCCTCTGTGTCCACTACCACCAGGATCCACAACGTCGGACCCGCTACATGGCCGACGTCGGCGCCGGTATGCCCTCCGGCTACGGCGCCGATGACCAGAGCGCGATGCTTTTTGTCGACGGTGAGATGGTCGAAGCGATGACCTTTCGTTCCGGCGCCGGGATCTGGCGGGTGGAAGCCGAAGACGGCAAAGGCGTGGAAACGAGGCTCGAACTGGTCGAGCGTTTCAGGGAAACGCCGGCTGGGCAAACGCCCGGCTCCACCGTTGATGACTTCCGCCAGCTGAACGACTGGCGTCGCCGCGGCGGCATGCTGCGCGGGCGCTGATCAGGCGTGACCGGCCGGCGTGGCCGGCTCGGACTGCTTCTTCCGTTTTGACCAGAGCATCAGGGGTCGTTCGACCAGGTAGAAACTGAGCGCAGCGAAAACGATCGTCACGGCAAGTGTGGTCACGGCGACCACCGGAAAACGCAGGGATGGAACGAGGTCGCTGATTCCGTGTTCGAGCAGAAAACTCAGCACCGGGAAGTGCCAGAGGAAGATCCCGTAGGAGATCAGGCCGAGCCAGACCATCAGCGGATTCCTGAGGAACCGGCGAACGAGTCCACGCCCTTCGAACCCGAAGACGGCGGGGAGCAGCAGCAGTAAAGCGACCAGGCCGAAGGCGATCACGGAGATCAGGTAGTCGGTGTTGTCGATTACCGGGAAAGCGAGTGACGGGACCGGTTCCAGCACGACGATTGCAGTGAACGCGTAGATCAAACCGGCGAGCAGCCAGAGATGGCCGGAATGGGAAGAGATCCAGTTGATCGCCCTGGGTTCACGGGTCTGGCGGCTGGCCCAGACCGAGATCACGGCGATCCCCATGCCAAGGGCGAACCACCAGCCCCTGCCGAGCGGGGAGAAGAAGAGCCAGGTTTCGAGGTCGGTGATCGGGGTCGAACTCTGGATGTAAAGGGAGACCGCGGTTAGCAGCCCGAGCGCCGCGAATTCGACTGAAACCCAGTGGCGGCCGCTGAAAAGCCCCGCGAGTTTCTTCATTCCCAGGGCGAAGAAAGGCAGGGAGATGTAGAAGAGGATCTCGACGCTCAGGCTCCAGGCCGGCGGCAGTCCGCAGTCGAACGGGTTGACCGCGCAGGTCCCTTCGGGTGTGTAGACCGGGAAGTTCTGGAGCAGGCCGTAATAGACCCACCAGTTGTCGGTGAAGGCCCCATAGAAGCCAGGCACAAGGGCCGCGATCGTCAGGACGACCCAGTAGGCGGGTGCGATCCGGACGAACCGGTTGCGGGCGTAGGCGATGGTCTTCTGCTTCGGCAGGCCGGATACACGCGAGGCGAGCATCGGGCGATAGAGCAGGAAACCGGAAAGCAGGAAAAAGACCGGGACGCCAATGTCGAGCTGGGCGAAGAGCTGTTTGTACCAGGGGTTGAAGCCTCCGGTGAAGATGCCGACATGGACCAGCAGAACCGAGATCGCCGCCACGGCCCGAATCGAATCCAGCAGCGGGAATCGCGGATGGCCCGGTGGGGGCGGCAGGACAGTGTCAGCTTCGTGCTCGATCTCCTCCCGAATGTCACTGTCGGAGGTCTCGTTCCCCTGGGTCTCCACGCGGCGCAGTCTAGTTGTGGCGTGGACCTCCGGTACGATCGCTGAATGTCGGCCGGGAGAGTGTCAACAGCTGCGGAGCGCGCCCGTGCCCCGCTGGGCACCGCTTTCACGCTCGCGCTGACGCTTCTTGCCGGGTCGTTCCTGGTCCTGATGCCCCTGGTGGTGATGAACACCGATCCGGTGGACGTCGGAGCCGGGCTGCCGTCGCACAAACAGGATGCCGAGACCCTTCTCTACCTGGTGACTTTCCTGGTGCTGCTTCCGTTCTGGTGCTGGGCCGCCCCGAAACTTGCCGACCGTATCCAGTCGGGCCCGAATGCCCGGGCGCTCCCGGCGGTCACCGCACTCCTCGCCTGCCTTCTCACTGGCCTGGTCGCTCTGGTCAGGCTGTCGGTGGACCTCCCCTGGAATGACGGGCTGAAAGCGGTCCTCGTGGCCGGAGTCGTTTGGGCGGTGATCGCCGGACCTTCCCTTCTGAGGATGAGGTCAACAACGGAATGGGAACCCGCGACGAAGCTCGTGCCACTGACCGCCCGGATCTGGGTGGCCGCTGGTGTCCTGGCCGTGGTGGCGGCGCTGACCCCTCTCACTTTCGGACACATCGATCCGCCGGCTCTGATCCTCGGCCTGCTGGTCGCGGCCGCGGTAACCGCCGCGTATGGGCGATTCCGGATGCGGCACCTGCCCCGCGGCTGGCGGATCGCCGCCGACGTGGTGCTGGTCCTGCTCATTCTGGTTGCGATTCCGGACATGGTCATCCTGCCGGCGGAGAGGGTCGGGTCGGATCCGAACGCGACGTTCGACCTCTACGTGATCCAGTTCCACCAGAACCTCTGGCTGGGAGCGGCGAGCCAGGTGAACGGTGGCTCGGCCCTGCTGGTCGACACCGTCTCGCAGTACGGCATCCTGCCGATCTACCTGATCGCCCTGTTCTTCAAGGTCGCGCCGATCGGCGGGCTGTCACTTGGATTTTTCGACGCTTCCCTTTCCGCGGGAGTTTTTGCCACGGGTTACCTGATCATCAGGATGGCGGGGGTCCGGATGGGTCTGGCCGCTGCCGCCCTGGCGATCGGCGTTTTCGCTCTGGTCTACGGCCTGACTTATCCGATTGGCGGTCTGCTCCAGCATGGAGCGCTGCGCTTCGGCCTGCCGGTTCTGCTGGTCGCTTTCATGGTTGCCGCCTTCCGGTGGCCCCGGATCAGCCGGCTGGCCCGCCTGCTCGCCCTGGCGGTTATCGGGATTTCATCGGTCTGGGCACTCGAGGCGTTTCTCTACGTCAGCGTCACCTGGATTGCCCTGGCGCTGATCCAGGTGATCTGGCAGGAGCCGTCCCGGCGCTGGCGCTGGCTGTTCACCGAAGTCCTCATGGTGATCGCCGCCTGGGTCATCACCCAGATCGTCTTTGCCCTGATCACTCTGCTGGCCTCTGGCTCGCTGCCGGAGTGGGGGCTCTACCTCAGCTACCTGCGTGACTTCCTGACCGGTGATGTCGGCGACCTGACTTATGACTTCACCCGGTGGTCAAGAGCTTTCGGAGTAGGAGCGATCTATCTGGCATCCGCCACTGGACTCTGGTTGATCGTGACCCGTTCCCCGGACTGGTCGACCCGGAAGAAACCGGCCCTGGTCGCGCTGGCGGGACTGACCGGATATGGCATCGGCCTCTACAGCTATTACGACAACCGCTCGCTGGATCACGTGCTGCCTTACGTGTCGCTGCCGGCCCTGCTGCTGGCAACGGTCTGGCTGTCCCTCCTGCTGGAGCGCGAAGGTGCGGTTTCGCTGGCGGCCCGACGGGCCGGGCTGGCAGTTGCCTGTCTTTTCGCGGCACTGATGGTGGCGATCGCCTGGCCGGCCGCGGGCCACCGGTTCAACGACTCGCTTCTGGCTTACGCACTTCCTGGCGGTGAATCCCTCTCCGGCGGATTCGACCGGATCGCGAACCCCCCCGAGTTCACCCCGGGGGCGGCCGATGGCGAAAACCTGATCGACCAGTACTTCGCCGTCCAGGATGAAGTCCCGGTGCTCACCGCGGCCGACCTGGACAACGAGATCCTCGCGCGGGCCGACAGGCCGAACGCTTTGCGCATAACCGACGCCAAAGAAATGGGCTGGGTGCCGGGTCCCCACCGCGACACGCTGAACGAAGCCGTCGACAGCCTTCAGGCGGGCGACCTCATGATCGTGGACCAGAACGTTTTCACGGCTTACCCTACTGTTGCTCCGCCGGGTCCCGACCCGGCACCATCCATCACGGGTGTCGGCCTGGAGGCGGTTCAGATCGGGATGCTGGACCGCATCGCCGAAAGGTTCAGACTGCAGCCGGTTGCCGGATCGGATTCCGGAGTCAGCGTGGTCAGGCTTGTGCCGCGCAAACAGCCCTGACGTTTTCGGTCAGCGGCGATACTTGCGCGACGGGAAGATCCCGTTGCGGTGGAGCACCAGGCGGAACCCGGCCCAGAGCGTCTTCAGTCCGTAAACGACGCCGGGTTTGAATCCGACTGAAGACATGTCTTCGAAGTAACGGCACCTGGCAGGCACTTCTTCAATCCGGAACCCCATGTGGGAGGCCTGCATCAGGACTTCGGAATCGAAAACAAAGTCGAGTGAGTTACGCAGGAATGGCACCTCCAGCAGCATCTCCCGCGAGTAGGCGCGGTAACCGGTGTGGGCTTCGGAAAGGTGGGTGCCCATGATGCGGTTCTCGATCTCGGTCAGGAAACGGTTGGCATAGAACTTCCATTTCGGCATGCCCGCCGCAATCGCCCAGCCGGGAACCAGCAGGCGGGAACCGAGGACCAGATCGGCCTTGCCGTTGACGATCGGCTCGACCATGCTGGGGATCAGTCCCGGCTCGTACTGGCCGTCGGGGTGGAGCATCACGATCACGTCGGCTCCACGCCTTAATGCTTCGAGGTAACAGGTCTTCTGGTTGCCGCCGTAGCCGACCTGGTGCGGATGCCAGATCACGGTGATCGGCAGGCCGCCGGCGATCTCGACCGTCCGGTCGGTGGATGAGTCATCAACCAGGATCACTTCATCAACTGCGTCCTGTGGGATCTCCGCGAAGGTTCGCTCAAGCGTCGCCGCAGCCTGCCGGGCTGGCATGACGACGATGACCTTCTTCTTGTTCCCTTCAGGCAAGCTGGGCCTCCACGTATACAGTGCCGGATCGCTTCGACGTGATCTCGACCGCGGCGCAGACTACCGCTGCGGGGAACAGAATAATTCCAGCGCCGATCGCCGCGAGCCGCTGGAGTGGAGTCACCGGAATCCGTCGGGCTGACTTCCGGCGCAGCGACTGGTAGAGGTCAAGCTCGCCTGGCAGGCCGGAGACGAAGCCGTCGAGCCAGCCGACCACGACCTGTCCGGCCCGGGTCGGAGAAAGCTCGGTCACCCGGAAGCCACTGCGTTCGAGGCCTTCGGTGAGGGATTCGTCGGTCAGGTGGACCAGGTGCCGGGGCAGGTCCAGGTGCAGCCAGCGATCACCGAATCGCCGGGCCTGGCGGCTGCCGTAGTTGGGCACGGCGATCACGATCACGCCGCCCTTGACCAGCCGCTGCGCCGCTTCCCGGACCAGTTCACGCGGGTTGCCGAAATGTTCGAGCGAATGCCAGAACACGATCGCAGCGAACCTTCCCTCCACCTGGTCGATCGAAGTGTTCTCGATCGACGGGTGGTCCGAATCGCGCTCCAGGCCACGGGCGGTTCTTCCCCGGGCCATGAGGGCGTCGATCAGGGTGCCTTCACCGGCGCCGATGTCGAGGATCTCGCCAGGAGGTGCAATCTGATCGATCCTCTTCGACATCGACGCCCTTGAACGCCGCAGCAGGGCGTCGCCGATCAGGCTGAACCGCTGGCCGGCCTGGGGCCAGTACCAGCCACCATAAGCCGCGTCCAGGGCTTCGGCGGTCGGCACCGGATCGGTCGTTGCGGTGCCGCAGCGGTCGCAGTCGGCCCGGCCAAACCTGCGGCCGGATTCGGGCAGGTCGGCCCCGCACCAGACGCAGACTTCAGCTTTCGTCCCAGCCCAGCCGGCTGTCTTCATGACTTCCGGGGCGACCGGCAGATCGCAATCAGGTCGAGCGAGCTGTCGAGGTCGATTTCGCCGAGGTGGAAATCTTCAGGGGTGATTGTCGCGGACCGCGGATCGTCGTCCTTGCGGAACCGGCCGAGCATCGAGTCATACAGGCGCTGCTTCATCTTCATCGGCACCAGACGGCGTGCTTTCAGCGGGTCGAGCCGAAGTATCCGGTTGAGCGTCGCGCGTTCTTCGTTGAAGATCTCCATGTACCGGTCTGAGCCGAAGATGCCTTTGAGCTCAACCTGCTCGAACTGCTGCTCGCAGAGTTCCTTCAGCTCCGCCGCGTCGAACTCGATGTGGTGAAAAGGATCGATGATCTCATCGGGATGGCCGAAGGTCAGGCGGTTCGGGGTCACGAAAATCGCCGTGCCATTCTGATTGAGAACCCGTGCCGCTTCTTTCAGGACCTTGTCCGGATCGGGAACGTGCTCCAGCGAATGGACCGAGAGCAGCGAAGTGAAGCTGTCGTCCTCAAACGGCAGCTGACGCATGTCGGCGGCCACCGTTTCCCGCTCCTGTCCTTCAAGCGCGCCCGGGTCAATGTCGACTCCGATCGTCTGCCTTGGCTCCAGCAGGTGGTAGCTGTGGCCGATGCCGCAGCCGAGGTCGATCAGGCGTTCCGGCCCGAACTGGTCGGCGACCAGGGAGTAGGCCGCGACGTGACGCTGCCAGGTCGGATTGAAGCCGCCGACGGGTGTCATGACCCGCTCGCCGGTGATCTTCATCGGACCCTCACGGCGCATGTGGGATTGGTCGAGGAGGCCATCGGCCGCCAATCTTGACAGGGTTACGGATGTGGACGAACTGAAGAACGGCACCGAGGCTCACTTCGACGACATCGCCGACGAGTACGACGAGTCTCTGCCGCCACATGTGGTCGAGCACTACCTGGCCAAGCGCATCGCTTTCGTCGAGGAACTCATGCCGGAAGGATCGGTGCTGGACGTCGGCTGCGGAACCGGTGTTGTCGCCTCGCGGCTGGCCGATCGTGGTTACGAAATAACTGGTGTTGACCCTTCCGCGGGTATGCTCGCGCACCTGCGGCGTAGCGACCCCCGGGTCAGGGCCGAGCAGGGTTCGGCGACAGCGCTGCCGTTCGAAGATGCGACTTTCGACCTGGCCATGTGTGTGGCGGTGATGCACCACATCGCCGATCCCGAAAGTGTGCGCCTTTCGCTGATCGAGATGGCCCGGGTGACCCGGCCCGGCGGCCTGGTTCTGATCTGGGACCACAACCCGCGCAACCCGTACTGGAAGAACCTGATGGCGAGGGTTCCACAGGACGACGGGTCCGAGCGGCTGGTGCCGGAAGCCGAAATCGTCAGCGGTCTGGTTGAAGGCGGCGCGGTCCTTATTTTCAGCGAACAACTGGGGTTCGTCCCGGATTTCGTGCCGCCGCGGCTGCTGGGCCTGACCCAGCACCTGGAGGGGGTGATTGAGCGCACCCCCGGCCTCCGCCGGCTCTGCGCCCACAACGTGATTGTCGCCCGCCGCCGCTGATCACGAGCCGCCCTCATATGCATGCGGCAAAGCCGCAAACGGCCGCGAACGGCTATCTTCCTGCGTCGTGGTAGCCATCGGAAGTGCAATTACGTCCCCGGACAAGTACGAGAAGTACGCGATGCCGGGGATCAAGCTGGCGTCTGAGCCGGACACCAAGGTTTTCTCCTTTGCAAGCTCTGGAACCCTGTTCCGCAGCTACAACCTGATCCTTGATCAGGCGGCGAAGGAAGAGGACCTCGAGTTCCTCGTCCTGATTCACCAGGATGCGGAGATCATCGACCCGGATTTCATCAGCAAGATCCGCAAAGAAATGGAAGACCCGGATGTCGCTCTGGTCGGCTGTGCGGGCTCGGTCGGCGTTCGCAGCATTGCCTGGTGGGAAGGTGCTGTCACCTGGGCCTCGTTCACCCACGTGTACGACGAACTCGGCGGCGGGGAGATTCCCGCGCTCACCTGGCTCGCCAGCGATACCCCCTCTTACGCCAAGCTCGGAGAGGTCGACATGGTCGACGGCTTCGTGCTCGGCTTCACACCGTGGGCGATCAAGAACCTGCGCTTCGATGAGATCAATGGTGGCGCCCTCCACGGCTACGACTTCGACATCTGCCATCAGGCGCGTGAGAAGGGCAAGAAGGTCGTGACCGCCGACCTCAAGGTGATCCACCACCACTCGATCGAGCTGATCAGCGACCTCGACACCTGGGTTAACGCGCACATCACTTTCTCCAAGAAGTGGGAGCACATGCTGCCCTCTCCGGAAGGCTCGGGCGACAGCGCCTGGGAAGACCGGGCCCGCCGCGCCGAAGCCGAAGCTTCAGCGGCCAGAACCCTGGCCGGGGCCGGCCACCTGATCAACGAGTCGATGGATCGGGAGCTCCAGGACCTTCAGAACAGCAAGAGCTGGAAGGTCACCAAGCCGATGCGCGACTTCTCCCGGATCTTCAAGAAACGCAAGGCGAAAAAGGAAGAGAAGCTCAGGCACGCGATTCGCTCTGGCGAGTCACCTTCCGACCACTGAGGCCCCACCCCAGCGGTGCAAGGAGGTGGTTTCACCAAAGGTGAAAGCACCGGTCGCAGCACCGCCCTTATTCCCGGTCGAGCAGGTCCTGGATTTCCTGCCTGGTGAAGATCGGGTTGCCGCGCTGCTTCAGATTGCTCAGCTTCTCGGCCAGGCCGAGGGCGCTTGACTGGAGCATGCGGGCCAGCAACTCATCCTGACGCCGGATCTGGGCGGTCAGGTCGCGAATCGTCGCGGCATCCTTGTGGCCGTTGACCAGGTGAGCGACCCGGTTGGCTTCGACCCGCTTCAGCACGGGGTTCGCGTCGTAAGGGGCGATCAGGCCGGCAACTTCGCCCGCCCACGGGGCGCTGGTCTCCCAGAGCAGCCCGAAGCCGAAGAACACCGGCACGGCGGCGAACCGGAGGCCGTCGCGGCCGGCCATGAAGTCTTCGATTGCAGTGACGACACCGTTCTTCGGACCACCTTCGTGGTCGGAAGCCCATTCGTAGGGAAGGCCACCTTCGCTGAGGCCCGGGTTGCCCGGCTCGATGGTGCAGTTGTGGCCCAGCGGCATGCGCTCGTCTTCCGGAATGCGGTCCGGCGCGTAATAGGTGTCGCGGCGCTCGTGGGGCCAGCCGACGTCATGAAAGAGCAAAAATGGCAACGGGCCATCGCCTGCCTTTTCGGCGATTTTGTTCAGTTCCTGGGTCAGCGTGAAGTAGTTGTGATCACCGTCGATGATGATCGCGTCGGGCAGTGAGTCGAGGCCTTCGAGCGCCCCGGTTCCGGTGTCCTCGATCAGCTCGAGTTCAGGGCGACGCCGCTTCAGGTCGAGCAGGTCTGCGGGCGGCAGCGGCTCAACCGTGGCGATGGAGGCACCGCTCCCGCTTGCCCACCTGAGTAGCTCTTCGGTCAGCTCACCGCGGTAGGCCCCGATTTCAAGGAGGGATCTGATCCCCGCAGCGTCGAGGCAGGGCTGCATGATTTCGCTGACGTTTGCGAGGGAATACCCCCACTGCAAGGCGTCTGTTTGCGGTTGGTCTGTAGTCATGAGATTACCGGGCAGGCTATAGGCTTCGTCGCTTACGATGAGCGCAAGGCCCGACAACAAAGTGCGCAAGGCGTTCATGCGTCAGCTCCATGCCCGCCAGCCGGGGTTCCGTCTTGCTGTGGCCGAAGATGCGCGAGTCACCTGCGCCCATCGTGGCGAGCGTTCGGAGTTTACGTCGGGCCGGGATACCCTCCGGCAGGCGCTGCGGCTGATCTGGGTAACTGACGCCTTCGGAGCTCAGGTGGCCTACCGGCTGCGGGCCCGTATGTCTGCCCGCGGCATCCCGGTGCTGCCCCGTCTTCTCCACCGTTTTTCGATGATGAGTGCCCAGGTTTGTATCGGCGATCCGGTCCTGATCCATCCCGGCGTCTACATCGTCCACGGGCAGGTCGTGCTCGACGGCATCGTCGAGGTCGGTCCCGGCACCGTCATCTCCCCCTGGGTCACGATGGGTCTGGCCGCCGGAAGCATCACTGGTCCCAGGATCGCGGAGGAAGTCCATATCGGGACCGGCGCCAAGTTTATCGGCGAAGTCAAGGTTGGTGCGGGTGCGGTCATCGGGGCCGGCGCGGTGGTCGTCAAGGACGTCCCCGCAGGTGCCACCGCAGTCGGCATTCCGGCTGCTGTGGTCGGAAAATGAATAGATGGATAGTGGTAGCGTACGCCGGGCTTCCGGCCCGAACCGCTACCAATTACTAAGGCAGGTACCAATGCTTTTTCGTTCACGCAAGAACCGGGATACCGAGACCGCGGTGGTCGAACGCGATCCTCGGCCCGAGTCCCTTGAGGCCGATAAGCTCGCCACCGAAGGCAAGCTGTTCGAAGCGATCGACCTGCTGACCGAGGCCAACCGCAGCGAGCGGGACCCCCGGATTGAGCTTCAGCTCCGGCACGTCCGGCATCTTGCCGGCATTGGTTTGATCGAGAACGCGCCGGATAACCCTCAGTTCCCCCAGCCCGCGGCCGAGGTCCCAGCCCGCGGTGAGCAGTCCCGGTGCCCGGAGGTCACTCCCGACGAGTTGACCCCGGAGATTGTGCGGGCCGCCTTCCTCGAGGCCGGTTGCCTGCTGGTCCGCGACGTGATGGACGACGACAAGGCCCTTCAGTTCGCGGCCGATATCGACCATTCCTTCGAGGTCAGGGCCGGCTTGGCCGAAGGTCAGAGCGACCCCGACGGCTTCTACGACGAGATCATTCCCGAGGAGCCGTACCAGGTAGCCGAGCGGGATTGGGTCGAAGAGGGCGGCGGCGTGCTCGCAGCCGACTCTCCAAAGATGCTCTACGAAATGCTTGATGTATTCGAGAAGGCCAACCTGCGCAAGGTGATCGAGGCCTACCTCGGCGAGAAGCCCGCGATCTCGGTCCAGAAGTGCACCCTCCGCAAAGCCACGCCAGACATTGCCGGCGGCTGGCACCAGGACGGCAAGTTCATGGGTGAAGACGTGCGCTCGATTAACGTCTGGATGGCACTCTCGCGCTGCGGCGATGTAGCACCAAGCATGGACGTGGTTCCGGTGCGGCTGGAGGATTTCGTCGAGATCGGCGGTCCTGGCACCTTCCTCGACTTCCAGATCTCCCAGCAGACTGCGGACAAGGCGGCCGGTGACATCGGTGTGGTCAGGCCGATCTTCAACCCCGGTGACGCTTTGCTTTTCGACCAGCTGTTTCTCCACCAGACCGGCTCGGACCCGAGCATGCCCAACCCCCGGTACGCGATTGAAAGCTGGTTTTTCGGACCTTCCGCCTACCCTGACGACTACGTGCCGATCGCGTTCTGAGCATGTTCTTCCGCAAGAAGAAGAACGGCAGCACGGCCGTGGTCGAGGATCCGGCCGAGCTGTTTGCCGAGATCGATCGCCTGAGCGAATCCAACCGGGCCGAGCGCAGCCTCGCGACGGAAGAGGAGATCCGCCGCCTGCGCCACCTCGCCGGCATCGCCCTGGTCAACGCTCCAGATAACCATCCGGTCCACCCCGAACCGGCTGCAACCGCGCCACCGCGCAACCCGGTCTCAAAGCTTCCCGAGGTGACCCCGGGGGAGCTGACCCCGGAGTTGCTCCGGGCTGCCATCCTCGACAGCGGCTGCCTGCTGGTCCGGGGTCTCATGGGCCCGGCCAAGGCCAAGGGCCTGGCCGATGACATCGAACGGTCCTTCGCCGTTCGCACGAAACTCAAGGGAACCAACGACGCCGACCCCGACGGCTATTACGACGAACTGGTGCCGGAACCTCCCTATGAGGTGGCCAAGCGGGACTGGATCGAAGAGGGCGGCGGTGTGCTCGCCGCCGACTCGCCGAAGATGTTCTTCGAGATGCTTGATGCCTTCGAGCAGGCCAACCTGCGCCATATCATCGAGGCTTATCTGGGCGAGCGACCGGCAGTCTCAGCCGACAAATGCACCCTGCGCAAGGCGACCGGTGACGTCCCCGGGGCCTGGCATCAGGACGGCAAGTTCATGGGCGATGACATCAACGCGCTGAACGTCTGGCTTTCGCTCTCCCACTGCGGTGACGATGCCCCGGGCATGGACCTGGTTCCGGTGCGGCTGGACGGCCACGTGGCTGCCGGCACGGAGGGTACCTATTTTGATTCACAGGTCTCCCAGGCGGTGGCCGAGGAATCTGCGGGTGAGATCGGTATCACCAGGCCGATCTTCGAACCCGGCGACGCGCTGCTCTTTGACGACCTGTTCCTTCATCAGACGGGCTCCGACCCGGAGATGCCGAACCCCCGGTACGCGATAGAGAGCTGGTTCTTCGGGCCTTCATCCTTCCCGGAGATCTACGTACCGCTTGCCTTCTAGGTTCAGTTTGGGGGCGGCCAGGACACATCGCGTAGCGATCCTGGTCGGTCTGATCACGCTGGTCGGCCTGGTTCTGAGGCTCATCCAATTCGAACAGTCGCTGGTCGGCGATGAACTCTCGACTCTCTGGATCGTCGACAACAACGGCTTGGCCGGCACGTTGCGGGTAGTCGCTTCGGATGCGGAGATAACCCCTCCCCTCAGCTTCATCCTGAGCTGGTTTGCCCATCAGTTCGGTAGCGCGCCCGAACTGGTGCGGCTGCCCTCGCTGATTGTGGGTACGGCCTCGATCCCGTTGCTATACGACCTCGGCCGTCGCACGGTTGGCCGAAACGCGGGACTGGTCGCGGCGGCGGTGTTCGCCCTCAGCCCCCTGATGACGTCGTTCGCCGCGAACGGCCGTGCTTATGCGCTGCTGGTCTTCTTCCTGCTGCTCTCGACGATCGCGATGCTGAAGGCCTGTGAGACCGGCAGCAGGTGGTGGTGGGTCGCTTACGGGCTGGCCAGCTGCCTTGCGATGTACACCCATTACACGGCTGCCTTCGTCCTGATTGCACAACTCGTCTGGGTGCTCTGGCTGGTGCCGAAGGGACGCATCCCGGCGCTACTGGCGAATGTCGGTGCCGCTGTCCTTTTCGTGCCCTGGTTGCCGAACCTCTTCAAGGACTTCGAATCACCGACCACGGTCGTGCTCGCCGGGCTGCAGGGCAGTGGCTTCACAGCCAAGCGCATCAATGTGGAACAGTGGGCCTTCGGCAACCCCATCATCGATCCGAAGCAGATGCCGGGGCTCTTCCTGATGGGACTCATCACCATCGGCCTTCTGATCGGCACGTTCTTTTCGATCCGGGCCTTCAGGAATCGCCGCCCGCCGGCATCCGCCGCCGGGAACGAGGCCTGGGTTGTGCCGCACTCACTGGTTCTCATACTCGCGATCGCCGTCGCCACCTTCGTCGGCGAAGTGATCACCGGCCTGGCTGGAACCGACCTGCTCGGCGCCCGCAACATGACTGCTTCGTGGTACGGGCTGGCACTTGCGATCGGCGCGCTGGTGACCATCCCCGGTGGTACGGTCGCCATCGTCTGCACCGTGCTCGTTCTTGGTGGTTACGGTCTGGCTTCGGCCAAGCTGCTCAGACCGGAGAACTCGGTGGTTGACTTCAAGGGCCCTGCCAGGGTGATCGACGCCGAATCCGGACCGGGCGACATCGTGGTCGACATATTTGCGGCGATCACGACACCGGTGCCGACAACGCCCCTCGACATCCAGCTCGAAGCCGAGCTGCCTACTTACAACCTGAACCTGCCGAACACTCCGCCGCCTTTCCTGCCGAATTCAGACACGGTGATCCTGCCGCCCGAGGACGAGATCAGCGAGGCATTCAGCGAGGCTCGCGGCCATACGGTTTTCATGCTCGTACCTGATTTGCTCACGGTCGAAGATGCGGACACCAGCGGCAGGAAGCTGAAGGATCCGCTGCTGATCGGCCGCTCGGTCCTGTTGCCGGAGAACGCCACGATCACCGACATCCAGAGCTTCGATGGCACGATCCGTCCGAACCTCTACACGATCGAAGTCGAGTAGTTCAGTCGGCCAGGCGGGTGCCGCGGCCGCGGCCGAGGCGCCTGGAGACGATGAACCGGATCATGGTGAGACCAAGGATCACGGCCTTGACCGGATGGCCGGTCACTGAGGAGGTTCCGACGCGGGGCAGGTAGTTCACCGGAACTTCGACGAAACGCCTGCCGGATGAGATCGCGAGCAGCATCATTTCCGGGCCGGCGTGGCTACCGCCGACTGACATGTTGTCCGCCATCCAGCGGGCCGTGTCTTTGCGCATCAGGCGATAGGTGCAGCCGACGTCCGAGAGGTGGCTGGTGTTGAACATCACTTCGATCATCTTCGCCACGGCCCAGTTCCCCCACTTCAGGAACCAGCCCATGTTGGCCCCGTCCCAGATCATCTCGCGGGTGGTCCGGGTGCCCAGCACCACATCGCAGTCGGCGCTGTAGGCGAGCAGCTTGATCACGTCTTTGGCGAGGAAAGTGCCATCCGGTTCGGCCAGGACGATCAGGTCGCCCTCGGCGTCCTTCAGCCCGCGGCGAACCGCGTGTCCGTAGCCCTGTCTCGGTTCAAAGACCTGGCGCGCCTTGGTCAGCTCCACCTCTTCGGTGGTGCCGGCGGCGGCGTTGTTGTTGACCACGAGGACTTCGTCAACCACTCCGGTGTCTAAGAAGTCATCGATCACGCCCCGGATCGAATCCTTCTCGTTATAGGTCATAAGGACCACTGACACACTCTCTCCGGACCACATAGGCGGCGATCCTAACGAGGAGCGGGGAATAAACCGGGTTGGACCATAGAATCAGCGTTCGATGGCCGCCGATTCAGCTCAGATCCCGGAAATACTCGAGCAGCCGCGGCACCCGCTGGCGGACTGGTTCGATGACCATCGGGCCGAACGTCAGGAATCCCGGGACCGCGCGGTCGCCGAAGGCATCCGCAATGAGAAACGCGCGATCATCACCATGGTCCACAACGAAGCATTCTTCCTGCCGATCTGGCTGCGGTACTACTCGCGGTTCTTCGATCCGGCCGACATCTACGTTCTCGACAATCAGTCGGTGGATGGTTCAACCGACGGTGGTGGCTACAACGTGGAAATCGTCGAGCATGACAGCGTCGACCACACCTGGATGGTTCAGACGATCGAGAAGAAGCAGCGCGAGTTGCTCGAAGGCGGATACGACCTGGTCCTGGTCACCGACGTCGATGAACTGGTCGTGCCCGACCCGGCCCTGGGTGACCTCGGCACCTACATGGACACGATGATCGAAGAGTTCGTCACCTGCATGGGTTACGAAATGATCCATCTGCCGGACCGCGAGCCGCCGCTCGATCCGCAACGACCAATCCTTGAGCAGCGTGGTTACTGGACCGAAAACGCGGCCTACAACAAGTCGGCGATGGCGACTCAACCATCGCAGTGGGAGCCCGGTTTCCACCGCCGTGTGGACAAACACTTCCGGGGCGATCCCGACCTGCTGATGGTCCACCTTCATCGGGCCGATTACGACGTCTGCCTGGACCGCCACCGGCTGCGCAAGGATCGCGCCTGGCAGGAAGAAGACGAGCAGTCGGGCTGGGCCGCGCATAACCGTATTACCGAAAAAGAAGAGTTCGACCAGTGGTTCTTCACCGACACCGGCTTCGAGGGATTCCCGCTGCGGGTCGAGCGGATACCGGAACGCTGGAAAGGCGCATTATGAAACGCTCACTCCTGAGAAAAATCCGGATCTGGCTGTCTGGACTTCTGGCCGCGCTGAGCCGCAGGGTGTTCCCGGAAGCAGCGGGCCCGGACGAGATGTGGCAGCGCGTGATGCTCAGCCGTTCGGTCGAAGAACACATCGAAAGCCTCGTTCCGGCCGGGTTGGACGCGGCCGAGATCAGCGGCGCCGGCCGGGCCGGTCTCGGCTGGAAGAGCTTCACCTCGCTCGACTACCCGGCATTCGACCTTTGCGCGCCACTCGAAGTCGAAGAGCGATTCGACGTCGTGATCTGCGAGCAGGTCCTGGAGCACGTGCTGGATCCGAACGCGGCCGCGGCCAACCTGCGTGGACTCTGCCGTCCGGGTGGGACGGTCATCGTTTCAACCCCCTTCCTGATCAGGGTCCACGAACTGCCGATGTACGGGATGTTCGATTACTGGCGTTTCACCCCGCGCGGCATGAGGTTGCTGCTCGAGAACGCCGGGCTGGAAGTTGAAACGGTGGGCTCCTGGGGCAACCACGAAGTCGTGCTGGGCAACCTCGATCGCTGGTCGGCCTTTCGCAAGTGGCACCCGCTGCACAATGAACCCGACATTCCGGTTCAGGTATGGGCCTTCGCCAGGAATCCCGCGTGAATGACCCCGACCCGATCGATCTGAGGGATCTGCTCGACCACCGGGACCGCTCGCAGCTCCTGTTCCAGCTCGCCGAGATCGTCACCGACCGGACCTATCTCCAGCACGGGATCGAAGTAAATCCCGGTGACGTGGTGATCGACGCCGGCGCTAACGTCGGGGTGGCCGCCGCCTTTTTTCTGACCGACTGCAGGGCAGGTGAAGTCCACAGCTTCGAGCCGGTGCCTGCCATCCACGAGATGCTGGTCGACAACCTCAAGACCCTGCCTGGTGCCCGTACTTACGAGTTCGGACTTTCCGACTCGGCCGGCCGGGCTGACTTCACCTATTACGAAGGCGCGGCGGCAATGTCCAGTCAGTACGCCGTGCCGGCCCGCGACCACGACATGGTCAAGACGGTTCTGCTGGGCATGGGCCTGAGTGAAGAGCAGGCAGAAGAGCGGATCGAAGGCGACTTCCGGCCGGAGACGGTCAGCTGTGAATTGCGCACGCTCTCGTCGGTGCTGGACGAGCAGGCGATCGACAGGGTTGACCTGCTGAAGATCGACGTTGAACGGGCCGAGCTCGATGTCCTGCGGGGAATCGAGGAACGGCACTGGCCGATCATCCGGCAGGTGGTCGCCGAGGTCCACGACGAGGGTGATCGCCTGGATGAGATCCGGCAGCTGCTCACCGATCACGGATTCGGGTTCGAGCTCGGGCAGGAAGACAACATGAGAGCCACGGACGTCTTTGTCCTCTACGCCCGTCGCAACTGACCGGGTGGCCGGCCCGGCGATAGCCGTCTGCATGGCGACCTACGAGCCCGACCCGGAACTGTTCCGGGCGCAGGTCGATTCGATCCGGGGCCAGAAGGGCTGCGATTGGCACTGCTTCATCAGCGATGATCACTCCGGCCCGGACGCGGTCGCCGCGATCGAAAAGATCATCGACGGGGATGAACGATTCACTTTCTCCCGCTCCGAAGTGAACCTGGGCTTCTACCGGAACTTCGAACGGGCGATCGCAATGGCCCCGAACCGCTATGAGCTGATCGCGCTTTCCGACCAGGACGATCGCTGGTACCCGGAAAAGCTCAGCACCCTCGCGGCAGAACTGGGTGACGCCCAGCTGATCTACAGCGACCAGCGCCTGGTCACCGAAGACGGCAGCCTGATTGCCGATACCTACTGGGGCACCCGGCAGAACAACTTCACCAACCTCGCTTCCCTGCTGGTCGCGAACACGGTCACCGGCGCGGCGTCGCTCTTCCGGCGCTCAGTGGTCGAAAGGGCCCTGCCTTTCCCGGAACTCCCGGGCGAGCAGTACCACGACCACTGGCTGGCGATGATCGCTCTTTCCCTGGGCGATGTCCATTACGTGGATCGCCCGCTTTACGACTACGTCCAGCACGACAACGCGGTACTGGGCCACGAGGGTGCGAACGCCGGACTTCAGAGTTCCGGCTGGCGGCGGGTCGACCCGCGCCTCTGGCGGCAGATCCTGGGCGGCTGGGCCTCGGCCTACTTCGATGTTTTCCTGCGGCTCAAAGCAATCAGTCAGATCGTGCTCGAGCGCTGCGTCGGAGAGATGCCTCCCGGCAAGCAGAAAGTCCTCGAACGCTTTGCCGGCAGCGACCGCTCGTTCACCGGGTACTTCTGGCTGGCCCTGAGGCCGCTGCGCCGCCTGGCCGGGCACAACGAAACCATGGGCATGGAAAGGGTTCTGGCCCGTGGCATCCTCTATCGCCATCTGGCCGGAGTCAAACGGCGTCTACCGAAGTCAGTCAAGCGGAAGCTCTCCGGGGCGACGGCACTTGAGTCTGAAGAGGGGCTCACCGCGCAGATGCGGCAAAAGGTCGCGCCGCTCTTCCCGGTCGTCTCGAAGACCCAGCCGCAGCGGATCAACCTGCTGATCCCGACGATCGATCTCGAGCACCTGTTCGGCGGTTACATCGCCAAGTTCAACCTGGCCCGACGCCTGGCCGAAGCCGGGCTGCCGGTGCGGATAGTCACGGTTGACCCGACCCCGCCTTTGCCAAAGGACTGGCGGGCCCAGGTTGAGTCCTACTCGCAGCTGGAGGGACTCTTCGACCAAGTCGACATCGCCTTTGCCCGTGACGGCAAGGAGCCCTTCCGGATCAGCCCGGACGACCGTTTCATCGCCACGACCTGGTGGACCGCACACATCGCCACCCGCCTTGCGTCACAGACCGGCAGTCAGCGGTTCCTCTACATGGTCCAGGAGTACGAACCGCTGACCGTTCCGCCGGGAACCTGGGCCGAGCTGGCGGAAGAGTCGTACACTTTTCCCCACGAGGCACTCTTCTCAACCGGAATCCTGAGAGATTATTTCGCCGGGCGCCGTCTGGGAGTTTTCGAAGGTGGGGTCGAGGTCGGCAATGGTCACGCTCTCGATTTCCGCAACGCGATCACGCCGATCGGGGCCCCCGAGGCAGAGGACCTTTCGGCGCGGTCCAACCCCAGCCTGATCTTCTACGGACGGCCAGAGGCCCATGCCGCCCGCAATCTCTACGAGGTCGGCATCGATGCACTGAAACGGGCCGTCTCCGAAGGTGTCTTCGGTGAAGAATGGCGCTTCCATGCGATTGGATCAACGGGCCCCGGTGAACGGATCGACCTTGGTTCTGGCCGCCACCTGGAACTGAAACCACGGACCGACCAGGATTCCTACGGCCGGTTCCTCGCTGGCCATGACCTCGGCATTGCCTTGATGGACGCGCCGCATCCAAGTCTGGTCCCGATGGAGATGGCTTCCGCGGGAATGATTGTCGTGACCACCACTTACGGCGAGAGCAAGACCGCCGGGAAGCTCGAAGCAATCTCCCCGAACCTGATCGCCGGCTCGCCGGATGTCGAAGGGGTTCTGGTTGCTCTGAAGGAAGCGGTCGGCCGGATCGACGATTGTCCCGCCCGTGTGGCCGGCGCGGCGGTGGACTGGCCGAAAGACTGGGATGCTTCGCTGAATGACGAACTGCTTGAGCGCATCAGGCAAATGCTGACGCTCGGCTAACCCCGGTCGGGTAGCCTCCCATTCGCCCTTCGTCCGTGGCTGAACTCGCGGACTGGCATCACCGCGCCCTTGGAACCCTTGCAAATCACAGAGAATCGCTCCCCGAAAGAGATCGCGCGCGAAATCGCAGACGGTCCGGTGGTGGTTGAGGTCCGTGATGTCAGCAAAACCTTCCGAATCCCCGAGCACCGGGTTGATTCGATCAAGGAGCGCGCAGTCCATCCTTTCCGCCGCAACCCTTACCGGGAACTGAAGGCGCTCGAAGACATCTCCTTCGACGTCCACGAAGGAGAGTTCTTCGGAATCGTCGGCCTGAACGGATCCGGCAAGAGCACCCTGCTGAAAATCCTCGGCAGCATCTATCGAGCCGACAGGGGACGGATCAGGGTTGCCGGGCGCATTGCGCCGTTCATCGAACTCGGAGTCGGGTTCAACCCGGAAATGACCGCGCAGGAGAACATCATCCTGAACGCCGTGATGATGGGCCTCTCCCGTCAGGAGGCTAAAAACCGGGTTCTGCCGGCGATCGAATTCGCTGGCCTCGAAGACTTCGCCGAACTGAAACTGAAGAATTATTCGTCGGGCATGATGGTGCGTCTGGCTTTCTCGGTGATGGTCCAGGCCGAGGCCGACATCATGCTTATCGACGAAGTCCTCGCGGTCGGTGATGCGTCTTTCCAGCAGAAGTGCGAAGACGTCTTCCACGAGATGCGCGCGGCTGGCAAAACGATCATTCTGGTCACCCATGACATGAACTCAGTCGAGAAGTTCTGCCACCGGGCGATGATGATCCACGACGGCCAGGTCAGCAAGATGGGCAGTCCCCAGGAGGTGGCCGAGTGGTATCTGCGGGCCAACTTCCGTGAAGTCGACAAAAGACCCGGCTTCCACCCCGGAGCTTCGGAAGAGGGCGACGACGCCCACATCATTGATGCCTGGCTGGAAGATGCAAACGGCGAGCGTGTGCTCAACGTGGAGAAGGATGAACCCTTCAGCATCCATGTCGTGATCGAAGGGATCCGCGACCTGCCCGGACCGATGTTCAACTTCGGCGTCTCCGACGAATCGGGTATGCAGGTGTTCGGCTTCACCGAGGATCTGGCTGCGGAAGGAGCCGGGTTCGAGTCCCTCGGTGCCGGTGAGCGGGTCAAGTTCTCTGCCAACGTGAACAACATCCTCAAGCCCGGCCGGTACTTTCTCAGCGCACGCGGATTCCGTGACGGTGCCCTGAACGACATCCGGATGCAGGTGCTGCGGGTAATCGACTGGGTCATTTTCGGAACCGGAATCGAAGCCGGTGTGGTCTCCCTCGTCGATGAAGTCAAAGTCTCCCGCCCGGACGCGGAGTGATGGAAGCCGGCACCCCGAAACCTGAAGTCAAGAAGGCCCCGGTCCTGGTGGACGTGCCCGGTCCTTCGGCCCTGGGTGGTGGCCGGAAAAGGTTCTTCGACCTGCTCATCCTGATCTCAGTCAACGATTTCAAGAAGACCTATTTCGGTACCGTGCTTGGCTATTTCTGGAGTCTGCTTCGTCCGCTGGCCCTGTTTGCTGTCCTTTTGTTCGTCTTCACCCGGATCTTCCGGATCGGTTCCGAAGTCGAGTTCTACCCGGTGCTGCTGCTCTTCAACATCGTCCTGATCTCTTTCTTCCAGGAGGCAACGATGGCGTCGGTGATGTCGGTCGTGAACCAGGAGAGCGTGGTCCGGAAGACCCACTTCCCGCGCCTGGTCATTCCCCTGGCGACCGTGCTCACGGCCGTCTTCAACCTCTGCACCAACATGCTCGCGGTGGTCATCTTCATGATCGCTTTCGGGGTGGCGATCGTCTGGACGTGGCTGCTGTTCCCACTGATCCTGATCAGCCTTTTTGTCCTCACCCTTGCCTGCGCGATGCTGCTCTCTTCGCTCTACGTGCGTTTCCGCGACGTCGGCATCATCTGGGGAGTGCTGGTGACCGCGCTCTTCTACGGCACGCCTGTGCTCTATCCGCTCAGCATCGTGCCGGAGCAGTACGTCAAGTGGATCCTGCTCAACCCGCTGACCCCGATCTTCATCGAGGCGCGTCACTGGATCATCGATCCGAGCGCACCGAGCGCTGCCACTGCGGCCGGTGGCTGGATCCACCTGCTGCCACCATTCGCCATCTTTGTGACCATCTGTGTCCTCGCGGTCTGGGTGTTCAACCGCGAAGCTCCAAGAATCGCCGAGGAGCTCTAGGGGCAAATGGGGGAGGGATCGAAGCCAAGGCGACTTTTCGACCAGATGGTCAATGGCAAGGCCGATCCGCGGATCGCCTGGGTGATTCTTGGTGTGGCGATGATCCTGTCCGCGGCCTTCTGCCTCTGGACCGCCCGTGGCACGACATTCACCGGCGATGAATTCGCGTGGGTTTCCTTCACCCCCGACCAGAGCCTCCGTTACACATTCGAACCGCAGTCCGGCCATCTGGTGTTCGTCACCCTCTGGCTTTACAAGGCAGTCCTCAGCACCATTGGCAGCGACTACCTGACCTTCCGCCTGATGACCATCGGAGCGGTCTACCTCGCCGTGCTGCTGCTTTTCATCTTCGTTCGAAAGCGGGTCGGGGACTTCCTCGCCCTGGCGCCTTGCCTGGTCCTGCTGCTTTTCGGCAATGACACCGGCAACATAATCCAGGGGATCGGCTTCACGCTGATGTTCGCGGTCGCCCTTGGGCTTTTCGCGCTGATCATGATCGAACGCGACACCCGGCCGTCGGACATCCTTGCCTGCGCCGCCCTGGTCCTGGCGGTTCTCACGTTCAGCCTCGCCCTGCCCTTCCTGGTGGGTGCGGCGGTGGCTATCCTGATCACCCGGGAACGCTGGCGCCGGATCTGGGTCGTCGCGATTCCGATCCTGATCTATCTGGCGTGGAGGGTCTGGCTGCTGGCCGCAGACGTCGAGGTTTTCAACGGCGCCGTGCACATCAGCAACGTGCTGCTCTTTCCTTCGTGGGTCTTCCAGTCACTCAGTGGCGTCCTCAGCGCCCTGACCGGATTCAATTACGACTTCGAGGACGGCGACTTCCTGCCGGCGACTTCACTTGCCGGGCCGCCCCTGGCGCTGGCCTTCATCGTGCTGATCGGGTGGCGAATCCGGAAAGGCGGTCTCTCGCCGTGGTTCTGGGTGGCGCTGGCGATCGCCCTGTCCCTGTTCGCCTCGCAGACGCTCGGATGGATCCCGGCAGTGCGCACACCGGGAGTCGCGCGTTACCTCTATCCGGGTGCGTTCGTCCTGATCCTGGTCCTGGCAGAAACCTTCCGGGGCTTCCGGGTGTCTCCCACGGCTTTCGTCTGCGTCTGGCTGATCGCTTTCTGCGCGCTTTCCACCAACATCGCCTTCCTTCGGGACGGCGGTGAAACCCTGCGGGCGAGGGCTCCCGTCGTTTCGTCCGAAGTCACTGCCAGCGCCCTGGTCACGTCGGCCTATCCTTTTCCTCCAGGACAGGACTTCAAGCCGATCCAGGAACTGGTTTCTGACCCCGGGGTCTCGGTTTCCGCGGCGGCGCAGGAAAAATACGGCGGTATCGGTTACACCGAAGACCAATTGGTCATGTCGGCCCCCGACCTCCGGGTCCACGTCGACTCGATCCTCGACCAGGCTTACGGGCTCGGCCTTACGCCATCAGACAAGGCGACCTGCCTGGATCGCTCGGTTGCAACGTCAGACCCGAACACCGGCACGGCGGTCACTGATCTGCCTCCCGGCGGCGCAGTTCTCACCAGCCCGATCGCGGGAGAAGTCAGGCTGAAGCGGTTCGGCGACGACTTCTCGATATCTGCAGGCACGCTTCCCGCAGGAAATGCGATGCGTCTCTACATCCCGGTTGACGACGGCAAAACCCCCTGGCAGCTCAGAGTCGTGACGCCGGCACTGCGGGTTTGCGAAGTTGCCGTCTAGCGACCTGCCGGCGTCCTAGGACTTTTTACGCAGGGTCAAAGCGACCTGGTACATGTCGCCGGTCAGGATGCTGCCGTCCAGCAGGTC
>Ga0105048_10003486_pt1 | contig 25779 bp, 24 predicted proteins | sample MAT05_FD_78382 | JGI IMG/M metagenome (GOLD analysis project Ga0105048, IMG submission 78382) | Freshwater microbial communities from Lake Fryxell liftoff mats and glacier meltwater in Antarctica - MAT-05 | ecosystem: Environmental > Aquatic > Freshwater > Ice > Liftoff microbial mat | place... | reverse complement strand
GCTCGGTTATGCCGCCGACTTGGGCGTCGTTCCGTCGAACATCGTGGAAGCTTTCCGGGATGTTCAGGTAGTCGCGCTCGAATTCAATCACGATGTCGACCTTCAGCGCCGCAGCGGCCGCTCGGCCTCTCTAATTGCCCGTGTTCTCGGGGAGCATGGTCATCTTTCGAACCGGCAGGCAGCAGAGGCGCTGAGCGCGATTCTCGAACGCTCGCAGCCGGGGAGCGTTCGCCATGTCGTGCAACTTCATCTCAGCCAGCAGTGCAACCGACCCGCCCTCGCCCAGGAAGCCGCCCGACAAGTTCTCCAGTCAGCCTGTTCTGCCATTGAGTTGCACACGGCCTGCCACGATCGGCCAACTCGCTTGATTGATCTGGGCAATTTGGTGAAAGTTTGACGATTCTAAGGGTGATTCCAACCCTGACGATTACTCCCACGCGGATCGCGGTGCGGGCTCGTCTCGATTCCCGCCGATGCTGTTAGAGAATTCGAATCAAAGTGATCCGGCCAGCACGGAGGGAAAAAACCATGAGCATGTCCATACCAGCGTTCACGCGCACATTCCTGTTGATCGCCAGCATTGGGCTTGGCAACATGTCTCGGGCCGAAGAGGTAATCTTCGTCAAATCGCCGAAGCAAGGCGAACCCGCCCTGACTCCGATTCTTCCTCTGAAGCGCGAGCCGCTGATACTTCCCGACCCGGTGCCGCCGCCGAAACACGAACTTAAAAAAGTAGAAGAGTGTGTCAAGAATGAACCCTGCCCTGAGAAGCCATGCGCAAAGCCGGTGAGTTGCCCGGACAAGTCATGCCCCACCTGCTGCAGCGGCTGGTCGAAGTTGGCCCAATGCTTCAAGCCACGGACTTGCGAACCCTGCGAATGCAAGCCGCACGCCACCGCCTACCGGCCGCCGCTCTACACTTGGTTCCCCTGCAAAACGGGCAGCGTAGGCTGTTCGACCGCCATGCCGGTGTTCCATCATCAAGTCGCCGCCGTCGTTCCAGCGATCCCGATCGAGGCGCCGCTGCCGAAACCCGTGACGCCTTCGATCACGCAGAAGGAGAGGCCATTTATCTCCGGCAGCACGATCGTGCTGAGCGACTACCGGATCCTGCCGCCGAAACAAGAAGTTGAGAAGGGCAAAGAAAAAGAGAAGGAGCTCATCCTGCCGTATCCCGTGACGCCCGAGGCCCGGCAGGTAATGCCGGTCCGATCGCCGTACGGCCCGAACTGGAATAACACGCTAAAGCAGGGTGAATGAAATGGAAAAGGCCCGCCGTTGGGGCGGGCCTTGATTCTTCAGGATGTCTCAGCCATGGGAGAAATCCATGGGTCCTGTATCACGTGCCCTCTTTAATTGTCTTGAGTTCGTTGCCCGTCTTGGTGCCGCTCGGCCGGCTGGTCTTGCCGTCCCACGGCATTTGCTTGCCGTTTTCGTCAATACGCGGAATGTTCTGGTTTGGCGGGGGAAGCGTCGTGGCGGGCGACGGCGCTACGGGTAAGTAGGGCCCCGCCATGCAATGATCGGGCGCCATCATAATGGGCGTGCTGCGTGAAGCAAGCCGGAACCGGCTGAAGAGGCCAGGCCGCTCGTCGCCACAGCAACTGTTGTTGTTGCGGAAGCTATTGCAACCGACGATGCCGATTGAAACGGCCAATAACGCCACACGGGCTAGGTAATAGCGAACCATGAAAGCCAATCCCCTCTGCGGTGCAGACTCATCTGGTGCAAAATTCGCGAGCGATTCCCTTCCACCGGCCGCCGTCTTAATTCCTGACAGCTATATACTGCGCGGAAATTGCGGATGAGCAAACTTGGAAAGGTAATGAATTCAAGCCTTTCCGAGAATATCGGTCGGCTTATTCGAAATGAACCCGGCGGATGAAATGAGCCCGGAAATCCGGTCGTGATGGTAAACGGTTTCGTCGGGATTTGTTGGGGGGATGGGATCAAACGGCTCGAGCGCCTATCCCTGCACCCACTATATCATTGCATCGTCTCATCGACCCGGGTGTGCAATGCAAACCATGCGATGCAATGCAACGATGCAACACATCGCGATGCGATCGCCCCTTCGCTGTCCACAGCATCTCCTTGCCCCTTCCGCTACCACCTCCCCTGCTCCAAATTGAACACCACTTGCAATTTCCTCTTGTCGAATTTGGTCGGCCTTCTACAGTGAAAGATTCCTGAAGAGTGTCTTGTTTTGACTTTTGAGGTCGATCATGAAGGTCCGTTCCAGTGTGAAGCGCATCTGCGAAAACTGCAAGCTGATCCGCCGGCACGGTGTCGTACGCGTGATCTGTTCCGATCCGCGGCACAAACAACGGCAAGGCTGAGCAGGAGACGCAAAATGCCTCGTATTCAAGGTGTCGACATTCCGCCGGAAAAGCCCACGCACATTTCCCTGCGCTATTTGCAGGGGATCGGGCCCACCACGGCACTGCAACTATGCGATCAAGCCGGTGTTGATCCGCAGCGGAAGGCCAAAGAGCTCACCGACGACGATGTGGCTCGGATCGCGACGATCCTCGATCGCGATTACCTGATCGAAGGCGCCTTGCGCCGAACCGTTCAGGGTAACATCGCTCGATTGCGCGACATCGGCTGCTACCGTGGCTCGCGCCATCGCCGCAGCCTGCCCTGTCGCGGTCAACGAACGAAGACGAATGCCCGTACCCGCAAAGGTCCCCGCAAGACCGTTGCCGGCAAGAAGGGCGTGAAGGAACTGCGATAGTTTATATTGTGTGGCCGTCAGTCTTCTTACGAGACTCCGAAACCGTTTTTTAAACGGCCTTCGGGACTGACGGCTTACCCCACTAGGACTTTTGATCCACCAGGACCATGGCCAAACAGAAAAAACGGAAACAGCGGCGTAACGTCAGCCGCGGCGTCGCCCACATTCAGGCGACTTTCAATAACACGATCGTCACGATCACCGACACCGCGGGCGATACGCTCACGTTTGCGTCGGCCGGCACGGTCGGCTTCAAGGGCAGCCGCAAGAGCACGCCGTTCGCCGCTCAGCGAGCCGCCGAGCAAGCCGCCGACAAGGCGTCGAAGTACGGCCTCAAAGAGGTCGAAGTTCGCGTCAAAGGTCCTGGCGCCGGTCGCGAGTCGGCCATCACCGCCTTGCAGGCCTCCGGCCTGACGATCAAAGTCATCGAAGACGTCACTCCGCTCCCGCACAACGGCTGCCGGCCTCCCAAGAAACGACGCGTCTAATTGGGGATCGTTTTCCGCCGCTGCTTGTCTCCCGGATCGACACATGTCCTTCCGTTCGAGACGACGTCGGCGTCGGACGATTCGACCTTGGTACTCAACGGAAATCTGTCAACCGATAACGGACAACCGACGACATGGCACGATACATTGATCCCGTTTGCAAACGATGCCGCCGCGAGCAGCAAAAGCTGTACTTGAAGGGCAGCCGGTGCTACAGCCCGAAGTGCCCGATCGATCGTGAGGCGCCTCCCCCCGGCATGCACGGGCATCGCAAGGGGAAGATGTCGGAGTACGGCATTCGCCTTCGCGAGAAGCAGAAGCTCAAGTTCTTCTACGGCTTGCTCGAGCGCCAGTTCCGCCGTTACTTCGAGTTGGCCTCACGCTCTCCGGAGAACACCGGCGAACAGCTCCTGTCGATCCTCGAGCGCCGGCTGGACAACGTGATACACCGCCTCGGCTTCGCGCCCTCCCGGGCGGCCGCCCGGCAGCTGGTGAATCATGGCCACATCGTTCTCAACGGCTACAAGTGCTCGATCCCGAGCTTGCTGGTCAAGCCGAACGACGTGATCAAAGTGAAGGTTCGATCTAATAGTCAGCAACTCGTGAAATTGTTCCTCACCGAAACGCACAAGGAACCAGTGCCTGATTTTCTGGAAGTGATTCCCGGCGAGAATCCGGAAGGCCGGATGAGCCGTCTCCCCTCCCGGGGCGACGTCGACCAGCGAATCGCGGACATTCGCGAGCAATTGATCATTGAAATTGCTACCCGCTAACCGGAACTTGTCCGGCTTGATTGCCGTGGGGCACGGAGCGCCACACGAATCGGGCCGGCATGGGTTCCGTTCTGAATTCCGAAAGGGGAGAGTTCTATGCGGATCAAATGGCGCGGACTGGAACTGCCGAGTAAGGTGATCGTCGACCGAGCATCGCTCACGGACACCTACGGTAAGTTCTCCGCGGAACCGTTCGAACGCGGCTTCGGCATGACGATTGGCAATAGCATTCGTCGCGTCCTTCTGTCGAGCCTGGAGGGCTCGGCAGTCACGCAGCTTCGTATTCAGGGCGTCCAACACGAAATCACCACGATTCCCGGCGTGGTTGAAGACGTGACCGACATCATCCTGAACATCAAAAGCCTCGTCGTCAAGAACGTCAGCGAGCACACGAAGATTATCCGCATTGACCGCCACGAAAAGGGCGTCGTCAAGGCCGCGGATATCCAGCACGATGAAGCGATCCAGATCATCAATCCGGAACACATCATCGCCACGCTGACGGACGATGTTCCGTTCGTCGTCGAGATGACGATCGAGAACGGCCGCGGTTATCGTTCGACCGAAGAAGATCCGACCAAGGAACGCGTCATCGGCGACATTCCGCTCGACGCCAGCTTCTCCCCGGTCGTTCGCGTCAAGCATGAGATCGAAGAGACCCGCGTCGGCCAGAAGACGAACTACGACAAGCTCGTCCTGGAAATCTGGACCAACGGCACGATCACGCCGAACCTGGCGCTGATCGAAGCGGCCAAGATCCTTCGCAAGCATCTCAACCCGTTCGTGCAGTTCACGGAACCGGGCACCGAGATGCCGATCGACGACAAGCTCGACATTGGCGGTTCGCAGCGCGACGCGGTCGATCAAGAACTCGAACGCAAGCTCAACATGAGCTTGGCCGAGCTCGAACTGTCGGTGCGTGCGACGAACTGCCTCGAATCGGAAGGAATCACTTCCGTTCGCGACCTCGTCTTACGCTCCGAAGACGAACTGCTTGAAGTGCGGAACTTCGGAGAAACGACGCTCCGCGAAGTGAAGGGCAAACTGACCGAACGCGGCCTGACCCTCGGCATGAAACTGCCGTCGGCCGCGCGCCGCTGATCGAATCGCTCTCTCGCGGTTCGCCCGGATGATACCATCTGGGCGAGCCCCGCGCGACCAAAGGGACCACTGACAACGGATCTACGGACATGAGACACCAAAAAGCCGGTCGTAAACTTGGCCGCAACGCCACTCACCGCCTCGCGTTGAAGCGGAACTTGACCCGTTCCCTCATCGAGCACGGCCGCATCATCACGACCGAGCAGAAGGCCAAAGAGCTCCGGCCTTTCATCGAAAAACTGATCACCATCGCCAAGCGCGGCTTGGCTTCCGGCGATCCGATCAAGGCCCTGCATGCCCGCCGCTTAGTCATGGCCCGCCTCGGACCCGTCGCGAAGGTCGAGTTCTACGATAAGAACGAAGACCCGACTGGCGATACGGTCATCAAGAAGCTGTTCAACGAAATCGCTCCGCGTTACCAGGGCCGGGCTGGCGGTTACACGCGCATTATCAAACGGCAGGAACGCCGTCTCGGTGATGCCGGCGTCACCGCGTTCATCGAACTGCTCAAGGAAGGCGAAGTCAAGATTCGGGCCACCGAGAAGAAACCGGTTGCCCCGGCTCCGGCTCCAGCCCCCGTAGTCGCGCCGGAGCCCGCTCCCACGCCGCCCGCCAATCCTTGATTGAAGCTGACGGACGAACGGTATCCTCCTAGGAATCTACACCATGATGCTCCTCTCCCGCGGATTGACCGTTGCCTGCATGTTCCTCTTCTCCGGCGTGATTACCGCGCAGGAGAAGAAATCTGCCCCGCCGGCCAAAGAAGCCCCAGTCGTTCCGCCCTTAAAAGGGGAATCGAAGACGATTCAGCTCTTCGATGGCAAAACCCTCGACGGCTGGGAAGGCTACGAAGATCTCTGGTCCGTCAAGGAAGGCGTCATCGTCGCCAAGAACACGGACGAAGTTAAGTTTTCGACCTACCTGCTCTCCAAGCAAAAGTTCACCGATTTCCGCCTGATCTTCGACGCCAAGCTCGTCCAGTCCGAGATGCACTCAGGCGTCGCCTTCTGGGGCGTGGTGAAGCCTGACGTCAGTAAGGATCCCGCTGCCGACCGCACGAAGTTCACCTACGCCGGCCATCTCGTCATGTTCCCTTCGAATTACGGCATGTACGATCTCTTCGGCCGCAACAGTCTCGGCGTTGATGGTGGTCCCGCCAAGAAGGCCGGCAAGCAACACGATTGGAACAGCATCGAAGTTCTCGCTCAGGGCAATCGCGTCCGGGTCGCCATCAACGGCGCGGCGGTGGTCGACTGGCGTGACCCGTTGCCTGATCGCATCAAGGAAGCCCCGATCGGCCTGCAACTACACGCGAACAAGGTCCCCCAGGAAATTCATTTTCGCGGGCTCAAGATCGAAACCTTCCCGAGCGAAGACAAGCTCATCACTGTAAAGTAACTCGGCCGATTCGCTCCCTTGCCGATGAGGGGGACGCTGTCTATCACTGACCATCGCGATATGGTTACGGTACGGCTTGCCCACCCTGCCGCCTGCCGTCCGAACGCAACGCACCCTGATTCACGCATCCCGGACGACCGTCATGATTCAAGTCAAAAACCTGACCAAGTACTACGGCGATTACCCCGCCGTTCGCGACGTGTCGTTCAAGGTCGAGAAGGGTCAGATCGTCGGCTTCCTCGGCCCGAACGGCGCCGGCAAATCGACGACGATGCGCATTCTCGCCGGCTACATCACCGCCACCTCAGGCACGGCGACGATCGACGGCCGCGATGTCTTCTGGGACCCGATCGAAGCACGCAGCCGCATCGGCTACCTTCCGGAAAGCTGCCCCCTCTACACGGAAATGCGGGTCGAAGAGTATCTCCGCTTCCGCGGCGGTTTGAAGAATATGGCCGTTCATCTGTGTGAGAGCCGTCTCGAATACGTCCTCGAACGCTGCTGGCTCAAAGACGTCCGCCGACAACTGATCGGCACCCTCTCGAAGGGTTATCGACAGCGTGTCGGCCTCGCGGACGCCCTGCTCGCCAATCCGCCGGTGCTCATTCTTGATGAGCCGACCGTCGGCCTCGACCCCGTGCAGATTCGCGAGACCCGCAAGCTCATCAAAGAACTCGGCAATCAACATACGATCCTGCTTTCGACACACATCCTGCCGGAAGTCGAGATGACCTGCAATACGGTGATCCTCATCCATCAGGGGGTCGTCGCGGCGCAGGGCAGCCTGGATGAAGTCCGCAGCGCTCACGGATGCAACAGCCTGGAAGAAGTGTTTGTCAAGATCACCGGCATCACAGAGTGATGGCTGATCCTCAATCAACCAACAACAGCCAACGAACATGCGACCGACACTTAGCCTCATCAAACGCGAATTCACGGCCTACTTTCTTTCGCCCATCGCGTACGTCGTCCTGGCCGTGTTCCTCCTTGTCACCGGGCACCTGTTCTATCTCACGCTGAATTTGCTCACCGAATCCGGCCCGCGCGGCATCGAATACCCGATGCAGGCGTTGCTGGGCGATGAGAAATTCTGGCTCGTCTATCTCTTCATCCCGCCCCTGCTGACCATGCGCCTCTTTGCCGAGGAACGTGGCTCCGGCACGCTCGAAATGCTCATGACCGCCCCGATCCATGATTGGCAGGTCGTCATCAGCAAGTTCATTGCCTGCTATCTCTTTTACCTCGTCTTGTGGATCCCCACAATCGTGTACTGGCCGGTGTTGATGGGCTTCGGCGCCATCGATCCTTGGCCGGTCTTCACGTCCTATCTGGGCGTCTTCCTGGCTGGGGCGATGTTCCTCGCGCTGGGTCTATTCGTCAGCAGTTTGGTGCGCAGCCAGATGGTCGCTGCCCTCGTCTCGTTGATCCTGAGCCTATTCTTCATCGTCGCCGGCTTCTGGCGGCCGGAGTTGGACCCGAGCAGCCTGGTCTACCAGATCATCTATTACGTCAGCGTTCCCATGCATTTCAACCGCGAGTTCACTCGCGGCATTCTTTCGACCAGCCACGTGCTCCTTTACTTGAGCATGACGGTCTTCTTCCTGTTCCTGACCGTGCGCAGTCTCGAATCACGCCGTTGGAAATAATCATGAAGCCGGACACACGCCACGAAATGACGTCGAGCGGCCGCAAACGGTTGCTCACCCGCTACATCGGCCTGACGGCGATCCTCGTTGCCGTCATCGGGCTGATCATGTTTCTCTCCATGCCCGGCGCCTTCGGCCCCGGCAAGGTATTCAGCGTCGCGCTGTTAATCGTCGGCCTGGGCGTGGGCGCTTACGCACTCGTCACGGAGATCACGTCCGCCTCAGCGAGCGGCTCGGCCCACAAGGGCCAGGCCGGCATCAACGCGGGCGTTCAGGTCGCTCTCGCCGTCGGCCTTGTGATCCTCATCAACCTGTATTCCTTCCTGCATCACACCGAATTCGACCTAACGCGCGACAGCCAATTCACCCTGCCCAAGAGTACGATCGTCGAATTGCAGAAGCTCAAGAGCGAGACGACAATTGTCGTGCTGCAACAGCACAAAACCTTCGGCCGGCTCTCCGACAAGCCGGACCGCTACGATTACGCCGCCGAGCGCAAGGTCGTCGAAAAGGTTCAGGACATCGTCGATCTCTTCCGCAAGTTTGGCCCGCAATTCAAGGTGGTCGTGCTCGATGTGGAAGAAGAGAGCTACGACAAGAAATTCGAGGAATTGACCAAGGAAGATCCCACTCTCCGCACGGCCATTCAGACCGCGCCGGAGAACAGCATCTTCTTCGCCTCCGAAGGCAAAGTACAGCGGATGAGCTTCAACGAGTTCTACCAGCTTGACCGCGAGGCGTCGAAGGAAGGCCGGGGCAACCTGGTGCTGCAACCGCAGGGGATCGCAACCCTCGTGAAGCGCATCACCGCCATTGAAGAGAAGAAGCCCAGGATCGCCGTCGCCGTCCCGCACGAGTGGTTGACGACGCAGGTGACCGAAGGCCAGGAACAATACACGCTGGCCGGTCTGCGCAAGAGTCTGACGAACTACGGCTTTGACGTTGTCGACGTTGTCATCAAAAAATTCCCCGGCGCTCAGCCCGCCTCGTTCACGTACGAGGAAACCAAGCTCAATCGCCTGGAAGATGAGTACGACACGGCTCGCCAGGCGGTCAGCCGCTCGCGGAAAGTCGATGGCCAGCTCGCTCGGTTGCGGCAGTTGATCGAAGACGTGAAAGACAAGCCATTGCTCGATCGCGTGGACAACCTGGAAAAAATCTACGACGCGATCAGCCCTGATGACGCGAACCTGACGGAAGCCCAGAAGAAAGATCCCAACTTGATGGTGTCGTTCGAAAGTGCCGTCATGCGACGGTTCGCTTCGGTCGAGCGCCAGTTGGCGGCCGACAAGCTCGAAGCCCAGGACGAAATGAGCGCGGCCGAGCTCGGCTTGAAAGACATTCAACGCAACGATCGCTCGCTCGAAGATCGCTACCTCAGCGACGTCAAATACAAGTTCCAACGCCTTCTCAGCCAGTGCGATCTCCTCATCATCCCGCGCATGACGATCATCAACCCGACCATGCCGGAAAACGTCTTGCCGATGACCTTGCACCGGTTCGACAAGGAACAGGCCGAGGTCGTGAAGGAGTTCATGAAGTCCGGTAAACCGGTACTCGTCTGCGCGGGGCCGGTCAACACGCCGCAAGAAGGCGCACCGCTCCCCGAGGTGGCTGACGACATCGAGCAGTTGCTTGTCGATCGCGGCGTGGTGCTCGCCAAACAAACGATTTTATTCAACGTTGAAGCCAAGGCCTTCCGCGATCCGGAATCGGGCGATCGGCTCGGCAGCAGTGCCGTGCAGTTGCCGCCGCTTCTGTTCCAACCGCCCGATGACTGGAAGAGCGAGGGGACCCAGCCGAACCCGATCTCCCAGGCCCTCCAGCTACTCGTGAAGAGCATCGGCCATCCGCTCGACATCGAAGTTCGCGCCCCCCGGCCGATCACGCTGAAGCAGGATGCCCAACGCAAACAATCGATCGCGGCCAGCTTCCTTTGGACCTCGCCGAAATCGTGGAACGAAACGTTCCCGTTCAACTCCCGTATTCGCTTCATTCCCCAGATGGGTCCCGTCCGGCAACCGCTGCCGCCGCCGCAGAAGGACACGGAAGATGAGGCACTCAAGACTGGCCGACCCTCGGTCGAGCGCGATGGCCCGTTCTCGATCGCTGTCGCCATCGATGCCGCGATGCCGAAGGCCTGGTACAAGGACGACGAGTGGAAAAAAATCGAGCCACTCGAAGAAAAGAAACGCCCGACGAGTCGACTGGTTGTCGTCGGTCACGGCGGCATTTTCAACAAGAAAGAACTCTCGCCTGCCAGCGAGCAACTGCTGCTCACCATCTCGAACTGGCTGCTCAATCGCGACGAGCGCCTGCCGCATCAGGCCGACCCGAAAGCCCCGAACGCGGTTGATCGGCCCTGGAGCTACGGGCGCGTCGAGATGAGCGAGACGAGCAAGAACCTTTGGCACTGGGGCACGTTCATCGGCTTGCCTGCCATCTTTATCTATACGGGCTTGATCGTGCTGATGGTGCGCCGAGTGCGCTGACAGTGGGAGTAGCTGAAGTCGTGAGACTTCAGTTGCTTCGCGATGTCAATTGCCTGAAGTCTCACGACTTCAGCTACGGAGGTTTTTGGGGCCGGCTGAGAACCTCACGATTTCGAATTTGTCATTGTTATTAGCGGTAACTTGAACATGAACACCAAAACCACCATCGTCCTCGCTTCGCTGATCGTGTTCCTGGGGCTCCTTTTCTGGGTCGGTCCCATGATGGCGCCGAGCCTGGGCCTCGCGCCGAAGGCGGTCGAGATTAGCGATGCCGGGAGCTATCAGGAACTGGCCAAGCTGCCGGTCGAATCGGTCACGCGCATCGAGATCCAGGCGCCTGAGCGGGAAGCACCGTTGGTCCTGAGCGCCTCCGAGACGGGCAAACCGTTGGCCCTGCCCGGCAACTGGCCGATCCGCCGCCACGAGGTGGACGAGTTGATGAACGTGTTGCGCGATCTCAAGTCCCGCTACCATCCGATCGCGATTGACGACAAGACGAACCTGGAACCGTACGGCCTGAAGGACGATCAAAAACCGATCCGCGTCGAGATCGAGGCCGGGAAGGTCGTCAAGAAATTGAAGTTCGGCGAAGCCCCCCTGAAATCGGGTGAGAACCCCTTCACTCGCGCCTGTTACGTTCTCGTGGAAGGCAAGAAGGAGATCCTGCGACTTGGCCCCCAGGTTATGCCCATCTTACGGCGTGATGAGGATGCCTATCGCCTTCGGCAATTATTCCCCGAGGCGATCCGCGCCCGGGTGGCCGAGCGCCGGCAGCCGAAGAAGGGTCCCAAGGAAGATCCAGACGCCCTGCCCGCGAAGGACTTCCTGCTCAGCGGAGCCGCAGTTAAGATCACGATCGACACCCCGTCCGGGAAATTCGTGCTCCAACGCGTCGGGGCCATGCCGCAATCGCAGGCACTCAACGAACAGAGTGACGACGAATTGGGCATCCTCCCGGCCAAGCTTGCCGAAGCTTGGGTGCTGGTTGAACCGGTGAAAGATCGCGTCGACCCGGATAAGGTCAAGGCGATCCTGACGGCCATCCCCAATCTCTGGCTCGAAAAATTCGTCGAGACGCCTGCCGGATCGGACTCTATCTGGGGTCTCGGCTCACATCCCGCTGCCGCGGTGCAGCTCTTGGCCTTGCTGGGCGGCATCCCCTCTTCGCCGTCCGTCCTGCCGACCTTGGTTGACCTGGCCATCCTCAACGAAATCAAGAGCCCCTCGGCCTCCGTGACGGTCGACTTCGAGAATGGTTCCTCGCGAACATTGCAGATCGGCCGCGTCTCGCGCACCATCGGGAGCGACAGTCTGCGGTTCGCCCGGATCGCCAACAACCCGTTCGTTTTTGAACTAAAGGGCGACAAGCTCAGCGACCTCCAGATCAATCTGGCGCCTTCTTCATCGCCGCCGGCATCGGTCGCCAACGATTTGCGAGATCCGCTACTGGTGCGTTTCGACGTGGACAGCGTTGCTGGCGTCGAGCTCACCTATCCGGGCCAGCGGGTCGTCGAACTCGTGAAAGACGGCAAAGAGTGGAAGCTCACGAAGCCTATTGCGTCCCCGGCCGAGAGTAAAGAGGCCGCCGACTTGGTGGACCTGGTTAAGAAAATGGACGCCCGCCGCGACGACGTCGTCGAATCGCCCAAGCCAATCTCTGTGCTGGGGATGTTGACGATCGACCCGATCGAATATCTCGGCCTCAAGCCGGATGTTGCCCGGAAACTGGTGCTGAGCTTCGACGCCAAATCGGGTCGGCCACCGGTGACGCTCCTGTTCGGACGGCACATCCCCACGATGAACAAACGCGGCGTCATGGTGCAGGGTTGGAACCGCTTGAATCTGATCGATGACAAGCCCGAAGCCAACCAAGTGTCGCTGCTCGATCGGCCGCCGAGCAACTACCTGCAATCGAAATTGTTCGAAAGCCCCTTCCACGTTCTCGGCGAGATCATCGTGGAACGGCCGGCTGGTTCGTACACTCTGCAAGAACAACCGGGTTCGCCGCCGAAGTGGTCGATCATCGCCCCCTTCAAGGCCGACGCCGACCTTCAGGATGCCAATCGGCTTTCGTCCGCCTTGGACAACCTGGGGAACTTCAAGTACGTCTACGATTCACGAACCGATGAACCGTTCCGGATTGCCGGTTGGCCGACGTTCATGACGAGCCTCGGGGTAACCCCACCAGATGGGGATGCGATCTTCGGGCTTGACCCCCCAGCGATGACGATCACGCTCAAGCTGTCGCAGCCCAAGGGAGCGCCAGATGTCGTGCTCGAAATCGGCCGGGCTCGCTCGGCCACCGACTACTACGCTCGCCGCAAGGGAACCACCGGCGTCTTCGTCGTGCCGAGCGCCCTGGTGAAAGCGGCCGACCAAAAGGCGGAGGATTTCGTCGATAAGTCGCTGATCAAGATCGCGGGCGAACCGCCGGCCGTGCAGACGATCCGCCGAACCATGGCCGGTCAGGACCTGGAATTCGAGCAGAACGGCAAGCTCGAATGGGAGATCAAGAAGCCGTCGGTCGCCAAGGCCGACCAGATGCTGGTCGAGGATCTCGTTCAGCAATTCACCAACCTGCGTGCGACGCGGATCGAAGCCGTCACGCCCAAGAGCCTCAAGGAATACGGGCTTGAGCCGCCGGTGGCGACGCTCACGATCGAGGTTCTCGAACGCAACAAGCTGATCGAGAAAGTCCTCCTCGTCGGTAATCCGGTCGATCCGATGAACCCGAAGGGCGACCGTTTTGTGAAGGCTCAGGGCTCGCCGATGGTGGCGGTGCTCAGCGGCCCACTGACCGAACAGTCGGTGATGGAATCTCGGAAGTTCCGCGATCTGGCGCTGGGCGGGTTCACCAAGGCCGACCGGATCGTCTTCGACCAACCTGATCGCAAGATCACGTTCCTGAAGGGCGCCGGCGGCTGGCGCGTGAAGGAACCGCTCGACGCCGACGCGGAAGACGAATCGTTGAGCGATCTTCACGCCCTGCTCGCTCGGATTCGCGCGGAAGAGATCGTCGAGGACAAGGCAACCGATCTCGCGAAGTACGGGCTCGATAAACCGACCCGCGTGAAGATCTTCGACGGCGACAAGGAAGTCTTCGAACTCCTCATCGGCGGTCGCGAGAAACTCGGGAAGGACAAGAAGACCGATGGGATTCGCTCATATGCCAAGCTCGGCAAGGGCGATGCGGTCTTCCTGCTCGATTGGCGCACCACGCACCAGCTTCAACAGGAGTACCGCAAGCGCGACCTGTGGGAGCCGCTGCCACCCATGGCGATCAAGGAAATCTCGTTGAAATCGGCCGAGGGGAAAGACGGCTGGACGTTCACCAAGGGTCCTCTTGGCTGGATGGACCCCGAGAAGCCCGAAGAACGCCTCGACAACATTCAGTTGAGTGAACTGGTGCAGACGCTGAGCTCGATGCGTATCGACCGCTTCGTCGTCGACAAAGATGCCGACCTGAAGAAGTACGGCCTGGATAAGCCCCGGACGCTGACGATCATGCCTCTGAAGGGCAAGAACGAGGTTCTGCTGATCGGCAAGCTCGATGGCAAGCAGCTTTACGCGAAGTCGGCCGACCCGGCCCGGACCGATGTATTCCTCATCGGCATCAGCGACACCGAGGCGATCAATCGCCCGCGTGCCGACTACACGTTGAAAGTGAAGGAAGAACCCAAGAAGGAAGAACCCAAGAAGGAAGAACCCAAGAAGGAAGAGCCGAAAAAAGTGGAACCGAAGAAGTCGGATCCCAAGAAAGAAGAGCCAAAAGACGAGCCCAAGAAATAGAGTAAGCGGGCGTGCCGATGGCACGCCCGCTTTCAATTCATTCAATTACTTCTGCACTTCGACGATGCGGCCGATGCCGTAGACGAAGTAGTCCGGTGCGGCTTTCGTCTGATCCGGGTTGACCAGCTGCCCTTGCAGCTTGACGTACATGCCGTCCTTAAGCTGTTCGGAGAGATGATCGACCCCGCTGAGGGTGACGACCCCGCCGAAGGCGTCATCGACATCGCACGGGGCGTAGCGAACTCGCCATTGTTTCTTCATGTTCAAGTATTCCAACTGGCCGACGATCCAGGAGTAATCCTTGGCATGGTCCGGCGTGGCCGGGACCGATTCCGTGCTCAGCTTCTGGGAAGTGTGATCGCTCGAGGTCGGCAGTTCCTTCGTGATGCTCGGGCTGAGAGCATTCGGCATCATCGTCGGCGCCTTTGTCGGAGGCGCGGCCACCTTCGGACCCGCCGGAACGCTGGCGGTGTGGGAGTGGGTTCCGGTCGAACCGTTCGTCGGCCCGCAGGTCGAGCACTTGGCCTCCTTTGCATGGCCGCAAGACTTGCAGCCGCCTTCCTTTTCCTTGTTCAGCGAGCAACTGCCGCAGAACTGGTCGAGCAGACCGCGGATCGAGCAGTCGACCCCGCACGACTTCTTGGCGACGACGGGAGCCGCCTTGCCGCAGGTGTTGCAAGTCGGGGCGGCATGATGGACCTTTTCCTTGGCGCAGTTGCTGCAGCCAGCCTTCGCCGGTTCAGCACCGCAGCCGCCCTTGCAGCCGAACGCGCCCTTGAGCGAGCCAAATAGGCCTGTCTTGCACGAAGCTTCGTGCGATGAGCAGGTCTTGCATGACGGGGCGGCCTCATGCTTCTTGCAAGTCGAGCAGGTCGGGGCGACCGGCGTTGAGCACGTGGAGCAGGCGGGCTTCCCGTGCGGCTTGGGGGTGGTGCATTGATCGCACGTCTTGGGAGTGCAAGCGATCCCGCCCGCGCAGATCGTCACGATCAGAATCTTCAAGAGTCTGGGGATCATGGTATCCTTCCTTTCAGGCGACCGGTTCACGGGTCACACTTATGGTGGGCGGAGACCTCAGGTCTCGGGCCCGTCCGATTGTTTTGAGAGAGGCGATTTCGTTTGTTACGCCGATTGTCCTATCGAACCGCCATGCTCCGAAGATGCAGGCTGTTCGGGAAAGATGGCGAATGTGGGGCATCGAGTTTACCGGTTGTTCGTCCCGTGCAAGGTGTATCGACAAATCGACCAACCACGGTCCTATTGGCGAGCCCGGCAAATCGTCATAATCGAAATACATTCGCCAATGTGAACCGGGGGAGGAACCCTTCATGTCCGCCGTCGCCAAGATCTGGCGCTTGCCCCCGCACGACGCCGCGGGAATCCGCTCCCTTACCGAGAGCATGAGCGTCTCTCCCATCATCGCCCAACTGCTTCTCAACCGGGGTGTACGCACCGCCGAGGAAGGCAAACGCTTTCTCGACGCCCCCCTGGTCGGCTTGCACTCGCCGGCCCTCATGCCTGGCATCGCGGAGGCCGTCGACCGGCTCGCCCAAGCCGTGGCCGACAAACGCCGTATCTGCATCTATGGCGACTACGACGTCGATGGCGTCACCGGCACGGCCATCCTCTGGGGTTTGCTCAACCTTCTGGGCGCTTCGGTCGAATACTATGTGCCCCACCGGATGGAGGAAGGCTACGGCCTGAACGATGAGGCGCTCAAGAAGATCGCCGAGCGCGGCGGCCAGGTCGTAGTTACGGTCGATTGCGGCATTGCCAGCCTGACCGAGGCCGACACGGCTCGGGAACTGGGCCTCGAACTCATCATCACTGACCATCACGAGATGAAGGACACGCTCCCGGCCGCGGCCGTGCTCGTTCACCCGCGCCTGCCCGGCAGCCAGTACCCGTTCGGCGGCATATCCGGGGCGGGAGTGGCGTTTAAGCTCGCCTGGGCGCTGGCGATGAAGATCAGCGGAAGCGAGAAGGTGAACGCGAACCTGCGTGAATACCTGATGGACGCCGTCGCTCTCGCCGCGCTTGGGTTGATCGCGGACGTCGTGCCTTTGAGGGACGAGAACCGCATTTACGCCCGGGCCGGCCTGGCCCGTTTGCGGGAGAAGCCGCCCATCGGGATGAAGGCCTTGATCGAATCCGCCGGCCTGGCCGCCAACGCCCAGCTACGGGCCGAGGATGTGGGCTTCCGCCTGGCCCCGCGCATGAACGCGGCCGGCCGGCTGGGATACGCCGGCCTCGTCGTCGAGATGCTCACGACCGCGAATGAGAAGCGGGCGAAAGAGATCGCCATGCATCTCGAAAACGAAAACGGTGCGAGGCAGACACTTGAACGCCGGATGACGCAACAAGCGAAAGACATGATGGAAGGCGAGGATCTGGCGAAGTGGCCGGCCATTGTGCTTTCCCATCCGGAATGGCATCCAGGCGTGATCGGGATCGTCGCTGGCCGACTGGTCGATCACTTCGGCCGGCCGGTGCTGATCATCGCCGCCAAGGAAGGGCAACCGATCGCGACGGGTTCGGGCCGTTCGATCCCCGGCTTCGTCTTGCACGAGGCCCTCAATGCCTGCTCGCAAGATCTTCTCGGCCACGGCGGGCATGCCATGGCGGCCGGATTCAAGATTGCTCCGTCGCGCATCCCGGCCTTCCGCGAACGCTTTCTGGCTCACGCCGCCCAGCACTTCCCTCACGGCGCCCCGCCGGCGCCCTGCCTCGATCTTGATGGTGAGGCGCCCTTGAGCATGCTCACCCTCGGCCTGATGAAAGACATCGCCCGGCTGGAACCTTACGGAGCGGACAATCCGAAGCCGCGTTTCATGGCGGGCGATCTGACCATCGAAGGCGAACCACGCAAGGTCGGCACCGGTGAGCGAACGCTGCAATTCCGGGTGCGTCAGGGAACCACCATCATGAAGGCAGTCGGCTTCGGCATGGGTGAACGGATCGAGGAATTGATGTCAGCCGGAGGCAAATGCTGCGTGGTCTTCTCACCCCTCATCAACGAATGGCAAGGCCGCCGAAGCGTCGAGATTCAAGTCACCGACTTTCAACCAGGAGCAACGGCGAAGTTTGAGACGCTAAAACAAATCTAAATTCGGAATACGGAACACGGAATACGGAATGGAAATCCAAGTGAGAAATGGTTTGATTTTTGTCTTTCATTCCGCATTCCGAATTCCGTATTCCGCATTTGAAAGCCCCCGCTATAAAATAGGTGGAATGGTTGCACAACGCGATCGGGAGACCAAATGATGGGCATGCCGCGAACGAAACCCGTCTTCACCGTTGACCAGTATCTCGCCTTCGAGCGATCCTCTCTTGATCGCCACGAGTATCTCGACGGCGAGGTCTTCGGGATGGCCGGGGAGAGCTTGAAGCACGGCTACGTCACTGTCAATCTCGTCGGGCTTCTCTTCAATCAACTTCGCGGCAAACCCTGTCGTGCCCTAACCAAGGACATGAAGGTTCGAAGCGGCCCCGTACCGAAACCGCACATGAGCACCAGCGGCATGTACTCCTATCCCGATGTGGTGGTCGTTTGTGGAGAGCCGGAATTTCATGACGAGCAAAAGGACGTCATCCTCAACCCCACTGCCATCCTGGAAGTGCTTTCGAAAACCACCGAAGACTTCGATCGTGGCGAGAAATTTCTGCGCTATCGGAAGTGGAACCCCACCTTGCGCGATTACCTGCTCGTGTCCCAAGAACAGCCACGCATCGACCGCTTCAGCGTTCAGGACGACGGAACCTGGAAGGATTGGCGTGCCGAAGGTTTATACTCCAGCATGGAAATCCCCTCGATCGGATGTCTGTTGAACTTGGCGGAGGTTTATGAACGCGTGGTGTTTGGGGAGTGAGTGCCCTTCCCCCGAAGAGATAATCCGTGAACCAGTCCCTCACTACGCCATCGTCGCCCCGCACCTCGCTACTCCTGGGCATCTTCGTTCTTTTTCAATTGATCTTTCTCCCGCTGGCGAACTTCATTCAATTGGTTCCTCGGGAGATGCCGCCAGAACGGGGGGAATTGGACATTCGCTTGCAACGGGAGGGGACCGTTACGGATGTTCGGCTGATTCAGGGCGCGATCAATTCCACGGGGACGGCGATCGATCGCTGGGGTGAAGTCTCGGGGCAGCCTCAGGTCTGGTCCCTCTTCGCCCCAGGGTTCCCGACGCAATCGATCTATCCGATCGTCGAAGGTGTCTTTCCCGCAGGGTTCTTCGACGACCGTCGGGCGATCCAGCCCAGGATCCCGCCCGATCCGGATCATTACTTCCGCTGGCCCAGTTGGATTTGCCGGTTGAACAGTTACGACTACCTGATGGCGGCTGTTATGCAGAATTACACGGAGGCCTCCTTCCAGGAGCACCCGGAGGAGTGGCGAACCGAGATCGCCGAGCGCGTTCGCCGGCAGCAGCGTTCGCTCGAAGCCTATTTTCGATTCAGCCTGACCATGTTGCAGGAGTTTTATCCGGGCTACCCAACGCCGAGCTCGATGATCTTGCGAGTGAAGATTGTTCCTTCGCCAATGCCGGGTACTCGGGAGCGGGGCCAACCGCTCGTCGTCTTCGTCGCCCGCTGGGTGCCGGATCGCCCGGCCACGGACGGATTCCTACCTATTGAAGCCTACGACCCCGTGCAACAACGCTTTGTGCCGCTGGCGAAGGAGCGCGAATGAGCGTCGTCGTCGTCGGCCCCATCCCGCGACTGCCGCGCTGCCTGGAGTGGTTCGCCACGCCGATCCCGGCTCAGCGCGTGGCCGCGTGGCGGATTGGCACCGGCCTTGTATTGCTGCTCGATCTTCTGATGTTTTACCTGCCGATGTCCAAGCAACTGTACGGACCCAAAGGCCTGGCCGAGCCGGGCGTGTTCGCCGATCGCTTCACGTCGCCGAAATGGAATTGGTCGGTCTTGAACTGGCTGCCGGTCGAATGGGGCTACGGATTCGCTCTCGGCATCTGGATTGTCGCGGCCGTTCTCCTGACGCTCGGCTGCCGGCCGCGGCTGATGGCCCTGATATGCTGGATCTTGTCGCTTTCGTTCTACAACACGAATTTCTACCTGCACAACTCGGGCGACCGCATCCGGCATTTTTTGTTGCTGTTGTTGATCTTCGTGCCGAGCGACGCGGCCTGGAGCCTGCGCCGCCGGCCGCGCACGAGCGAAGGCACGACTCTCGTTTCCGGTTGGCCTATGAGACTCATGCTGCTTCAGATGATGTTGATGTACTTCATGAACGGCTACTACAAGATGCTGGGCCGAATGTGGTGGGATGGCAGCGTCATGTGGTATGTCTGCCTTGATGTGGCATGGGCGCGGTGGTCGGCCCCGGCAATTCCCTATTGGGTCTATCAGGGGCTAACTTGGTTTGCCTTGATTTGGGAGGTCGGCTTTCCGCTCTGGGTCGGGCGGAAGCCAACACGAGTCCCCGCCCTGCTCTTTGGCGTGGCATTCCACCTAATGACGTTCTTCCACCTGGAAATTGCCGCGTTCCCGCTGTATGCCTTATGCCTCTACCTGCCGCTGGCGCCATGGGAACGATTGGCGAGAAGAAAGACGGACGTCACGTAACTTCTTTTATTTCCAGAGTGTATTCCCAACTGAATGCATCTTGCCGGCGTTCGAGCCGAAAAGCTCGACCAAAGGCCTGTGAGAATCGCCAGCCATCTTCAACCGGTGTTGGCTCGTAACCATCCGTACCCGGGCCAAGCACGTCGAACGAAACGACATTGCCGCGAGCGTCGATCAGCCAGTACTCGGGAATGCCGGCCTGGAAGTAGGCGTGTCGTAACTTGACCGTGTCTTTTTGAACGGAACTGTCACTGACAATTTCCAAAACCCAGTCGGGGGCGCCCTCAATCTCGACTGAACGATCTTCGTTTCGGGCGCTGGGAAGAAAGCGAAAGCGATCACTCTGCAATCCATTCAGGCTCAGAAAGACGCCATCGGGATTATTGGAAACTCCCGCCTTCTCGTTAGTGACCAGGATGCCGTCGAGCATCAGACGCCCCAGCCCTCGTTCGCGAACAAGCTGAAGCAGGACCCGACTCACTTCCGCCTTGACGGCCGCGTGCGTTATCAGATCTTCCTTACTCTTGTCGAGATAGATCTCCTGATCAACGTGAGTGACCCGCGTTTTTTCGGGGAAGTCGTCGGAGGTGACCCAGGCGCGAAAGCCATCGAGCGAGAGCGCGGAAGTTGGAATGATCCAGCACCCAGGTTCCGCGGGCCGCAGCGGTCGCCCATTGGCCGCCGAACCCGGACGGGGCGTGGCGGGCGGTTCGAGAAGTATCGACACTATCAAGCCCTCGATCGAAGTTTCCGGTAGTCTTATCATGCCAGAATCGTCGTTGGGATTCCAGAGAAAGAACTAGGCACGAGATGGGTGCACGACAGGGTTTGCAGAAAAGGCAATGGAACCACGAATAACACGAATCACACGAATGAAAACGAAAATCGAAGCCCAACCTTCTTATTCGTGTGATTCGTGTTATTCGTGGTTCCTTTCTTAACAAACCATGTCGTGCGCCCGCATGAGATCGTGTTCGGAACGGGATTTCGATCTTCTTTCTTTTTTCACCAACAAATCAACAACCTCTTCGTCTTGATGGCGGAAGGGTGAGGGCCGACGTGGACGACGCCGACGAGCCACTGCTGGTGCGTCAAGCGCAGGCGGGGGACCGTGCGTCCTTTGCGGTGCTTGTCGAACGCTACTGGGAGCGAATTCGGCGCTGGCTTTATGGCTACACGGGGAATGCTCATCTCGCGGAAGATCTCACGCAGGAAACATTCGTGCGGGCGTGGTCGGCGGTGCGGTCACTGCACGGGCTTACCGGCTTTCGGCCCTGGCTTTTTCGGATCGCCCGGCACTTGGCGATCGACGCTCGCAAAGGTCCCCGGGGCAAGGCGACTCGCGAATTGCCCATCACGCTGGCTTCGGATGCTCCGGAACCGGTGACAGTTCTTCTGGAAACCGAGGCTCTGCGGAAGTTGCGGGAAGCGTGCGACCGTTTGCCGTCGCTGAATCGGCAGGCGTATCTCCTCTGGGCTCAGGAAGGGCTCCCCTACTCCGAAATCGCGGCGATTCTCGATTCGACCGAGGAGATGGCCCGCTGGCGTGTCTGCAAGGCACGGCAGGCTCTGGTGAAAGACCTTAAAGATTATCTGGGACAATCATGAAGTGCGGGGCTGTCGAACACTGGCTACTGACGGAACGGAGCGATACGCCGTTGCCGATGGCCGTGCGCACTCACCTCGCGGAATGCACCGCTTGCCTGCTACGGCGTCAGGCCTTGCTCGACCTGGAACGCCTGACCAAACGGCTGCCGTTGCCGCCCTCGCCGCCTCAGATCAAAGCTCGCTTGTGGGAACGGTTGGACCGGTCGGATCCGGTGATCACGCCCGCGCCAGCGGCCGCCCCCCATCGACGACGCCGTGCCCGACCTCGGCATACGCGCCTGGTGGCGATCGCCACGGTTGCCTGCCTGTTGATCGGAGTTGGTCTCATGATCGGCCGGCTCTCCAAGCGGCCACAAACTCCTGAACCCGAACCGTCGAAGGCTCCCGAAGTCGTTCGCGTGGTTCCGATTCCCAAGAAAGCGGTCAAGCCGCTCGTCGTCCGCCTTGCCGATCAGAACTCGCAACTGGCCGCGGCCAGCAATGCCACGCAACGGCTTGATGTCTTTACGCGTATGGCGGAGGAAATTGAGACCGATGCCTTGGCCAAGGCACGCAGCGGGCCGGTAGATGAGATTTCACGCCTCGTGCAGTTGCATCAGATGGTCGTCTACTCTGGCATTGCCGCGCGGACGAGCGAACTTCCCGATAGCGATAAGGCCGTCATCCTGAATCAGTTGACGAGGTCGCTGACAAGCTCGGCCGCGCGGATCGAGCGGGAAAACACCACGCTGCTGCCGGCCGTGGCTGACATGCTCAAGCCGATGGCCGCGACGTGCCGAACACTGGCATCAGACTTGGTCAACGGAAAAACAACACTTCCGGCGGTCTCCCCGATTTTCGACGACGCGGCGCTGGCGCAACTGGTGAAGAACAGCCTCCGCCTAGCCAACGAGAAGGACCCGCTCAAACGGGCCGAAGTGAGTGCCGAGACAGCCGGCTTGCTCTCGCAAACGATCATCCTCTTCTCCGCGTCGGGCGATACGGAAAGTGTTGACGGTCTCGGAACGCATCTCTCGACGTTGATGGAATCAGGGGTTGGCGACAACCTCGATCGGGCCGCCTCGGACGATTGGACCGGCGATCGAAAAGGCGAGATGGATCTTGTCCGCCAGCGGGTCGACCTGGCTCGACAGGTTCTCGAGAAGAACCTCGCGCAAGCGCCGCCTGAATCCGCGATGGGTCTCCAGAGGGTCCTGGAAGTTTCCAAACCGGGCTGGGATCGAGCGTTCAAGGGGGGCAAAGGCAAGGGTAAGGGGCCGCCGATGTTCAAACAAGATTTCATGCCCAAAGGCCGCGACAAGAACTGATCGAATGGTCTGAGACAATTAGAGAAAAATGTCGGATTCGCTCATACAAGGGAGATTGTCAAATGCCTCGCGTTCAACGAAACAAGATGCCGATCCGAGCCGCGCGAGCCGTTGCATTGGCGATTCTGGTCGCCCTCGCCGGTGAAGCGACGTCGCAGGTAAACAATCAACCGGCTAATCCCAAACAGCCCGCTGTGGGAATGCCGCCGGTGATGGCTAAGCAGCCGCCCGATAAACAACTCAACAACCAGCCGCAACCGGTGCAGCAGCAAAACCCCATGGACGAGAAAAAAGGCAAGAAGGGGAAGACCGATGATCCGAAAAACGGTGGAATTATTCAGATTCAGCCAGACGGAAATATGATGCCGCGCCGCACTGGCTTGGCAGGCGGAGCGATGTCGGGAGGTTCGACCATCTGCTTGGGCAATGCGGCGGGAATTCAAGGAATCGGCGGCCAGGTCTCGGATTGGGTCCACCAGGGAATTCATGGCACCCAGCTGGCTGATTTGATTCATCAACTACACGCGCAACGCCAAAATCAACAAGGCATGGGCGGCGCGAATCAACCGGGCATGGGCCAGAATCAGCCTGCCAATGTGGGCGGTCTACGTCAAGGACTGCTTGGCGTCAAACAACAACCGATGCAGCAACCCGTTCAACAACCAGCGCAACAGCCAGTTCAGCAGGCCAAGAACGTGCCGGCTCAACAACCGATGCAGCAGCCCGTTCAGCAGCCAGTTCAACAAGCGAAGAACGGACCGGTTCAGCAACCCGTACAGCAACCGATGCAGCAGCCCGTGCAGCAAGCGAAGAATGGACCGGTTCAGCAACCTGTACAGCAGCCAGTTCAACAAGCCAAGAATGGGCCAGTTCAACAGCCGATGCAGCAACCCGTGCAGCAAGCCAAGGGTGGACAAGTTCAGCAGCCGGTCCAACAGGCCAAGGGTGGACAGGTCCAGCAACCAGTTCAGGCATTCAAAGGCGGACAGGTTCAACAGGGCTTTGGTGGGCAAAATCTGATCGCCCAGGTCGGGCAGATGGGCAAAGGAATGGGAAAAGGCGGCCCGCAACAAGGCAAGGGCGGACAGCAGCAAGGCATGGCTAAAGGCGGTGCCCAACAAGGGAAAGGCGGCCAAGGCATGGGGGGCGGGGCGTTCGCGGGCGGTAAGGTTGGTGGTCAATTCGCGCAACAGCCCGGCGGCCGTGGCGGTATGGCCAAGGGCGGACCGGGCGGCGCTGGCAAAGGAATGGGTGGAAACGCCGCGGGACGTGTCGGCGGAAACCTGGCGATGGGCGGCGGCCAAGGTAAAGGCGGAGGAGGCCAAGGCAAAGGCGGCGGCGGTCAAGGTAAGGGTGGACCCGGCGGCGGTATGATGCAAGGCAAGGGCGGCGGCGGTCAAGGTAAGGGTGGACCCGGCGGCGGCGGCGCCATGCAAGGCAAGGGTGGACCCGGCGGCCATGCTGCGGGACGGATCGGCAATCTTGGCGGCGGTATGCAAGGCAAAGGCGGTCCTCAACAGGCCGTGCAGGGTAAAGGCAAGGGAAAGTAAGGGCCTGACAGTCAGTGGGACTCGTTCTATCCAGCGAAATTTTAACCGGAGATTCATATGGCCACGTCGTACTTCATCCGCGGTCTTGCAATCATGGCCGTCATCGCCTTGCCGACCGGGCTCCTCGCTCAGCAACCGCCTCTCAAGACACCACCGATGCCGGCCAAGACCGCACCTGTCCTAGCCAAAGCCGCACCTGCGACGGCCGATGAAACCCACAACATCCTGATCGAATCGGTCGGTCTGTTCGGCGGCCTGCAATTGTACAACACGTACCTCAACATCGGTCTGTTGGCCGACGCCATGTCACTCGAACTCTATGAGTCGGGCGACGTCTACCAACTTCTCGGCTCTGTCATTCTGCCAGTGGAGCGTGTTGAGATTCAGCTCGACAAACTCAAAAAGATCAAGCTTTCCGACGATGATCAAAAGGCACTCGCCCAGATGAAAAAAATTGCGTCGCTGCTCAAGACGCAGGGCAAAGAACTGGAAGCGTACTGGGAGAATGGTTTCTCCGAGAACGCCGAGAAATATGAGGCTTCGCGCAAAGCCGCTTACAAGGAACTGAATGATCTTCTCGAACTGGAACCCAAGGAAGAAGTGCTGCCGGCCCCGCGTGAAAAGGCGAATGTTAAGCCTTGATCAATTGCAGATGAGTGAATTCTCAACGAATCTGTCCATTCCGCCGTGTCGACAATTGTCGCCACGGCGGTTTTCATTTCGCCACCAGCAGACTCCCCTCACGCTCGCGAACTTCGCCAATAACCTCAGATGCCGCCGCGCCACGTACTTTCAACTCTCTGAGCAAATCCGTTGTCCGCTCCGCCGCGATGCTGATGAGCAAGCCGCCGGAGGTTTGTGGATCCCAGAGGAACTCCCGTCGCACCGGATCGGACGCTCCTTCCCAGCTTAGATGCTCTTTCACGTACTCGGCGTTCGTCCGGCTGGCTCTTGTTCGAAATCGCGTCAGATCGTGTTCCAGCACACCGAAGATGATCGGCAATTTCGGGAGATCGATTGCCAAGGTGACGTTGCTGCCCTGTGCCATCTCCAAGGCGTGCCCGGCCAGGCCGAAACCGGTGACGTCCGTGACCGCATGAGCGCCGCCGACCGCGAGCACGGCATCGCGGCCGACCTCGTTCAATTGGATCATGCTCGCACAAGCCGCTTGCAGCGTTTCGGCCGGGCACGCATCCTTCTTCGCCGCGGACGTGACGAAGCCCGTCCCGAGCGATTTGGTAAGTACCAGCCGATCGCCAGGCTTGGCGCCGGCATTCGTCCAAAATTCTTGTGGATGCACGATG
>Ga0105048_10003485_pt1 | contig 25784 bp, 19 predicted proteins | sample MAT05_FD_78382 | JGI IMG/M metagenome (GOLD analysis project Ga0105048, IMG submission 78382) | Freshwater microbial communities from Lake Fryxell liftoff mats and glacier meltwater in Antarctica - MAT-05 | ecosystem: Environmental > Aquatic > Freshwater > Ice > Liftoff microbial mat | place... | reverse complement strand
TTGGCCGCGCTGTTGCGACCGACACCCTCCCCAAGCAGCGTGAGCGCGTCGCAGAACGCGGCGCTTCATCCGGAGAAGGCGCTGGTTGCGCAGCGGATTACAGAGGATGCAGTGGCGCGGATCGACGTCATGCTCGACCTCGGTCTGGGCTACCTGTCGCTCGACCGCAGCACTCCCACTCTCTCGCCGGGCGAGCTGCAGCGCCTGCGCCTGGCTACCCAAGCTCGCTCCAATTTGTTCGGGGTCGTGTATGTGCTGGACGAGCCTTCGGCAGGCTTGCACCCGAGAGACATCGAGTCGCTGCTGACCGTGCTCGATCAGCTCAAGGCCGCCGGGAACTCGCTGTTCGTCGTGGAGCACGAGCTCGATGTGATTCGACGTGCAGATTGGATCGTCGACGTGGGGCCGGGTGCGGGCGAGCACGGCGGGCAGATCATGTACAGCGGCCCGCCCGCTGGGCTCGCGACCGTGCAGGCGTCTCGAACCCGTGAGCACCTGTTCGAGCGCGCGAATGTCGCCGAGCGGGAGACGCGAAAGGCGACAAAATGGCTAGTTTTGGCAGGCGTCAGCAAGAACAACTTGCACGGCGTCGACGTCGCAATCCCGCTCGGTCTCTTCACCAGCGTGACCGGCGTCTCCGGATCCGGAAAGTCCACTCTCGTCAGTCAGGCAATGGTCGAGCTCGTGAGTCAGGCACTCGGCCAAGAGACAAGCCCCCAAGATGACGAGGTCGAGGAGCTGGAGCGAACCGCCACCGGGATGACGGGGGGACATATCGTCGCCGGCGAGGAGCACATCAAGCGGTTGGTGCTCGTCGATCAGAAGGCGATCGGCCGCACCCCTCGCTCGAACCTGGCGACCTACACAGGCCTGTTCGATCACGTGCGGCGCCTGTTCGCGGCGACCAAGCAGGCCCGAGCTCGCCGCTATGACGCTGGGCGCTTCTCATTCAACGTCGCCAAGGGCCGCTGTGCCACCTGCGAAGGAGAGGGCCTGGTCTCGGTGGAGCTCTTGTTCTTACCCAGCGTCCACGCGCCCTGCCCGAGCTGTCACGGCACTCGTTACAACGACAAGACGCTGGAGATCCACTACCGCGGTCAGAACATCGCAGACGTATTGTCCATGACAGTCGACGCGGCGTGGGCATTCTTCGCGGACGAGCCGGTGCTGTCCCGCTCGCTGGCAGTCGTTCGCGAGGTCGGCCTCGGCTATCTTCGATTGGGGCAGCCTGCAACCGAGCTCTCGGGTGGCGAAGCGCAACGCATCAAGCTGGCAACCGAGCTTCAGCGCGGCCTACGCGGTGACGGCTTGTATGTATTGGACGAGCCCACCACAGGCCTCCACCCCGCGGACGTCGAGCGGCTGATGACGCAGCTCGATCGGCTGGTCAGCGCAGGCAACACAGTCGTCGTCGTCGAACACGACATGCGCGTCGTGGCCGGCAGCGACTGGGTCATCGATGTGGGGCCTGGCGCGGGCTCGGCAGGCGGCTGCATCGTCGCCGCCGGAAGCCCCTCCGATTTGGCTCGCAGCAAGAGCAGCGCGACGGCTCCCTATCTCCAACGCTTCCTGTGCGGCGGGTGACACAAGAAACGCGTATCGACCGCTTCGACCTACACGTAGAATCGAGCCATGTCTTTTGGCCTTCACTTGCCGACGCCTTCGACGCTGTTCTTGCTGAGCCTCGCGCTGTCGACCGCGCTGCCTGCGTGCGACTGCGGCGCCGGTTCCGATGACAATGTCGGCGGCGATGGAAGCGGCGCCTCGTCGTCCAACCCGAGCAGCGGCGGTAGTGGCGGTGAAGGCCTCGGTTTCAACACGGGTGGCAGCGGCGGCGGCGCGGGCGAGATCGGCTGCAGCTCCGATTTGAAATACGTCGTCGACGGCGCAGGCAACGTCATCGAAACCTGCGGACCAGACGAGGGTTGCGCCGACGGCGTGTGTATCCCCGCCTGCGCGGCCGCAGCGGCCAGCCAAGGCAGTGTGGGCTGCGAGTTCATGATCGCAACGCCAGCGTTTTACCCGGGCATCCTGCCGCCGTGTTTCGCAGCATTCGTCACCAACAACTGGGACAAGGCCGCCGCGCTCACCGTGTCGCGCGGTGGAGTTTCCTACGATGCAACACAGTTCGGTCGCATCGCGCAGGCCGATCCCAACGTCGCAGCCTGGCAACCAGTCCCTGCGACAGGCGTCCCTCCTGGGCAGGTTGCGGTGCTTTTTCTGTCGGACGACCCGGCGAGCGTCAACAGCACTCCATTGACCTGCCCCGTTGCGCCCGCAATCCGCGGAAGTCAGGGCACCGCCGTATCCGCAACGGGCGTCGGCACTGCCTGGAGCATTCAGTCCGACGCGCCGGTCACCGTCTACGACATATTGCCTTATGGCGGCGCTGACTCGTATTTGCCCAGCGCCGAGCTGGTGCAGCCAGTCTCGGCATGGGGCACCAACTACGTCGCCGTGTTGCCGCCGTTTCCCGGCTCAGGTGGCCCTCCCTGGGCGCAGCTGACGGCAGTGCAGGCTGACACGATGGTCACCATTCTGCCCAGCGTGGCGTTGCCGGGGGGCGCCGGCGTCACCCCCATCGCCGCCAATACGGCGGGCAGCTTCACGCTGCAGGCGGGCCAGTATGTTCAATGGCAATCTGCAGAAATGACCGGCTCTGTCATCCAAAGCGACAAGCCGGTCGCGTTCACCGGCGGCAATGCGTACCAGTGTTACATCTCGGCTACGTCGACCGGCGGCGGCTGCGACTCGGGCCACCAGCAGATCCCCGCGGTGTCCGCGCTCGGCTCGGAGTACATCGGGATGCCCTTCAAGTCGCGTTCGACCACCATTCCCCAAGAGTCGATCCCTTACCGCATCGTGGGCGTTCAAGACGGCACCACCCTCACGTACGACCCGCCCATCCCCGGCGCCCCCGCGGTGCTGGCCCTCGGGCAGAGCGTGCTGTTCGAAACCACTTCGGCGTTTCGTGTGACCAGTCAGGACGAGAATTTTCCGTTCTACATCGGTCAAGTCATGCCGGGCTGCATCATGGCGGGCAACCTGGGCAACGTCGGCGACGAAGACTTCGTCAATCTGTTGCCACCTCCGCAATGGCTGGCGAAATACGTATTTTTCACTGATCCGACCTACCCCACCACCAATCTGGTGTTCGTGCGGCGGGCCAATGGCGGCATCTTCTCGGACGTCAACCTCGACTGCGTCGGCCCGCTCAGCGCCTGGCAACCAATCGGCACCACCGGCGAATACGAAATCACCAACATCGATCTGATTCGCGATGGCCTGCCAAACGGGGCCTGCAACAACGGCCCGCACGTGGCCGACAGCGCGTCCGGCTTCGGGCTGATGGTTTGGGGCCTCGATTCAGCCTCGTCATATGGTTATCCGGGCGGCGGCAATGCGACCACGATCAACACTGTCGTCGTGCCGCCCGTACCGGAATGACAGCGCCATCGGCGCTCAGTCGACCCGCATGCAGTAGTCCGGGTTTTCGGCGCCAGCGTCGCCGTAGACTCGAGCCCAGTAGGTCGAACCGGGCGTGAGCCCGGTGAGCGTCACGGTTTCGTCGTCGTTGGCCGAGTAGGAGCCCGTCACGTAGTCGCCTGTCGCCTCGGAGTAGATCTCGAGCTCGAGATCGCCTTCTGCTTGGAAGAAGCTCAACGTTGCCGTGAAGCTCGAGCCGACCGTGAATTCGAACCAATCGACGTCGCCGGTGCACACGGAGAGCTCGCAATAGTCGACGCCGAGCGGAGTGGGCGACGCGCTGCCAGAGCCAGCATTCGGCTCGAGCGCGTCGGGCGAACACGGACACACCCCGCAATCTTCGACGCAGAGATCGCAGTCTTCGCTGGGGTCGCAATCGCCGTCGCCGCAGACGACACCCGGCGGCGCACCGCCGCTCGGAGCCTCGCCACCAGCGGCTTCTCCACCCAGGGGAGCGCTGCCGCCCACCGTCGCACCGCCTGGGTAGTCAGGCGTCAGGCCGCCCCCCTCCGAGCTTCCCGCGAACGGTGGGGACCATGGCGTCTCGCCGCCGACGCCACTGCCCTCGCCGATGGTATCGCTAGTCAGACAGCCGACGCTCGCCTGCGCGAACAAGACCAACGCAAGGCAGCCAAAGGAAACAGCTCGCACAGCACTTGGATCCTAGCCTTCGCTCGCGGCGCGAGCATGCGTTCTCTGCGGGGGGCGCAAAGCAGGTGGTAGCTCACCCTGGCGCGCCGCTTGTCCATCTCAGGCTGACAGTGGGTCGAGCGCGCGTCAGCGGTTGTGGGGAAACTCGTTCACCCAATGAAAGCCGCGCGCGACGAGCGGAAAGTCAGCCAGCTCGCGCCGCCGGAGCGCGAGGACGAGATCGACGTCATTCACCGGCCCAGCCAGCGTCAAGGTGTCACCTTCATCCGCCGTGACCAGCAGCGACGCTTGTTGCTCGGGGTTCTCGACCGATTTCAGCACCAGCCGAGTCCCGCCATTCTCTTGCGTGAGGTTGAAACGCCGCATCGTCCCATCCATCATCACCACTATCAGGCGACCGTTCCGTGTGACGCTGACTGCACGCCAACGCACCGGGTCGGTCGTCAGCGGAGGGTGTTCGACACCACCTGCGACGAAGGATTCGACCTCCCAAACACCGAAATGTGGCGGCGGCGGTGCGTCCGGTCCGGACGCGGCGCGGTATTCGAGCTCACTGGCGACGCTCTTGTAGAGCATTGCGCAGATGAGGAGGCCCTTCACGAAGGGTCGAAGAGCTTCCAAACGAGGCCAGGGCAAGCGCGCAGAGATTTGGCCGGCCGAGACACCACGATTGAGCATCAACAGATCGAGCAGGCGCCGGGCATCTCTCCCCGCCAAGAGGCACGCCATGGCGAACAGCTGAATGCTGTAGAGCTTGACCGGCACGTCGTAGCAGAGGTTCAACATCACGACGTTCGCCAGCACGCCGAGCAGAATCAGTGCGCCCAGCGTCGTGGTGCGGCGAAACAGAAGCAGCAGCGCCCCGACACACTCGAGCGCGCCCGCAAAAATGTTGTAGGGCGTCGAGTAGCCCATGAAGGTCCACAAGAGCGCCATTGGCGACGACTCGCCATAGGGCTGCAGAAGACGCTCACCGCTCGGAAAGGGGAACTGCGTCTTGAAGACCTTCACCACGCCATAGCCGAGCATGGTCCACGCGAGCGAGTAGCGAACCGAGACCCGCAAGAGCTCCGCCAGGCGCGCCTCCTGTCGATGTCTGCGATCGATCACGAGCCACACCGCTGCCACGGCGAGCGCCAGCGCGAGCTCGCAGAAGCTCTGCAGCCAGGCGAACATCGAGTCACCGCTGCCTGTCATGCGCGGAACGATCTCGCCTTCGACGCCGAAGACTCGGTGCCCGACGAAAGGCACGATGGCAGCCCAGACGCCGCGATAGAGCGGATATCGCTCGATCAGAGCGAAGAACATCGCCAGCGAGCCCAGCGCGACCCAGACGCAGGCAGCCCGCAGCGCGAACCGTCTCGCCGCGTCCATCAGCGTGTCGGGAGCGACGTGATGAAGCCGCGTAGGAGCTCGACCGCTTCGGGATCTCGGCGCTCTATCCCGACCGGCGGCATCGCCTTCACCTCCGGGTCGTCTGTCTCGCCGGAGAACGCGAGGAACAGGATGCTGTCTTCAGGAGAGCCCGGCACGATGCGTATGCCTGGGGCCGATGCGCTGCTCTCCGTCGGCTTGCCGACGGTGTTCTCCAGCGCGACGGCATGTCGCATGTCGAAGCTGGAAGACTCGCCTGTCCAGCCATTGTGACAATTACTGCAATTGCCATGAAGGTACCCGCGCACCTCGCGGGCGATTGGGTCGGCGTCGGTTACTTCGACTGGGTCAACTGGCATCGACCCAGCGAGCACGCCTTCCTCGAAGATTCGCTCGAGCTCGGACTGTTCGCCATCGACCCCATGATTGAGCCGGAGCTCGTCGAAACCGAGCACCTGTGACGGACTGGCTTCGTGACATTGGCGGCAATCGAGCAAATTGGGAATGCGGTGCTCCAGCGCGGCGCCATCGGTGGTGACGTCGACCATGACGCCCATTTTCAGATCCAATTTATTTGCGTCCGCACCGTCGTCATTCCAGCGGTAGGCGGCAAATTCCCAACCATCGTTCCCGAGGCGCAGCACACGTGTCTCGATGTGACGTTCGTCGTCCGAGAACGTCTTGAAGAACAACGTACCAAGGGGAAACCGCCACGCCGCGCGATCGGAGGTGTCCACCGCCGCGCCTTTCGGGATGGCCAGATGGCGCGACTTGCCGAGGCCGTTCGACCAAAGTGGCCATGCCGGCGCATAGCCGTGCACCATGCTAGGCACGCGGGAGAGGTCCGGCGCAAACGGGAACAACCCTGTTTCGCTCAACAGCTCCGGAAACGGCACCAGCGGATCGGCGAGCAAACTGCCGGCAGGCGGCTCCGGGATCGCCGGCTCGGTGGGCTCCGTCTCCGGCGGATCCGAACAGCCGAGCACCAGAAGCAGCGCGACGCAGACGCTGAGCCGGTAAAAGCTCACGAGGCAAAGATCCCATAGACGCGAGCGACGGCGTCGAGCAGTTGGTCCAGCGCCATTGCTTCGAATCGCACGACACTATGGAGGTTCATCACGAAGCCACCGTTGCGCAGCTCGAGCGTGCCGTGAAAGCCACTGGACATCAGCAATTGTCGCAATGAAAACGGCAGGGCCATTACGCCTTCTTGTGGGGACGGAAACGAAAGCTCGAACCGCGACTCGAACTGGGGGTCGCCCAGGGAGGCTTTGGCAGGTGTGCCCTTGAACCCGTCGAACGCGCGTGACACACCGTCCGCGATACCGGTCGACTGCTTGGAGCGAAGTGCAGCGCGGTACACCACTCGAGGGGAGGACAGCACTGCGATGACGATCCGATCTTCACCCATCGCCTGGCGCAGCGCATCGCCGACGCCGACCTCCGCCAGCATCAGCTGCGCGCCCTGCACCATCAAACGCGCATCACGGAACGTATTCACCACCGGCGGCAGAAACTGAAACGGGTTGCACGCCAGGTAGAGGCGCGGGTCGCCTTGCGCGCGGACCTCCGCGTGGCGGTGCTGCGCCCACAACGCGAGCTGCGGATCGAGCCGGCCGCCCACAGGCGTATGCGGTTGCATGTGCGCGGGTGCCTGAGCGTAGCCGGGCCCTGGGGTCTGCGCGGGCCAAGGCGTTTGAGCCGGCGGAGCAATCCCTTGCGGAGCCAAACCAGCCGGCTGGGTTGGCGCGGGGGGCGCGTATGCCGCCGCCGCTGCTGGCTGCGCTGCCCCCACCCTTCGTAGCAGCGGCACAATCGCGGCCGCCGCTTCACCGGCGCTGGCGAAGCGCTTCTGGGCATCGAGATCGAGGCAGCGCATCGCCCAAGCGTCGAAGCCAGCAGGCAGCAAATGAGCGCGTTGCGCTGCGCGCACAGACGCCAGCGGCGTCGGCTCGAGCACGATCTTGACGGGCAGCTCCGCGAGCGTGGTCGCACCCCACAGGCTGCCCGAGCTCACGCCGATCAACATCTCGTACACGACCAGGCCCATCGCCCACACATCGGTCGCAGCGGACACGTGCGCCGCGATGACTTTGCCCCGGCCCTCGGCGATCGCTCGCCAAGATGGCCCGAGCTGTTCAGGCGCAGAGTAGGCCGGCGTACCCACGTGGGTCGACGACGCGGCGACCGACTCCGCGAGCTTGGCGATGCCGAAGTCGACCACCTTGAGCGTCGTGCGCTGCTTCTTGTCGCGCGCCAGGAACAGGTTTTGCGGCTTCAAGTCGCGATGAAATACTCCAGCGCCGTGTGCTTGATCGAGGGCCTCGCCGAGCTGCTCGATCAGATCAGCAGCGACCGCCTGCGGCACCGGCCCTTCACGTTTGATACGCGCGTCGAGCGGCTCCCCTTCGAGCAGCTCCATGGCGATGAACGGCACTTCTAGCGCGGCGTCCACGCCAGCGTCGAGCACATCGACGATGTGGGGGTTCACGCCGATGCGAGCTGCGATTCGCGCCTCGCGTACGAACATCTCGCGTACCTGTTCGTCCCGGACGAGCTCACGCCGCACGAGCTTGAGAGCGACCGCCCGGTGGGTCTCCGTGTGAACGGCCCGCCAAACGACGGCCATCCCCCCTTCCCCGAGGATCGACTCCAGCCGATACCTGGAGCCGACAACGACACCGCGCTCTGCTTGCGCGCTCATTACTCCACCACTCTACCAGATCAGGAGAAACCGACCTGATCTGGTTGGCCCTCTTTGGTCGTCACACCGCGGAAGATCGTCTTGGCGTTCTTGCGTCGAACCAACATGTTTTTCACGAAGCCAGGTAGCTCGGCAACCGCGCGAATTCCGTACAACACCCGCATCATACGGAAGCGCGCCGCCACTGCCGGGCTGTCGAACACGTCCCCTGCGAGCATCGAGACGACGCCTTCTTCCAGACGAAAGATGTTGCGCGGGTTCTTGAAGATCCAGCGCATGGCGGGAGAGGTGAAGCGATAAATGAACCACGAAAAAGTGGTGATGCCTTTGCGCACGCGCTGGTCGTAGGCCGCATGTAGCTCGGCTTCCTTGTTGCGATCTCGCAAGATGCCATCGACCACCTCGGCCCCGGCTTTCGCGCTGTTCATCGCGAGATAGACGCCGCTGGAGAAAACAGGGTCGATGAAGGCGAAGGCGTCGCCCACCATGATGAAGCCTTTGCCGGTCATGCGCTCGGAGGTGTACGAGTAGTTGCCGGTCGCGCGCACTTCGCTGAGCAGAGTCGCGTCTTTCATGCGCGCATACGCGGCAGGCGCCAGCTTGAGCGTCTGCCACAAAAAGTCCTCCGTCGAGCCGGTGCGCGTCTTCAAGTACTCCGGCCAGCACACGGCGCCGACGCTCACGATGTCGTTCTTCAGAGGGATCATCCACATCCAGCCGTGATCGAACCAATAGATGCTGATGTTGCCTTGGTCTTTGCCCGCTCGACGCTCGACCCCTTTGAAGTGGCCGAAGATGGCAGCGCTGGCGTGAGCTTTGTTCTTCTTCTTCAAGCCGAGCTTCTTGGAAACGAAGGTGTCGCGCCCGGTCGCGTCGACGAAGTAGCGCGACTTGATGGTGAGCTTGTTGCCCTCGTGATCGACGGCTTTGGCAGTGGCGTGTCCCTGCTCGTCCCACTCGAGCGCGGTCATCGTGACGCGCTCGCGCAGATCGGCGCCCGCGCGGCCAGCACTACGGAACAACATCTCGTCGAACTCGCTGCGTGTGACCTCGAACGCGTTCGGGGGCGTCTTGTTGAGCGAGTTGCAAAAATAGTACGTGCGCCACTCGTTGTCGTCAGCCAGCGCAAAGTCTGCACCGAGCTTGACGGTGCCCATCTCGCGCAGCCTATCCATCAGGCCCAGCTCTTCGATGATGGGCATGTTGCAGGGCAAGAGCGACTCCCCGATGTGAAAACGGGGGTGCTGCTCTTTCTCGAGCACGATGACTTTGTAGCCCTTCTTCGCGAGCAGCGCGGAGATCGTCGAGCCAGCCGGACCACCACCAACCACCAAAACGTCGACGTCGAGCGCTTCCATCTGGGGGTGCTTATGCCACAAACCGCGCGGCGACGGCAGCGTATGGCAGGCCGTGCGTCAACGCTCGATGCGGAACTCGACGCGTCGGTTCAGCTGCAAGCACGTCTCGTCGGGGGTGAAACACTGCGGGGCAGTGGCGCCGAAGCCGCCGATGCGCATCGGCGTGTTGTTGCCCTTCAGCTTCAAGTTCGCGGACAGGTACGCGACGACTGCGTTCGCGCGATCTTCCGACAACGTCTTGTTCTTCTGGAAGTCGCCCTGGCTGTCGGTGTGCCCTTCGACGATCAGCGCCTTGATTTCGGGGTGCCGTGCGACCACGTCGGCCACTGCATCCAGCACCGGAAAGCTCTCCGGACGGATCGTGTGTTTGGCGGTGTCGTAGTAGACGGGGCGAGCGATCTTGATGCGGTCGCCCTCGAGCACGGCATCACCCGTTTCGGCCACGGCGACAGTGGGCACAGGCGCCATGACGGTCGGCACCACCGGCGGCGGACTCTCTTCTGGCGGGGAGCTGCAAGCCGCGGTGAACCCAAGCAGCCCTGCCCCTAAAAGTAAAGCACCCCTGAACATCAAGCGGACGTAGCAGCTCGCCCAGAAGCGGTCTATCGCCGAAACGTCACAGAAATGTGCCGCGTTGCCATCCCGTCGCGACCCCGGTTGGTGTAAGCGTTTGTGTCAGGAGTAAGCAGCCATGAAGTCCACTACCTTTGCCATCTTTGCTTTGATCGGTTCTGCCTCGTTCCTCGCCTGCCGTGACGACGCCACCGACGCTGGCGGCTCGGGGGCCGGCACCTCCGACGGCGCCGCAAACCAAGGCGGGGACAACAACGGTGCCAACGGCCAAGGCGGCGACAACAGCGGTGCCAGCGGGGCCGGTGAACCGTGCACAGTGACCGGTGCCGAAGACACCGAGGCCACCTGCTCCGACGGCATCGACAACGACTGCGACGACTTCGAGGACTGCAACGACTTCAGCTGCTCCACCTTCCCGGATTGCATCAAGCCGGCAGAGGCATCGAACCCCGCCTGCGACGACGGCCTCGACAACGACGAAGACGGCTTCACCGATTGCGACGACAACAACGGCACGGAGGGCATGGGCTGCCAAGCGCTGGCGGCCTGCACCAAAGAGCTCTCCAACGCGAAATGTTCCGACGGCGCGGACAACGACGGTGACAACGACACCGACTGCGACGACCCGGATTGTCAGACTGAGGGCATCGTCGTGTGCGACGGCAGCACCCCGGTCGTTGTCGATCCCAGCGACTACGAGGCGATGACGAACGAGATCTGCACCAACGGCATCAACGACGACGCCAGTCCCATGAACACGTTCGTCGACTGCAACGACAACAGCTGCGTAATCAACCCCGATGCCACGATGTGCAAAGGCTTGCCGCGCGAGAACACCAACGAGCTCTGCTCCGATGGCGAGGACAACGACCTCGATTCGCTGAGCGACTGCGCCGATACGAGCTGCCAACGTGAAGGTGTCGTCGTGTGCAACGGCGCGATCCCCGTCGCCGTGCCCCAGGCACAGTGGAACACGCTGGCCAACGCCGCTTGCGACGACAACCTCGATCAAGACACCAACACATTTACCGATTGCGATGACTTCGGCTGCCAGCAGAACCCGGACGTCGACATCTGTCCGGAGACGAACGACGCCGAGTGTGACGACACCCTCGACAACAACGACAACACGTTCGTCGACTGCGACGACTTCTCGTGCAGCAAAAATCCGTACGTGACGGTGTGCGAGCGAGAGTTCACCTACACCGAGTGTTCGGACGGCCTCGACAACGACAGCAACGGCTTCGCCGATTGCAACGACTTCGGCTGCGACAACAGCGCCGCTTGTTTCTGAGCTGACTGCTTCGTGGAGCTCGAACCCCTCCGCGTCAGCGCGGAGGGGTTTGGCGCTTTGTTACCTCAACGGCAAGCGCGCGCGGTGAACTGCACGTAGCAACACTCCCCTTGTCGCGGGGTGCTGCTGCAGGCGCCAGCGAGCCGTCGCGAGCGCGTCTCGAGCGGGCTGAACCTCGCCGGCTCTCGCAACACGTCTGCGACCACGGATGGAATCTCGCGCGGACACTGCGTGAAGGGCTCTGCTTGCCACGCGTCGAGCACAGGCGACGGAGCCTGACAGCGCACGCTGCGCTCGATCACGCACTCGACCTGCGGCGGCCTGGGCTCGGGAGGCAAGTCGGTGTCGGTCGACGGGCAGTCGCCGCCAGCGACAGTCAGCCCGCCGGTTTGAACCGGCGCCGGCCCCGCTGCGCGGAGCTCGCGTGCGAAGGAGGCGACGTTCGCCGACTTGCTCAGGCTCTCCACCAGTCGCACGGCTGCCTCCCCCACGTGATGCACAGTCTTCGGCGGCGTGCCCGAGACCTGAACCGGCACCGAAATGCGGTCCACCACCTGACCTTTGCGTGTCAGCACCAGCGTCGCCACGCCCACTTTGCCGTGGGGCATGTCCGATTGAATGGTCGCGACCAGATCTGCCGGCGTGTTGCGATCGAGGATGACAGTGAAGCCTGCCTGCTGCAGCTGCCCCTGAAACTGACGTCGCAGATCGCCAGTGTAGCCAGGCATGTGGTGGTAGTCAGAAGCGTCCTCCGGCGTCAGCGCAGGCTGGGCCATTTGGAAGACATGGACGGCGAGAGATGCGATCTCATCCGGTGCCCGCGCGACGATCGGCGGTGGCGGCTCGACCACCGGCACGCTCGAACAACCGGCGGCTAGGACCTGAAGCCCGATCGCCACCCCGACCCGCAGAGAGATGTTCACCCTCGGAGCATAGCTGAGCCCAGCCGACCCGCAGGCATCACAGCCCGAGCAAAAAGCCCCACACCGAGTCGCGCACGAACTGCGGCACTTCATGGCCACCGCCGTGCTCGCACCAAAGCACCGGTTTGCTGCAACCGTCTTGCGCGACACACGGGGCAGGCTCGATCGGCGCAGAGCCGCTGCCGCAGCCATTGGTACCGATCCAATGGTCGAGCGACTCTTCTCCGGCCGCGATCGGCTCCGCACCATCGGCTTGCCCGTGCACGATCATGGCACCGACGCTGGCATTGCAGTCACCGGCCGGGCCGCCCCCGGCGACCGAAACGAAGCCGCGAACCTCGTCGCCCAATGCGCATGCAACCTGATTCGACATCCAGCCACCCCAACTGAAGCCGACCACGTAGATCCGCGTGGGGTCCACGCAATGGTCTTCCAGAGCGGCATCGATCAACGCCTGCGCGAAATGGATGTCGGTGGTGTCGCTATTGCGGGTGTCCCAGCCGACTGCGTTTTGATACCAGTCTTGCGATACACCATCCGGAAAGACGAGCGTCGCGCCCCCCGCCGTGGCTTCTACCAATCCAAAAGTGCCGACGTCACCTTGGCCGGTTCCGCCATAACCATGAAAGCTGATGATCAGCGGCGAGGGCTCGCTCACGGTGGCAGCCACCACGAAGAACGAGCGCTCCCCGCCGTCGACGGTCAGCGTCTGCTGGCCCTCTGGCTTGGGACCGCCTTTGGCGCAGCCGCTGGACATGCCTGCGCCGCCCGTTCCAGCGGCGCCTTGTGACTCGCCGCCGGCATCGCCGCCACCTCCGCCAGCGTTCATCGAGCTCGCAGCCGAGCCCCCCTGTACGCCTGCGCCATTGCCGCCGCCGAGAGCGCCGCCGGACCCGCTCGAATCTCCACAGCCGAGCGCGAGCAACAGAGAGAGGACGACCAGCCAAGGCGCGAGAGCCTGCATGTCGAGTAGGCTATCGAGGCGCAAGGCCTTGAACCAGTGACGATGACTAGGCGGCCTTCTTGACTGTCTCGCGGCGGACATTGGGCGCCTTGAGCCCGCTGGCAACAACGAGACCCATCATCGTCAGGCGTACGCGATCACGGTCGACCAAGCCGACTTTATCGAGCGCGCCGAGAGACGAGACCACCTCGGCTCTTTCGAGCCCTGCTGCTTCCGCTACGCGGAGCACGGTCGCATGGCGATCGTTCTTGGCGAGATCAAGGAGCGAGGAGAGGACTGCGTTGTGTGCGCTGTTCATGACCGCACACTTAGTCAGTACCTGCAGGTCTGTCCAGTTTCCGGCGTGTAGTCTTTGTCGCTTCGATAAGCCGATAGTCAGCCAAATGATGGCTCAATCACGCGCCTCAACCGGGTCGATGATATCCGGCGGCGTAGGGCGCTTCCGCCGTGGAGGCGCCTTGGCTGCCGGATGCTGCGCTTGCGCTCGCGCTCGGCAGCGACGTCGGCTGCGGGTGGCGAAGCCTTTCTCCGCGGCTTCATCGGCGCCCTTTGGAACCGTGAACGGAAACACGTCTTCGAACTTGGCGATCTCGATCGTCGCCAGCTGATACGGCCGCGGATGCGCCTCCAGGTTGGTCCGCGCCTTGTTCGCCCAGATCAAATAGAAGGGCCCAGGGTTCGCCCGCTGCTGCCCAATCGTCTCCCACGCGGGCGCTTCCGTGTCTTCGAACGCGATGTACGCACCCGGCTCATACAGCTTCGCCCCGTCGACCGGCACGGTGGAGCCGTCCTTCGCGCGCAGCACGAACTGCTTCTCGAACAGCTTCTGCTCTTGCGGAAAGCCGAGCTCGAGCACGCACCAGCGGCAGCGCGCGGATTGTTTTCTCGCCCGTATAGTAAGGGTAGTACCGCTTGATCGTCTCCGGCAGGATCGCCGCGATAAGCTCCGACAATTTTTCGCTTCCGACCTCGCGTGCCTCGACTCGGAACGTAATCGACGGGTCAGTCGCTGCGCTGCCTACGGGCGAAGCCGCTGACACGCCCGCGCTTGGCCGCGTCCCCGATCTCGAGCCGAGCTCGCTCGGTGCATCGGCACATGCCACCGCGAAGACCGCGCAGAAGACACCCAAAAAAATCTTCATCAGGCTGCCTGCCTACCAGAGCGGTGCCCTGCGAGGCGTCTGCTCGCGCGGACCTTTTCGTCCTGCCAATAGGACACTTTAGCAGCTGGCCACTCGGAGATCGGCCTGGGCACCGCTGTTTCGGGAATGGCTCGCCGTTTGCGAGGGGGGGGAATGAAAACCTTCCGCTCTCGAATCGGTCTCGCACTGGGCTTGATAATTCCCGTCCTTGGAGGCTGCGGCGATGACAGCGACGCAGCCGGAGGCAACGAAGCCGACGGAGGGAGCGGAGGCAACGGAGCCGGCGGAGGCGGCGGAGGCGCAGCCACACTTCCCTCCTGCCACCCAGTGAATGTCGATTTGTCGCTGTGCGACCCGGCGGTCGCCACCTTTTCCCTGACCTCGACCAACCCTTGGTACCCGCTGATCGTAGGGTCGGTAGTCGTGCTCGAAGGAGATGGAGAGGGCGAAGAGGTCGGCATCCACAAGCGCGTTGTGCGCACGGTGCTGGACGAACCAAAACAGGTCATGGGCGTCGACGTCCACGTCTTGAAACACGAAACGTTCTTCAACGATGTGATTCACGAGATCGCGCACAACTACTACGTCGAGGCAACCGACGGCACGGTGTGTTACTTCGGCGAAGACGTCGAGTTCTACGACGAGACGGGCCAGTTCGAGAACACCGACGGGACATGGCTCGCCGGTGTCGACGGGGCGCTGCCGGGCGTGATCATGCCGGCCGAGCCGAAAGTAGATGACACGTACTACCAGGAGAACGCGCCCGGCATTGCGCTCGACCAAGGCCGCATCGTCGCGACCGACCTCACGACCACGCTCGGCGTTCAGACCTACGACACGATCCACATCATCGACACCAACCCGATCGATGACGAGGAGCCGTGCACCGACGAAGACAAGAAGTACGCGTTCGGCATCGGCGAAGTACAAGACGTCGAGCTCACGATCGTGTCGTTCGACCCGGGCCCTCAGCCATTGCCCGAGTGTCACCCGACCACGGTCGAGGTGTCGCTGTGTGATCCCGCGACCGCCACGTTCTCGCTGGCGTCGACCAACCCCTACTATCCATTGAACGTCGGTTCGATCGTCGAGCTGGCAGGCATTGGGGAAGGCGAAGAGGCCGGCATCGAGATCACCGTCAAACGCGAAGTAATGGCGGAAACCGTCGAGATCATGGGCGTTGACGTGCACGTGTTGCGCCACACAACGAAATACGATGACGTACTCCACGAAGTGGCCGTGAACTTTTACGTCGAGGCCGCTGATGGCACCGTTTGCTACTTCGGTGAAGACGTCGAGTTCTACGACGAAACCGGAAGGTTCGCGAACACCGACGGCACCTGGAGAGCCGGACTCAACGGCGCGCTCCCCGGCGTGATCATGCCGGCCGCACCCGCCACCGGTGACGCGTACTACCAAGAGAACGCGCCAGGCATCGCGCTCGACATGGGCCGCGTGGGTCCGACGAACCTGACCACGGATCTCGGCGGTCAGAGCTACCCGACCATCCAAGTGATCGACACCAACCCCATCGACGACGAGGAGCCCTGCGCTGCGGAAGAGAAGAGGTACGCCGAGGGCATCGGCGAAGTACAGGACACCGTTCTCTTGGTTGTCTCGTTCACCCCGGGCAGCTAGACCTTGATCTAGCGCTGTTCCAGAATTCAATGGAGTTTGCGCGGTGATCACGGAGAAGCAAGGTTCGACTTCAGGTGAAAGCCGAGGCCGATTTCCCGAAGCCGATATCGAGCTCGCTTGCGAATCGAGCTCGGGGTCGGCTTCGGAGCTCGGTGGCTCGGCTGCGAAATCGGTCACTCTAGACAAGCGCGTCGCGCGTAGGCGCCGTATCGAAACAGGTCACCTCCTGAACCAGAGTGCGCCTGCGCACTGGCCGTTGACACGGCCCTGGGACACACTAAAGGTTCGTACACGAAATATTCGGGCCCGACTGATCGCCATGGTCGGCGGGCACTCGCAAATGTTCCAAGGTCAACCTTCGGTTGAACCAGGAGGTTTCCGTCATGTCGAGCGAGCTCCGCTTCGATGGCCGCGTCGCCATCGTCACAGGCGCAGGAAATGGCCTCGGTCGCGCACACGCGCTCTTGCTCGGGAGTCGAGGGGCCAAGGTCGTGGTCAACGATCTCGGTGGCTCGATGCATGGCGGCGGCGCCGACAAGTCGCCCGCCGAGCGCGTGGTGGCGGAGATCAAAGCGGCGGGCGGCGAAGCCGTGGCCAACGGCGACTCGGTCGAGCAAGGCGACAAGATCGTCGCCTGCGCGATCGACACCTGGAAGCGCATCGACATCGTCGTGAACAACGCAGGCATTCTGCGTGATACGAGCTTCCAGAAGATGACCGATGAGGACTGGGACCTCATCATGCGCGTGCACGTCAATGGCAGCTACAAGGTCACCAAGGCCGCCTGGGCTCACATGCGCGACGCAAAATACGGCCGCATCGTGATGACCGCCTCCGCCGCAGGCATCTACGGAAACTTCGGCCAGGCAAACTACGCGATGGCCAAGCTCGGCCTGGTCGGTTTCGCGCAGACGCTCGCGCTCGAGGGCAAGAAGAACAACGTGTTCACCAACACGATCGCGCCCATCGCAGGCTCACGTCTGACCGAGACAGTGCTGCCGCCCGAAATCGTCGAGGCGCTCAAGCCCGAGGTCGTGTCGCCGTTGGTGGCCTTCCTCTGCCACGAAAAATGTCAGGAGAACGGCGGCACCTTCGAGGTCGGCGGCGGCTTCATGGCCAAGCTTCGCTGGGAGCGCACCAAGGGCAAAGTCTGGCCCAACGGCCGGCCCATCTCGATCGAGAACGTCGAGAAGTCGTGGAGTGAAGTGACCAGCTTTGCGGCCGGCGCATCGCACCCGACCAACATCGCCGAGAGCATGCAGCCCATCCTCGACAACGTGCAGAAGAAGAGCAAAGGCGGCAACGACCTCATCGATGTCGACGCCGCGCTCGGTTACGAGTTTCCGCCGTTCGAGACCAGCTATGACGAGCGAGATCTCTCCATCTACGCGCTCAGCATCGGCGCCGCGCAGAACCCGACCGACGAGAAAGAGGTCGCCTACGTGTACGAGATGTCGCCGCGCGGCTTCATGCCGTTCCCGACCTTCGCCGTGACGCCGATCTTGAAAGGCATCCTCGAAGCGGCAAAACGCGGCGAGCAAGCGCCTGGCTTGAACTACGGCTTCGAGCGCATCCTGCACGGCGAGCAGTACACCTCCCTCACGCGTCCCCTCCCCGCGCACGCCAAGCTCACGCACAAGTCGAAGATCAAAGACATCTGGGACAAGGGCAAGAACGGCGTCGTCGTGGTCGAGACCAAGAGCTACGACGAGAGCGGCGACTTGCTCGCCGAGAACGAGATCACGATGGTGGTGCGTGGCGCTGGCGGTTGGGGCGGCGAGCGCGGCCCGAGCGGCGACAGCAACACCCCGCCCGATCGCAAGCCGGACGCGACGGCCGAGCAGCACATCGACCCGCAACAAGCGCTGCTCTATCGCTTGAACGGCGACTGGAATCCGCTCCACGCCGACCCGTCGTTCGCCAAGAACTTCGGCTTCGATCGGCCGATCCTCCACGGCTTGTGCACGTTCGGCTACGCCGCGCGCCACGTCATCAACGCCTTCTCCGACGGCGACGCGCGCCTGTTCAAGAGCATTCGCGCGCGCTTCGCCGACAGCGTGTTCCCTGGTGAAACGATCGTCACCGAGATGTGGCAAGAAGGCGACCGCGTGCTCGTGCGCTGCAAAGTGAAAGAGCGCGACAAGGTGGTGCTCTCCAACTGCGAGATCGAGCTCTACAAAGAAGTGCCCAAACCCAAGGCGAAGGCGGCGCCCGCAGCGGCAGCCACTGCTGTCGCAGCACCCGCAGCAGCGCAAGCGATCGACAGCTCCTTGCTCGTGAAAGTGATCGGCTTCTTCGTCGAGAAGAACCCGGACCTCGCAAGCCAAGTGAAGACGAGCTTCCAGTTCAAGCTCACTGCGCCCGATGGTGCGTTCTTCATCGATCTGAAAGAAGGCGCCGGCAAGGTGGCGCAAGGCGCGCACGCTTCAGCCGACGTCACGCTCGAGCTCTCGGATGCCGACTTCATCGGCATGGCGACGGGCAAGTTGAACCCGCAGAAGCTCTACTTCGGCGGCCAGCTGAAGATCTCGGGCAACGTGATGGCTTCCCAGAAGCTCGAGTTCCTGAAGAAGATCGATGGTGAGAAGCTGCGGGCGCAAATGATCGCAGAAGGGCGCCTGCCTGCCGGCGGCGCTGCACCAGCGGCTACTGCAGCAGCGCCAGCCGACTCCGGCAAGCTCACCTCGAGCGATATCGTGGTCGCCATCGGCGACTACATCGAGAAAACACCCGACCTGGCGAGCCAGATCAAGACCAGCTTCCAGTTCAACTTGAAGAGCCCCGACTCCGGCTTTTACGTCGATCTGAAAGAAGGCAAAGGCGCTGTCGCGACGGGCGCGCTCGCGAGCCCCGACGTCACGCTCGAGCTCACCGACGACGACTTCCTGGCGATGACCACGGGCGCTGCCGATCCGCAGAAACTCTACTTCGCAGGCAAGCTGAAGATCGGCGGCAACGTGATGGCGTCGCAGAAGCTGATGTTCTTGAAGAAGGTCGACCCCAAGGCAGCCGAAGCAGCCATCGCCAAGGCGCGTGCAGCAGCAGGCGGCGGCGGCGCTGCGGCCGCCGCAGCACCGGCAGCACCGAAAGAGACCAAGGCAGCTGGCATCATGAAGCGCCTCGGCGAACGTCTCGCCAAAGAGCCGGCGCTCGCCAAAGAGCTCGGCGCGACAGTCGGCTTCTTGGTCGACGGCAAGTCCTGGCTCGTGGACGGCATCAAGGTCAGCGAGGGTGACGTCAAGTCGGCCGCCGCAGTGATCAAGATCTCGGACAGCGATCTCGCCGAGCTAGCTACCTCCGGCAACGCGCGCGATCTGTTTCTACGTGGCAAGCTTCGTATCGACGGCGATGTTCGCGTCGGTCACCGCCTCGGGTTCATGAAGGGCCTCGCGTCCTGACGGCCGCGATACCAGGAATAGGGAGAAATACCAATGGGTCGTCGAGTGAACGTGATTGGCGTGGGCATGACGAAGTTTCAGAAGCCCGGCGCCAGCGAGGACTACAACGTGATGGCGACGGCGGCGGGCAAGGCAGCCCTCGCCGACTCCGGCGTCGACTACAAACACGTCGAGCAGGCGTACGCAGGCTACGTCTACGGTGACAGCACCTGCGGGCAGCGCGCCGTGTACGAGCTCGGGCTCACCGGCATCCCGGTGTTCAACGTGAACAACAACTGCAGCACCGGCTCGACTGCGCTGATGCTCGGCAAGCAAGCCATCGAAGGCGGCATCGCCGAATGTGTGCTCGTCGTCGGCTTCGAGAAGATGGAGAAAGGCGCGCTCGGCTCGAAGTTCAACGACCGCACGAACCCGCTCGAGTTCCACGTCAACGTGATGAACAAGGTGCAAGGCTTCACGTCGGCCCCGCCGGCCGCGCAGATGTTCGGCGGCGCTGGCCGCGAGTACATGTGGAAGTACGGCACCAAAAAAGAGACCTTCGGCAAGGTCAGCGAGAAGGCGCGCAAACACGCGTCCAACAACCCGCTCGCGCTGTTCAGCCAGCAGCTCTCGCTGGCAGAGATCATGGCCTCGGAAGAGGTGTTCGATCCGCTCACACGCTACCAGTGTTGCCCACCGACCTGCGGCGCCGCCGCGGCCATTCTTTGCAGCGACGAGTTCGCCAAGAAGAACAACATCAAGGCGCCGATTTACATCGCAGCCCAGGCGATGGCGACGGACCTCCAGTCGAGCTTCAGTGAAGACAGCATGATCAAAGCCGTCGGCTACGACATGGCGAAGAAGGCAGCCGATCTCACCTATGAACGCGCTGGCCTCGGCCCGAAAGACGTCGACGTCGTCGAGCTGCACGACTGCTTCACCGCCAACGAGATCCTCACCTACGAAGCGCTCGGCCTATGCAACGAAGGCGAAGCCGAGAAGTTCATCTGGGACGGCCAGAACACCTACGGCGGCACTGTCGTGACGAACCCGTCGGGTGGTCTCTTGTCGAAGGGCCATCCGCTCGGGGCCACCGGTCTCGCGCAATGCGCAGAGCTCGTTTGGCAGCTGCGCGGCACCGCCGACAAGCGCCAGGTGGCCGGCGCGAAGGTGGCGCTGCAGCACAACATCGGTCTCGGTGGTGCAGCCGTCGTGACGATGTACCGCAACAGCTGAACATTGCGAAAAAGTGTCACCAAGGAGCTTCGAACGCATGACGCGATCGGGACCAGGAGAGACAGCTTCGGCCAGCGCTGGCCCCTGCATGCCGACTGACGCAGGCCCCCGGAAACCCGCTGAACCTGCTCGCGCCCCACGACGGATGGTACTTGGTGATCTATTCGATCGAGGGCGCGAGCCCCGACAAGCGCTACGACCTGTGCGCAGAGCTCGCGCGGGGCTCGCGAAGCAGCTCACCTGCGGAGCCGGCGAAATAGCCAATAGCCGATGTAGCAGGCTGCCCGCTCGTCGCCCTCGGCCTCGCACTGTCGACGACGCAGCGGCAGAGTCTCGTCGGGCCGGTGCCGCTCGTGTTCAAGAAGAAGTGCTCGCGATCCACGCCGCGAGCTGTTCGGGAGTGGCGGTCTTGACCAATCGGTGATCGTCGTCGACCAAGATGAGACGCGCAGGGGAGCCTGCGACGAGCTCCTCGGAGTGCGTCACGGGGACGGTATCGTCGCCGCGACCGTGCACGACGATGACGCGGGACGAAACGGCGTCAGGCAACGTCGCCAGCGATGGCGGCATCGGCATGCGGCCACGGCGCGCCACCAACTCGTGCGCCGGACAGAGCAGCAACGTTCTTCCGGACCACGCGCCGCGCGCCAGGAGATCGAGCGCGACGGCACCGCCAAACGACGAGCCCACGACAACGTCGATTTGGTGCGCCGCGAGTGCGCGCAATTGCACGTCGACGCTGCGCTGTAGGACGCGGCGCATGATACGTGATTCGATGAATGGCGCTGCGGCACCGGCGATCCCCACACCAAGCGCCAAGCCTCGTATGCCCCCGCGAATCGCACTGGCGGCGACGAGAGCGGCTGCACAAGCTGCGAGCGCCAGCACGGCCGGGTCGCGCACGATCGCCGACCGGGCACAGGGCATGAGACGGCTGACGACGACGAATCCGGCCTCGGCGAGGTGCCGCGGCTTGCGTCCTTGCGGGCCTGATTCGAGGCCATGAATGTACAGAACCGTCTCGTTGATCGGCACGTCTCACGCTACGGCGCGTCGTCGCAGATGTCGACGGCGTGATCACCCGGCTTCACGTGTTCGCAGCATACGACGCCGGTCAGGGGCCTTTCATCACTTCGTCGTATCGCCGCTGATCTCCTCCGGCGTCACGTTCTCCAAGTGGTGGCCGATGTTCCACTCCTGTCCGTACGCAGTGCCGGAGCGCTCTCCGTAGAATTGATTCGCTGCGGGGCGCACGATCGCGCTCGTTCTGGTTCAGCGCTTCTTCTCGTCGTTGGAAAAATCGAGCGGGTAGTCGACGGCCATGTCGCCGTTCGGCGGCGGCTCGAAAGAGAGCTGCTCGAACACGCCCACCACGCAGTCTTGCAGCGGGACATCCGGTACGCTCACTTGCGATAGTTTCGCATCGTACACGCGGCCTTCTGGGCTCAGCCGAAAGGCGACGCTGATCTTGCCGCCCAACTTCGGATTCTTGACCAGCGCGACTTCATAGCAGCGTCGCAAGTTGGGAAAATGCGCGCGCACGATGCGCTGCAAGTCGCTTCCATCGCCGGTGGGAGCAGCCGTGCAGCCGCCGTCGATCAAGGCCTGGCTCTTCACACCGCCCCTCGCGCATTCGCAGCGTCCATCGGCGCGCGCAACGAGCCCCTTCACACAGCAAGCGAGCCGCTTGCCAGACGCGTCGCACCACGCGCTGTAGTCGCTGGCGCAGGCGGGCTCCTGCGCGATGGGGCAGCGCACGATGGACGGTTTGCTCGGCAGAGCTGCGCTGGCGACCGCGCTCTTGGCCTGCTCGCTCGCGGGCGGCTCGGGTGGCGTCAGATCGGTGGACGCAGGGACCTGTGCCGACCCCGACGGGTCGTCGCCGCTTCGCATGTGCTGCAGCACGAAGACGAAGCCGCTGCAGATCGCAGCGAGCGCAAGGCTGATTGGCACCCATGGTGCCTTGCGCGCAGGCTTCGGCGCTGCGGCGGCCCCATTCGCGGTCTCAGGCGCATCCATCGCCTCGAGCAACTGGTGCATGTCATCGAAACGATTCTCCGCCGACTTCGACAAGGCGCGCGAGATGACGCCCAGGGCGGCCTCCGGCAAGCCCGACGTTACCGACCCGAGCTCGACCGGTTGCTCGTGCAAGATGCTCGCGGCGACCTCGAAGGTAGAGCCTCTGCTCTTCCACGGCAGCTGCCCGGCCAGAAGCTCGTAGGCAGTGACAGCCCAGGCGAACTGATCCGCGCGCCCGTCGACATCGCGATTCTGGATCTGCTCCGGCGCCATGTACGCAGGCGACCCAACCGAAGTGCCCGTTTGCGTGAGCGCCGCGATTTGCTCCGTGGGCGCCGAGGCGTCCACGGACCCGACGCCAGCCTTGGCGATGCCGAAGTCGAGCAGCTTGGCGACGCCGTCGGCTCGAACGACGATGTTGTCTGGCTTCACGTCGCGGTGGACCAGGCCCCGTTCATGGGCCGCTGCCAGCGCTCGCGCGACTTGCTTCATGATGTCGAGCTTCTGCGTCTGCGAGAGCTCGCCTTCTGCCAAGAGGCGCCGCAAAGAGCGCCCTTCGACCAGCTCCATCACGATGAAGGGGCAGCCTTCGTGCTCGCTTACATCGAAGATGGTGGCGACGTTTGGGTGCGCAAACGCGCTGGCGGCACGCGCTTCGCGGCGGATCCGTTTGACCAGCTCGGGGTTCGTCTCATCGAGCACGACCTTGAGCGCGACGTCGCGACCGAGCTCGGTGTCTTGGGCGCGATAGACAGCGCCCATTCCACCGGCACCGAGCAGCGCGTCCACTCGATAGCGGCCAAGCCGATCACCCAGTTTCACGTTGGCGCAGCATAGGTCACCGCGGCTACTTGGCTTTGTGAAACACGATCGGGTAGGTCACGACGGTATCGCCGTCGGCTGGTGGCTCGAACACGAACGTCTCGAACACCGCGACCACACAGCTCTGAAATGTCGGATCCGGCACGTTGGTGGAGATTGTCGCGTCGTAGACCAAGCCGTCGGGGCTGATGTGGAAGCGCACGCCAATGGTGCCTTCGAGGTTGGCGTTCTTCCGTTGCGCGGTGTCGTAGCACGCCCGCAGAGTGCCGAATTGATGGCGCACCCGTCGCTGTATCTCGGCGGGCCCGCCGTTCTTCGGCGCTGCGCAGCCGCTTTTTTGAAGCTCCGGGCTGGTCACGCCGCCAGGCGCGCATTCACAGCGACCGTCCGCCCGCGCGACCAGACCCTCGACACAGCAGGCCAGCAGCTTTCCGGAGGCGTCGCACCACGCGCGATTGTCCTTCAAACAAGCTGCATTGCCCGCGTCCGGGCACAGCACGATTGCCGGCTTGCCGACCGCAGACGCGCTCGGAAGCGCCGTCTTGGGTACTGGCGCGTTCGCCTCCTGCTCGCGCAGCGTCAGCTCGTCGTTGAGCCCGAGCACCACGCGCGCTGGTGCTGGCGGCGGCTTGTCGTCGTAGGTGGCGAGATGCTGGAGCAAGATCAAGCCGCCGAACAAGGCGGCCACACCCAAGCTGATCGGCATCCAAGGCGTTCGCCGGCGGCTCGCGCGGCTCACCATACCCGTCGCGGCGGTCGCAGCGCTTTTCGGTTCGAGCGCGGGCGAATCCATCGCCTCCAAGAGCGCGTGCATGTCCTCGAAACGATTCGACGCTGACTTGGAGAGCGCACGCGTCACGACCTCCAACGTGTGCTCGGGCAATCCTGGGCAGAGCGACGCGAGCTCGATCGGCGGCTCGTGCAAGATGCTGGCGGCGACCTCGAAGGCCGAGCCTTTGCTCTTCCACGGCAGCTCTCCGGCAAGCAGCTCGAAGGCGGTGACCGCCCACGCAAACTGATCGGCTCGCTCGTCGACCTTTCCGTTCTGGATCTGCTCCGGCGCCATGTAGGCCGGCGAGCCCATGGTCGCGCCTGTTTTGGTCAGCGCCGTCTGGTCTTCTGTCGGGGCGGACGCGTCGACAGACTTCACGTTCGCCTTTGCGATGCCGAAGTCCAGCAGCTTGGCCACGCCGTCCGCGCGCACCATGATGTTGTCAGGCTTCACGTCGCGGTGAACAAGACCGCGGTCGTGCGCCGCAGCCAAGGCACGCGCGACCTGCGTCAAGATGTCGAGCTTCTGCTGCTGGTCGAGCTCACCTTCCGCCAAGAGGCTGCGCAACGAGCTCCCAAGGACCAGCTCCATCACGATGAAGGGTCGGCTCTGGTGCTCGCTGACGTCGAAGATGGTCGCGACGTTGGGGTGAGCGAACGCGCTGGCTGCCCTCGCCTCGCGACGCATGCGCTTCGCGAGCTCCGGGTTCGTGTCGTCGAGCACGACCTTCACTGCGACGTCGCGCCCTAGCTCGGTGTCGTGGGCGCGATAGACAGCGCCCATTCCACCTTTGCCGAGCAGCGCGTCGACCCGATATCGACCAAGCCGATCACCCAGCTTCACGGAGCGGCAGCATACTCTGCCCGGTGCAGAGGTCCCACCCGCAGATCGTCAGTCAGATGGGCTGCGTGCGCTGTCGACCGGACCAGCCGTGCGTGACGCTGACCACCGGCTTCTGGTCCTGGCTCATCCAGGTGCTGCTCACGCCGATGCGCATCGGGCGAACCTTCGCCTCTTTCTGACCGAACCCTCGCATTGGGCCGCCCGACCTGATGGGCATCGAAGAGATGAAGCCACCTCCCTCGCGGGAGGTTTCATCGCTGTCAGGCTCGTCGATGCTGAGCAACGTCTCGAGCTGAACCACAGCGCTGCTGGCGGAGTTTTTTCCGGTCTTCAACGAGAAGAGCACCGGGCACGACTCCGAGCCGCTGATGTTGTGTTGACCGTTGGTGGTCACCATCAGCGGGCCGTGGAAGAAGCGCTCCTTCTCGTGCCGCTCGCGGCGAACCAAGAACGTGACCTGGTCGTCCGAGCGGGCGCCCCAAACCTTCACCCTCCCAGGCAACTCGTCGACCAACGAGAACTCGAGCGTCTGCGTGGAGTGAACGCGAGCGCCCATCGTCTCAGCGTCGACAAAAGCGAGCTTGACCTCGTAGGTGAGCTTGCTGTCG
>Ga0105048_10003482_pt1 | contig 25792 bp, 22 predicted proteins | sample MAT05_FD_78382 | JGI IMG/M metagenome (GOLD analysis project Ga0105048, IMG submission 78382) | Freshwater microbial communities from Lake Fryxell liftoff mats and glacier meltwater in Antarctica - MAT-05 | ecosystem: Environmental > Aquatic > Freshwater > Ice > Liftoff microbial mat | place... | reverse complement strand
TTCAGTTGAAGGACCATGCGTGACTTTTCTACCATTCGCCTCACAGTACTCACGGGCGAGTCATCTGTTACGCGCGCCTCTTCCAGCCGAATTGAGCTAAACGCACGCGCGCGGCCCGCTCGATCGTCGACCGACCCGCTGCCAGCGCGAACCTCGGGCGCGACTGGAAGCGCTTCCACGCTCTGAGCGCTCGGTCTTTCGAGCCGTGTCGGCTTCGCGCCCACCTTGTCGCACGTTGCGTCGAGTCCGCGCGGCCGACCGTGCCCTCGAACAGGCGACGAGCCCAGCCCCGAGCGCGGGCGGGCGTCCGCTCGTGGATCCATTGCACCGCTCGTGACATCCTCGCCCCTTCGTGGACTCTTCGCCGAACGGTATCAGCATCGACGTGACGTCTTGGCCGATCGTCGGCTTCACTTTGCGTGGCGCAATCACTGACGACGAGTTCGAGCGCTTGTTCGTCGAAGTCGAGAAGTACTGGAGGCGAGGCGATCGCTTCTTGACCATCACCGACACGCGAGCGGCTGCGAACGCATCGGCGCGTCAGCGGCAACGCATCGGCGAGTGGATGAAAGAAAACCAGGCTTCGATTCGCCAGACTTCGATCGGCTCGATCGTGATCCTCCAGTCGGTGATCGTGCGGGGCGCGCTGACGGCCATCAATTGGATCGCGCAGCCGGAGCTGCCGCCGGAGTACGCAAAGGATTGGGCGCAGGCGTCCGAGCTGGCTACGCGCATGCTGGAGAGACACGACATGCTGACCGACAAGCTGCGCCTCAGGCTCCAGCGGTTGGCTTAGCGGTTGGCTTAGCGTCCGAACTCGGCGCGCGGGCGTGGAGCCGAGCGAATGCCTCTTTCTACGCAATTTTGAATAAACGGTCGCTCGCCTCCGTTCGCGCGGGAAACGTTCGGAGAGGCTGGACACGAGAGCTGCGCGCGTCGCGTTCGGTCCATCGGAAAGAGCCGAACGGAAAAGTGCCGCGGACGCAGGCGGGGTAGCATGTGGACATGCTCCAGAAATTCGTCGTGCCCGTCGGATTGGTCACATTGGCTTGGATGGTCGCCTGTGTTTCATCGGTGACAGACAATGCGGCAATCGGCGGCTCGTTGGCTGCCAGCGGCGGATCCTCCGCAGGAGGCAGCCCGAGTCGTGGCAGCGCGAGCGGCGGAACGAGCGCAGGCACCGGCGGCGCCGACGGCAGCATCGACAGCTCGACGCTGACTTGGGCGCAAGCCAGCCTCACCAACTACGAGTCGTATCCCGATCCCGGTAGTGTCGAGTGCATCGAGTACAGTGGCTGCAAGTGGGCCGGCTACTTCGCCGCGGTCGACGGCAAGCAGACCGAGCAGTGGGTCTCCGAGCACAATATCGTCGCCGTGTTCGCCACCGTGGGCGGCTCGATCGATTTCGACACCTACAAGCTGCACAAGCTCCGCCTCCGCCAAGGCGGGGACGAAATCGACGTCGTCGTTTACGACACCTGCGGCGACAGCGACTGCAGCGGCTGCTGCACCCAGAATGCCCAGGTCGACGGCAACCTGATCGACATCGAGAAATACACCAAAGCGCGCTTCAACGGCCGCGGCGACGGGACGGTCGAGTGGGCTTGCCTCGACTGCGATTGACCCACGATTCCTGACCCGCCCGAGTTGCACAGTTGAAAGGCGAGGAATAGTCGCGCGTTCTCGGGAGCCTCGGGTCCGAATTTGCGCCGCCCCAGGCTGCGTGGAAAACCCTAGGTTAACCATGACGTCGCCATTTCGCCTGCGGAGTGATTTCGAGCCCCGCGGCGATCAGCCCGCCGCCATCCGCGGTCTCATCGCCGGACTCGAAGCCGGTCTGCCGCACCAGACGCTGTTGGGCATCACCGGCAGCGGCAAGACCTTCACGATCGCCAATGTGATCCAGAAGATGGGCAAGCCGACCCTGATCATGGCCCCCAACAAGACGCTGGCGGCGCAGCTGTACGGCGAGATGCGCGAGCTCTTTCCCGACAACGCCGTCGCCTATTTCGTCAGCTACTACGACTACTACCAGCCCGAGGCTTACATCCCCGGCAGCGACACCTTCATCGAGAAGGACGCGATCGTGAACGACCAGATCGATCGCATGCGGCACGCGGCCACGCACGCGCTCTTGTCGCGCTCCGACACGATCATCGTCGCCAGCGTCAGCTGCATCTACGGTATCGGCTCCGCCGACAGCTACGAAGGCTTGGCCATCGAGCTGGTCAAAGGCGAAGAAATAGCGCGCGACGACTTGTTGCGCCGCTTGGTCGACATTCAGTACGAGCGCAACGACGTCGATTTCCACCGCGGCACCTTTCGCGTGCGCGGCGACGTAGTCGAAATTTTCCCAGCCTACGAAGAGAAGCTGGCGATCCGCGTCGAGTTCTTCGGTGACAGCATCGACGAGCTGAGCGAAGTCGATCCGATTCGCGGCAAGGTCACGAAGCGACTCCTCAAGTATTCGATCTTTCCTGGTTCGCACTACGTGACGCCGCGCGACCATTTGGCCAAGTCGATCGTGGCCATCCGCGAGGAGCTGCACGAGCGCCTCAACTTCTACGACCGCGAAGGACGCTTCCTCGAAAAGCAGCGCATCGCCCAGCGCACGCAGTACGACTTGGAAATGCTCGAGCAGATGGGCTTCGTGCAGGGTATCGAGAACTACTCGCGGCATTTGTCGGGCCGGGCTCCCGGCGAACCACCGCCGACGCTGATCGACTATTTTCCCGATGATTTTTTGCTGATCATGGACGAGTCCCACCAGACGGTGCCGCAGGTGGGCGCCATGTTCAAAGGTGATCGTTCGCGCAAGGACACTCTGGTCGACTACGGCTTTCGCCTGCCTAGCGCGGTCGACAACCGACCGCTCAAGTTCGACGAGTTCGAGAAATACATGCGCAATACGATCTTCGTTTCGGCCACGCCGGGCGACTACGAGATGCGTGTGAGCGGTGGCGCCGTGGTCGAGCAGTTGATTCGTCCGACGGGTTTGCTGGACCCCGAGATCGAGGTGCGACCGGTGGACGGTCAAGTCGACGACCTCTTGGGGGAAATCAAACTGCGCGTTCAACGCGACGAGCGCGTGCTGGTCACGACCTTGACCAAGCGCATGTCGGAAGATTTGACCGAGTACTACGCAGAACTCGGCATTCGCGTGCGCTATTTGCACTCGGACATCGACACCATGGAGCGCGTCGAGATCCTCAAGGGCCTGCGCAATGGCGAATTCGACGTGCTCGTGGGCATCAACCTGCTCCGCGAAGGCCTGGATCTGCCGGAGGTGAGCCTGGTCGCCATCCTGGACGCCGACAAAGAAGGCTTCCTGCGCAGTCCGCGCGCGCTGATCCAGACCATCGGCCGCGCAGCCCGAAACCAGCACGGTCGCGTGCTCATGTACGGTGACCGCATCACCAATGCCATGCAGTACGCCATCGACGAGACGGTGCGTCGTCGCGCCATTCAAGAAGAGTACAACGCCAAGCACGGCATCACGCCCACGACGACGACCCGCAGCATTCAGGATCTGAGCGCTGCCGGTGGCGACGCCGACTACTACTCGATCCCCAAGGGCTCCCCCGCCGTCAAAGGCGATCGGCGAACCAAGAGCGCACCGGCCTTGGCGGCCGAGTCGAAAGCCAGGGTTGGCGCCGCTGGGCCGCAGCTCTCAACCGAAGAATTGGTCAGCCGCGTCGAAGACTTGCGAGGGCTCATGTTCGCAGCCGCCGAAAACCTCGAATTCGAAACGGCCAGTCGCCTGCGCGACGAACTGAATCAGTTGCTGTCCGGCGCAAGTCCAGACGACGGCACCACGAGCATCGCGGCGCCCCGCGCACCGGTGCGCAAGGCGTCCAGCCGCCCTCGAGCCAAGCGAGCCTGACTCCAGCGGCGTGTTTGTGACCCCGGGCCTGGGCTGTGACATCGTTGAGCCCGGGGCTCATCGAGTTGCACGACACTTCACTGATCACGACGCTGGCTTTCGGTTTCACTGCCGCGCTGTTCTTCGGCATCTTGGCCAAACGCTGGGGTCTCTCGCCGATCGTCGGCTACCTCCTGGCCGGCATCGCCACGGGCCCTCACACGCCTGGCTTCGTCGGTGACAGCTCACTGGCCTCGCAGCTCGCCGAGATCGGCGTGATCTTGCTGATGTTCGGCGTCGGCCTGCATTTCCATCTCAAGGACCTGTTGGCGGTGCGCTCGATCGCCCTTCCAGGTGCACTCGGCCAGAGCGTTCTGGCAACGTTGGCCTGCATGTGGATCGCGCACGAAGTCGGCTGGACCTGGTCCGAGGGTGCCGTGCTCGGCATCGCCACGGCCGTCGCCAGCACCGTCGTGCTGCTGCGCGTGCTGACCGACAGCAACAGCCTCGAAACACCCTCGGGTCACGTGGCCGTCGGTTGGCTGATCGCCGAAGACATCATCACCGTGTTGGTGCTGGTGATCTTGCCAGCGCTCGCGCTCTCGAGCGACGGCGCGGCAGGCGAGCAGGCTCGCTCGAGCAGGAGCGTGTGGGCCACTGCCGGCCTGGCCGTCGTCAAGCTCCTGGTCCTGGGTGGCGTGGTGGCTGTCATCGGTACGCGTTTCGTGCCTTGGCTGCTCAATCGAGTCGCGCGCCTGCGCTCAGCCGAACTATTCACGTTGTCGATCTTGGTCATGTCAATCGCCGTAGCCACGGCCTCGTACTTGGCCTTCGGCGCGTCGATGGCGCTCGGCGCCTTCCTCGCCGGCATGTTGGTCGGCCAGTCCAAGTTCAGCCACCAGGCGGCCGCCGACATGTTGCCGCTGCGTGACGCCTTCGCTGTCTTGTTCTTCGTTTCGATCGGCATGCTGTTCGACTACCGCGCCGCTCCCGATCACGCCGTGCTGACATTGGGAGTGCTGGGCGTCATCCTGATCGTCAAGCCGCTCGTCGCCTTTCTGATCGTGATCGCTGTCGGTCACAGCGTCCGCACAGCGCTGACGGTCGCAGGCGGCCTTGCTCAGATCGGAGAGTTCTCGTTCATCCTGGCCGGGGTGGCGCGCAGCCATGGTCTCATGCCCGAAGAAGGACGGGCCGCGTTGATCGCCGGAGCCATCTTGTCGATCAGCGTCAATCCGTTCGTCTTCAAGTTGCTCTTGGCCGCCGAGAAGCCACTCGAAAACAGTGTTTTTTGGCGGAAGTGGGTCGCCCCGCGCAGCGCCTCGCGCCGGCTGGGCATAAATGCCGACCTCGGTCCGGCTGAGCCCGGCCGCATCCAAGCCATCGTCGTCGGCTACGGTCCAGTCGGGCGAACCGCTTCCGAGCTGCTACTGCAATCGGATATCGAGCCATTGATCATCGAGATGAACGTGGAGACGGTCTCACAACTGCGCAGCCAAGGCGCTCGCGCGCTTTACGGTGACGCGACCAAGCGCGAAATACTCAAACAAGCCGGTCTGGGCAGTGCCGGCTACCTACTCATCACGTTGCCGGAACCGAGCACGCGCCTGGCCGTCATCGCCACGGCGCGCGAGTTGAATCCCGATGTGACCATCATCACGCGCGCCCGCTACCTGACCGAACAGGACTCGCTCCGCGCAGCCGGGGCCAGCGTCGTCGTCTGCGACGAAGCGGGCGCCGCAGCCGGCCTCGCGCGCACGCTGCTCGAGCGCCGCGGTGTCCCACGCGACGAAATCGACCGCGAAACCCGTAAAATCCGCGAAGACCTCAGCACGGCCCCGCCGGCCGCCGACAAGGTCGACTGACGCTGCGCTCGCCGTGCGTCCAGGGCGCGCTCGGCGCAAGCCAGGGCCTACGACTGCAGCGCAGGCGCCCGCGCCTTACTTGCGCGGACCTGCAGGACGCGGCTTACCCGCCTTCTTGAAGGGGCGCGGCGTGAAGCCGCCACCTTCGCGAGGGCCGTCGGCAGCGCGGGGAGTGAAGGCACCCGGAACGCGCGGCGCGAAAGCCGAGGCCGGCCGCGGGTTGCCGTCGCGCGGGGGAGCAAAGCCACCCGGAGCGCGCGGAGCCTTGGGCGCAAAGCCGCTGTCACGCGTCGCACCCTTGAAGCCCGCTTCGCGCGCGGGAGGAGCGAATCCATCGCGTGGCCCACTCTTGAAGCCACCTTCACGGGGCTTGAAGCCTTCACGCGGCTTGAAGCCACCTTCACGCGGCTTGAAGCCTTCGCGCGGCTTGAAGCCGCCTTCGCGGCCCGAACCTTCGCTCGCCGAGCCAGCGGTTTCTTCGCGAGCAGCAGGAGCCTGGTAGTCGTCCCGCGGCTTGGAGCCCTGCTGGGGCGCTTGAGGCGCTGAGTCACGCGGCGCGCCTGCATGACCGGCAAAGCCGTTGCCTTGCGGGCGACGCGCAAAGCCACCGCCACCATGAGTCCGCTCGCGCGCGTGGCCGCCATGCTCGGGCGCAAAGCCACCCGATATCTCGCGCGGCGGACACGGCGGCTTGAGATCGAGCAAACCGATGATCGAAGCAATCACACGCTCGGGCGGATGCTCCTCGCACAGCTTCTGTGCGTAGCTGAGCTGCTCGGCTGTTGGCTCGCCATCCATGGCGCTGAAAATGCGCGTACGGCCGAGCTTGGCGTAGGCCTTTTCCACCTTGTCGGCGGCGGGCACGGGAGCCCAATTGGGCTTGATGCGCGCGTCCTGGAGCAGGCGTTCGACGCGGCGGCGCGCCTGAGGCGGCAAAAGCAAGATACTGGTGCCCTTCTGGCCGGCTCGGCCGGTGCGGCCGCTGCGGTGGGTGAACGAATCGGGATCGGTCGGCGGCTCGAAATGAACCACGAGATCGACGCCTTGCACATCCAAACCGCGCGCCGCGACGTCGGTCGCGACCAGCGTCGTGACGCGACCCGAGCGAAACGCTTCGAGCGTGCGCGTACGCTGCGCCTGCGCCAAATCGCCGCTCAACGTTTCGGCGGCGACGCCATCGCGCTGCAGGCGCTCGGCCACTTCGTACGTGTCGGCGCGCGTACGCGTGAACACCAAAGTCCGGCCTTCGCCATCCTCGGCGCGACGTGCGTGAGCCAAGAGCAGGATGTTGACCAACGCGTCGTAGCGGTGGTTGTTCGGCACGACGTGCGCGATGTGCTCGATATCGATGTTGGCGGTGCCGAGCGCCGAGCCCTGAATGTGGACCGGAGCCTTCTGGTAGCGTTGCGCGACCGTCAGTACTTCACCGGAGAAAGTGGCCGACAACAGGTGGGTGCGGCCGCGATTGGGCAGAGCCTCCAAGATCGAGGTGAGCTCGTCGCGGAAGCCCATGTCGAGCATTTGATCGGCTTCGTCCAGCACGACCAAACGCACGTTGTCGCCGATGAAGGCGCCGGTCTTCAAATGATCGAGCGCGCGCCCCGGAGTTCCAACGACGACGCGCGGACCTTGCGCGAGCAGCTTCTTTTCGCCGAACACACTGGTGCCGCCCGTGACGACCTCGACGCTGGCATCGGGAACGTTGCGCAGAAGCCAGCTCAGCTCGCGCTGGACCTGAGCTGCGAGTTCGCGCGTCGGCGTGAGCAGCAAGCACGAGGGAGTGCGCTGGCTGCGATCGTTGCCGCGAGGCCCGGCGGCCAGCAGCTCGCGCGCGATGGCGATGCCGACGGCGACCGTCTTGCCCGAGCCCGTCTGCGACGAGATGCGCAGATCGTTGTTGACGCTGTCGGCTTCAGCGACAGCCTTTTGAACCGAAGTGAGCTCCGTGAAACCTTTGTCCGCGAGCGCCCGTTGCAGAGCTTCTGGAAGCCCTTGAAATAATTCTGACATAACCCGACCGAGCCTTGCGCTGGATTCGGGCAGTCGTGCCAGGGGCCAGCCAAAAAGGGACGCGAAAGGTACTCGCTGAATACGGTTCACGCAAATTCAAGCAGATTCGAAGCGCCTTTCGCCGATTTTACGCGGCTTTCCAAGTTCAGGCGTGCACCCCCACTGCAAAGCTCCGCCCTCACATGGAAGCCGTGGAGCCTTTGCGCCTGAAGCATGACGCTTTCGCTCGGGCCCCTGAGCCGAGCCTCGGTTCTGAGCCACCTTTTTTCGCGCCGAGCCTGGCCGTAGCCTGGGTGGATGTCAGAGCGCCGATCCAACGTGCGGGTGCGCCCCGCCATCGATTACGACGTCGTGGTGGATTTGCACGAAGGGGTCGTGTCAGTGCGCCTGTCGGTGATCGACGTGAGCGTCGAGGGCCTCGGCTTGGTGGTCGACGAGATGTTCGCCGGCAAGAAGGCGGGTGAACTGTTGCCGCTCGTCATTCGCGTACCCGGGGCGGAGCGCTTCGAGGTGAAAGGCGAAATCCGCTACTCGGGCGGCAAGCCCGGTGGCAAATGCGGCCTCCTGCTCAAAGACCTCGCCGAAGGCCCGCGCACGGCGCTGGCCCGCGCCGTGGGCGAACTGCTCGAGCGCGGCAACAGCGCTTAGCGCCTCAGACAGCGTTGGCCCGCCAGTCCCCGCCAAGCAGTTACTCAGAACTTGTCGTCCTGCGCGCGGCGCTTCAGCTCGGCGACGACTTCGCGCACTTCCTGGCTGCGGCTGCGGGGCAAGATCAACAGTGCATCGTCGGTCTCGACGATGCACAGATCGTCGACGCCGACCAAGGCGATGATCTTCTTGGCGTGACCATGACTCAGGTCCTGGATCAGGTTGTTTTTGGCGTCGACCAGGACTGCCGACTCGGGCGCGGCGTTGCCGGCTTCGTCCTTGGCCGACAGTTCCCAAGCGCTCTCCCAGCTGCCCAGATCGCTCCAACCGAATTCGGCTGGCACGACGCGGAGTCCGGACGCCTTCTCCATCACGCCGTAGTCGATGCTCACCGATTCGACGTTCGAGAAGAAGTCGTGCACGGCGAGTTCGTAAGCGGCCAGGCTCTCCTTCTTGGCGACCAACACTTGCTCGATGCCTTGCGCCATCGTGGGCAGATGCATGGCGAAGGCGCGCAGCATGTCGGCTGCGCGGAATACGAACATACCCGCGTTCCACAAGTAGCGACCGCTGCGCACGTACTCCTCGGCCGTCTGCTGATCGGGTTTCTCGACGAAGCGCGTGACTTCGCGGCCACCGCTGTGCGCTTCGGGGCCGACCTCGATGTAGCCGTAGCCGGTCTCGGCTCGGCTCGGCACGATACCGACGGTGGTGATGTGCCCCTGCTCGGCCACGCTGACGGCTTCCAACAAACTCCGGCGAAATCCAGCAGGATCGGCAGCGTGTTGGTCGCTTGGCAAGACGACGACAACGGCTTCTGGATCTTCGGCATGCAGCAGAGCCGCGGCCCAGCCGATGGCAGGCGCGGTGTTCTTGGCCAACGGCTCGGCTAAAAAGGCCTCGCTGTCCAGCTCGGACAACTCGCGGCGCGTGGCTTCGACCAGGTGCGCGCCCGTGGCGATGCGCAACTTGTCGGGCGAGACGAGCCCGCTCAGGCGATCGACCGTCGCGCGCAGCAGAGAATCGGGCGCAGCCGGTCCAAGCGGCAAGAGCTGCTTGGGACGCAGCCGGCGTGACGCCGGCCAAAAGCGCGTGCCGCTGCCACCGGCCAAGATCACTGCGTAGACGTGTGAAGTGCTGGTCACGGTTTTTCAGGGAGGCAAAGATCGCGCGAGCGCCAACGTGGCGAGGGCGAGGGGTCCGACCCAGAGGGCGAACCAGGCGAAACGCCCGGAGACGACGATGCTCCGGAGGAGCAAGAGGGCGATCACGCCCGTGACGAAGGCCACGACGGTGCCGAGCACGGCCATGCCCACGCCTTGGATGTCGCGCACGGCGTGCGGACTTTCGAGCAAAACGGCCCCAAAAACGGCCGGGATGCTCATCAGCATCGACAGCTCGAAGGCGCGCCCGCGCTGCACGCCCAAGAAGAACAGCGTGGTGATGGTCAAGGCGCTACGCGAGACACCGGGCAAAACGGCCAGTCCCTGAAACACTCCCACCAGCAAGGCTGCACGCACCCCTGGGGATTCGAGCAGGCCGGGCTTGGCCCAGACCGACACCACGAGGCAGAGAGTCGTCGCCAAGAAGCCGAAGCCGATGGCCCAAGGCGAGTAGGTCCAAACCTCGACGGCGTCGCGCAGGCCCAAACCGATGAGGGCCGTCGGAACCGAGGCAACGACCACGAACAGTGCGTCGCGCCCACCAGGGGTCGTGCTGAAAATCTCGGGATTGCCCAGCGCACGCGCGCCCTCGGCGATGGCCGTCCCCAGGCGCTGACGCAGCACGAGGGCCGTGGCCAGCAACGTACCGACGTGCAGCATGACGGTGAGCGTGAGCCCGCCTTCTTTCACGTCGAAGAGCAGAGCCGCCAGCGCGAGGTGTCCATCGCTGGAGATGGGCAAAAACTCGGCGACGCCCTGAATGAAACCGAGCAAAATAGCTTCGAAAAGCGACACTATTCCGCGGCCTCGATCATGAGGCGCAGCTCTTTTTCTTCGAGCAGCCGGCTGGTCGCGCTCCTGATCGTGCCTCGCTTGTCGAGCACGAACAGCGTCGGCAGTTCCTTGACCTCGAGCGCCCCGGCGAGTTCACCGTCCTCGTCGTAGACGTTGGCGTAGGAGGCGTGGTGCTCGGCCAAGAACTTGGCAGCGTCCGCGCGCACGTCACTCGTGGCGACGCCCAGCACGTAGACGTCGGGACCGAGAGTCTTGGCGACCTTCTCGACGACGACGCTCTGTTCGCGACAAGGCTGGCACCAGCTGGCCCAGAACTCCAAGACCACCTTCTTGCCCTTGAGGTCGCTGAGCCGCACGCGGTCGCCGCTGCCGCCACCACTGAGCAGCGGCAGGTCGAAGTCGGGTGCGGCCTTACCCGAAACGGTCGGCTTGGGCTCGACGTACGGCAAGATCACGAACACGAACATCAGCGCGACGGCGATGGCCGTCACCCCGAGGTACCAGGCCTGCGACAAGCGCAGGGTGCGAGCTGGCTCGTGACGCGGTGGAACGGGCGGCGAATCGGAAGGAGGACGTTCGGTCATGGGTGCCAAAGGCCCGGCCGCCATACCGAATGAAGCTGGGAAAGAGAACCCCGGGCAGCGCCCCAGGCGATCAGGGCATGAGCAGAATGCCGCGACAAATCTCGGGCAGCTCGAGACTGCCGCACGCCAAGCTCTGCAGCGTCTCGATGCAGTCGTCGTACTCGGGTTGTTCGACCGCATAGACGGCGCCGCAATCGAGCGCAGCGTCCAAGTCCGCTTCGCACGGCGACGGGATCTGCTCCGGATAGCAGCCTTGGTACCATTCGCAGTACGTCGCCTTGTAGTCGTTGCACTTGCGATAGGCGCGCGGCGTGTCGGCGATGTCACGCGGATCGCAGCCACTCACGTCGGTCGCGCAGGCCACCTCTTTCAGATCTTTGGTGCAATCCCTCAGCGGCGCGCCCGCGTAACAGACGACGTCATCGACCGAATCGATGCAATCGGCGTAGGTTTCACCGGCGCACAGTCTCTGACGCCCGCAAAAGGACTGTTGCCACTCCTCGCAGGCGGTCAGCTTCTCTGGTTCCGGTTCGTCGTCCGTCTTGGGCTTGCAGGCCGCAGGCACCAGCACGCAACTCACCAGGAGAAAGAGCGAAGGAAGCAGACGCTTCGCGGAGCCGAGCCGACGTTTCATCGGCCGGGAGCCGACGACGCGGCGAGTCCGCCGTCAAGCTGCCTCGAGGCGGCGGCGAGAGCGCACGTCTTTCTCTCGGCAGAAAAGTGATGCCAACAGTGACACCAGTTTTGCGTCGCACGCTGAGACCACCAAGCCTGAAAATGCATGGAACCAATTGCTCGGCGCCGGCGTACATCCATCTTGCTGCGTAAAAACGACGTCTTTCCGACCGCCGCTTCCCTCGCCATCATGAGTCCTTGGCTCGCGTCGCGCGCCTGGGCGACTTCCGAACTGCCTGCGCCCACTCCTCGCCCCTTCGCTTTGGTCGAACTCTTCACCTCCGAAGGTTGCTCGAGTTGCCCGCCGGCCGACGAAAATCTCGCACGTTTGACCGAAGAGGCCGACGCCCAAGGGAGTCGCGTCTTCACGCTCGGCCGATGGTCGCGCGGTCGACTAGTCGGCGCATTTTTCGAGCAGTTGCTGAACGCGCTGCCCACTGACTCCAAGCAAGATGCCGGCATCCCGTCGGCTGATACCCAGCTTCGTCAGCGCGCGAGCGACAGCCAACCGCTCGGTTTCGGCGCGCGCCTCCTGCTCTTCGAGTCGCTGTTGGCTCGCTTGGAGGCGTTTCAGCGCTCGCGTGAGCGAAGGTCCGAGACGCACGTCGTCGATCAGATCGAACGAATGCTCGGATACTTCGAGTAGCAATGCGACGGCTTGCCGAATCCGCTTGCTCGCCTTGGGGAGGGTTGGACCATTGGAGATCGCGGTTCGCCGATCCCCCAGATCGACGACTACGGTCCAGTAGTCGTTTTCGTCTCGCGCGTAGCGCGCGGCGTACGAAGGTCGCTTCGAGGTCATCTCCACCAGTTCTTTCCAAGGCAAGCCGTGGGCCTCGAGCAGCAGCGCGAGTTCTCGTGAGTTCTTCGCAAGCATGACGTGACGACCACTAATCGTCAAATTGTCTTGACGATCTGCAGAGCGACGCGCTCCTCTTCGTTATTCGTCCACAGAAAGGGCGCGTTGCGGCCAATCGAGCGGGCCGAACATCCAAGCCCCCGCCCTGAAAGCCAGAAAACCTAGAAGATCCCGTCTGAAAACGAGATCCAGACGAGCGCCAAGGAGAAGCCGCCCACCAGACACAGGGCCGCTATCCACGCGCCTGTCGCAAAGCGCACGGGGGCGAGTTCGCTCGCTCCCGCTCGCGTCATCTGCTCCTTCAATCGGCGATCGGCCTGGCGCACGCTCCACACGAACAGACCCAGAGTCAGCAGCGAGACGACGGTGACGTGAACGAAAACGAGACCGCGGAGACGCGCCACACGGCGCGCTTCCTTTTTTGCCGCAGGCACCGAGCCGTCGAGCAGCCGGCCATCCAGCGCATCGAACGTCGTCGGCTGACCGTCCAGCGGGTAGCCCACGGTACTGGGTGAGCGCCCGTCAGCCGAGCTGGCCAGGACGAGGTAGCGGCCCCGGCCCGCGGGGATTCGAGAGTTCTCGAGCAAGCCTTCACTGACCCCGCTCTTGTTTTCGACGAGCGGCAAGCGGCCACCGCTCAGGCGGCTTTCTTCGGTCACGAACGCATACCAGGCGTATTTGCGTGGCAGCGGCGCGCGCACGATCAACCCCTGGGGCGTGCGTTCGAATGCCGACGCGCCCGGGACGAGCGGAATATTGCCGTAGAACGTGGACTTGGTGCCGTCGCCCGCGCGGAGCGCCAGACGGAGCGCCGCGGCGTGACTCTCGGGCCGCACGACGATCGGGCCCCAATCCGCCGCGCCCCAACGCAAGTGGCTGGCTGAGACGAGCGCGGCGCCCTCAATCTCGACGTCGACGTCCACGTCACGCGCCGGCCCGAGGGCGCTCCACAGTGCAACGGAGAGGTGCCCCAAGAACGGGTAAGCCAGAACGGCCTCGGCCAAATGCGCCTCGACGAAGATCGGCCCCTCGCTGTAGCCGACAATCCGACCGCCGCGCCGTGTCGAGGCTGCCTGCCACCGGGAGCGCGGCAGCGAGGGCTCGCCTTCGGCCAGCACCTGACCGCTGTCGCGGTCGCTGATGACGACGTCAACCGAGCGCGCACCCTCGGGCCGCGCGAGCCGCACCTCGACCCAGCCGTCCTCACCGCTGACGGCGGCGACCTCGCTCTCGCTGCCCGGACCCTTCCAGGTCACCGTCAGGCGCGCCCCGCCCACGTCGCGCACAACGCCGTTCTGCTCTTCTTGCACGTGAATGCGCAGGCTGTAGTCCAGCTCGCCCTCCGTCGGTCCACCGTAGACTTCGGCCGAGCGCACCGGCCGCGCGCTCAGGCCGAAAAGCAGGGCCGCAATGACGCCCAAGAGCCCCAGACTCGGCAGAACGAGCAGCGCGCGTCCCCTTCTGGGCCCGAAAACCGACATCTTCCGGACTCTACCAGCTCGGCCAGTTTGCGCTTAGGCTCCGGCCCCCCATGGCGCAAACGACCACCAAGAATCGAAAGAAAGCACGCTCCACGACCGGCACCGCGCGACGCCAAGAGCGCCGATTCTCGACCAGCGGCACCTTCATCAGTCGCTGGGTGGCCATCACCGGCATGGTGGGCTCGCTCATTCTGGGCGCTGGCGTTTTTGGCCTGTGGCTGCTCGACCCGCCGTTCGCTTACGCCTCCTACCTCATCGCCGTTGGTGGTCTGGGCCTAGGGCTCGCGCTGTGGTTCGGCCAGCCGCTCGAGTCGACGGTTGCCGTGGGTGATGCCGGCATCGCGGTCGAGGACGGGCGCGAAGTCTCGCGCATGCGCTGGTACGCCATCAAGTCGATCCGCATCATCTCGGGCAAGCTCATCGCCGAGGGCGGCGGTCAGTCCGTGCGCTTCACGGTCGGCGCCAACCGCGCAGCCGCGGCCTGGGTCCTCAAAGAGGCCGCCGAACGCATCCCCAACGTGCTGGACGTCGACAAGACCGAGGCCTCCAAGCTGCCCCAGCCGGAAGCCAAAAGCGGCCTGCTCGTCGAGATCGACAACGACCAACTGGCTGGCAGCCGCTGCGCCGCCACTGACAAACTGATCACGCTCGAAGAAGACGCGCGCATCTGCGCCAACTGCGCTCAGGTCTACGACAAGGCCGGCGTTCCCGAAAAGTGCATCAGCTGCGACACCGAGATGAAGGGCCACACGCTGCGAGCGTGAGCCGTTACAGAGAAGGACTACATCCCATGAAATTCCCCGAAATCGACGTGCCCGGCAGTGGGCAACTCTACGCCCGCTTCAACACCACTCAGGGCGCCATCGTGGCGACTCTTGCCGAGAAAGAAGCGCCCCAGACGGTGCGGAACTTCGTGGGCCTGGCCCTCGGCACCATCGACTGGACCGATCCGATCGACGACACCAAGAACAGCGGCAAATCGCTGTACAGCGGCGTGAAGTTCCACCGCGTCATCCCCGGCTTCATGATCCAGTGCGGCGACCCTTCCAGCCGTCACGATTCGGCCGCCAACCGTTGGGGCATGGGCGGCCCCGGCTACCGCTTCGAGGACGAGTTCCACAAGTCGCTGCGCCACGACGGCTCGGGCGTGCTCAGCATGGCCAACTCGGGCCCGGGCACGAACGGCTCGCAGTTCTTCATCACCGAGGGCCCCACGGCCCACCTCAACGACCGCCACTCGGTGTTCGGCAAAGCGGTGCTCGGCCTCGACGTCGTGAAGAAGCTGGCCAACGTGCCGCGCAACGGCCAGGACCGCCCCAACACCGCCCAGGTGCTGGAGAGCGTCGAGATCTTCCGCAGCGAGACCACGCCCACGGCCTGAGTTCGCTCGCGCGGCCCGCGCCGCAGCCAACGCCGCAGCGGCCTGCGCACCTTGAGCGCCTCGGATCTACGGATCCGGGGCGCTTTTTCGTTGGTGCTGCGCGGCGCGGCCTCGTTGCCCAGGCGACGCGGCGCGGCCGCAAATAGGCCGTCGACCGTGCCGAGCAAGCGTCCGGTCAGAGAACAATGCCGGTGATGTTGATGCTGGACGTAAGCGTGGAAGTACGGAAGTTCACGGTCGTCGCGCCGGTCGGATGCGCGCCGGCGCCGATCGTCGCGAACGTCCCCCAGCACCCGTTCCAGTCCACGCTGATTTGACGCGCGATTCCGTTCGTCGTCGTGTTGTGATAGTAGGTGCAGCCGCCGATGGCCGACTCGACCGTAATGATGGGGCCGGGCGAGCCGCCGCTGGTGAAGCGGAATGTGGCCGGATTCACCTCCGTAGTGAACTCGTACTGGAGCACGCCGAACTCGAAGTACTCGAGGCTAAAGCTCGCGGCAACGCTGACACCGTCCACAGCAACGAGGGTCGGCTTGGACTCGGGAACGGGCACCACGACGCCTTCGGACTCCTCACGCAGGACGAAGGCCTCACCTTTCACGCACGACGTCGAAGGCGTCACAATGCTGCAGGTCGTGCAGTCGCCGGTCTCATAGGTCAGCCCATTGCAGCTCTGGTAGTTGCCCGTTGCGCACGAGCCCAGGCTCTTGTTGCCGGGAACGCAGGCTCCACCGGCCGAGCTGCCGCCGGAAGCGTTGCCGCCGGAAGCGTTGCCGCCGCCAGATCCCGTCTGGCCGCCAGTGCCCGAGACGTCAGGGACGCAATCCTGGAGACACCCCCGGCCGAGGCAGCCGAAGTAGGCGCTCAACCTGGGAATATCTGCCGAAGTGATCTGGGACACGTCGCAAGCATTGGTGCAGCTCGTGTCGCCGATGCATTCCAACCAACACTGGAGGGCCGCGCCACATCCTGCGGCGGCGTCACACGCATCGGCCTCGGTCTTGCAGCTCGTCTCGCCGCAGCTCAGGCATTCCTGGATGAACGCGTTGCCGCCGCCGGGAGCATTTGGATCGACGCAGGTGTCGCTTTGACACACGAGACCGGAGTCACAGGTGCCGTTTGGATAGCAGGCCGCGCCCTCGCCTCCGTTCGAGCCGCCGCAGGCCGGGGCCAACGCTGAGAGGGATATGATTGCAAAAGCAGCACCAAGTAGACGACTCTTCACGTAACAATTCTCCGGCTGGACAACGGGGTAGCGAACGCATTGTCACCTCCTCTCGGTCGCCGTGGAAGGGCATTCTTCGAAAAAGCGCCGTTGGCTCGCCACTTTCCAGTCTGCGAAGAAAGTGAACGAGACTCCCCCCCACTCAGGTCGTGATTTCCGGCCCCGAGGGCCGGCCCGAGGGTCGTGATTTCCGGCCCGAGTTCTTGTCGTTCATGGGCGACGACCTGCCGAGCGAACCGTTCCGCGGCCCACGTCAGCCCACTTGCTTGTTGTCGTGCGCACTTCGACCCACTGATCGTAGGGCGCGCACTCGGTAGACGGCGCAGCTTTGCTACGATGCCGGGTTCAATGAAGCAGAGCCGTTGGATCGGGGGCCCAGGAGTTTGGTTCGTTTCGTGTGCGGTGGCCTGGGGTTGCTCCAGTTCGCCTGAACTCTTGGTCGATGGCGACGCGGATTCGAGCAGCGACGCGACGGCCGATGCGAGTTCTGGGGACGGCAACGATTCGGCCGGCGACCTGAGCGTCGACGGCAACGCGGACGCCGGCACGGGTGGCAAGCCGCCCGTCGGCTCCGATCCTTGTCTCACCGTCGATTGTGGTCTCGGTCAACGCTGCGAAGTCGTCGACGACGACGGGGTTTGCATCGACAACACCTGCGAAGAGCTCACCTGCGAAAGCACCGAGGCCTGCACGGAAGCGCCCGATGGCGGCTTTTACTGCCAGGACATCTCCTGCGACAGCGATGTCGCCTGCCCTGCGAGCCAGTACTGCGACGGCGACGTGTGCGTCGACGACGTCTGTTCGCCTGGCACGCTCAGCTGCAACGGCACGGACGCGGTCCTCGCTTGCCAGTCGAACGGCAGCGGCACGGCCGCGTTGTTCTCCTGCGCAGGCGGGGCCTACTTCGAGAGCAGCTGCGGCGCGCAGGCCGCCGGCACCGGTTGCTCGTGCCAAGACGAGTGGGACTGCCCGCTCTTCACCACTTGCGACGCGGGCCGCTGCGTGGGAACCGGAGTCGAACCCACTTGCGCGCTGCCGCCTGTCGATTTCGAGAGCGTGCTGCCCGATCGCGAATTTCGTTGGGGAGGCACCAGCGTAGCGTCGCCTGCGGCCGCGGATTGGATGGGTCCCGACGGTCCGGTCGGACGCCCGTTCCCCTCTTCGGCGCACGTCAGCTCCACGCCGCTGGTCGTCAATTTGGACGACGACAATGGCGACGGTTTGGTCAACGAGCGCGACTTTCCAGAGATCGTCTTCATCAGCTACCGAACGGGAGACGACGTCCGCCGCAACGGCGTCGTGCGCGCCATCCACGCGACGGGCAACCCGCGCGGCCAAGACTATTTTGCGGTCTGCGGCAATGCCGTCTGGCGCGAGGGCGATCCCATCGCCGCAGACTCCGCCTGTGATTTCGGCACCGACAACGCCAGCTGGACCGACGAACCGTTTGCGCTGCCCGGCGGAGCGGCAGCAGTTGGCGACTTGGATGGTGACGGCTTTCCGGAAATCGTCGTGCCGACGACGCGGCGCAGCTTGCTGGTGTTGAACAACCGCGGCGAAGTCCTAGTCGAAAGCGCGCCGTGGCAATGGCCCGGCGGCTACGGGCAAACGAACCCCAGTCACTGGGTTTTCGCCACCGTCGCGCTCGCCAACCTCGATCACGCTGGGCCCGCTGAAGCCATCGTCGGCAACCGCGTCTTCACCTTCAAGCTGGTGCCCGATGGCGACGGCGTGCCCCAGCTGACCTTCGACCGCGTCTTTGCGGGTAACCAGAAAACGGGCGTCCAAGGGACGGATTTCGGGGCTGTCGTCTGCGCGGGCGACGTGAGCAGCACGCATCCCGGCCTCGAGGTCGTCGCCGGCACCAGCGCCTACGGTCTGCCTGCCGCGCCCTCGGGCGACCCCGGCTGCGCATTGCCGGAAAACGCCGCCACCGACTACTGCACGAACAAGCTGACTCTCGTTTGGGACACGACCACGGCGTTCGGCACCAACGAAGCCACGGGCGGCATCGCTACAAGCCGCTCGAATGGTTACTGCGCTATCGCAGACGTACTCGGCGCCGATCCGACACTGGCGCCAGGTCCCGCGCCCGACGCGCCGCTCGATCAAAAGCCCGAAGTGGTCCTGATCGCCAACGGCTGGCTCGTCGTGCTCGACGGCGAAACCGGCAAGCAAGTCCGCTTGGTCGATCTCGGCGGCGGCACGGTGGGCGGCGCTCCCAACGTGGACGATTTCGACGGCGACGGCTTCCCCGAGGTCGCGACGGCTCTTGCCAACTTCTACCGCGTCGTCGATTTTCAGACGCCGACCGTAGCCTGCCCTGCCTGGCCGACGACGATGACCAAGACCGAGGCCGTTCCCGGCGCCAACACCGCGCGCGCGCCCGGCGGCACGGGCGCCGAGGGCTCTTGCAGCCAGGACAGCGACTGCGCCGCAGGCGCCTTCTGCGCCGGCCTAGTTACCGGCGAGGGCCATTGCGGCTGCTTGCACAGCGGTTGGCGGCGCGCGACCGAGGACGACTCCAGCAAGGCCACCTCGTCGAGCGTCTTCGACTTCAACGGCGATGGCGCAGCCGAGGTCGCCTACAACGACGAGTGCTACTTCCGCATCTTCGACGGCGCGAGCGGCGCCATTCACCTGGCGATTCCGTCGCTCAGCCGCACGGTGCTGGAAAACCCGGCCATCGCCGACGTCGACAACGACGGCAACGCCGAGATTGTGACCGTCACCAACAGTGACGTGCTGCAGTGCGGCGAAACCACGCTCACGCGCTTCCCGGCCCCGACTGATGGCCCCGCTACCGTTGGTCGCGCCGATCTGCCGAACGGCATCGAGGTCTGGGGCGAAGCCAGCGACGCCTGGGTGTCGGCGCGCCGCGTCTGGAACCAGCAGGCCTACCACGTGACCAACGTCACCGAGGCGGGCGCACTGCCGCGGCACGAGCCCGAAAACTACAAGCCCTATGGCGGTCGGCAGTACAACACCTACCGCTCGCAGCCGCGCGTCTATGGCGTGGCGCCGGACTTGACGCTGACGGCCATCGAAGTCTCGTCGCCCGACGTCTCCTGCGGCGTACTGAGCGAAATCATCGACGTCACCGTCGAGGTCAAAAATGAAGGCGATCTGCGCGTGGGGCCCGGCGTCACGCTGGCGTTCTTTGGCGAATGGGCCTCGCCAATCGTGCCCGGGCCGCTCGTCGACGAAAACGGCGATCCTTTGACCATCACCCTCACCCAAAGCCTCGAGCCCGGCGCCTCCGTGCTGCTCAGTGTGCGCTTTGACGCGCAGGATGCGCCCTCCGGTGAGCTGCCCAGCTTCGTCAGCGCCACCATCGACTCGCTCAACGCCGAACGCGAGTGCGACGAAACCGACAACTCCATCGACACCGCCGTCGAACCGAGCGAAAGCCTGGCCGATCTGCGGCTCGAATTCGTCGGCACGCCCAACTGCGCGCAAGCGCGCGTGCGCGTCACCAACGACGGCTCGGCCACAGCCACCGACGTGAAGGTCACCATCTACGCAGGCAACCCCGCCCAGGGCGGCACGCCACTCGCCACCGTCACCGTCGCCTCAGCCCTCGAGCCCGGCCAGTTCAAAGAAAAGAACGTCGACCTCGGCACCCTTGAACGCTCCGTGGTGCTGTTCGGCATCGCGGACCCCAACGACACTATCGAAGAGTGCAACAGCCAGAACAACGTAGCCGCAGGCCCCGGACTCGACTGCGGAACCGTGGTGCACTGAGGTCGCGCACGCGGACGCCGCGTACTGAGGTCGCGCACGCGGACGCCGCGTACTGAGGTCGCGCACGCGGACGCCGCGTACTGAGGTCGCGCACGGACCTAGCGCACCGACGGGGTACACATTGGTTGGCGAGTGCCACCGGAATGGCTTACGGAGGCGCGCAGACCGCGGCCAGGTGCGACACTCACCCACTCGGCACGAATCCAGCTGAATTTTGGCGCGATAGCGATCGCCTTGAACCCATCGGCAGCTTGGTGTCGGTTGGCGGCCTATGGTCAAGCGTAAAGTTCTTCGGGGAGTGGTGGTTTTGGCGGCAACTGCAGCAGCGGCACTGACCGCGTGCGGCGACAACGGTGAGACCGACGCTGGAGGCGGCAATGGCGGCGAAGGCAGCGACAGCGACGGCGACAGCGACGCCGGCAACAGTGGCGGCCGCTCGAGCGGCGGCCAGGCCAGCACGGGCGGCAGCGGCGACGACGGTGGCAACGGTGGCAACGGTGGGCAAGGCGGAGCGCCTCAAGTGGAGCCGCCCACGGCGGCCGAGCTGGTCGCGATGTATTGCGCGCCGCTCGTCGATGACGGCAACGACCCCGTCTACACGATCATCGAAGGTGACGACCAGGTGAACAGCTACGGCGAACTCTACATCGGCGAGCCGACTGCGTACGTAACCTACGGTGACGCAGACTCCGTCTCGATCGTAAGCGACAATTCGGAAGGCGTTCAACCGCCTGTGCAGGCTTGCTACGTGGCAGGGCCTGGCGATGACTTCGTCTATCTTTTTGGCTACGCTGCCGGCACGAACAGCGCGAACGATTCCGGCTCGGTCGTGGCTCTCACCGTCGCAGGCGGCAAGGGAGCGGATACGCTCTCCTACGAAGTTCAAAGCTACGGCGAAGGTTCCACGCCTGCCTACAGCGACTACCGTCCGCCCTTCGTCTTCAAGGACTACGAGGCTGGGGTCGACAGCGTTTCGATCGACGGGGGCAATGCATTCATCGACACCACGGCGGGCGACAATGGCGTGGTCGTCTACGAGACGAACTTCACCTCCAGCACCCTCGTCGCCAATTTCTCCAACACGCAGTACGTGGTCGTCGTCGACGCAACCGACGGCCAGATCTGGCTCGCCCAGAACAACGAGGGCACTGCTTACAATTGGCTCATCGGCACCCTCCAAGGTGACTCAGTCGACCCCGACGACGTGACCGTCACCGTCGTGCCCCCCCCGGTCTGAGCAGTCACCCTCTCAGCTGCCGCGCATCAACTGAGCGAGGGGAACGTGGTGCCGGTCCACCGGTACCACTCCCTCGTTGCGCGGCGCGATCGGGATGCTGACCGAAAGCCGCGGCCCCTCGGGATTGCTGGCTTGATGAAAGACCCCGGGCGGCATGTAGAGCACGCTGCCCGGCGTCAGCGTGGCTTCGAAGTTCACCTGCAAGTGCTCACGCGTCTCTTCCTCGGTCAGCGCCTTCTTCGCGTGAGTGCCCGAAAAGACGCGCCACGAAGTCGAGCCGACGACTTGCAGGTAGATTTTGTGCTGCGGCTCGTCTTTGTGGGCGCGGTACCCCGTCGAACCTTTGCGCGGCGAGACGTAGAGGTGCACGTCGGCGGCAAAATCGGGAAAGTGCGCCTCGATGTCGGCCACCAACTCGGCCACGCGCGGCGTGATGTGCGTCATGTTGTGCATGACGAAGCTGTGACCCTGGACGAGCAACTCGTGAAGCGCGCTCTTCTTCAGGAACTCCGGCGCCCAGCTCGGGCCGGCCTGGCGGTGGTAGAGCGCATCGTGGGGCAGCTTGCTGCCGGTCGGGGCAATCACCGACAACCTGGTGAGCGTGGCGCAGCCGTCGTTGAGCCGCGTTTCGACTTCTTCGAGGCTCAGCAAGCCCCCCAGCGGGTTGCCCTGCTTGGCGACGAGCACGACGCTCTTCTTGCCCCAGTACTTTTCTTTCAGCTCCTGCAAGAGCAGCGGCCCGAGCGCAGTTTGGAGCTTCATGGTTGGGCTTCGTTTTCTGGAACGCCGAGCTCTTGGACCTCCGCCACCGTCACATTGCAAGCCAGCGAAATGCGCGGGCGAGTGCCCTTGTACGGATTGACGAAGTGGTAGAGCCAAGAAGGAAAGAGCAGCATGAGCCCAGTGCGCGGCGCGATAGACAGCGTGTCGGCTGGGCTCACGCCGGGAGTTTGGAACATCTCGGGACGACCGCGCGGGTCCAGCAGCTCGAGCACTCCCGAGGTGCGCTTCTCGCCGGGCGCGGGTGGCTCGGCGTCACCTGCGTCGGGGTAGTAGACCAACGCGAAGTTGCTGGACGGATGCACGTGCGGCTTGGCGTAGTCGCCAGCTCGGCTGACGTTGGCCCAACCCTCGATCTGAAACACCGACCGGAACATGGCGGGCTCGCGAGCCAGCCGCTCGGCCACGTAACCGTGGACGAAATCCTGCACGAGCGAGGCGAAAACGGTGATGGCCGGATCCTGCCACTTGAACAACTCGGATTTGGAGTGCCAGCTGCCCACGTTGCTGCGCGTGAGACCTGCTGCCGTTTTCTCTTTGTCCAGGCACAGCTGGACTAAGCGGCGATTCACGTCGTCGAGCCCCGCGTACACGCGCTTGAACACGTGCGTCGGAAAGATCTCGAGCCGCTCTTCGGTGAACTCGATGGCAGGGGGCGCGGGCATCGCGCCGAAACTAGTGCAGGCCCGACAGTGCCGAAAGAGGGCGCCGCGGACCCGGGGCGAACCCGCGCCCGGCGGAACAGCCGAATGATCGCGACTCCAGAGTCAGAGTCACGCGCTCGCGCCCGACCCCATGCGCCGCGACCCCTTGCTCCTGCGGCGCGCGTCATTGCCGAAACCGCTCCTTTGGTCCAAGGCAGCGCTTCATGCGCTCGGGACGAATGCGCGCCGCCAGCTCGGGCGCGCAAGCTTTCCGCCGACCATTCGCGCGCCTCGAACGCGCCCGACCCATGCCGCTTTGCTGCAGAAAATGAGCATTGATCTGCTGCTCCCAGTTGCCCGGCTGCGGGTAGGCCAGCACGGGCTTTTGCAGGGCCAACGCCTCGCCGACGACCTGGTTGCCCGCGCTCGAGATCAGCGCGCGAGCCCTAGCCAAGTCCTCGACGAACCGAACCGGCTCGATGTCGAAGAATTCGAGGTTACCCGAGCGCCCGAGCGCGCCGTGACCGTAGACGTGCACCGTCCGCGCCCACGAGCGCAGGCTGTCCAGCACACGACGCGGCGCCCGGCGCCGCACATAGGCGACGAAATGCGCGCCGCTCTCGGACGCAGCCTCCCGGATCTCACGCCGCAAGAGAGCGCCAGCGGGCGTGACCTCCACCGGCTGAGCCTTGAGCGACGGAAAGAAGAAGGCCGAAACGATCGTGCGCTTCTGACCCGAGCAAAACAGCCGCACCCGCTTGGGCCAGCAGCTCGGCGCGCAGCCGCAGCTCGGGCCGCAGGCTCGACAAATCATACGCGACCAAGAAGTGTTGGTGGTCGACCGAGCTGTGCGGCACCCCCGCTTGCCGCGCAGCACGTGGCAAAAGCGGCTCGAAATCGCTGATCACCAGATCCGCGCCTGCCCTTTCGAGTTCCCGCGACCATCGCAGGACGCGCTCGGGCAAGCGCGCCAAGTAGGGCGCCGCGAACAGAGCCGTGGCCGTGTGGTCCAGCCGCCCCATATGACCCTGCGGACTCAGCTTCGTCGCGGCGCCCAGAGACCAGATGTAGTGCTCTAGCTCTGGCAATCGGCAACCAGAGTGCACGATGAGCTTCTCGCTCGGTTCACCGTAGCGGGCCACGAGTGCTTTCAGTAGCGACTTGTATTCCTCGCCCACGTTCAACTGCAGCCGAATCTCGCCGGGCTTGTGGCCTCAAAGTCGGCGTACGGCGAAGGCGAGCAGCTGTTTGCCATGAAAAAAGTCGAGCAGATCGCCAGCTGGCGGACGATGTCGTTCTGGAAGGCAGATTTCCCGTTCCGTCGGCGTTCACGCCGAACTCGGCGCTCGCGAGCTTCACGCCGCGATACGGAAGAGGTCCCGTCAAAAGGGCGAGCGATTGGGTCGCAACGTCTTCGCTGTCTCCGGCCATGCAAGTTAGCGCTCCGCATTCATTCGAATGGCGAGTTTCAACCGCAGCAGGCGCCCCAAAGCACCACGCCGATGCTGCCCGAGGCAATGCCCCAAACCAGCGTGCGGACGACCGGTGTGCCAAGCACGTAGATGGGCAAATAGATGGCGCGCGCTGCCAGGTAGACCAACGCGCCGTAGCTGGTGAGCTGATTGGTTTGTGAGGTTGCGAGCGCCAAGAGCACGGCCGCTGCGAACAAAGGAAACGTCTCCTGAAAGTTCTTCGACGCACGCTCGAGGCGGGCGGCCACGCCCTGAGCCTGGCGACCGTCGTCGCGTGCGCTGAGGTTGAAGGCAACTCCAAGCTGCTGCGTCATGCCGGCGCTCTGCAAGAGGATGTGCACGATTCCCAGAAGCACAGCTCCGACCAGAGCAAGCGGTTCGAATTGGATTGGGTTCACCATGCCTCGACCCTAGCGGGACGCCTTCCTGAAGACACGCACTCAAAGCTCGCGCTCGGTCGCATGGTTCCGCTTCAGCCGCCTTTCGAGCTGTTTCGAGGTCTCGAAGGCGAGCGGCATCGCGACGACCAGCACAATCCCCATTGCGGACGTTACTCGCCAGCCCCGCGCGTTAAGTCGACCCCCCTTCCGCATGGACCTCGACGACGGCGTGGTGATCAACTCCGCCGCCTTGTGGCCACTGCGTGACCCGCAGTGGAAGGACGTGAAGGTTGCGGATGAGGACGCTGCGGCTGATCGGAGCAAGATTGAGTCGAAAGCGACATGAGGACCGGAGCGCAGAGCACAACCCTCCAATTTGCGGGCCGCCGGCAACAGGACCAAGATGCCGACACCTGAGGTGATAGCCATGAGTGATCCCATCCATACCGGAACCACTTCACTGCATGTGCCGCTCGACAAGCCGCCTGCTGCGTTTTCCATCACGGTGCGCAAGTTGCTGGGTAAAGTCCACGCGGGGGAAGTGCGAGTGCCGCCGTTCCAGCGTCCCTTGCGTTGGAGCGCGGCGGACGTGGTGAAGCTCTTTGACAGCATCCTGAAGGGGTACCCTGTTGGCTCACTCCTGTTCTGGAAGCAGCAGCTTCCAGCTGATCCCACACTATTGATTGGCAATGCGCTGCTGAACGTCCCCGAAACGACGGAGGGCTGGTACATCGTCGATGGACAGCAGAGGACTACCGCTCTTGCTGCCGCCCTCCTGGAACTCGATCATCGTGGGAAGACGACCTGGTCGCTCCGCTATGATCCCAAAACGAACGAGTTCCTTCATGGTCCGGCCGATCCTTTGCTCGCGCGCAGGCAGGTTCCTCTACCAGCTCTGGGTGATTTGCGGCGACTGAGTCGGTGGCTGCGCGATTGTGACTTGGACGACGCAGCCCAAAGCCGCCTCGAAGAGGTGCAGCAACGCCT
>Ga0105048_10003481_pt1 | contig 25792 bp, 25 predicted proteins | sample MAT05_FD_78382 | JGI IMG/M metagenome (GOLD analysis project Ga0105048, IMG submission 78382) | Freshwater microbial communities from Lake Fryxell liftoff mats and glacier meltwater in Antarctica - MAT-05 | ecosystem: Environmental > Aquatic > Freshwater > Ice > Liftoff microbial mat | place... | reverse complement strand
GGGCGAGGGTGCGGATCTGGAGGGGGGATCGGGGTCGGAGGCTGATCGGGGGTGCGGATCCGGATCGGGATCAGGGTCGGAGGCTGATCGGGGGTGCGGATCTGGATCGCGATCAAGGTGAAACGGGGGATTTATGCCGGAGGTGGGGGCGGTAAGCGCGCGGCCATCGTACCGGGCGATGCGGGGGCGCTGGGATACGTGGAAGGAAGAGGCTGGAACCGGCAAAAATAGTTGTCGCTGACCGGCAAGAGTAGTTGACGTCGATCACCTGCCTGCGTGTATGCGGCACGCCTGCGTCTCCAAGGCCAGCATCGGGACGCGCGAGGTCTCGGACCACGCGAGCAGCGCGCGCACCGCATCTTCGAGCCCGGAGAGCGAACGCGGTTCAGACACCCATTCGCTCCGCGAGCAGAACCCAGCGGCGGCGGACTTGCTCTACCTCCTCGTCCCCATCCGTCGAGACGCCAAGAGCCCGAGCCACCCCCATGAGCATGGCGACGTCCGCAAACTTCTGCGCGGGAGATGTCAGCGCGAGCTCTTTCCGCTCGATCTCGGCAACCATCTCCCAGCGCTTCTTGTAGGCACGAATGTCGGCGGCGTTCACGCGAAGATCCCACCATGCGCTGCGCGGCGCTTCACGCGCCGCATCCGAAACGTTCCGCTCGCGTCCCATGGGCTCGGGCGCTGTGTGCGGCGCCGACTCGAACGTCGGTTCTAATCACCGGCGAGCTCGAAGGCCGCCTCATAGACAGCATCAATCGCCACGGTGGCGCCGTGCGCCAGCGTCACCGTGTCGCCGGCCGTCATCACGCGGTAACGCCACGAACCGTCCGCCTCGCGCTGGTAATGCTCGACTCGCACGGAGGTTTGCGCGACGAGCAGGTAGTCGGACAGGGAGACGAGGCGCTGGTACGCCTCCCACTTCTCGCCGCGATCATAAGTCTCGGTGCTCCGCGAGAGGACCTCGACGAGGATGCGCGGGTTCGCGAGGACATCGCTCGTGCCGGGCTCCGTCTTCATAGGGCCGTAGACCACGACCGCGTCCGCGTACACGTAGCGTCGACCCGGCTCGGCTGCGATGCGCTGATCCGACGTCAAGACGTGGCAGCCTTGGCCGCGAAGGCCCGTCCGAAGCTCCGCGATCATACTGCCCGAGTGGAAGCTATGGCGAGGGCTGCCGCCCGCCATCGCGACCACCTCGCCGAGGTGATACTCGTGCTTCTCTGGCTGGCTCCGCTCCCACGCGAGGTAGTCCGCGGGGCTCCTATGTCCGAGATCGTGGCGGCGTCACCCATGGCGGCGAGGCTAAATCACCGACCGCGATCCTGAAACAACACAAGGCTTGGAACCGCGCGCGCGAGCAAGCGGACCTGCGCGATCCCCGGTCCGCTTGCTTGCGCGCGCGGTTCCAAAGGGTGCGTGCGTGTTGTTCGAGAATCGTGACCGGTCATTTAGCGCGAGGCTGCCTGTAGAACCAGCGCTCCGTTCGCGCGTGGTGGCGAGCTGATCTACCCGGTCGACGAGTCGGACGGGGAGGCATAGGCGGCCGTCGGCGACGACCATCCAGCCTGGGCGAGAGGACAGAGGCGAGGAGGCGCGGCCAAGCTGCGCCACGCCTTGAGTGCGAAATCGGCGGACAACGTCGCGCCCGCGTTCGCCCGCTCCAAGCTCAGGAAGTGCGAAGCTTGAGCTCAGGGCGCGCCGAGGTGCTCGATCCGCGAGGCGAGGAGTTCGAAGCGCCCGGACCCCATGTGCCCGTAAAGCGCGCTCGGCCTCGCGAAGAGGAACCCGGTCACCCGGACCCGCTCCTTCGTCCTCCCCCCTTGCCGCGGCGGCGCCGCCCCACTCTCGATCACCCCGCGCGCGGGCGTGAGCCAGATAGCCCCGTCGAGCGACGACACCTCGAACCCCGTCGTCCACACGCCCTCGTACACGATGGCTCGACGATCCCAGTCCGCGCGGTGCGCCTCGAGATCGGAGACCCCTTTGGCGACCACCGGCGCCTCGACCGGGAGCGGCTCAATCGACGAAATGCGCAGAACATAGGCCGGGTGGCGAAGGCTCTTGGCCAGATCCTCATCGCTCTCGAAGACCCCGCGCGCCAGGATGGGCCCGGTGATCACCCGATCAAACTTGGTCCGGTAGCGATTGGGATCCTCTTTCTTGAAGGCCCCGGGAACGAGCGCAAAATCGATCCCCAGGTTATCAGGGATCTGCACCCGGATCTGCCCGTACTCGACCTTCGCCAGCGCCGCCGTCGTCTCCGGCCCGGCCAGCGGCTCGACAATGGCCACCTCGACCTTGCGACCAAGAAACGAGGCCGGAGCGTCGAGCAGATCATTGGGCCGGAGCACGCCTTGCCGCGGCGCAGGCGCCGGGGAGGGAGAGGGCGGCGTCGGCGCTGCGGACCGTGAAGTCCCCAGGGCGGACGCGGGCGGCTGGGCGCCTTGATCGTGCGGATTCGAGCAGGCGGAGCTAACGAGAGCGGCAGCGGCGAGGAGGATTGCGCCGAGGTGGGCCTGAGGGGCGCGGCGCCGACGTGGGCTGCTGCGGTTCTGGATTTGTAGATTTCGCATCGCGTGCTTCAAACCCGCCTGAACTCCGCTCTTCTTGCCCTTGACGAGCTTCGAGACAATGTCGGTGTCGAGGGCGGCCTTACGCATCGCGGACCCTCAGCGGATCGCGCTCGCGTGCGACCATGGCCGCCTCGTTGATCTCGTCCATCAACTCGGGCTCATCGGCGAAGAGGCCAAGGATCGTTCCAGGATCGCCGGAGGCGGTCCCGGCTTCACCCCCGTCGGTCAGGTCGTGGATCACGCGCTCGACGAGCCGCAGCCGTTCGCGCGGCGCGAGCGTCTTGATCTCGATGAAGAGCTGGTCCGTTTGCCTCGGGATCATGGTGCGTTCCTCACGCCGCAGCGTACGCTATGCGCGGTCCGTTGCCCATGACGCGCAGCAGTACCTCGTGGCGACGCACCCGAAGCTTGGCGCGGCGAAGATCGCGAAGCTCCTGCAGAGGACGCCGGGAAAGGGCCGACTGGAATGCCCGCCGCGTCGCCCCTCCTGTCCAGCGCGTTACGCGCCGTCTCGATCGTGGTCGCGTCGTCGTCCTCTACTGTGGCCCAGACCCGCGTCGCATAAGCGACCACCGCGCGCTGGATGGCGCGCACGTGCTCCAGCAGGTTCTGCTGCCCCGACTCCCGCTGGAGCGCGGCCTGCACCATGGCCTCGTAGGGCGGGTGAATGTGGCGGATATGCTGCAAGAGCTCGGGGCCTGCGAGCTGGTCGATCTCGGCGGCCAGGCCTTCATTTTTCGAGATGCCGCCGTCGATGCAATCAGGGCCGAAGCGGTGCTCCTCTGTCGGAACGCGGTCACTATGGGCGAACTGCAAGGTAGCCAAGCGCCCCTTGGCTACATGATACCTGGCGCATCGTATTCCACCATGCGCCGCAGCCGTCCAACTCCTATTCCCGCAGTTCGGCCGCTGCCGGCAAAGTCCGTATCACTCGCGCCTCCTGCAACTCCAGTCCCATTCGTCTCGGTTGTAGTTCCCCGAGGTCTACCTCCCCTGGCCCCGCCTCTTCCTCGCCATCCACGACGGCCGATGCGCGATGCCAGCACCCCCAAGTTGCTGCTACCCTCGACCACATGGTCAACGAAACCAACGCCGCACGGCGGCTCCCCGTGGAGCGCGAGCGCCTCGTCGAAGAGCTAGCGGCGCTTCCCGAAAGCGAACGGCGCGCGATCCTCCTCGAGGCCGACGAAGAGGCCCGCCGCCGCGCTCGAGCGGTCGCCTCGTGGGATATGATCGAGAGCTTGACCAGCCTCGTCACCATAGGCGGCGATGCCGTCGAGGATTGTCGACGTGCCTGCGAGCCCTGAGCAAGTCGTCCTCGACGCGAACGTTCTCGTTGGACTGGCTGACGACAATGACAGCCGCGCTGCCGACGCGCGCGACCTTGTGCGGCGATTGCGCGCGAGAGGCGTCGAGCCCGTACTTGTAGACTTCCTCGTCGGGGAGGCTCTCTCCGCCTTGTGCCGTCGCTTCGCGGAGCGCGCGAAGCAGGGGCTGGAACCGGATCTCGTCTTCGCTCGGTACCTCCGCGCTGAACAGAACGGCCAGATCCGCCGGCTCGCAGCCGAGGGGTACGCGCGCTTCGATCGCGTGCTCGCCGTCGTTCGGGAGACCGCGGGGCGCTTGAACGTGCACGATGCGATGATCGTGGTGCTGCAGCGCGACAGCCGGATCAGCGCCGTCGCCACGTTTGACGAAGCTCTCGCGGCCACCCCTGGCTTTGCGCGCGCCACGAGCTGACGGCATTCACTCGCGGATGAAGGAGACGAGCTTGACGACGACGACCGCGCGCGCCTGCACGCGTCACTCCAGCGGTCGGACGAGCAGCTCCGCGCCGGGCGCGGTATCAACGCCGTCCAAGCGCTTGCTTGCGAGCGTGACGGGCGGGGTGAAGCGGTAACCCGTCGAGCTGTCGACGGAGGCCCTGGAATCACAACCGGCTGCGCGTGGGGCGAAGGAGCTCCCCAGGGCGTTTCACGGCTTGCCGGTGTACATCTCGGCCCGGACGTCTTCCCAGGCGGCGCCCACGAGCCTCCCGCGCTCGAGGCGATCGAGGCGGGAGCCGAGCTCAGCGAGGCGCTCGGAGCTCGGAGCCTGGTCGTCCGACGTGAGGTTTCCCCAGAGATCGTCGATGAGGTTGCACTTTTCGTTGGCGGAAAGCCTGGAGAGGTCGATCGCAGGCTTACGCATGGCGCCGATGATGCTCCGGGACGGACAAAAGATCCAGCTCGATTTACGCCTCGCGCCGGCCTTACGAACACCCGCTTTTGTTGCCATCGAGGTGCACGGAGCCCGTGGTCTTACCCTTCAGCTCCTGCGAAGCACCCGCCCCCGGGAAACCCCGGGGAACGCGCCCCCTGCATAGACCTTCTCCCCACGCAGGTAGGTGGTGTCGACGACGCCAAACAGCGTCTCCCCCGCATAGGGTGTGATCTTGTGCCGGTGCTGGATTGCCCCGGCCTGTACCACGTAGGCGCTCTCCGGATCCCAGATCACCAGATCCGCGTCGAGCCCGGCTTTGATGCGGCCTTTGCGCTGATCGAGCCGAGCCAGCTTCGCCGGCCCCTCGCACATCCACGCTGCCAGGTCGGCTATCGTCTTCCCGCGGCGGCGCGCCTCGCTCCAGATCACCGGCAACCCCAGTTGAAGCGACGCGATCCCGCCCCAGGCGGCGGCGAAGTCGCCGGCCTCCAGCTTCTTCAGCGCGGGGGTGCAAGGGGAGTGATCCGACACCACGAGATCGAGCAGGCCTTCGCCGAGCGCGGCCCACAGCTTCTCGCGGTTCTCGCGCTCGCGGATCGGCGGAGCGCACTTGTACGGCGTGGCGCCGTCGGGGATGTCCTCGGCCGCGAAGTGGAGGTAATGCGGCGTCGTCTCCGCGGTGAAGGGTAGCCCCTCCTCGCGGGCGCGGCGCAGGCTGTCGAGCGCGCCGGACGAGGAGAGGTGGACGATGTGGACCGCGGCCTTCGTTTCGCGGCAAAGCGAGACGAGGAGGGCAATCGCGAGATCCTCGGCCTCGCGCGGGCGCGACCTCATGTAAGCGGCGTAGGTGCGGGGATCGAGGTGCTCGACCAGCGCCTGGGCCGCCTCGATCGGGCCGGGCAGCTCGGCGTGGCAGAGGAGCGGCGCGCCGGAGTCGGCGAGCTCGGCCATCGCCAGGCGCAGATCAGGCTCTCTCACCCAGCCGAACTCTTCCACGCCGGACTCGACCATGAAGCACTTGAAGCCGAGGGCGCCGGCGTCGAGCAACGCGCGGAGCTCGCCGGCGTTCCCGGGCACCACGCCGCCCCAGAGGCCGACGTCGATCCAGCACTGCCCCGCGGCGGCGCTGGCCTTGGCCTCGAGGCCGGCGACCGTGGTGGTGGGAGGGATGCTGTTGAGCGGCATGTCGACGATCGTCGTCACGCCCCCCGCGGCGGCGGCGCGCGTGGCGGTGGCGAACCCCTCCCACTCGGTGCGTCCCGGCTCGTTGATGTGAACGTGGGAGTCGACGATCCCCGGCATGATCACTTGATCGCCGGCGTCGTGGATCGGGCACCCGGGAGGCGCGTCGTCGAGCCCCGCGACGCGGGTGATCACCCCGCGCGTGACGTGAATCGAGGCGGGGACGACGGCGCCGCCGGTGACGACCCGGCGGCTCTTGAGGACGAGATCAGGAAGCATCAATTATGCTCTATGGACATCCAGGGGATGCGGTGGGTGCAGGTCATCGGGATCGCGACCCCACAGACCCCCTCGGGATCGAGGCACCCTTGCTTGTCCGGGCACTGCGTCGGATCGAACTTGGTGACGTCGCACTTCTTCGAGCAGAAGTCGGGGAAGGGCAGGGGAGCGTTGTAGTCTCCGTTGCCGTCGGTGTCGAGGTAGATCGGGTTCGAGACGGCGTAGGCCGGGATCGGGAACCAGTCGGGGAGCGTCGGTGTGGAGCCGAAGAAGGTGTTGACCACCGGGATGAGGGCGAAGGCGTCCGAGGTCACCTTGGAGAGCTGGATTTCGCCGAAGGGCACGTCGAGGGAGACCGGGCTCATCAGGTTCTGAGTCTGGAGCCCCATCGCGATGACGACAATCCAGCTATCGCGGTTCTTCGGCACGTCGAGCTCGATCTTCTCGTTGAAGTCGTCGATGGCGCTCGGCGGGGTCTTGGGCTCTTTCACCTGCACCAGGTGGCCGTTCTCGTAGATCTCGATCCGATCGACGCCGAACCAGCTCGCGGTCGAGACGCGGAGATCGAGCGAGGCCTTGCCGCCCGGCGTGGCCTTGGCGGTCTCGCCGAAGGTCTTGCCGCCGATGTTGGCGCGGATGAACGGGCCATAGCTCGTCACCGCGGTGCCTTTGCGCAGGCTGTCCGTAGCGTTCTTGACGGTCAGCGACCCCGGATCGTCGGTCGGGCTCTGGAACCAGGTGCGCGGGTAGCCGGGCTCGTGGACGGCGTCGTGGCTGTCGCTGCTGGCGATCTGGATACGGATCATCCCCCGCTCGATGTAGCGGAAGTAATCGTCGACGTGGCCTGAGCGGTAGGTGCACGGCAGCTGGGCCGCTTCGCGCGGGACGGGGCCGTTACCGTACGTCGCCGGGCTGCACAGGCTCTGGCCCTCCTCGGCGGTGAGGGGGAAGCTCCAGATCGCCTCCTGCTCTTCGGGCGTGCGCGCGAGGATGCGCTTCATCGACTCCCAGGAGAGCGCGGTGCGGTTCCGGTGCTTGCAGACGTCGAAGCGCTCTCCCTCTTTGCAGGGCGCGAAGAGGCCAGTCGACATCTCCGGGCAGACCTGGGCGAGCTCGCCCTCGTCCTTGGCGACGTCGAGGCGGGCGCGGCAGCGGTTGAAGTCCACCACCTCTTCCACCGTCGCGGTCCGCACCAGATCGAAGCGCTTGCCGTTGATAAGCTCCATCGCGTCGAAGTCGCAGCTCGCGGTGCGGAAGACGGGGTTCTTCTCCTCGAGCGACCCGAGCTTGCGGTTCATCGTGAACGGGTCGACGCCGAGCTGATCGATGTAGCCGAAGAAGCCGTCGCGCGGGTGGGCGAGGATCGTGAACGGCACCGTGTCGCCGTCGCCCATGTGGTGCATGGCGTCGATGATCTGCGCGCCCGACTCGCAGGTCGGATCGTGCGAGCCGTGCGTCGGGTGGATCTGCGAGTCGTACTTGAGCGGGAAGGCGATGAAGTGGCCCTGCTCGATCGTGGTCGTCTCCACCCCGATCGCGGTGGCCATGTACGGCGAGAGGAAGAGCTCGCGCAGCGTCGGCGTGTAGTCGGTCTCGACGTCGTGATCGGTGGGGACCGCGAGCTCGACCTGCTCGTTGACGGCGGTGGTGACGCGGCGGGGAAAGAGCATCCCGCTGTCGAAGCTCGGCTGCGAGTGGAGGTGCATGTCCGCCGACATCCACCCCGTCGTGTCGACCTCGTGGGTGATGATCGCGTCGAAGCGCTTGATCTCCCCGGCCGAGAGCGTGACGTCCTTCTCGAAGAGGCTGTACTCCGGCCCGCGCGAGGCGCGGATGCGGTAGCGGCCGGGCTCGATCCGGATCGAGCCAACACCGGTGGCGGAGTACTCGAGCGAGCGCAGTCCGTTGCCGAGCCGGCCGTCGCCCATGTAGGGGCGGCGGTTGCCGTCGCGCTCGAGCGGCTGGCCTTGCGCGTCGAGCGAGACCAGCGCGATCTTCGCGGGCGCGAGCGCGCCGCTCTCGTCGGCGACGCGGTACTCGACCGTCGCCGCGAGGGGGAGCACCGGGAAGATCGCCACCGTCTTCCCGACCGCGACGGTGATCCGCTCCGGCGTCGAGAGCGACTGACCGTCTTCGCTGCGCGCCACCACGAGGTAGGTGCCCGCGGGGATCGTCGTGTGGAAATCCCCGTCTTCGACGAGGTCGAGGCCGACGTCGGCGTCGATGACGTCGAGCAGGCCCACGTCGTTCTCGGCGCGGTAGTTGGCCTCGGCGATGGCGTCGACGCTCTCCCAGGTGCGCTTCGAGTCGGGATCCCTGAAGAGGAACACGCGGGCGTTGGCGCCGGGATCGCCGCTCGCCATCTGCACCACGCCCTGGACCTCGCCGGTCGGGGTCTTGCGCGTCTTCCACACGTCGGCGGCGACGCTGGCGATGTCGCCGTCGCCGACCGCGAGGTAGCGCTCGTAGACGAAGGCGCGCCGGTTGTCGCAGTCAGCGTCGTCGGACTTGTCGAAGAGGCAGCTCTTGGTCGCCGAGAGGAACGCCGTCGCGGCGCTGGCGAAGATCGGCACGTTGACCACGGTCGGGCCCTCGCCCTCGCGCGGCGCGGTGAAGTACCCGTACGAGACGTCGCCGCCCGAGGCCGCGACGAAGTCGAACGCCAGCGGCTTCTGGAAGGTGTTCCTCCCCGCGTAGAAGGCCTCGTTCACCGTCTTCTCTTCGTCGAACCCCATCTTCGGCGCCCAGACGTCGGTCTGGTTGCCGAAGAAGACGAAATCCCCCGCGAGCATGCCGGCGTGATGGGTCGGCTTGGGGTTCGACGTGTTCTGGTTGTCGCCGAAGATGGTGTCGAAGACGCTGGTGACCTTCTGCGTCTGATCGAGCTGGAGCGGCTCGCCGCACTCGCAGGTGGGGCAGCCTTTGTCGTCGGCCTTGAAGCCCTGCTCGCAGGCGTTGAGATCGCACTCGGGCGGCTTGTCGCAGCCGTCAGGGCCCGGCTCTTCGAGCAGCAGCACCGTCTTGATCGTCACGTGACGATCGCCCGGGCGGAGGATGTAGTCAGTGCGAAAATGGATCTGGGTCTTGACGTTGGGAAAGAGGGCGCCGAGCAGATCCTTCTGGTTGCGCAGGATCGCCAGCGCCTCGAACAGGAACGCTCCCTCGCCGTCGACGCGGATGGAGGCCTCTTTGCCGTCCTCCCCCGTCTTCAGCACCTTCACCTGCGTGGCCCTGGGATCGGGCACGAGGAGGTTGGCGATCGGGAAGAGCTCGGCGAAGCGGTCGCGCCCCTGGTTGTTCTCGAAGCCGAGGCGGTCGCGGCGGACGTCGACGTCGACGATGCTCCCGCCGAAGACGCCGGGGCCGGGCGAGTCCCTCGGGCCGAGGATGTTGACGCGGATCTGGTCGTTTTCGAGCAGGTAATCGTTGAGATCGGCCATCGCTACCGGGCCGCCGATCAGCTCGGCGCGGTACTCCACCAGCTTGGCGCGGAGCAGGTCGTTGCCGTCGGCGCAGCCCGGGAGCCCGGGCGCAATGCCGAGCCCGGTGAGCAGCGCGACGGCGATCACGGAGCGACGGAGCAGGCTTGTACGGGTCCTCATCGGCGTGCCTCCGGCCTTCTCCGCCGCACTCGTCTTGCTCGTTTGTGCCAAAGCTGCAGCTCGCTTCATAACAGCCATTGCGGTCCGCTAGGTGGTGGGGCCCCGACGGCTTTGCCGGCGGGGCGGCGGGGGCGCGTGCCCCCGCCGTGGGACTAAAGGTTCAACTGAAGCTGGAAGACGAGAGAGTCGTTCTTCAGCGAGCTGCCGTGGATTTCCTGCCGGTGGGTGAAGTCGAGCTGCGCCTTCAAGAAGTCGTGGAGCACGTGGTAAGCGAGGCCGCCGCTGAGGAGCCAGCTGTCGGCCTCGTCCTTCACCGAGGTGTTGGGATCGAGCCACTCGATCCGGGCGTTGACGGCGAGCCGGTTCTTCACGAGCACGTACCCGATCTCGCCGATCGCCGCGAGCGACTGCACCGTGGAGATCTGCGTCGTCGGCTGCGTCGGGACGTCGTGGGGCGAGGCGTGGTTGGAGATGAGCTCGCCGAGCAAATGGAAGCCGTGCGAGTGGAGGAGCACGTCGCCCCCGGCGCCGAGGATGTCCCGCGTGCCGCCGTTGCTGAAGAAGAAGCTCGCGCCCACGCCGACGCGGAAGGGCCCTTTCTTGAGGTCTTCGATCGAGCTGCCGAGGGGGCCGAGGGGCTGGCTCTCGAGGCGCCCGGCGTAGGTGAGGCCGTCGAAGCGGTTGCCGAGGAGGGCCGAGTTCTCCGTGTAGCCTTCGAAGAAGCGGTCGGATCGCTCGAGGCCGTTGTAGACGCCGAGCGCGTAGTTGAGCGCGCCCTTCCAGAGGTGGCCCTCGGCGCTCATGCCGAGCTGGCGAAACGGCGCCATCGTCCGCACGGCGAGGGGGCGCTCGATCATCGCGCTCTTGCCCGAGTCGAGGATCGCCGATCGCGAGAAGGGCACGTTGCGCGCGCCGGCGAAGAACTGGAACGACTTCCACTTGTCGTAGCCGAACCAGGCGTCGTTGATCCGGGTGACGCCCCGCGCGTCGGAGCTGAGCTCCGCGGTGATCTTGAAGGGCACGCGATCGTAGAGCTTGCCCTCGAGGCCAAAGCGCGCGCGCCGCAGGCGGAAGCCGCCGCGCTCCGCCGGGTCCCCCGACGGGATGAACGAGTCCTTGCCGACGTACGGGATCGCCTGCGTTTGCATCAGCACGACGGGCGCCACCGTGAGCGGGCCGGCGTCGAGGCGGAGCAGGTCGCGAAAGTCCGACGCGCTGTCGCCGCGGTCAGCGTCGTGCTTCCCGTAAGAGGGCGGCGGCGGCGCCTCGGCGATCGGATCGGGTTGGGTCGTTTGCGCCAGCGCCGGAGCGGTGACGAGCGCGAGGGCCGAGAGCTGGGCGCCGAAGACGAGAGCGCGGACGCGCGAGTGCATGGGAGGCCTCCTGACCGGAGGCGAGGCACCCCGGGTCGCGCCGCTAGGTAACGCGAAAAGCCCCGGAAGCTCAAGGGGAGGGAGCTTATCGCGCGGCGATCGTGCGGCGGATCGGTTACGTCCAGGTGACGCTTCGGCTAGCCTCGGGGCCATGCGTCGCGTATTGGGCCGTCTTTTCCCGGTGATCCTCGGTCTCGCCCTCGCCGCCTCGTGCTCTTCGCCCGAAGAGCCGGATCCGACGCCGACCCCGATGCTTGAGCCGCCGGAGCCCCCGAAGCCGCCGAAGCCGCTCCCGCCGCTCACCGCCGCGCCGCTGACGACCGAGGTGTCGCTCGTCTCCGCTCACGCGATCCTCTCAGCCACGCTCGAGAGCAATCCCGCCCTCCCCGCGGGGATGGATGCGATGTTGAAAGAGGGCTTCGGCGATCTGAAGGAGGGCCCCGGCTGGGCGATGGTGCCGAGCACGCTCGACGACGCGCCGCCGCCCGCGCCGGGGAAGACGCCGAAGCGATTGACGCGCTTCGTCCACCTCGCCGATGCGCAGCTCGCCGACGACGAGTCCCCCGCGAGGCTCGCCTCCTTCGATACGCCCGCGATCCCCGGGGCCTATCGCCCGCAAGAAGGGCACGAGTGCCGGATCCTCAACGCCGCGGTGCGGACGATCAACGTGGTGCATCAGGAGACCCCCCTCGACTTCGTGGTGCTGGGGGGCGACAACGCCGACAACGCCCAGACCAACGAGCTCGGCTGGTTCCTCTCGATCCTCGACGGCGCGCCCAGCGTCGAGTGCGACTCGGGCAAGGACGATGATCCGGTGGTCGGCCCTGACAACGATCCGAAGGACCCGTTCGTCGCCGAGGGCCTGAAGGTGCCGTGGCTCTGGGTGACTGGCAATCACGACGTCCTCAATCAAGGCACCTTCCCCGTGGCGTCGCGCGCCGAGGACGTGATCGGGGGGTACTCGTCCGCCGGGACGCGCGACTGGACGCAGCCGGGAGCGCCGTTGGTCAAGGACGAGGTGCCCGCCGATCCGCGGCGCGAATTTCTGACCCGGGCCTCGATGCTGGAGACGATCGCCAAGGCGGGTGACGGGCACACCCACGTTCATCGGGTGACGAAGACGGCGCCCCCCGGCGGCCACGCTTACTGGGAGCTGGAGACCTCGGCCCTCGCCGATTTTCCGCACCAGATGCGGGTGATCGAGGTCTGGGACGAGGACAATGGATACCTGACGATCCGCGGGACGGCGCTGGATTACCAGGTGGAGGGAGACCCAATCGCGGCGGACGGACGCAGCCGCTCGGTGGTGGACCTGACCTCGGGCTGGATCAACGATGGATCGGGGGCGCCCGACCAGCGCAACGTGGCCTTGTGGATCAAGAAGCCTCAGTAACGCTCAGCGCATGGCGAGGGCGCCGGCGACTGCGGCGATCATCATCGCCACGACGACCACCACCGCGACCACGCTCCCGGACACGGAGCCGCTCGCGGGGGCCTGCGGCGCCATGGAGGGCGTGGCGACGTCGAGCATCACCACCGTGTGATCCCGGCTCATGAAGAACACCCGGAGGCGAAGCACGAGGTCCTGGTACGCCGCGGGATCGAGCGGGAAGGGCGCGCCCTTGAAGCGCATCGCGTGGAGATCGCGCAGGTGGTGGATGGTGCGGATATCCACCGATTTGGCGACCTGACTCCACGAGCCGATCACCATCGACGAACTGCCATCCTGCGGCACGAGCCGGATGTGCTGCATCGCCTGCTTGCCGCCTTCGGTCGAGGGCCCGACCGGCGAGGTCAGCTCGATGCGGTAGGGCACGGGCCCCTTCAGGCCAGAGGCGAATTCGATGTTGAAGCCCGTGGCGAAGTCCATCGCCGCTCCGGCGAGGACCGTGAATTTACGTTGAGTGGAGGGAGGCACGACCGGCGAAGCTAGCACAACGCTCGCTTCGCCGGCCGGGGGAACCACCCGCGCGGCTCTCAGCCGAGGAGGCTGCGCAGCGTTTCGCCCATCGCCGCGGGGGTCGGGGCGACCGTGATCCCGGCGGCCTCGAGGGCCTCGATCTTCTCGGCGGCCGTGCCCTTGCCGCCGGAGATGATCGCGCCCGCGTGGCCCATGCGCTTGCCTTCCGGCGCGGCGCGTCCCGCGATCAGCGCGGCCACGGGCTTCTTCATGTTCGCCTTGATCCACGCGGCGGCCTTCTGCTCGGCGCCTCCGCCGATCTCGCCGATCATGATCACGCCGTGGGTGTCGGGGTCGTTGTTGAAGAGCTCGAGCACGTCGATGAAGTCGAGCCCGGCGACGGGGTCGCCGCCGATGCCGACGCAGGTCGACTGGCCGATGCCGAGCGCGCTGAGCTGGCCCACGGCCTCGTAGGTCAGCGTGCCCGACTTCGAGAGGACGCCGATGTGGCCCTTCTTGTGGATGTGGCCGGGCATGATCCCGATCTTGCACTCGCCCGGGGTGATGACGCCGGGGCAGTTCGGCCCGACCAGGCGCGCTGATTTGCCTTCGAGGTACCGGCGGACCTTGACCATGTCGAGGACAGGGATGCCCTCGGTGATGCAGATGACGAGCTTGCAGCCCGCGTCGACGGCCTCGACGATCGCGTCCGCCGCGCCGGGCGGAGGGACGAAGATGCACGAGGTGTCAGCGCCCGCGAGCTTCACCGACTCTGCCACCGTGTTGTAGATAGGGACCTGAAGGGTACCGGGGTTTGGGGCTGCTTGCGGCCCCATCGCGACCGGAACTTTGCTGTCGAAGGTTTGCCCGCCGCGGCCGGGGGTGACGCCGGCGACGACGTTGGTGCCATACGCCATGCAGGCGCGGGCGTGGAGGGCGCCGGACTCGCCGGTGATGCCTTGAAAGACGACGCGGGTGTCCTTGTTGACGAGGATGCTCATTGGATCACGAGGCCTTTCCGGGGGCAACGGGGGTTTCCCCCGTTTGAAGACGGACGGCCGCGACGATCATCTGCGCGCCCTCGCCCATGGAGTTGGCGGCCTGGATGGCGAGGCCGCTCTCGTTGAGGATCTTCTTCCCCTCTTCGACGTTGGTCCCTTCGAGGCGGACGACGAGCGGGACCTTCAATCCCAGCTCTTTCGTGGCGGCGACGACGCCGGCCGCGACGACGTCGCAGCGCATGATCCCGCCGAAGATGTTGACGAAGATGCCCTTGACCTTGTCGCTGCGGAGGATCATCCGGAAGGCGGTCGTGACCTGCTCCTGGGTGGCGCCGCCGCCGACGTCGAGGAAGTTCGCGGGCGATCCGCCGTAGTGCTGGATGATGTCCATCGTGCCCATGGCCAGACCGGCGCCGTTGACGAGGCAGCCGATATCGCCGTCGAGCGAGACGTAAGAGAGGCCGGCGCGCTTGGCTTCGAGCTCGACCGGGTCTTCTTCCTCGATGTCGCGGAGCTTCTCCCACTCGGGGTGGCGGAACTCGGCGTTGTCGTCGAAGGTGACCTTGCCGTCGAGGGCGACGATCTCGTTCTGCCCGGTGACGACCAGGGGGTTGATCTCGAGCATCGAGCAGTCTTCAGCGAGGAAGCAGCGGTAGAGCGCGTCGAGGGTCTTGGTGAAGGCCTTGAGTGTCTCTTTGCCGCCGACGCCGAGGGCGTAAGCGAGCTGGCGTGCCTGGTAGCCGGCGAGGCCGATCACCGGATCGATGTGGAGGGTGACAATCTTCTCCGGGGTGCTGTGGGCGACCTCTTCGATGTCCATCCCGCCTTCGGTGGAGGCGATGATCGCGATCCGGCGGCAGTCCCGATCGACGAGGAGGGCAAGGTAGAGCTCGCGCGCGATGTCGAGCCCTTGCTCGATGTAGAGGCGACGCACCTTCTGCCCGGCAGGGCCCGTTTGCTTGGTGACGAGCTGCATGCCGAGGATTTGCTCGGCGAGCGCCGTCGCGGCCTCGGGGCCGCCCTTGGCGACCTTGACGCCACCGCCTTTGCCGCGACCACCCGCGTGGATCTGCGCCTTGACGACGGTGACGGGGATCTTGGTTTCGGCGATCAACCGCTCGGCGATCGGCCCGACTTCGGCGACGGTGAAGGCGACCTCGCCCTTGGGCACCGGTACGCCGTACCGAGCGAAGATTTGCTTGGCTTGATACTCGTGTATTTTCATGGGAGAGGGGCGCACCCTATCACAACGGATCCCGTATGCGTGACCCTGCTCTGCCCGTTTCGAGGGTGATCCTGCGGCGGACCACCGCGGCCTGCCTGCTCGCTCTTTCCCCGCTGCTTTTCGCCTCCGCGTGCGGGAATTTGCCTCCCGCAGCGCCGCCGGGTGCCCCTCCAACCCTCGAGCCGCCTCCGCCGCCCACCGTGACGATCGCGTCAGTTTTTCCGGCCGCGTCCGACGTGAGCGACGCGGGAGCAGGCGACGCGGGCGCCGCACGAGAGGAGGACGCGCGCGCCGAGGGGCCGAGCGATTGCCCGGCCGGGATGAAGCTCGTCGATACGATGTATTGCCCGAAGCCGCGCCTCAAGTGCCTGAAGGACGAGTACGACAAGTCCAATCACATCACCATCTGTCACAAGTTCGCCGAGGGGCAAACGTGCCTGGTGGAGCCGCGGCGTCAGCGGTTCTGCATCGACGAGTACGAGTACCCCAACAAGAAGGGCGCGCACCCGCCGGTGATGGTGAGCTGGTTCGACGGCGAGGCCGCCTGCGAGGCCCAAGGGAAGCGCCTCTGTCGCGAGAGCGAGTGGGTGAGCGCCTGTGAAGGCCCCGAGAAGCTGCCCTTCCCTTACGGGCGAGAGCGGGATCCGCAGCAGTGCAACATCGACAATCGCTACGTGGGACCGCACCTGGATCGGGTGTACTCGTCGAACCAAAGCGATCAGGACAAAGAGCTGCTGGCGCTGGATCAGAGCGTGGCGAGCGGGGAGAAGGCCGGGTGCGTGAGCGGGTTCGGCGTCCACGATCTGACCGGCAACGTCGATGAGTGGGTGACCGCCGACGAGGAGACCCACAAGACGTCGAAGTGGGCCGGGCTCAAGGGCGGAGCCTGGGGGCACGTGCGCAACGCGTGCCGGCCGATGACGACGAGCCATCCGCCGGAGTTCACCTATTACTTCATCTCATTCCGGTGCTGCGGGGAGGCCGCCGGGGAGGGGCAGCGCGGGGCGAAGATCTGGAAGGCGCCCCCGCTGGGGAAGCATCCGGCGCCGGGCGGTAAGGTGAGCAAAGGGTGGTCGACGACGGAGCGGGGCCCCAATCGACCTTGATGGGGCGAGGCGGGATCGCTCTCTCGCGCGGTGAGGCGTTCTGGCGGTGAACAGCCATGCGGCCACAGCGCAGGTGCTGGGATCCCCGATGAAGCGGCCTGATTCGCGGTCGGGCATCGAACCTGCACTGGGCCGAGCCCTCGGTCCGGAAATCTGCCCGCATGTTCCGTGGGCGCCCCTGGCTGGCTGGAGATCGATCATGGCGACAGTGACCAAGACGACAGTGGAAGCGACGATCGGGCAGTACAAGTATCGCGCCGAGCTCGACGGAAATCAGATGGAGCTCTTTCGCGACGGCGTCAGCGCCGGCACCGCTATCTGGAACGGAGGAAAAATCGAAGGCTTTCCCCCGACGCTGAGCGAGGACGCGCGCGACGAGCTCACCTTCGCCATCGAGAAGAACCTCGCGCAGGCGTGGCGAGCCCACGTGGAGACGGGCGGCCCGAACATTCCACCGAACGCGCCGAAGGCCGCTCCTGTGCCCGTGGAGGACGGGCCGAAGACGACGGACGCTGCCAATCACGGGCAGCTCGGGAACGAGACGGCCAAGCCGGCGCGGCAGGGCGAGGCCGAGGTCGGTGAGGGCGGACCCGGGATCGATCCCCGCACCGGGGAGCTTGGTGGCCAGGCTCTCAAGCCGGAGCACCACGCGCCTGTGGACGGCGACGAGAGCAGCGCTGAGCAGATGTAACGTGGAGGAACTTCTTGCCTCGAGTGGGCTGGTGCGGCGCCGAAGCGAGGCGAAGTTCGCCGTTATGTGGCGTTCTGGTGCGCACTTCGGTAAGCAAATTCCCTCGTCAGGTATCGAAACGGTTCATTCAGCAAATCCTCCTGCTGGCACGCCTCCTGCTGATAGAGAAATTCACCAGGGCAGCCGCCCTGGTTGACCCGCTGTAGAAGTACCCCGTCAAGTTCGACCGAAGGAGATCCTCATGGCCACTCGAGCTTGGTCCGCTGTTTTCACCGCCCACTGGCAGACGCTGCGCGTTCAGACCGGGGACCCTTCTTTCCCGGTCACGCTCACGGGGCCGAACAAGCTGGTCGAGCTCTTTCACTGGCGCCGCGGCAAGGCCTCGCCGGGGGTGTGGGTCATCGTCAATGCTCCGGGGCATACCTGCCCGCGTCCCGAAGAGGTGGATTGGTCACTCTTCCCGGTCGCCGAGGCCCACCACGAGATGATCGACCACGACGAACGCCGCTCGCGGTACATGATGCGCGCGGTCGCCTGATCTTCGCGGCGCTCGTGAGCGCGGATGCGCTCCTCTTCTTCTGTTCTGCTTTCGGCTGAGCCAAGCCTGTCCGGGTGACGACCCCGACGCTCACCATGGTGCCGACCGAGGCCGACTGATCCTCCGCGGCGGCGTCGGACTTCGCGGTCGCCGCGCCCCGGCGAGGACGTGAGCGCGCCGGTGCGGCTCCTCCCCGAGCTCGACAACCTGATCGTCGCGCGCGCCGACGCGCGCTTCGTGGCGGACGAACACCGCTCCTCGATCTTCCTCCCTGCGCTCCGCGTGCTCCCGACGTTCCTGATCGACGGATTCGCCGCGGGCCCCTGGAAGATCGAGCGGAAGAAGGCGACAGCGACGCTCACGCTCGCGCCCTTCGCGGCGCTGGCGAAGAAGACGCGCGAGGCCCTGGAAGAGGAGGCGAGCGCGCTCCTGCGCTTCGCCGAGCCCGACGCGAGCACGTTCGAGCTGAAGCTCACCAAGCGCTAGAAGTCGCTCCCTGTCGCCTTCTTTCCGGGCGACGCGGACGCGGCGACGATCGACGTGTGGAGCGCGAACACCCCGGCTACGGTCGCGTCCGGGCTCCGGTTCATCGACACGCCGTCGACGGCGGCGAGCGACGCGGCGTAGGTAAAGCTGTCCACCACCGCGCCCGCGCTGTCCTTCAGCGTCACGGTGTCGCCCCCGTTGGCCAGGTTCAGCATGCCTGTCGACGCCGCGACAGCATTGCTGAGGCCGACCGGAATGCCGGCGGCCCCGCCGAAGACCGCGATGGCCTTCCCGGGCGCCAGCGCCGAGCCGCCGGGGAACAGGTGCCGAATGCCGGTCGCGTCGTAGACGCCAAAGCCGCTCAAGTCAGCCGCCCCGTCGCCCACGTTGACGATCTCGACGAACTCGCCCGCCGTGGCGCTGCCCGGCTCGTTCGCGCAGATCTCGTTCACGATGAGCTTGGGGGCCGCCGTCGCGAGGGAGTAGCGCGTCAGCGTGGGATAATGATCGCTCGTCGTGCTGCTGTACGACGAGATGTAGGCGCTGACCTTGTAGACCTCTGCCGAGCCCGCGACGTAGCTCGGGACGAGCTCGCTGGTGATCATCTGGTGATCGATCGCGGTCGAGGACGACGCGGTCGTCCCGAGGCCCGCGTCCGTGAACGCCTTGGTCGGGAACAGGTAATCTGCGGTGTCGTCGACGAGGCCTTTGTAGGGCGAAGCCAGCCCCCCTCCGTTGATCGAGACGTCGAGATCATCGTTGAAATCCCCGGCCACGATCACGCGCTCGGTGGGATAGGTGCTGTCGAGGTAGGCTTTGAGCGCTTCGGCGCCGAGCTTTCGCCGGGTATAGCTGGCCGAGTCGGCCGTGGCCTTGGCGTGGAGGACGATGAGGACGAGGCTGACGGTCGAGCCGTTGATGGTCGCGGTGAGCTTGACCTCGAGCGGCGGGCGGCCCGCGAAGTTGTAGTCCTGATTGGTGAGGATGAGCTTCGCGCTCTGCACCGTGGCCACGCTGGTCTTGTAGAGAATGCCGACCTTCTGCTCGGAGGTGCTGTAATAGCTCGAGCCCTGGGTCACGATCGAATCGCTGGCGAGGAGCCCCGCGTACCCCGGGAGCTGTGACTTGAGGCTGCTCCACTGGGCCGCGGTGACGACCTCTTCCAGTGCCCAGATGTCGAAGTCCGTGCCTTTGATCACGTCACGCACGTTCTGGAGCTGGAGCGCCTCGTTCGTGGGGCCGAATCCGGTGTCGCCGAACCACTCGATGTTCCACTCGGCGATATCGAGCGTTTGAAGCGTGCCCTTGGGCGGAATGGTGACGATCGCAGAGCTCTCGTGATCGATGGTCTCTCCCGCGGTGTCGTCCACCCCGTCTTCCCCGAGGCCGCCGCAGGCGAGCGGGGCTGCCGAGAGTGCGAGGAAGAGAGCGGCGGTGAGGCGACGAGTCGACGGTCGAAGCATGAGGAGACCTCCGGATCGCGAGCGATATGGGCTGAGGAGCGTGCATTGGGCGCACGCTCTCATGAGTCTCACAGGTGGCGTTGGGTTGCAAAAGAATGCTGGAAGGATGGTGTGTTTGGAAAGATCCAGCGGATAGGCGGCGTGGTGCTCCGGGCTTTGCAGCCTGGAGATCATGAAAGCAGAGCGAGAATCGCGCACGCGCACGCGCACGAAAGATCGAGGACGAAGACGCGGATCGGGAGAGAGGAGACGAGGACGGGAGCGGATCAGTCCGTCGCAGTCGCGAGCGCGGCGCGCAAGCGCTCCACGAAGGGCTGGATCTCTGCGGCCCGCAGCTTGTACGCCGCGCGATTGGCAATCAGCAGCGTGCTCACCTCGGCGACCGTCTCGATCACCGCGAGCTTGTTCTCGCGCAGCGTCGCGCCGGTCTCGACGACGTCGACGATCAGGTGGGCGAGGCCGACGAGGGGGGCGATCTCCACCGAGCCGTGGACGGTGATGATCTCCGCCTGGATTCCGCGGCGCGCGAAGTGATCGGCGGCGATCCGTGGGTACTTGGTGGCGACGCGGGGGACGTCGGGGATGACGGCGCCTTCGGGGCCGGCGACGACGAGGCGGCAGCGGCCGATGCCGAGATCGACCGGGGTGTAGAGATCGTGGCGCTTCTCGAGGAGGGTGTCGCGGCCGGAGATGCCGAGGTCAGCAGCGCCGTATTCGACGTAGGTGGGGACGTCGTCGGGCTTGAGGAAGATGAAGGCGATCGAGCCGTCCGCGGTGGGGCGGACGAGGCGGCGATCGGTCTCGGTCAGGGGCGTGGTGTCGACGCCAGCGCGCGCGAGGAGCGGGCCGAGGGCCTTGAGGATGCGGCCTTTGGGGACCGCGATCATCAAGGGGCGCGCGGCCTCGAAACCGGAGGCGCTCAACCCGCTTCGCCCGTGATGCGCTGGGTGTCGGCGCCGACGTTCGCGAGCTTGCGCTCCATGTGCTCGTAGCCGCGGTCGAGGTGGTAGACGCGGAGCACGTCGGTCTCCTCGTTCTCGGCGGTGACGAGGCCGGCGATCACCAGCGAGGCGCTGGCGCGGAGGTCGGTGGCCATGACCTTGGCGCCGGTGAGGGCGATGCCGCCGTGGACGTGGGCGGTGTGGCCGTCGACGTCGATCATCGCGCCCATGCGGCGGAGCTCGGGGACGTGCATGAAGCGGTTCTCGAAGATGGTCTCGGCGATGCGCGCGGTGCCCTGGGCGAGGCACATCAGCACCATGAACTGGGCCTGCATGTCGGTGGGGAAGCCAGGGTGCGGGGCGGTGGTGATGTCGACGGCGCGGAGCGGCCGCTCGCCGCGGCGGACGCGGACCGCGGTGCCCTCGCGGGCGATCTCGACGCCGGCCTGGCGGAGCTTGGCGACGACGGCCTCGAGGTGCTCGATCGGGGCGTTCTCGATCAGCACGTCGCCTCCGGCGGCGGCGACCGCGACCATGTACGTGCCCGCCTCGATCCGGTCGGCGATGATCGCGTGATCGAAGGGCGCGAGCTCGTCGCGGCCCTCGATGTGGATCACGTCGGTGCCGGCGCCGTCGACGATCGCGCCCATCTTGTTGAGCACGAGGCCGAGCTCTTCGATCTCGGGCTCGCGGGCGCAGTTGACGAGCGTGGTCCGGCCCTTGGCCAGGGCCGCGGCCATCATCAGGTTCTCGGTGCCGGTGACGGTGGGGATGTCAAAGACGACCTCGTTGCCGCGGAGGCGCTTGCACTCGGCGACGACGTAGCCGCGCTGGACGCTGATGGTGGCGCCGAGCGCCTCGAGCCCTTTGAGGTGCTGATCGACGGGGCGAGAGCCAATCTGGCAGCCGCCCGGGAGAGAGACCTTGGCGCGGCCAAAGCGGGCGAGCAGCGGGCCGAGGACCATGATGCTGGCGCGCATCTGCTTGACCAGCTCGTAGGGCGCCAAGGGCCGCACGTCGCTGCCGGCGTGGACGCGCACGAGCGGCGGCGCGGTGTCGACCTTGCGGCCGAGGAAGCGCAGCAGCGCCGAGGTCGTGTCGATGTCCCGGAGCGCGGGCACGTTGCGGAGCAGGCTCTCGCCGTCGGAGAGGAGCGTCGCGCAGAGAATCGGCAGAGCCGCGTTCTTCGCGCCGCTGATGGGGATGATGCCTGAGAGGCGCCTACCTCCACGAACCCGGATCGCGTCCATGGCGGCGGCCTATGGCATGGCTTGCGCCGGAAGGCGAAGTCTCTGCAGGTCGTGCTGGATCGGGCGGCCGCGCGCCGTTCCCGGCCTCGTGCGCGGCGCAAACAGTCTGCCCGTTCTCGCAAGCCTTGATCTACCCTCGGCCCGCCATGCGCTCCCGGGCTCTCCTCGCCGCCGCCGCCCTCGCTCTGGTCCTCGCGCCGCGCTCGGCGCGCGCGCAAGTGACGGTGCCCTCCGCGGATCTGCGCAACTTCTATGCGTCGACGGATCCGGCGGCGGGGCTCTACCTCGAGCCGGCGGCGTCGCCCGGGACCGGTGAGTGGAACGCGGGGCTGTGGCTCTCGTATGCGTTTCGCCCGGTCACGCTCCGCGATCCGACCACCAAGGAGATCGCGTTCAATGTGATCCACGACCAGGTGACGGGCGACGTGACCGCCAACTTCGGCATCGGTCATCGGTTCGCGCTGGGCTTCGATTTGCCAGTGTTGATTTACCAGACGGGGGATGCGCCGAGCGCGGCTTCTCGTCGTGCGCTCGGGGACGCGCTTCTTCCTGCGCAGGCGATGGGCGACCTCGCCCTCGTGGGGAAGGCGACGCTGGTTCGGCCTGCGAATGAGCTCGTCGGCTTCGGGCTGGCGCTGCACGAGCGCTTCACGGTGCCGACCGGGGATGAGGCGTCGTTCCTCGGTGAGGGCACGGTGACGAGCGAGACGCGCCTGCTCGCGGACTATCGCTTCGTGGCGATCGCGGTCCACGCGGCGCTGGGTTTCAAGCTCCGCGGCGACACCGAGCGCTTCGCGTGCGCGTCGCTGCCAGGCGCGGGGACGGACAGCGATACGTGCCCCTCGCGCTTCGGTCACGAGCTGCCTTTCGGCCTCGGCGTGGCCTTCCGGCCGCAGGCGATCGGGCTCGATCCGAAGGGCCGCTGGACCTGGTATCTCGAGGCGCACGGGCACCTGCCGTTAGCGCCGGTCGGCTTGTTTCAGAGCGCTGCGGCCGCGTCGTTCCAGCTCGGGCTCGGCGCTCGTTACACGATCCGCGACGTGTCGATCCTCGCCGGCCTGGAGACGGGGCCGAGCGGCGGGGTCGGGGATTCGCCTTTCCGCGGCGTGCTCGGCGTGGGCTGGGCTCCGCGCGTCCACGATCAGGACGGCGACGGGATCGACGACGAGATCGATCTCTGCCGCGAGCTGCCCGAGGACAAGGATGGCTTTCAGGACGACGACGGCTGCCCCGACGGTGACAACGACGATGACGGCGTGCCCGACAAGAGCGACAAGTGCCCGAACCTCAAAGAGGACGAGGACGGCTTTCAGGACGACGACGGCTGCCCTGATCCGGACAACGACGGGGACGGCATCCTCGACGTGGAGGACGCCTGTCCGAACCAGGCCGGCCCGGTCAATGTCGACAAGAAGAAGAACGGCTGTCTGACCCAGGATCTGGACGGCGACGGGATCGAGGGCGCCAAGGACAAGTGTCCTGAACAAGCCGAGGACAAGGACGGCTTTCAGGACGAGGACGGCTGCCCCGATCCGGACAACGATGGGGATGGCATCCTCGACGCACAGGACGCCTGTCCGAACGTCAAAGGTGTCCAGTCGTCCGACCCCACGCAGAGCGGCTGTCCGGATCCCGACCGGGACAAGGACACGTTCCAGGACGTCATCGACAAGTGCCTCGAGCAGGCCGAGACGTGGAATGGCTTCGAAGACGAGGATGGCTGTCCCGACGAGGCGCCGAAGGGCAAGGCCCGGCCCGAGCTGACGCTGAAGGACGCGACGGAGAAGAAGCCGGCCTCGATCGCGCTGGGCCAGGCACTGGGGTTCACCGCGGCGAACGAGGTGGACGCGGCGTCGCTGCCAGTCCTCCGCGCGCTCGCGGCGCAGCTCCTCGCGCACCCGGACTGGTCGCTTTCGATTGGCGCGCGGCCCTCTCCCCGGGGCGGGGAGGCCGAGGCGACGGCTCGCGCGCAAGCAGTGGTGAAGGCGATCCAGGGCTTTGCACGGCGGGAGAAGGCGGCGGAAGTGGCGGGCTGGGGTGTGGTGAAGGCGGCGCCGCGGGCAGAGGAGCTGGGGATCGGGATTCTGCTGGTGACGGCGGAGACGAAGGCTGCGCCAAAGGCGCCTGAGCGCAAGTAGGCTTCAGCGCCGGCGAGGGGGATGGGGTGTGCAGAAGTTACGGTCAGCGATCCAGCAGTCGCCGGCTTCGACGAGCGCGAGCAACTCCGGCGTCATCGAACGTTCTTGAGCATGGCCATCTTCACACGGAATCATGTGCGTGACCAGCATGACGTCGGGCTCGAGCACGACGAGCGCCTGTCCTGGCAGCGGTCCGGCGTTGCACTCCCACAAGACGTCAAGTCGTCGCTGGGTCGCGGTGAGATGGTTGCCATCGACGACGCGCGTACGATACCCCGGCAGCCACGGCTTCATACCCGGCGCCATCGCGGCGATCACCGGCCGCAACCGCCCCGCGCAGTGGGCGACGAGCGCCGCCGAAACCGAAGGCTCGGTACCGTTGATCTTGTTGTAGATCGACGTGAGCGTGACCGGCAGTGTGTCGGACACCGCTTGATAGGCGGCGTTCAACGATGGTTGCACGCGAGCCACGACCAGACCCATCAGGTCGACAACCGACGAGAAGAGAAGCTGCTTCTCGTACTGTTGCTCCGCCGTCGTGCGGAAGAGCGCATCGAGCGCGTCCGGGGCCAAGGCGTACTCCAGCGTCCCACGCACCATGACGCTGACCGGGGTCCGTTGGGCGAAACGAGCGAGGACCGTGCCGAGGATCATTCACGCAGAGAAATGCGAAGCCGTGAAGCAATCAAGCGCATTCGGCATGTGGCCGGGAGATGGATGCCACAAAGTGCGATATGGAGCGCATGGACCATCCCTTTCAAGGTCACCTGCCAAGGATTTCCTCATCTTTTGCCGCCGTTCCCGTTCCCGTTCCCGCTCCCGCTCCCGCAAACGAACGGGAACGGGAGCGGGAGCGGGAAAACGCCGGTGAATTGCGAGGGATATGACCTTGAAAGGGATGGCATACCACCCTACCTGAGCCCCCCTATCAAGCCCCCCAACCCTCAATCACATTGCAATCCCCCCTTCCCCAATCTGCACTCTCCTCTCATTCCAAAGCAGCCCATCGCCCTCTGCGTTGAGCCAGCCAAAGAATTCCCCCGCACAAGCCGAGACCCCCGGAAGCTGGACACTTCCGAGGGCCTCTTGATCCGCACCCGCCCAATTCGGAGTACGAACCCAATGCCTGTTTACCAGCATCCGCCCTTCCACGCCCAGTTCTCTTCCTTCGCCGCCCCCTCCGCGGACGCCCTCCTTCGCCGAGGTGGCAAATGAGCGCCGCCTCGCTGCCCACTCTCACGCGCAAGGTCCTGCGTTTCCCCGCAGGCACGATCACGCGCCTCGACCAGATCGCCACGCAGGCCAGCGCCGCCCTCGGCTGCAACGTGTCGAGGTCGACCGTCGCCCGCGCGGCGATCGGCGAATGGCTCGACGCCGCCGAGCAGGGCGATCCGGCCGAATCCCTCGCGGTGATCCGGACCGCGATCGTGCGGCGTGGAAGGAAGCGCGCCGTCTTGCCGCCCAGGATCGCGGAGTAGGCGCCCGCGCCTGCAAACCTCCGGAGAGGCCCCGGCAAGCTCCCCCGCGGCCAGGACGCTCTGCGGCGAGGCCTCTCCGTTCCAGAACCGGCGCTGGATCCCGACGGGACGACCTCCCCGTCAAAATTCAGCCTTCCGGAACGGCCGGGGAGCCGCCTCCCCGCCAGAATCCGACCCCGGTCGGAGACGTCTCGACCTCTCCCGTCCAGATCCGGCGCTCCAGATCCTCGGCTCGTGCCCACGCAGGGCGCGCCCGCGGCGAAGGGCGTGGTCGTGCTGATGGACGACAAGCCCGTGCCCGCCGCGCTGGTGGGGATCCCGCGGCCGGTGAACCCTGGGAAGCACGTGTTCAAGGCGTCGG
>Ga0105048_10003480_pt1 | contig 25793 bp, 22 predicted proteins | sample MAT05_FD_78382 | JGI IMG/M metagenome (GOLD analysis project Ga0105048, IMG submission 78382) | Freshwater microbial communities from Lake Fryxell liftoff mats and glacier meltwater in Antarctica - MAT-05 | ecosystem: Environmental > Aquatic > Freshwater > Ice > Liftoff microbial mat | place... | reverse complement strand
GCCGTGAAGGTGGCGCGGGCGTGGTTCCTCTACGCCAACGAAGTGATCCCTCCCGAGAATGCGGAACCGTCCGAGCCGAATCTCAACTACGTGGACCCGGAGCGCATCCGGAAGTTGCCGCGCCAACCGACGCTGATCATCTTCCGGCAAGGGCCGCAGCGGGCTCAGACCTTTATTGCCGACCAACTCGCCAAGGATGGCTGGCTTGATCGCGATTTTTGGGTCGTTGACCGCTTTCGCGATTTCTCCGAGCGCTGGTTCACGGCCGACGTCGCGATTCGGCCGACCGGCAACTCCCAGGAGGAGTGGGAGCGAGCATACCAAATGTGGTCAGAACGCGGACGGGCCAACGGCCTGAAACTTGACCAGACCAAACTCGACGAATATCGCCGCCGGGCGGAAATCTACGCTCGCCTACGCGGCATCCCGGTCGATGAGGGGAACATTCCTCCGCCGCGATCCGATGAGGCGGCCGACCCGATCATCCGCGATTCGATTGAAGCGAATCGCCGGCTGCGCATCTACCATCTGAATCTGATGAACACGAACTACGAGTTCTTCTCGAACCAGGCAGAAGCGGAAATGGACGAACAGATGGTCAAGGCGCGGAAGGAACTGTTCCTGGCCGACCGCGAACGCAAACTTCGCAATCCCGCTTGTTTCGATATGTACCGGGCCGTGCTCGGCACGCAGGACCAGATCGGCCCCTGGGGCCAGGTGCTCCTCCGCTTCAGCCGTTACCGCAACGCTCGCGACACGATGGCGACCGAAACCTACGAACAGCAGATGAACTATCTCCGCTTCTACCGCGACTGGAACGAGATGACGATGCGCCGGGTCAATCTCGCGCTATTCGACCTGATGCGGCTGAGCAGCCCGGCCATCCAGGCGACGCCGCTCTATGCCGGCCTCAGCGACTCACTTCTCGAAAGTCGAATTTTCCCCGGCCTGCAAAACGTGGAGCCGTTCTGGCCCCCCGGCCCGTTTGACGGCGTCGACCCGGAAGGCAACCTCTGGGTGCCCGAGCATGTGAAGGAAAAGGTCCGGATGAATTTGGGAATCCTGAAGCCGAAGGCTCAGCCGATGGCAGCAGATCCGACGAAGTAGCCGTGATTCATTCACGTAGCCGCGTTCGCCAGAACGCGGGGTGGGCGAACTTATATCCTAAACGTCTATCAATCGTTTAGGCCTGCCCGCGTTCTGGCGAACACGGCTACGGAGAGATGATTCACCATGAAGAATGTCGCGCTCGCGTTGATTGCCCATCCCGACGATGCTGAGTTTCTGTGTGTCGGCACGTTGATCCGCCTGCATCAGGAACTGGGCTGGGAGATCCATCTTGCCTCAATGACGCCGGGCGATTGCGGTTCGGTCGAATATTCGCCGGAGGAGATCGGCCGCCTGCGCCGGGCCGAGGGGGCAGCGGCCGCCAAGATGGTGGGCGGCTTCTATCATTGCGTGGAAGAACGCGACCTGCGCGTCAATTTCAACGAAGCGACGATGGAGCGCGTCGTCCACTTGATGGCTGAAGTTCGCCCCAGCATCGTCATCACCCATAGCCCGGACGATTATCATCTCGATCATGAAATGACGAGCCGGGTCGTCCGGGCCGCGACGTTCGCGGCGCCGATCCCGAACTTCCTGCATGGCCGCTGGAAGAACCCGCCGCTGGAAAACATCCCGCACCTCTACTACTGCGACCCGCTCGACGGCAAGGACGTCTTCGGTAAGCCGATCCCGCCTGGCTTCTGCATCGACATCACCAAGCAGATCGATCTGAAACGCGACGCCCTCGCCGCCCACACCAGCCAGCGAAACTGGCTGATGAAGCACCACGGGCTCGACGACTATCTCATCTCGATGATGGACTGGTCCGCCACTCAGGGCAAGGCCAGCGGTGTCGCCTATGCCGAAGGCTTCCGGCAACATCTGGGGCACAGCTATCCGCAAAACAATTTGCTGGGGGAGTTGCTCGGGGCGCTGACGCCGAAGGCGCGGTGAGGCGGGATTGAACCCGGTCCAGAATCGCATGGACATCCAAGTTCGGATATCATGAAAGTGCGAAAAGCCCATTAAGCTACTGGTAACTGCGCCGCTAATTGCATCGTAGCCATCACGCTCCGCGTGATGGTTCCTCACGCGGAGCGTGAGGCCTACGGTAACAGGTGATAACGGCTACCTCCGGCAAGCCTCCAAGTCACGACTTTGCAGGGGCGAGACTGGCGTTTCGCTGAATTGCCTTTCCCCTCTCGATTGAACCCCGCTAGAATGACAGCGAAGGATTCTCCGCTTCTCCGGAGAAATTTCATTTCTCAGGGAACTTTCATCTTTCCCCGTGCGTCGGAGTAGGGGACGGCTACAGGTACAAATCATGTGTAACGGGCGTTTCTGCTCTTTGATGGCGGAACCGGCGGCCGGGCGTCGAAAATACGCGTCGGTACGTTCGTTCTTCGTCCTGGCATTCTGCTTTAGCGCGTTTGGCGTGGTCGCTGCTCAGCCGGAACCGGCTCCGAAGCAACCGGTAGCGCCAATTGCGAAAGATGTCCCGGCGAAAGAAGCGATTCCCGCGGCAGTCGATCCCGAAGAACGCCAGAAGGTCGAACTGGTAAAAGACGATCCGGCGTTCAAGGAAATCGCGGACAAGAAGCCGATCCCCGAACCGCTCGAAAATCCCGAGGAGTTCAAAGCTTACGAACGGGTGATGCTGCAAACCCGAGCCTTCTCCAGCGAGGTTCAAAACAAGTACGCCCGGCTCAGTGTCTCCTACAGCAGTTTGATCGATGAGAAGGAACGGCAACATTTTCTTCGCGATCTCTTGCATCTGAAAGGCAAACTGACCCGGCTGTTCTCGACGCCCAATATCCCGACCAAGTTAAAGGCGTCGGGTGCTGAGTTTCTGTATACGGGATGGTTTCTGATCGATGGCATTCCCGATCAGCCTATCTTCTTATATTTCACGGATTTGCCGAAAGGTGTGCGGCAGGGCATCAATCTCAACTACCGGATCGAGGCAGTCGGCTATTACTTCAAGTTGATGGAGTACGAGGTCGAGAAGGACGTCGGGGTGATCGTGAAGGAGAAGCATTACGCTCCCTTGATTCTGGCCCGCACGATTAAGGTACTCGAGGAGCTTGAGCCAACCATCACCTTACCGGGAGAGTCGGAAGAGTCGCGGGTGCGGCTCAATCGGAAAGATCCGCTTTGGCTTTCCGTGGTGGACGAAACGCCGCTGGTGAAGAAGCGGGACGACAACCCGGATGAGTTCGGCCTCTACGACGTGGTGATGCAGCATGCGTTCAAGTTTCCCCAGGAGACCTTGAACAAGTATTCCCGGAAGGATGCCGTGTTCGCGGATCTTCTGGGCGATAACCGGGAAGAGTTCTTGCGGGAGCTCATCCATGTCGAAGGGACCTTGATCCGGCTGCGCGAACGTGAGGCGATCGATCGTCTGAAGGTGGCGATTTCGATCAAGAAGATTTACGATGGCTGGATCGAGCTGCCGATCGGCAACAATCCCGATCCGAAGCTGATCAACATCGCCTTCACTGAGTTGCCCAATGGGCTGGTTCCGGCGGAAAAGATGAACGTGCGGGTGGGGTTTGACGGCTACTACTTCAAACTCACCAAGTACGAGGCGGAATCGAACAAGGCGGGCGAGAAGACCTATCGACGGGCGCCGCTCCTGATCGGCCACACAATTGAGATTCTGCCGTCCGAGGAGTCCGTCTGGAAGAACACGCAGGAGATCGTTCCCGCCATCATGGGTGTGATCGCCATTGTGGTGGTTGGGGTCGTGATTATTGCCATCTGGCTGCGTCGGGGCGATCGCCGGGTGAAGGCGAATGCCCATGACGCGATGACACGAAGCAATCCGTTCAAGCCGGCGGTGGACCCAGAAGTCGATCCGTCAGCTGTTGAACCAGGGGCGGGTTGGAACCGGATCAATATTCCGCCCCCGAATTGATGAGATATACGTGACAAGTTCGAATAGATCGAGTAGGATTTGAGGATCATCGGCAGACGATATCTTCATTCCGTCATTCTCGGAAGAAGGAGTGTTACCCGTGGCATCCCGATCTGAATCATCCAGGCCTTTTGAAAACGGCCGCCTCAACAAAGGCGCGGCTGCTCCCGTTATCCGCCGGCTTGTGGTCGCCGAGGAAGACAGCAAAACGCGTTTGATGAGGCGGCAGGTTCCCGCCTGGCTCATCAGCGGTTTGATCCACGTCGTTCTCATTGCCGCGTTCATCATCTTCGACAAGATGACGCACAAGGATGCCGCTGCCACCCCAAAGCGGGAACCACCCACCAGTACGGTGGTGGACGAGAAGAAGGAAAAGGAAGTCGACCTGACGATCCCGGATCTCGGCCTTGATGCCGAAGTTCCCGCAGCCGTCGAAGTCGATCGCGTTGCTGAAGTCAACGTCGAAGGCCCCGTCGACAAGAGCGAAGCGACCGGCCTGCCCGACCACAAGATGGAATTCGCCGCCCAAACGGCGAACCTGGGCCAGCTGACGAACAATCTTGCCGATCCGGGCAGCGCCAACCCGGCGATGGATGGCATCGTCGGCGTCGGCGCGATGGGCAGCGGCGGCGCGTTGGCCATGCCCGGCCTCAACGGCCGTTCCGGCGCGACAAAGGAATTGCTCCTCAAGTCCGGCGGCGGCAACAGCGAGACCGAGGCGGCCGTCGCCCGGGCTCTCATCTGGCTTGCCAAACAGCAGAACACCAGCGGCGGCTACTGGGAATATGACGGATCGCACAAGAGCGACCGCATCGCCGCCACGGGCATGGCGATCCTGCCGTTCCTCGCCGCCGGCGAGACGCACATGAAGGGCAAGAAGTATCAGGCCACCGTGCTCAAGGGTTTGGAATATCTGAAGTCGCAAATCCAACCCAGCGGGCAGTTCCGCGGGGCCGGCATGTACTCCCATGCGATCGCCGCGGTCGCGCTCTGCGAAGCCGCCGGCATGACCCGCGATGAGAAGATGAAGCAAGCCGCTCGCATGGCCGTCAAGTTCATCGTCGATGCTCAAGGCAGCGACGGTAGCTGGGGCTACTCGGCCAAGTCGGAAGGCGACACGTCGATCGTCGGTTGGCAGCTTCAAGCTCTCAAGAGCGCCAAGCTGGCTGACATCGCCGTGCCGCAGCAGTGCCTTGACAAAGCGATCGTCTTCCTTGATGCCGTCTCCGGCGATTCGGGCGCGACGTACGGCTACCGCACCAAAGGTGCTTCTCACACGCTGTCCGCAGTCGGGCTGCTCTGCCGCCAGTACATCAGCGGCTGGACCAACCGAAACGGCATCCTGGCTCGCGGCGTCGAGATCCTCTGGACCAAGTTCCCGCCCCGCGAAAACGATTTCGAAATGTACTATTACTACTATGCGACGCAGGTCGTGCACTTCTTCGAAGGACAGGTCTGGCATCGCGACTGGAATCCGAAGATGCAGTCCATGCTTCTCGGCAAGCAGATGACCGAAAAGAACGGCGCCAAGCCGGCTGATGTCGGAAGCTGGCCGAGGGATAACGGCAGCATCGGCAGCGCCTGCGGCAAGCTAGGCACGACGTGCCTTTGCTGCCTGACGCTCGAAGTTTACTACCGCCATCTGCCGCTCAACAAGCGGGATGCCGGCGGCCTCGGCGCCCTGGAACAGGGCAACTGATCGACATGATCAAGTAGTCGAAAAAATTCCGGCCGGCGGGTTGCGATCCGCCGGCCGGTTCGTTTAGAATGCCCCCACTTCTGCCTCGCACCCATTCCTCGACATCGGAGAATTCGCCATGTTCTCGATTCGCGCGTTGATCGGTGGTTTAACGGGCGCGTAGGTAAGCGACATTGGAAGCTGGCCGAAGGATACTGCCCACATCGGCTCGTCGTGCGGCAAAGTCGGCACCACGGCCCTGGCCGCGTTGACACTCGAGGTGTATTACCGTCACGGGCCGCTGAACAAGCGGGACGGCGGCGGGCTAAAAGCGCTCGAAGAGGGCAACTGAGTGAAGCGATCGAAATGTGGGATTTTCGGTTGCCGGCATCAACTATTCATTGGCGCGATCATTTGATGCTTTTCCCCATCGGGCGACTTTGTTAAGATGACGGAAGATCGTGAGCCCAACTTTTCGACACGGAATTTCATGAACGCGTCCTCCCAAAATCTCGATCGACTGTTGATCGAATCACCTGATTCAGACGTCTTGGTCCTGCTCGCTAAATTGGCAAAACGCGCGATGGCGAATCAAGGTCCGACACCGTCATCGCTTCTCCTTCGCGATGAGGCGAATGCTGTTATTGGATACCTGGTGCCTGAGTCTCTCGTTTCGAACGCTAAACTGAAATCGGATGAGGACTTCGTTCGCCTGCTTAGAGATCGCATCGCCAATCCACCAGACCGATTTCTGAATGTGGACGAATTTGTCGCGGTTCTCGATCAATCTTGATCAGCGTCAGCGACGCTCGTTCGTGCTCAATTCGATCAGCCGGATCATTACAATTCTCTTCCGAATCAGAAAAACATTTCTCGAGTCCTGAATCGTATAGCCGACTCGCCAGTGATTGTCTTCCCAAACCATCAATCGAGGCGGCCCTTCCGAAATTTGCTTGGATCCCGGTAAGATGCCACCGTTCTCGCCAAGTGATTTGCGAAGTGCATTCAGGTATTGTTTCACCAAAGCACGTTTTTCGATAGTAAGCGGCTGAAGATCAACGACACATCTGGGATCAATGCCGACCGTGATCTTCATGTTCGCCGCCAGATCGTCATCATAGTTGCTTCGTGCCATCGACCAAGTGGGTGCATGACATGGTTTGTCAAGAAAGGAACCACGAATCAAACGAATCCCACGAAATTGAAGGCTGGGCTTCGATTTTTTTCTTCATTCGTTTGATTCGTTTGATTCGTGGTTCCCTTGCCTTTTCTACAAACCCTGTCGTGCGATTGACTAAGTCCCCTCCCCAGAACTCCCCTTGTCGGCGGCGGCAACTTGCGATATTGACGGAGGCTGACGTGAATCAGTCGAAACGGTTCGCGCACCCGTACCCGTATTGAGTGCACGCATGGAAGCAGCGGCCAACACTGAGCCTTATTCCCTTCGCGGGAAGGATTTCCTGATCCTCGCTCTGTTCAGCCTCCTCTTCTCCGGGTCCAGCCTGGTGTTCGTGCACATCCTCAGCACTCACGAAACCGCCCATTGTGAAAACGTTCGCGAGATGTTTGCGACCGGCGAATGGCTAATACCGCAATACGGCGGCCGGCCCTGGCTGGAACGACCTCCCGTGCCGCACTGGTTGACCGCCGCAGGCGTCGCGGTCTATGGCCATAGCGATCCTGAACGGTCTTACCGCATCGGATCGATCTTATTTTCCACGTTGGCGCTCCTGGTCTTCGGCTGGGCCGTGGCGAGTTGTCTCGGCCGAACTCTGGGGTTAATGAGCGCCGTCATCCTGGGCACCATGCGCGAATTCGCGGCCTACGCCAGCGGCCCGGAGGCTGACATATTCCTCGCGTGTACGGTAACGATGGCGGGGGCCTTGCTGCTACGGCTTCTCTTCGCTCCCGAGGCACGCGAGAAGCATTTATCTTTCTGGGGTAAACGCTCCGGCTCGACGATCATTTTCTTCTGCTTACTCGGCGCGATGAATGCCATGAAAGGCCCCCTCTTCGGCATGATCTTTATCGGCCTGGCGATCTCCGGGTGGGCTCTTTGGAACCGGAAGTATCAGGAACTCAAACCGCTCGTCTGGATCTGGGGTTGGCTGGCGACACTGGTGATTGGCGCCGCCTGGCCGGTTTATGCGTACTTGCAATTCCCGGATATTCTCGACTTGTGGGCGATCGATTATGGTGTCCGCTGGCAGAAGGGCTATCTTGGCGAACCGTTCTGGTATTACTTCGCGCAGCAACCGTGGAATCTGTTCCCCTGGGCCATCTCGACATTTATTGGCCTGATCGTGACGTTCAGCCGGGTGCGGCAGGGCGATTCCATGCTCCGCCTGACCTGGTGCTGGGCGATCTTGCCTGTCCTGTTTTTCTCGTTGTTCAAGGGCAAACATCATCACTACATGCTCAGTTGCATGGCGCCGGCGGCAGTGCTGGCCGCCATCGGCGCCCAGGCATTCTGGAGGAGCCTACATGCCAAGCCGTCGTGGCTGAATTGGCCGCTGCTCGCCTTGCCGCTCATTGGTCTACCCGGGGCCATTGCTGTCATCCTGTTGCGGAACAAACTCCCGGAGACGACCTGGGCGCCCTGGTTCTTCGCGGTTGCATGGCCGATGTACGCCTTCGCGGTTTGGTGGATGGCGCTGCGGAAGAACGGCCAAACTGCCTTCGTGGGCATCTGCCTGTTATTCTGCCTCGCCAACGTGGCCGTGCGTGCCTATCGCTCCGAGTACATGAATCACTACGAGTGCGATAAAGAATTTGTCCGGGACGTCCTGGTGGCGGCGCCGGCCGATCGACCGGTCTATGTGCTCAATGAGTTGCACCCGCTCTGGTCGTCGTGGATGCTCTTTTACGCGGGAGACCGCGTGAAGCTTCTTCACAACATTACTTACCTGCGCGATGAAAAGATCCACGATCGTCAGGTGCATCTCATCGCCCGGCCCAGCGATCTGCCGGCCCTGGCGGAATATGGCACGACCCAAGAAGTTGTGCATAGCCGAGCGATGCGCGCCCTCAATCACGCGAGCAACCCGTACACGCTCTACGTGCTGGAACTGCATCCGAATCTGCCGAAGACTTCGGCCGAAGTGCGCATGACGCCCTTACAAGCAACCGGCCGAACGCCGGGGCCGTATTTGATTCATTGAGTGCCCAGTTAGCCGCGACCCGTAGGATTTCGGGAGGGGAGCGCGTTGAGCCAAGAGCCTCAATCAAAGAACTCATCCTCGGCGTGGAAGGCGGGGATGCTGAAGACGATTGTTCGAATCCCGGCAGTGCTGATCACGCGGTGACGCGTGCCGGGTTCGATGAGGATGACCAGGCCGGGAATCACATCGACGACATCGTCGTTGAGTTGCATGCGGCCCTCGCCTTCGAGGATGTAATACACCTCGGTCGTCTCTCGATGGTAATGAAGGATCGAATCCTTGATCGACGTCACATGCAGGCTGCACGTCGGCGTATCGGCCGAAGTGAGCGGACGGGTGCTGTCGCCACACGGGCAGGGAACGGTCGGGGCCTCCGAGACATGGCGAACAACGTAACCGGATCCGGTGAGAGTCGGCATGGCAGCCTCGACATGAAAAATGGAAGCGTTCGGGACTTCAGGGAAGGATACACGAAAATGGTTCGGCCGTCCTGGCGATCCGCCTATCTCTCCGGCTTGTTGCTTATCGGGGCGATCGGCTGTAATCAATCGACCGGCAATTCGACGCCGAAAGAAATTCCGCACGTTGAACCGCCTGCCCTCGGTGCGCAGTTCGAGCCCGCGGCCACGGGCTCGATCCGCGGCCGCGTGGCCTGGAACGGCCCGCTTCCGGTTTCCAATAGCTATCGCGAAGCCAAGATCGTCTTCGGCAGTCTGGCCGACGCCACGGATCGAAACAATCCGTTGTTCCCACGAATCGCGCCCGACCAGCAGGGGATCGGCGATGTCGTCGTTTTCCTTCGCTCAGTCGATCCCGAGCGCTCGAAGGCCTGGGATTTGTCGACGGCGAGCCTGGAGATGCGCGACAGCGGCCTGAGTATTCAACAAGCGCAGGGCCGGCACCGGGCCGGGTTTATCCCGGTGGGTTCGACGATGGAGATGGTTTCCGCCGGACCGAAATTCGAGATGCTGCGGGCTCGCGGGGCGGCCTTCTTCACCCAGGCGTTCCCCGATCTGACCAAACCGTCGCGGCGTTCGTTCACCCAACCTGGCGTCGTTGAATTCAGCAGTGCAGCCGGGAACTATCAATCGCGAGTTTGGCTTTTCGTTGTCGCTCATCCCTACTGGGTGCACACGGACGACGATGGGGCCTTCACCCTCGAACAGGTTCCGGAAGGCCGTTACGAACTCGTCGCCTGGATGCCGAATTGGCGTGTCGAGCGCTTCGAACGCGATCCGGAGAACGGCTTCGTGGCCCGGCTCTGGTACGAAAAGCCGGTCGAGAAGATTGCCGAGATCGAAGTGAAACGCGGGCAAACCGCGAACATCGATTTCAGTTACGCGATAGGCGATTTTTCGGGGAAGTTCGGGCCCAAGTAACAACCTCGTCGACAACCCGATCTTCATGTCGGCTACTTGGCGAACTTCGGTGAGAACGACGGCCACGCAAATTTGGGCTAGATTCTGTGGGGGACGTTGTTATATTCCCCCGCGAACTGGGCGATCTGGCCCGAGCCTTTAAGGAGTGCGCGATGCGGTACGCAGTTTGCATTTTGATCGCCTCGTCCGGCATGTTGCTCGGCGTTGTCGGCACCTTGATGTTTGCGAATCCGTTGCCGGATGCGTTGCACGCCTCGGCGTCCAACGACCGGTATCAAGACTACATCATGTGCACCGGGGCTGTGGCCGTGAACCCCCGTGCTCCGACGGATGGCGTCTGGATGCTCGACTATCGCTCCGGCAAATTGCAGGGCACCGTCATCGATCGCACGGTCGGCAAAATCGCCGGCTGGTCCGAGGTCGATCTCGTCACCGAGTTCAACATCCCGCCCAAAACCGACGTTCATTTCATGATGACGACCGGCACGATCGCCCAGGGCCAGGCGGCTCTCTATGTGGCGGAAGTGACTTCCGGGAAATTCGGCGTCTACACGATGGGACCCGCTCCTGATGGTGGCGGCGGCATCATCATCCGCCGGCACGATCTCACGACGTTCCGGGCGGCGAAGCCGCAATAGGCAAAAAGCCCGGGGACGGCCGTCCCTGGGTTCAGCAAACTCATAAAATGCCAGGAGAGTTTCCCTCGTCCTTGGTGCCCCGTCCATGTTGATCGAACTCGCCGTCACAGCCGGTCCGCACGTCGGCCGCACGTTTCAGTTCAGAGAACACGCTACCTTTCTTGTCGGAAGGTCTTCACGCCTTCACTTCGCCCTGCCTGACAAAGATCCGTACGTCTCACGCACGCATTTTCTCGTCGAAGTGAATCCACCGCTCTGCCGGTTGAAGGACATGGGCAGCCGTAACGGCACGCTCGTCAACGGCATCAAGACTCCCGAAGCCGACCTGAAGCATGGCGACAGCATCGGCATTGGCACAACGACCATGTCCGTCCGTCTGATCGAGAGCAAGGATGACAGTTCCCCCGGAACGCTCGGTCTCCCCGCCGCGCCGCCCCTCACGGGCAGTACGCCGCAATCGCCGATGACGACGGTGACTCTCGATGCACCATCGGCGCGGACGAAGAATGCGGACATCCCGACTATCCCCGGTTGCGAGATCCACGAACTGATCGGTCGGGGTGGAATGGGGAGCGTGTACCGCGGATTGCATCTCAAGACCGGGGCCGTGATCGCGGTCAAGACGATCCGGCCCGCCGTTTCTCTCGTGGCATCGATAGTCTCCAAGTTCTTGCGTGAGGCCGACATCGTTCGCCGGCTGGATCACCCGGGAATCATCCAGTTTCGCGATAGCGGCACGGCCAACGGCTTGGTGTGGTTTGCCATGGAGTACGTCGACGGGGCGGACGCTCAGCGGATGTCGACCAGCCAGGGGCCTCTCGACATCAAACGAGCCGTGAATTGGACGCTGTAATTGCTCGATGCTCTCGACTACGCTCATCGTCAGGGATTCGTGCATCGCGATGTGAAACCCGCCAACTTGCTGATTGCCAAGGCGGCACGCCGGCCTTCATGCCGCCGGAACAGGTCTATGACATGCGGGCCGTGAAGCCGAGTGCCGATCAGTACGCCGCGGCGGCCTCGCTGTACTGGTTCTTGACGGGGCAGAACATTTACCCGAAAGCGAAGTCGATTACGGAGTTGTTCAAGCAGATTCTGGAATCGGAACCGGACCCGTTGCGGGCACGCCGCACCGATCTTCCCGCCGGCCTGGAGGATGCGATTCACGTGGCTCTGTCGCGTGAACCGAATGCCCGCCACCGCGACGTGCGAGCTTTTGCGGACGCTCTCAAGCCATTCGCGGGATGAAGCACGAAGACCGCCTAAAGGCGGGACTCCAACAAAATCCGGAGTTCCGCATTTAGACGGTCTTCATTCTTCGTTGGAGTCCCGGCTTTAGCCGGTCTTCGAGACTACCGATGTTCGTCGTGGCAACCCTGGCACGACTTGTTCAACTTGCCGAACGCGACTTTGGCGGCTTCCTTATCTTTCTTGCCCGCGGCAGCATTCAACGCCTTGGCGTCGTCCGCGTACGACTTGCAGAGCTTATCCCAGGACTTGGCATCGCCTTTCGGGCACTTGTTCTTGGGAAGGGCGTCGGCCAGTTCCGAGTATTGCTTGGTCATCTTCGTCACGTCGTCCCAGTTGACGGTCGCTTCTTCGAGGGCCTTGCCAACGGTCTTGTGCAGACCCTTCGGCTTGTTGACGATTTTCATGATGTCTTCGATATTCGGCACATCTTTATCAGCGGCGGTCATCTGCGTCGAGCTTGAGAACAGGACGACGCTCAACAGGACTCCGCCCACGGTCAAGGCAATCAATCGCTGCATCCGAGGAACTCCCAAATGGTAATCGGTTCGAATTTTCAGTACCAAATTCATGTTTAGGGGATGGCGCGAGGGATGTCAAGAAACACCGTTCCGGGATGTCCATTCCGGCATTGGTCGGAATCTCTGCAAGAAAATCCGAATCGGATGGTTGACCCGGACGTCAATCCGTCGTTAGACTATCGTCAGTTGTCCCACCAACCGCATTCTCCTTCCTTCTCTATTCACGAGGATATTATGGGTCCGTTCCACCGGAGAGAATTTCTCCAACAATCCGCGGCCATCTCCGCCGCGCTCGCCGCTCTGACGCCGAGCGACTACCTGTTCGCGGCGCCCGCCACCACGGCCGCCCGCGCCCCGGGGCCGAACGATGTGCTCCGCGTGGCCGTCGTCGGCGTCAAGGGCCGCGGCATGGCCCACGTCGGCGGCTTTAATAACTCCAATGGCTGCGAAATCGTCACCGTCTGCGACGTCGACAGCGCGTCCACCGGCGCCGCCATGAAGGCGATCGAAGGCAAACGCGGCAAGGCCCCGAAGTACGAGAAGGACATCCGCAAGGTCCTCGAAGACAAAGAAGTCGACGTCATTTCCATCGCCACGCCGAACCACTGGCACGCCTTGGCCGCCATCTGGGCGATGGAGGCCGGCAAGAACGTCTACGTCGAAAAACCGGTCAGCCATAACGTGCGCGAAGGCCGCATCATGGTCGAGACCGCCCGCCGCACCAAGAAGATCTGCCAGACCGGCACGCAGAGCCGCAGCACGCAGGGCATCCGCGATTCCATGGCCTACCTGCATGACGGCAAGCTCGGCAAGGTCAACCTCTCCTACGGCACCTGCTACAAGCGTCGCAACAGCATCGGCAAGGTGACCGCCGAACAGCCGATCCCCGGCACGCTCGATTACGATCTCTGGTGCGGGCCGGCCCCCAAGCTTCCGCTGATGCGAACCAAACTGCACTACGACTGGCACTGGACGTGGGCCTACGGCAACGGCGATCTCGGCAACCAAGGCATTCATGAAATGGACAAGGCCCGCTGGGGCCTGAACAAGGTGGGACTTCCGAATTCCGTCATGAGCGTCGGCGGCCGCTTCGGCTACGTCGACGACGGCGAGACCGCGAACACCCAACTCTGCGTGTTCGATTACGGCGACGCGGAACTGATCTTCGAAGTCCGCGGCCTCGAGAGCATCAGCCCCTACCCGGGCAAAGCCATTGAAGGCAAGAAGGGCTCGAACTTCGTCGGCAACATCTTTTATGGCGAAAAGGGCATCATGATCTGCCCGAACTACGCCAGCGGCATCGTGCTCGACAAGGACCTCAACGTCGTCACCAAGTTCAGCGGCGGCGGCGAGGACAGCCACTTCGGCAACTTCGTCAAGGCCGTGAAGGCCAACGACCACAGGCTCCTCCATGCCGACATCGAGGAAGGCCATCTCTCGAGCGCTCTGTGCCATCTCGGCAACATCAGCTACCGGCTCGGCGCCGAGAAGCCGATCGGCGAAGCCGCGAAGATCTCGGACAATAAAGATGTTCAAGAGGCCTTCGTGCGCATGGTCGCTCACCTGAAGGATAACAACGTCGACCTCGGCAAGGCCATCGGCCGCGTCGGGCCGACGCTGGCTATCGACCCGAAGACCGAACGCTTCACCGGCAACAATGCCGCGGCGAACGCGATGCTCTTCCGCGAATACCGCAAGGGTTTCGAAGTTCCGGATAAGGTGTAATTGGTTAGCCGCGACGCGAAGTCTTCGAAGCGGAGCGCATAGGACGCCCTAGCGCTCCGCCTCTTCAAGTTAATGCGGGGTTGTCACTAACCGCCACAAGATCTGTTCGGCTTTTTCCATCTGTTCAATGGCGATCCACTCGTCGCAGGTGTGGGCCTGGGCGATGTCGCCTGGGCCGAATACGACCGAGGGGACACCGGCTTCGGCGATCGTCGACCCATCCGTCCCGAAAGGGACACAAATCACTTCGTGCGAACCCAGAACGGTGTCGATCGCCGCGCCCAGGGCGGCCGTCACTCCGGCGGAATGGGTATTCCCCAGCGGCGGGCAGTTCACCCAGACTGGCTCGAGCGTGAAGGGAATTTCGGTGTTCTTCCGCAGATACGCTTCAAAATCACACGGCGTGTCGAGCGGAACTTCGCCTGGCAACACGCGTCGATCGATCTCGATGACGCAGTCATCCGGCACGGTGTTGACGCTGACTCCGCCGTCGATCCGGCCAACGCTGATTGTCGGCGGCCCTAGCCGGGCATCGCTTCTGGACCGTTGGAGCTCCTGCGCGTAATTCTCGATCACGCCCAGCAAACGGCCCATGCGATAGATGGCGTTAATGCCCTGATCCGGCCGGGAGCTATGGCAAGCCCGGCCCGGGGTTCGCACCTTCCAGCGCACGACGCCTTTGTGAGCGTCGACGATCTTCAGTTGGGTCGGTTCGGCGACGATGGCGAAGTCGGCCTTCACCTTCTTGACCAATTCCTGCACGCCGAGGAACGTATGTTCCTCGTCGACGGAGCAGGCGACGATCAAATTGCTGGCGCCTTTGGGCCGCTCGCGGACAAGCCGGGCCAGCACGGTGAGCATGACCGCCATGCTCCCCTTCACGTCACAGGAGCCTCGGCCGAAGACTTTGCCGTCGCGAATCTCCCCGCCAAAGGGATCGACGATCATCGCTTCGACAGGGACCGTGTCTTGATGAACTTCGAAGAGAATGGTGCGCGTGGCGCCGGGAGAATCAAATCGCGTGAAGATGTTCTCACGCTGGGGGGAGACGGGCTGACGCTCCCAGGGGAGGCTCAGCGATTCGAAAAAACGCTGAAGATAAGCCGTGACGCGGTGTTCAAAAAGAAACTCGGTCGAGGCCCAAGTCCGCCCCATCGGGTTCAACGACGGCAGGCGGACCAGATCGCGTAGCAATTCAACTGCGGTCATGGGGTAATGTCACCAATCGTTATCAAGTACGTTGCCGTCGCTGGGTAACAGAACGTTGGTCCAAGTGGCCGGCGAGATAGTGCCATGCACGAAGCGGACGCTGCCATCGCCCATGCAGACGTTCATGCCGCCCAGATGGGCCGACTGGGTTCGCCAGTTGTCGCATTGAGATGCCTTGATGTCGTACTGGAACATATTGGTGTTGGTGTTCTTGTACCAGTCGAGACCGAAGTTGTGATAGTACCACGAGTAAAGGGCAATTCGACTGATGCGATCGCAGACGGCAAAACCTTCACCATACAGAACGGTGTTCGTCCGGCCATCTTGGAACGAATCCGGATTGACGGGAGCTGGGTACGCAGTCAGGGTCTTCGACGTCGAGAATGCGTTGAAATTAGCCAGGTAGTTCGTGTGACCCCAAGACGTTTGCACCAGACCATTGGCCGGGACAGTGGGATCGACTTTGCAACGCAATACCCGATACTTGGCGCCCTTGACTTCAGGCAACCAGATCCCACGTGTATTATAGCCCTGCCCGGCCGATACCGGGGTGGTTGTGCTGGCGTTCTGAACGTAGTCGTGCCCGTTATATTGAGTAGTAGTAGTGCCGTTCGGAACACTTGTGTTGACAGGGTTGACGTCCCAAAAATTGGTGTTCCGACCCGAGGTCGTCGTATCGTCCAGAACGATATCGTACATGTTGCCGTATTCGAGAAACGGCGAAAGATGCAGGAACCAACTTCCATGCGGCATCGAAGGGATTCGAGAAGGAGCAGTTGGATCGCTCGCATTGGCGTACTGCGAAGTGTGGATGCCGTAGTAAGCTGGGAGCGTGCCGTATTCGGTCACGAACGCGGCCGTGGCGCGACCGATTTGCTGCATGTTGCTTTGGCAACTTGCCTTGTCCGCCGCCGAGCGCACCTTCTGCACGGCCGGCAAGAGCAGGCCGATCAAGACGGCGATGATGGCGATCACCACAAGCAACTCAATGAGCGTGAAGCCCCGACGCAGCCGAATGAAAGAGGACATTCGATTAACCCCCCTTACGAGTCACGAAGATGTGATGAAGGGATATTCGACAAAGTACCATTGACCGAACTCGGACGCAATCAGAATCATAAAAAAATCTAACGAACATTCTTCTCTCTTTCGCCCCGACAGGAAGCCTGTCATCCGGGACGTGGACTCCTATAAAAGCTTTGATTCATCAACCATGAGTGAAAACGCATGAAAATTCACGAATACCAGGCCAAAGAACTCCTCGCGGCGGCGGGCGCGGCCATTCCGCAGCACATCATCGTCAGTTCTCCCGAAGAAGCCGAAAAGGCCTTCGACAAGTTGAGCAACGGCGGCGGCGTGGTCCTCAAGGCGCAAGTGCATGCCGGCGGTCGCGGTGCGGGTCAGTTGCTGGGCTACCCCGAAAAGCTGGGCGGGGTGAAGTTTGTCTCCAGCAAGGAGAAGATCAAGGCGCTCGCTCAAGCGATGCTCGCCTACCCGCTCAAAACCAAGCAGACGGGGCCGGAGGGGCAAAAGGTTACGAAGCTCATGGTTCAAGCCGACGCGGAACCCGTAACAGAATATTATCTCGGCATGGTTCTGGATCGCGTCACGGGCGTGCCCGTCATGATGGCATGTTCCGAGGGCGGCATGGACATTGAGGAGGTCGCTCACAAGACTCCCGAAAAGATTCTCAAGGCGGCCGTGTCGCCGGAAACCGGTCTGCAACCGCATCAGGCCCGACGGCTAGCCTTCGAACTCGGAATGACCGGCGAGCAGGTGGTGAAGGCCGAGAAGATCATGTTGGCGCTTTCGAGCGTCTTCCTGGCCAAGGACGCGAGCCTGGCGGAAATCAATCCGCTCGCCATCACGAAAAAGGGCGACGTCGTCGCACTCGACGCCAAGATCGACTTTGACGACAACGCTCTCTTCCGGCATCCTGACATTGCCGCCCTGCGTGACCTTTCCGAGGAAAACCCCGCTGAAGTGCGTGCCGGGAAGGCGAATCTCAACTTCATTCAGCTCGATGGCAACATCGGCTGCCTGGTCAACGGCGCTGGGCTGGCGATGGGCACGATGGACATCATCAAGTACCACGGCGGCGATCCGGCCAACTTCCTCGACGTCGGCGGCGGCGTCACCCCGGAAGGCGCGATCGAGGCGTTCCGCATCATTCTCTCGGATCCGAAGGTGAAGGGGATCCTCGTCAACATCTTCGGCGGCATCGCCAAGTGCGACCTGATCGCGGACGCTCTGGTGAAGGCCGGCCGAGAAGTCGGCTTCAAGGTCCCCGTCATCGTCCGCCTCGAAGGAACGAACGTCGAAAAGGCCCGCGACATCCTGAACGGGGTAAAGAAGGAGCTGCCGATGATCCAGTACGCGCCGGGATTGACGGAAGCAGCCAAGATGGTCGTGGCGGCGGCGAAGTAATGTTTTCCGGAGCGTTCGCATGATCGGACAGACTGAACTTCCGAGACGGATGCGCGAAAGGCCGTTCCAGCCGTTCTGCTTCCGCCTGGCCGATGGCGTCATCCATGTGATCCTTCACGCCGAACAGGCAATGGTAACAGAGCGGAGCGTGATCATCGGCGTCCCGCGTTTTGAAAATAGCCCTCGCGATGATTTTCGCGATTACATCCGGCTGTCGCTAGTCGATGTGATCGAAATAGATTCGGGCAACTAATAGGACCAGAAAGAGACTTCATGAGCATCCTCGTCAACAAGAACACCAAGCTTCTGATCCAGGGCCTCGGCAAATCCGGGACCTTTCATGCGATCCAGTGCCGTGAGTACGGCACGCAGATCGTCGGCGGCGTGAAGCCCGGCAAGGGCGGCACGGTGCAGGACGGCTTCCCTTTGTTCAACACCGTTCAAGAAGCGGTGAACAAGACGGGAGCGAACGCTAGCGTGATCTTCGTTCCCGCCGGCGGCGCCGCCGACGCGATCATGGAAGCCGCTGATGCTGGCATCGGCGTCATCGTCGCCATTACCGAGGGGATCCCCGTCCTCGACATGTCGCGCGTGATGCGTTTCCTGAAGGACAAACCGGGCAGCCGGCTTATCGGACCCAACTGTCCCGGCATCATCACGCCCGGCCAGTGTAAAATCGGCATCATGCCAGGCTACATCCACAAGCCCGGCGGTGTCGGCGTCATCAGCCGTTCCGGCACGCTGACGTACGAGGCGGTGTTTCAACTATCTGGGATGGGGCTTGGCCAATCGACATGCGTGGGCATCGGCGGCGATCCGATCATCGGCACCAACCAGATCGATCTGTTGAAGATGTTCGAGGAAGACCCCGACACCGAAGCGATTCTGATGATTGGCGAGATCGGCGGCACCGCGGAAGAGCGCGCGGCCGAGTACATCGCGAAGCATGTCACGAAACCGGTGGCCGCGTTCATCGCCGGGCAGACGGCTCCTCCCGGCCGGCGCATGGGTCACGCCGGCGCCATTATCTCCGGCGGGTCCGGCTCGGCCCAAGACAAGATCACGGCTTTGAAGGCCGCCGGCATCGCCATTGCCGACACCCCGGCGGATTTGGGCACGGCGGTCAAGAAAGCGATGGAGTCGAAGAAGAAGTGACGATGGTTCGAACATGGTGCAATTTATGGATGAGATCGCGGCGATCCGCGCCAAGTTCATCACCGAAGAGTTTGAGTTTTCTCAACATGCGGTTGATCAGAGTATTCGTCGGCGGATCAGTGTCGTGGAGGTTCGTGAAGCAATTGCATCTGGAACAGTAATTGAAGATTACCCGTCCGACAAGTATGGTGCGAGTTGCCTGATTCTGGGTCTGACGAGCGCGGCGCGGCCGCTTCATGTTCACTGCAGTTACGCTTTGCGTCCGTTGGTCAAAGTCATTACCATGTATGAGCCCGATCCGGCCCGATGGGTTGATTTTCGCTTGCGGAGGACCTGAAATGGTTAATACCTTGGACGAAGAGTTCATCGAACAAAAAGTTGCATACACTTTGGAGATTGACGGTCGATTTATCGTCGTTGAAGGAGTGCCTGCACGGGTTTCGCTCCATTCCGGAGAACGTTTCTTCTCGCCGAAAACGGTCGAGCGCCTGCATTCTATTTTTTGGAGCCAGCTGGCCCCCTCGCGCTTGATTGAGACGCCCGTGTACGATTTTGCCGCAGCCTGAAGCAACTCTGGTTTATGGAAGCTTTACTGCTCGCGGTCACGAACGAGCGGCGATTTCGAGCCCGACGCGTTAGCGAGGGTATATGGGATGCTCCCTCGCTAACGCGTCGGGCTCGAAAGATGCCTCGCGCGCGGGACCATCCGAGGATCCGCAAGCATATGTCGTTCACCCGATGGCTTACGCCATTCGGCTCGCCCGGATCGGAGTTGGGGCGTCGCTCGCCCCAAAATTTGCTTCCCATCGCCATCGGAAGATCACCTCAAGGCGGGACTCCAACGAAAACATGGCGGCCTGTTTGCTCTTTGTTGGAGTCCCGACTTTAGGCGGTCTTACCTCGTGGCCATCAAACACGTTCAGAATACTTCGATTCACTTGCCGGGTGCCACGCTCATGTCCGAATTTGCCTTTCGCGTTTTCGATAGTAGGCTCGGTGATGGCGCACGATCGTGCTGATCGTCAAAATGTCATGAAATGTCAGCTTTTGTCAGGTCAGGAAAAAATTCCGGCCAGACGCTCAGCCAACCATTTGATCGTCAGCGACTGGAACGCTGAACTTTTCGAACAATTCCGAATGATTTTTCGCCGGTCACCCCATCACGGTCCCGGGTTCTTTCACCGGTTCTTCCTGGACGAACAGCGCGTGCGCCAGGAGCAGCCCTGCCCCGCAGACGAGGCAGCAGTCGGCGATGTTGAAGACCGGCCATTCGATCAGGTAGAAATAGAGGAAGTCGCGCACGCCGCCGAAGACGACGCGGTCGAACAGATTACCCACGGTTCCCCCAAGGACCAGACCGAGGGCGGCACTGAGAAGAGGGTCACGGCGCGTCGAGGAGCGGAGCCCCCACCAGGCAACGGCAATGGCGGCAGTCAGGCTGATGGCCATGAAGACATAGTTGGCGATGTTGGTATGGGCACTCCCCAGCCCGAAGAGTGCTCCGTGATTGACGCGCGGCGGCACGGGTCCGTTCAGGTTCGCAAACCAGCAATCACACTTCTCACCGCTCGCCCGGAAATCGAAATCGACGTGAAAACGGATGACGCCCGGAACGATCTCCGAGGCGCCGTATGACTTCCCATTGTACAGCCAGCGGAAGACGACGTACTTGCTGACGAGATCGACGGAAACGCCGGTCAGGGCAAGTGTCAGAAACAGCCAGCGAAAAGAACGGGGTGTCATGAGTCGCGACCCGCGGGTAATTTGGGCAATGTCAGAGTGTACGATAGCCGCACATGAAAAACACGTCAACCCGTTTGCTGATCTGGCTCCTCGATCGCCCGGATGGGTGCTGACTCTTCAAGCACCTTCAGAATGGACCGTGCCAGCCAGACGCGAGCCCATTCTCGACCTGTCGATTCCTTGAGGATGCCGACATGTTCGAGCAGGCGAATGGTCTTGGCCGCCGTGGGCGACGACACATCTAACAAGTGGGCCGCGTGAATGACGGTGATGTACGGGTTGATAAACAATTCATCAAGAAGCGTCAAAGCCAAGTATTTCTTGTTCAGCTGGCCGCGGAATCGATCGCGGAGACGACGCAGGTTGTGGCTCTGCTCGATCGCACTGCGTGACGTATCGCGGACCGCGGCGAGAAAATAGCGGAGCCAGCCGTCCCAATCCCCATGAGTGCGGATGCGTTGCAATCGGGTGAAATATTCATTCCGGGATTGCTCGAAGTAGCTCGACAAGTAGAGGAGCGGCTTGCTCAGCCGGCCGCGTTCGATCAGGAACAACGGGATGAGCAAACGCCCGAGACGGCCGTTGCCGTCAAGAAACGGGTGAATCGCCTCAAAATGTTCATGCATCAGCGCGCATTGGATCAATTCCGGCATCTTGCCGCGTTGATTCACGAAGATTTCCCATTGATGCAGACACTCGGGCATTTCCAGATCGGGCGGTGGCGGCACATAGGTGGCCGTCGCCAGCGTGGAACCGGGCGGCCCGATCCAGTTCTGGCTGTCGCGAAAATGGCCCCCATCTTCCATAAGTTCGTGATGCAGGTCGAGCACCAACCGGTTTTCGAAGGGAAGTTTAATCAGCTGCTTGATGCCCCGATTCAAGGCGGACACGTAATTGCCCACCTCCTTGACATCGCTGCCCTGCGGTGTGCTTCTCGGATCGATCTCGTCGAGCATCAGCTCCGCCATGCCCGCCCGCGTGCCATTGATCCGACAGGAGGAAACAGCTTCGCGATTAGTATAGGGTGCGATGAACAAGTCGGGATTGGGGAGGTATCGCCCCAACATGGAAAGCTCGCTCAAGGCCGTGTCCGCCTGGGATAACAGGAGGGTCAGCGAAGGGTCGTATTCGACCTTGGGCGGGAGGGGAGCGGGCACGAATGCGTGCTCACCATCGAGTGTTTCGATCACCCGGCCGGCCTGCGGCGATACAAAGTCTTGTGGATTCATAAGTTACCCGCTTTGATATGATTTTACAGAGCCGACGGACCTTTTAAAGAAAAATGCGAATTCTTTCAAAGCCGTGCGGAGATCGAAAACTCCTTTCAAAGCACGCGGGTACTCGCTCTGCGGAAGCGACTCTGTGAGCAAGTTCCAGGACACTCTTAAAATCGCACACGCATCATTTCTTCTGGAATCGTTTTTCTTCCGGACCTGTTCGATTCTTCTGGCGAGGGGTCTGTACACATCGCTAGAAGAAATAATCTTGATCTGAATAACGATTTTGACCTGCTGAGGTCGCAGGCTCGCCAATCCGGTAAAGTAACACTCTGAATCTGGTGCGATGCTTGGTGAATTCAAGAAAAAGTCGCGCAAGATGGGCCTGAGGATGCATTCCTATGGCAAGAGAATGCCGTATCAATCGCCTAGACTGGGAGAACTCCAATGACCCCGATTCCGCAAAAACCGCCGACTTTGGCCGATCTGATGGTTCGATTCGTCAATCGACCCGTCGATGCCGCCTCGATCGAGGCCGAAGCGGGAGCGCTGGGCGAAGTTGAACCCCACGAAGTGGCGGTCGGCTTCCGCGCTGATCCGCGGTTGGCCTGGAACGAAGGGATCGGCGCGTTGACGGCGTTGAAGAACAACGAGTCTCTCAAGAGCGTTGTTGCACCATCCGAATGGGCGGCTGTCGTCGTTCGCCACGATTCCGCGGCAACACAACCGTTCGCCCTCGGTGGTTACCCCCAGCGGGTTCGCGATCTGACGACTCTTTTGCAAGTCAAGGATTTGACCCAACTGCGGCCACGCGGTGAGAACCGACCGGCCACGCCTGCTCTTCGCTCCTGGGCGAGCAAGCAGTCCGAAAAGGGCAAGCCGGCTCAGGCTCTCTTGGCAGCCGGGGTCCTGCGATCAGCCAACGATCTCGATCAGGCGGAGCGAACGCTGAATGCGATCGCGAATGAAATCCCGGAAACGCTGCAAGCGGCGTTGAACAACGAACGAGCGGCCCTTCGCTGGCAGCAGGGCAAGGCCGACGAAGCGGTCGCCATCTGGGAAAAGATGCCCGAGTCGCCGGTGGTCCTGTTCAATCGCGGCATGGCGGCCCTGTTCATGGGGCAAGCGGTCCGTGCTCGCGACCTGCTCAAGAAGGCCGTCGCTCAGATTCCCGAGAACGACGGCTGGCATCACCTCGGCAGCTTGTACTTGGCACTTGCGGAAATGCGAAATGTCTGAGCGGTGGGTTGCCCTCACCACCGCAACGGCTTCTGCCACGCTTCTTTCAGGTCGCTCAGCTTCGCCCAGACGATCCACTCGCCGTTGGCGCCGGCGATCCGAAGTCGCTGCTCGGACACCGTTTTGCCAAGTGGCGTGACCGGCAGATCACCCATTTGGGTCCGAAACGCGGCAATATCCTGCGATCTCACTTCGACCACGAACCGCGTCGTCGATTCGCTGAAGAGTTTCACCTCATCCGCTAGATCGGGAATCGACTGCAAGCCCGTGATGTCGGCTCCCACTTCACCCGCGAAAGCCATCTCCGCGAGAGCCACCGCCAGACCGCCTTCGCTCAAGTCGTGGCAAGTGCGGATCAAACCCTTCACGATCGCACCATGCACCGCTTGAAAAAGTCGCGGCGCCAGGGTGAAATCGACCTGCGGCACTTGGCCCCCTTCGCGGCCGACGATCATGTTGAAATGAGAACCGCCCATCTCATCACGCGTCTGGCCGATCAGGAAGAGTTCGTTGCCCGGCGCCTTCAGATCCATGCTCACGCAACGGCGAACGTCGGGGACCTGGCCCATGGCCGAGATCAGGAGCGTGCCGGGGATCGAGATGCGTCGGCCTTCGGATGCGTACGCGTTGTAAAGACTGTCCTTGCCGCTGATGAACGGCGTGCCGAAGTCGAGCGCGACATCGCGGCAGGCTTCCGCGGCGCGAACGAGAGAGCCGAGCACTTCGGGTTCGTTGACGTTCCCCCAACAGAAGTTGTCGAGAATGGCGGTGCGTGCCGGATCGGCGCCGACGGCGACGACGTTGCGGACCGCTTCATCGATCGCGGCCGCGGCCATCCAATAAGGGTCGAGATCGCCGTAGCGCGGGTTGATGCCGCAGCCGAGGGCAATCCCCTTCGGTGAACCGAGCGTTGGAGTCAACACCGAGGCATCGGAAGGGCCGTCGTCGTGAACGCCCGCAAGCGGTTTGATGACGCTGCCGCCCTGCACTTCGTGATCGTACTGGCGGATGATCCATTCTTTCGAGCAGACGGAGTAGGAAGAAAGGATCTTGTTGAGTATTTCCGCCGCTTGCGGCGTCGCGGTAGAAGAACTTCGTGACGAGCGGCTGGGCGCCCATTCCGCTTTGCGCACGACATCGGGCCTGCCGTCGTGCAGGAAGTGCATCGACAGATCACCGACCGTGTTGCCCTGATAGGTGAGCTTCAATCGCCCGGTTTTCTCGAACGTGCCGAGCACCGCCGCTTCGACGCCTTCACTCTTGCAGAGTGTGTCGAGTTCCTTCCAGTGGGAAGAAGGCACGGCAAGCACCATGCGCTCCTGCGATTCGGAGATCCAGATTTCGGTGTAGCTCAGGCCGGCATACTTGAGCGGGGCTTGGTCAAGATGAACAACAGCGCCGAGTTCGGCGCCCATTTCGCCGACGGCGGAACTGAAACCACCGGCGCCGCAATCAGTGATCGCAGTGTAGAGGCTACGATCGCGGGCCTGCAGAATGACATCCAGCACCTTCTTTTCGGTGATGGCGTTGCCGATCTGCACTGCGCCGCCGCTGACGGTCTCCGACTCGGCCGTCAGTTCCAGCGACGAGAAGGTCGCCCCGTGAATGCCGTCGCGCCCCGTGCGCCCGCCGACGGCCACGATCAGATCGCCTGGTTGAGATTCTTTATTCATGCGGTCAACCGGAATGAGTCCGACCGTGCCGCAGTAGACGAGCGGGTTGGCGAGATAGCGCTCGTCGAAGAGCACCGCCCCGTTGACGGTGGGGATGCCCATGCGGTTGCCGTAGTCCTTGACGCCGGCGACGACGCCCTGCATGATCCGGCGCGGGTGCAGAATTCCTAGAGGGAGATTCTCCGGCGGATAATCAGGCGGGGCGAAACAGAAGACATCGGTATTGGCGATCGGCTTCGCCCCGAGGCCGGTGCCGAGCGGATCACGGATGACGCCGCCGATGCCGGTGTTGGCGCCGCCGTACGGTTCGATCGCTGAGGGGTGGTTGTGCGTTTCCACCTTGAAGCAGACGTGATTCTTCTCGTCGAAAGTCACGACGCCCGCGTTGTCGGCGAAGACGCTCACGCACCAGTCGTCTTTTCCGAAGCGTTTGCGGAGTTCCTGCGTGCTGCCGAAGATCGTTTCCTTCAGCAGGTTGTTGATGCGCCGGGTCTTCTTCACGCCATCAATCGTCTCGGTGAAATCGATCGGCCCCTTGAGCGTCTTGTGCGAGCAATGTTCCGACCAAGTCTGCGCGAGCGATTCGAGTTCAATATCAGTCGGGTCGCGGCCGAGATCACGGAAGTGCGATTGAATTGACTGCATCTCGTCACGATTCAGCGCAAGTTGTCCATCCTTGCTGAGCTTCTCGAGGCCACCCGCGTCGAGTTCGCGGATCGGCACGTGGACAAGTCGAAACACGTAGGGCTTCCCGATCGCCAGATGTTCCGCCTTCAGGGGACCGACGACGATCTGTTCAATGGCATCGTTGGCGAG